>Ga0153920_1000303_pt1 | contig 19899 bp, 16 predicted proteins | sample TSNJ004MetaG_FD_104713 | JGI IMG/M metagenome (GOLD analysis project Ga0153920, IMG submission 104713) | Attine ant fungus gardens microbial communities from New Jersey, USA - TSNJ004 MetaG | ecosystem: Host-associated > Fungi > Mycelium > Unclassified | place: USA: New Jersey, Brendon T. Byrne...
GAGCGCGCCGCTGCTTACCCGGCCTGGCTCCATGAGTACAATCATCACAGACCCCATACCGGCATCGGCGGCAAATCACCCATCGACCGCGTACACAACGTCCATGGGAAGAACAGCTAGCGCCGCTTCGGCCCGGTCCCGCCGGGATCCTGCGCCGTTCGCGGGCGCAGGGTCCAGGGCCTGGGGGCGCGCACATCGACCAGGGTTGGGGTGGGGGCGGTGAACAGCGAGTCGATGTAGTACTCGTTGTGCGCCAGCACCCGCACCCGCAGGGTGGGCGCCGGCTCACCGTCCAGCACCTCGCGGCGCAGCAGGATCCCGGTCTGCCGGTCCAACTCCACCAGGGTGCGCGTTCCGGCGGGAACCAGCGGATAGCCGGGCACCGCGGGCCGGTAGTTGTGCCCGGCGCTGAGTACCGCCGCCAGGACGGGGCGGCCCTGGGCATCGGTTGATTCACGCAGCTCGTGGATGAAGGTCGGGTGGTTGAACGCCAGCTCCAGGCTCGCCGGTTCCTCCCCGGCCAACTCATAGGGGTCCAGTACCGCCTGCAGGAACGGCAGCGGCAACAAATCCCCAAACCCCTGGATGGCCGGGCGCCGGTACACCAGGTGGTCATCCCCGAACACCGGGGTGACCAGGGACGCTGGCAGCTGCCAGGAGGCCGCGGTGGCGGCCACATAGTCCAGCCCCCGGTCCTGGGTGAAGCGTTCGCGCTGGAAGACCAACTGGTCCTGGTCGTTGGAGATTGCCACCGCCTCCCGGGAACGCAGCAGCACCGTAAGTTCACCTTCCAGCCCCAGCTCTTCGCGGGCGTAGGCCGGCGGGAGGTCGACGCTCAAGCGCAGGCTGCTGGAGAGCCAGGGGGCCGAGCGCGCCAGGGCGCGCAGGTGCCGGCGGGCCGCGGAATCCGGCAGCCGGCCACCGGGAAAGTACTGATCGCGCGCTGGGGAGCTCATACACCCAGTCTAGGAGCCTCGCGCCACGGGACAAGGGCGCCGGTGGACGGGGCGGGGATTCGCACCGGGAGGGCTGGTCCCGTGCTCGGCCGGATTGTGCACAGCCCCCGGCCGGCTGCCCCGCGAATGCCGAATGCGGCCTATGCTCTGTACATGGTGGGTCTGCTGCTGGGTGAAGCGTCCCGGGCCGGGTTCGTCCCGGCCGGGGTGTCGCTGGCCGCGCTGTGGACCGACGGGCCGTGGCTGCGGATGGCCGGCGTCGCCTATGTGCTGTGCTTCCTGTATTTCGGTACTCGCTTGAGCCTGAGCGACATTGCGGTGCACCGGCTGCCGAACCGGCTGGTGGCCCGGTGGACCGGGGCCAGCGCCGCGCTGCTGCTGCTGATCAGCGTTTTGCGTGGGAACGTTGTCGACCTGCTGTGGGCGGGACTGGGTTTGCTGCTGTTGGGCGGGGGTTACCTGCTGGTTGCGGTGCTCGGACGAGGGGCCATGGGAATGGGGGATGTGAAGCTGGCCGGTGTGCTGGGACTGAACCTGGGCTACTTTTCGCTCGGCTCCTTGCTGCTGGCTACCCTGTTCGCCTTTGTCACCGCCAGCCTGGTGGTGCTTGGCGGGATGCTGCTGCGCAAACTGAGCATGAAGTCCCATGTGCCCTTCGGCCCGTTCATGATCCTGGGTGCGGCGATCGCCTTGGGTATGACACCATGAACGGATGGCTACCCCCGAATTCATCACGGCACTGCGCCACCATGTCGGCACCGCACCGCTCTGGCTGTCAGGGGTGAAAGTGGTGGTGCTCGATCAGCGTGGTGTGCTGCTGGTGCGCCGCTCGGACAACGGGCTGTGGACGCTGCCGGCCGGAATCATCGAGCCGGGGGAGGAGCCGGCAGTGACCGCGGTGCGCGAGGTGCAGGAGGAAACCGGGGTGCGCTGTGCGGTGACGCACCTGATCGGGGTGGGGGTAACCGCACCCACCCAGTACCCGAATGGGGACCAGGCCCAGTACGTGGACATCGTCTTCCGGGCCGAGGCCCTGGATGAGCTCCAGCCCCGGCCGTTGGACGGGGAGAACCTGGAAACCGCGTACTTCGCGCTGGACGCCTACCCCCAGCTGCCGCCGTTGCATGAGCGGGCGCTGCGCTGGGCCCTGGCGCCCCGGGTGGGTGGCTACTTCGGCTAAGCCCTCCTTACCGGGCCGGAACGTGAAACGGCGGCGGGCCGTCGGTGACGACCCGCCGCCGGGAGACGAAGCGGCGAAGGCTAGTGCTTGCCGGTCATCGTGGAGACATCCAGCAGCTCATCGAGCTGCTCCTCGGAAATCTCCCCGCGCTGCACAAAGCCCAGGGCGATGGTGGCCTCGCGGACGGTCAGCTTTTCGGCCACGGCCTTCTTGGCGATCTTCGCCGCGTTCTCGTAGCCAATCAGCTTGTTCAGAGGGGTCACGATCGAGGGGGACGCCTCGGCCAGGAAACGGGCGCGCTCCTCGTTCGCGGTAATCCCGTCGATCATCTTCTCGGCCATCACCTGGCTGACGTTGGTCAGCAGGCGGATGGATTCAAGCAGGTTCGCAGCCATCACCGGGATGCCCACGTTCAGCTCGAACATGCCGTTGGTGCCGGACCAGGCGATGGTGGTGTCATTGCCGATGACCTGGGCGGCGGCCTGGATGGCGGCCTCGGAAATTACCGGGTTGACCTTGCCGGGCATGATCGAGGAACCGGGCTGCAGGTCCGGGATCGCGATTTCGCCCAGCCCGGTGTTCGGGCCCGAACCCATCCAGCGCAGGTCGTTGTTGATCTTCATGTAGGAGATCGCGATCGAACGCAGCACCGCGGAGGCCTCGACCAGGCCGTCGCGGTTGGCCTGGGCCTCGAAATGGTTGCGGGCCTCGGTGATCGGCAGCCCGGTGTCCTCGCTCAGGAACTTCAGCACGTGCTGCGGGAAGCCCTCCGGGGTGTTGATGCCGGTGCCGACGGCGGTGCCGCCCAGCGGGACCTCGGCCACGCGCGGAAGGGCGGCCTGGATCCGTTCGATGCCGTAGCGCACCTGGGCGGCGTAACCGCCGAATTCCTGGCCCAGGGTGACCGGGGTGGCGTCCATCAGGTGGGTGCGCCCGGACTTGACGATGTCCTTGAACTCTTCGGCCTTGGCCTCCAGCGAGGCGGCGAGCACCTCCAGCGCCGGGATCAGCTTGCCGGTCAGCGCCGCGGTCGCGGCCACGTGCACCGAGGTGGGGAACACGTCATTGGAGGACTGGGACGCGTTTACATGGTCGTTGGGGTGCACGGTGGTGGAGGAGCCGGCCTCGGCCAGGTGGCGGCTGGCCAGCTCGGCGATGACCTCGTTGGTGTTCATGTTCGAGCTGGTGCCTGAACCGGTCTGGAAGACGTCAATGGGGAAGTGCCCGTCATACTCGCCGCCGGCCACGGCGTCGGCGGCGGCGATGATCGCCTCGGCACGTTCCCCGTCGATGACACCCAATTCGAGGTTGGCGCGCGCGGCCGCCTTCTTTACCTGCGCCAGGGCCTTGATGTGCTCGGACTCCAGGCGCTTGCCGGAGATCGGGAAGTTTTCCACGGCACGCTGGGTCTGGGCGCGGTACAGCGCGTCCTTCGGGACCCGGACTTCGCCCATGGTGTCGTGTTCAATGCGGAAATCATCACTACTGGTCATGGCTTAACGCTACGTGCGAGGTGCATTAGGAAACAACTGCGTAGTCTAAAAATCACCCATGGTGGTGACGCGGGTCACTGTGTGGTGTGGGGTGCTTCCGCGGAACCGGGCCCGACTAGGAGATGCCGAAGCCGGAGACGATCTGCGCCTTGCCTTCGGCCAGCCGATAGGTCACGCCCACCACCGCGGTGCGTCCGCTGTGGACCGCGTCCCCGATGATGCGCGAGCGCTCCACGAGCCGTTCGGAGGTTTGCTGGACATGCTCGACGACGGTGGAGTTCACATCAAACAGGTTGTGGCTTTCGGCGGCGAACACCGAGGGGGTGATGTTCTCGACCAGATCACGGATGAACCCCTGGGGCATGTTGCCGGTCTGGCGGGATTCCATGGCACTGGTCACCGCTCCGCAGTTGTCGTGGCCCAGGATCACTATCAGCGGGATGTTCAGCAGCTGCACCGCGTACTCCAGGGAGCCAAGGCTCGCGGTGTCGATGACGTGCCCGGCGGTGCGCACCACGAACATGTCACCGAGCCCGACGTCGAAGATGATCTCCGCGGCCAGCCGGGAATCGGAGCAGCCGAAGATCACCGCAAACGGTTCCTGGGAGTGGATCAGCGACTGGCGCCGGGCCCCGTCCTGGTTCGGGTGGCGGGTCTGTCCGTTCACAAAGCGGAAGTTGCCTTCGCGCAGCAGGTGCCAGGCCTGGCGCGGGCTCAGGCGCGGTGCAAGATGGTGTTCGGGCATGGGTGTGGTCCTTGGTGGCGTACCGGGCGGAGTCGGTGGGTGGAGTGCGGCCGGCGGGCCTGGGCTGGCGGTGCTACTTGACCTGCTGGGTGGCTACCTGGGCCAGGTTGAACAGCTGTTCGGGGGAGGTGTCGCTGGAGAGGATGAGCGTGGAGTCGCTGCGCTGGGAGATCAGGTAGCTCTGATCGTCCTTGGTCCGCTGCTCCCATTCGGCCCCGCCAATGTTCAGCTTGTCGGTGGGCGTCGCGTTGTCGGTGATGGTCGCCAGCCAGCTGGCGTTGAACTGCTCATTGGAGATCTGGCGGACCCACACGAAGTCCTTCTCCTGCATCACCAGGCCAAATTCCCAGTACGAAACCTCCTGCACCTGGGAGGTCTTCCACCGGGCAAAGTTCGCGTACTCGCCCTCACCCAGCTGCGGTGTCCATGGCTCGAAGCTCGCCTCGGGGGCCGCCTGTTCGGCGACCTGCTGCAGGTTCACTGCCCGGTCGGCCTCATCGGCCTTCTGCAGCGGGTTCAGCAGCAGGATTGGGATGACCGCCGCCACCGTGAACAGCAGTGAGAGCACCATCCCCTTGAACGTCTGGTTCGCCCGCTTGGCCTGGCTCTGGGTGAGCTGCGGCTTGTAGGGCAAATCCTCGAACGTCGCCTCGGGGTCGTTCAGGTCACGGCGCGCCGCCGGGGCGTCCGTGGGAGTGGTTTCAGGCTGCTGGTCATTGCTTGGCTGCACCCCACCATTCTCCCCGAAGCCGGCGCACAAATCGAACCAAGGTGGCCGAGGACACGCCCACCGCCGGGTGGGGGAGGCCCCAATCCGCCCGCACGGTTCTCCCGGCGGACGGGTGTGTCAGGTAATGTCGTGTGATTCAGCCTAAAGACGGCCAAGCGATATGATGGGGATGTTTGCATAGGCGCAATACCTTACGACCGAAGCGATGGGAATTTTCGTGACCGAAAAGAACAACTTTGCCCAACTCTCTCCACGACTGTCGGTATCCGAGGCCGAACCGGACCGTAACCTGGCGCTGGAATTGGTGCGTGCCACCGAGGCCGCGGCCATCGCCTCCTCCCCGTGGGTGGGCTTCGGTGACAAGAATGCCGCCGACGGCGCGGCCGTGGACGCCATGCGCGGCCTGCTGTCCACCGTGAACTTCAACGGCGTGGTCGTCATCGGCGAGGGCGAGAAGGACGAAGCCCCGATGCTGTTCAACGGCGAGAAGCTGGGCACCGGCACCGGCGCGGAATGCGACGTCGCGGTGGACCCGATCGACGGCACCCGGCTGACCGCCCTGGGCCTGAACAACGCCCTGTCCGTGCTGGCGGTGGCCGACCGCGGTTCCATGTTTGACCCGTCGGCCGTGTTCTACATGGAGAAGCTGGTCACCGGGCCCGAAGCGGCCGAGCTGGTGGACCTGCGTCTGCCGGTGAAGCAGAACCTGCACCTGATGGCCAAGGCCAAGGGCAAGAAGATGAGCCAGATTACCGTAACCGTGCTGGACCGTCCCCGCCACGAGAAGCTGATCAACGAGATCCGTGAGGCCGGCGCCCGCGTGAAGCTGATCATGGACGGCGACGTGGCCGGCGCGATTGCCGCCACCCGTGAGGGCACCGGCGTTGATGCACTGATGGGCATCGGCGGAACCCCGGAGGGCATCGTCACCGCGTGCGCGATCAAGGCACTGGGCGGGGTCATCCAGGGCCGGCTGTGGCCCACCGATGAGGCCGAACGCAACAAGGCCCTGGAGGCCGGCCACGACCTGGACCGCGTGCTGACCACCAACGACCTGGTCACCTCCGACAACTGCTACTTTGCCGCCACCGGCATCACCGACGGTGACCTGCTGCGCGGGGTGCGGTACAAGCACAACCGCATCCACACCCAGTCGATCGTGATGCGTTCGAAGTCCGGCACCATCCGCTTCGTCGAGGGCGAGCACGCCCAGGACAAGTGGGAAGCCTACACCCGCTAGGCTTTCCCGCCACCATCAAAGGCTTCGGCCGTTGCCCCCGGATGTTTCCGGAAGGCAACGGCCGAAGCCTTTTGCATTATGCGGGGAATGGCCCCTAGCCCGGAGGGCGGGGCCGCCCTCCGGTTTAGTCTCCTGGGGTCTGGGCGCTGGCCAGGAACAGGGTCGCGTCCGTCCCATCCAGCACCTGGGCCAGCACGGGGGAGCCGGCCGGCAGGAACACCGAATCCCCGCGGTGCAGCTGAAGCTGCCGGCCGTCGCGCTGCAGGGTGAAGCTGCCGCCGGTGCACAGCGCGATCCCGGCCCCGTGGCAGGCCAGCTGCTGAGCCCGGCCCTCGGCAGACAGCTGCAGCACCTGCAGCTGGAATTCGTCGAAGTCCGGGGTGTACAGGGTGTTGCCCGGCCCGAGGGTCGCGCCGGACAGCGCGGTGGCCTGACCCGGCTGGGTGTGGGTGATGGCCAGCAGCTCGGGCACGTCGATGTGCTTGCTGGTCAGCCCGCCGCGCAGCACATTGTCCGAGTTGGCCATCACCTCGATGCCCACCCCGCGCAAATAGGCGTGCAGGTAGCCAGCCTGCATGCAAATGACCTCACCGGCCTTGAGGTCGACCACGTTCATCAGCAGGGTGACCAGCACCCCGGGATCCGCCGGGTAGTAGCCGGCCGCCCAGGCCAGTTCATCCAGCTGCCGGTTTTGGCGCAGCTGCGGGTGAGCGGTGATGGCGGTGACCATCTCATCGACCAGTTTCCCGATACGCTGATCCCCGCCGAGGACCAGGGCCAGCGCCTGGCCCAGCGGGTCCTCCTCCCGGTCCAGCACGTCGACCAGCTCCCGGCTGATGGCTGCGGCCGGCTCGGAGAGCCATGGCTGCAGGCGCTGCAGGTCGGCAATGATCTGGGCCGGAGCCCGGAAGCCGCTGAGCGCCACGAAGTCGCCCAGCGCGTAGAGCATCTCAGGTTTGTGGTTTGCGTCCTTGTAGTTGCGGTGGGCGGCATCCCGCCCGATCCCGGCCTGCTCTTCACGCTCGAATCCCGCCGCGGCCTGCTCCAGGGACGGGTGCACCTGAATGGACAGCGGCTGGTCGGCGGCGAGCACCTTCATCAGGAACGGCAGCTGGCCATAGCGATCGCTGACCGCCTGGCCCAGCAGCTGCGGGGTGTCGGCCAGCAGCTCATCAAGCCCCTGGCCGGTCTCGCGCAGCCGGCTGGGGTTGCCCGGGTGGGCGCCCAACCAGAGCTCGGCCTGCGGGGTCGCGTCGGTCTGCAGACCCAGCAGCGAGGAAATAGCGTCCGGCGAACCCCAATGGTAAGTGCGGATGCTGTTGTGCAGGTGAAACATGTACGTCAGCTGACCTTTCATCACGGAGAAACAAACATGTTCGGGGTTCGGTTTGGGGTGGAGGGAAATTTCTTAGGGAACCCGGCACTCGTCGTTGTTCGCCGCGATCTGGCTGATGCGTGTGGTGTAGCCGTAGCGTTCGAGCTGCACCAGGTACTCCTCGGTGATCGGGTCCCCGTTGGGCTGGGTGAATTCCTGGTCGCCGGTGGTGGACAGGGCCCGGTCGTCGCTCGGGCTGGCCGATGCGGAGGACTCGGTGGGGGTCGTGGAGGACTTCTCCTCCTTCTTGTCGTCCTTCTTCTCGTCCTTCTTCGGGTCCTTGGAGGCTTCCTTCGGCTTCTCCGGCTCGCCCTGCTTGGCGATCATCTCGTCGATGCGCTGGTGGATCTTGTCGAAGTCCGGGTAGGTGGAGAAGGTGCGCTCAAAGTCAGGGGCCCCCAAGGTCAGCCGGTCAAAGGGGGTCTTGCGGGCCTTTTCGGCCAGCGAGATGAACGATCCGAGCTGGCTGGCGGGAATGTCGGTCTCCACCAGCTCCTCGCCGGCGTCCATGATCGTGGTGAAGCGTGAGAGCACGTTCTGCGGGGTGATCTGGGCGATGATCGCCTGCTGCAGGCACTGCTGGCGCTTGATGCGGTGGTAGTCATCGGTGAAGTCGCGCGAGCGGGCGAACCACAGGGCCTGCTTGCCGTTGAAGTGCTTCTCGCCGGGGGAGAACCAGTGGGTGTTGATGTTGGTGCCTTCCCACTTCTTCCCGTTGTAGGGCACCCAGCCCCCGGAAATCACCTTCACGCCGCCCACCGCGTCAACGAAGGACTCGAAGCCCGCCATGTCGACCATGACGTAGCCCTGCACCTGCAGGCCGGTGGTGCCTTCCATGGCATCCATGACCGCCTGGGCGCCCACGTTCTTCACCGAGGCGGGGAAGGCGTCGGCGTGATGGTCCACCGCGTCGCGGTAGATGGCGTTGAACAGGCACTCGTTGCCGCAGTCATAGCCCTTCGGCCAGGCCTTCTTCATCGGCGAGTCCTCCGCGAACTGTGCCTTTTGGAAGTTGCGGGGGATGGAGATCATCAGCGACTTGCCGGTCTTGGCGTCCACCGAGAGCAGCGCCATCGAGTCGGTGCGCACCCCGTCACGGTTATCGCCGGAGTCCGCGCCGAGGATGGCGATGTTGTAGCGCCCGTTGACCGGGGCGAAGGCCGGGCCCTCGTCGAAGACCTTGGTGATGGTCTCACGCCCGGTGTTCAGCAGCGAGGCGCCGTAGATGAAGATGCCGCTGGTGCCGGCGACCGCCAGCACCAGGAACAGCGCCACGATCCCGCGCATGCCCGGGGCCAGCAGCTTCGGGCGGATGATTACCAGCGTGTTGATGAACATGATCAGCCAGCCCACGGCGAGCACCGAGAGCACGATGATCAGGAACAGCTGGAAGTTCGGATGCCCGGCCCAGTTCAGCAGGATCGAGTAGTCGATGAAGTAGATCGCCACGAGGGCGAGGATTGCCAGCCAGCACAGCATGGTCAGGCTCACCACGAAGCGGCCCAGGCGGCGGTTGCCGGCGATCAGCTGGGCGCTTCCGGGGAACACGATGGTCAGCAGGACCAGGATCAGGGCGCGCTTGGAGCGCGCTGGCGAGGACAGTGTTTCCGGTTGGCGCAGCAGGCCGGGTGCACGATGGCTGGCAGAACCCATATAGCTAGAGACTTTCCTTGATCAGGACGCGAAATTTTCGTCGGCGACTTCAGCACGCAGGGCGGCACCCTTGGCGTGCGCTGAATCGCGCAGGGAGTCCGCGAATTCAAGCAACTTATTTTGTAACGTGCGGGCGTGTTCGTCGGTTCCCGCCGCGAGCATGCGCACGGCCAGCAGCCCGGCGTTGCGGGCCCCGCCGATGGAGACGGTGGCCACCGGCACGCCGGCGGGCATCTGCACGATGGACAGCAGCGAGTCCATCCCGTCCAGCCTGGCCAGCGGGACCGGCACGCCGATCACCGGCAGCGGGGTCACCGAGGCGAGCATGCCTGGCAGGTGGGCGGCGCCGCCGGCGCCGGCGATGATGATGCGCAGGCCGCGTTCGTGGGCCTTCTTTCCGTACTCGATCATCTCGGTGGGCATGCGGTGCGCGGAGACCACGTCGGCTTCGAAGGGGATGCCGAACTCGGTCAGGGCCTGGGCGGCCAGGCGCATGACCGGCCAGTCGGAGTCCGAACCCATCACGAGGCCGACCACGGGGGCAGAGGTTGTCATTCGTTGCTTCCTTGAACTTGTCTTGGGGTGGCGCAGGCCACCACCACTAGGCATAGGCTATGCGTTTTGCTTCACGCCGTCACGGATCAACGCGGCCACCATCTCGGCGCGCTGACGCAGTTCATCAACTGTTTGCCCGGTGTTGGCCACCACGTTCACGTGCCCGATCTTGCGTCCGGGGCGCACGGACTTGCCGTAGGCATGCACCTTGACCTCTGGCGCAGCACCCAGTGCGGCGGAGAAGGCGGAGTACAGGTCCTGGTTTTCTCCACCGAGGTAGTTTTTCATCACGGTTAGGCCCAGTTCGCGGGTTTCGCCCAGCGGCAGGTCCAGCACGGCGCGCAGGTGCTGCTCAAACTGGCTGGTGACCGAGCCGTTCATGGTCCAGTGCCCGGTGTTGTGTGGGCGCATCGCCAGCTCGTTGATCACAAAGCCGGCCCCGCTGCCGGGGGTCTCGAACAGCTCCGCGGCCATCACGCCGGTGACGCCGAACTGTTCGGCGATGCGCAGCGCCGCGGCGGCTGCGGCCTCGGCCACGGCCGGATCGATGTCCTGGGCCGGGGCGATGACCTCATCGCACACCCCGTCCACCTGGATGGTGTGCACCACCGGCCACGCTTTGGCCTGGCCGGAGGGGGTGCGGGCCACCAGGGCGGAAAGCTCGCGGGAGAAGTTGACCTTGTCCTCGGCCAGCAGCGCGCCGTTGGCGAACCAGTCGGCCGCATCGCGGGCGGCCTGGGCATCGTCCAGGATACGCACGCCCTTGCCGTCGTAACCGCCGCGCGGGGTCTTCAGCACGATCGGCCAGCCGATCTCGTCGCCGAAGGCGATCAGTTCCGCAACGTTCTTTACCTTGGCCCAACGCGGGTTGGGCAGGCCCAGCTGCTCGATGGCCTGGCGCATCACGAGCTTGTCCTGCGCATGGATCAGGGCCTCGGGGCGGGGCTGGATGTTCACCCCTTCGCTGATCAATGTGCTCAGGTGTTCATTGGGCACGTGTTCGTGGTCGAAGGTGACCACGTCCAGGCCCTTGGCGAAGTGACGCAGCGTTTCCAGGTCCTTGTAATCACCCACGGGGGCGTCGGGGACGCTGCGGGCCGCCGAGACGTCCTCGGCCTCGGCCAGCACATGTAGTTCGAAGCCAAGATTCAGGGCCTCGGGGGCCATCATGCGGGCCAACTGCCCGCCACCAATTACACCAATTTTCGGAAAGCTCACCCCTCTAGGGTAGCGAAACTCTGGCTCCCGCCCGTTCCCCCGAGCCCCGGCAAGCGCCCATCCACGGTCATTTATCAGGAAAAGCCGATATTATGAACTGTTTGTATCAAGGGATAAGACAGCTAAATCTGCCAGAATCGCCATCTGTGTGATGTAGGTTCTGGCCCGTGGCAGCGCACCGTGAATGGTGGAGGCGGGCCGCGGCACGTCTGGAGGAAAATGTTCGAACGCATCAGCGTCAAGATCCGTGGACTGGTTTCCACGCTTTGGCGGGAAGTGGCGAAATTCGGTGTCGTCGGCGGGGCCGCTTTTGTGGTCGACTCCGCGATCTATTTGTGGATGCTCTCGGGCCCCATGAGCGATTCGCCGGTGAAGGCCAAGATTGTTGCTGGTGTGGTCGCAACGTTGTTCTCCTGGGTGGCCAACCGCTACTGGACCTTCCGCCACCGCCGCCAGGCGAACGTGGTGCGGGAACTGGTGATGTTCCTGGTCATGAACGCCATCGGCCTGGGCATCGCGGCCGCCTGTGTGTGGGTGACCAAGTACATGCTCGGCTTGACCGACACCACCAGCGTATTCATCGCCGGTTCGGTGGTCGGGCTGATCCTGGGCACCATCTTCCGCTTTTTCGCCTACAAGTTCTGGGTCTTCGGCGGGGAACGCACCGAAATCCTGCCCGACACCGAGCCGGCGCTGGTGGGTGCCGCCTCCTCCGAACCGGAAGTCATTGCCGTTCGTTCGCAGGGCGCGCCATCCAGCACCGTGGGGCCGGACACCGGAAGCATCGGGCTGAGCCGACCAGAATCGGCCTAGTGTCTTCTGTCACCATCCACGTGATGATAGGCAAGGTGCCCGCCCCGCGGTACGCGGCGGCGGGCACCTTGCTTTCAACCGTATCGGGCCTCTTGGCCGGCCGTAGCCCTAGTGTTCGGGGTGGCGGGCGGTGACGCGTTCACCCTCCAGCAGTCGCGGGGTGATTTCAACTCCCGGCCCGACCAACACCAGCGCGTCCCCGGCCTGCCACTGGCCGATGGCAAAGGGCAGCAGCCTTTCCATGCCCAGCTCGCTGGAGACCAGGATTGTTCCCTGCGCCCGGCCCGGGTGGGAGAAGAGCTGCTCGTAGCTGAGCTCGGCGTTGGCGGTGCGCAGCGCGCTCAGGCCGCCGTCGACCGGCTGCGGGTAGTAGTCGTCGGCAAAGGCGCGTACCTCGGCGTTGTAGTCCTCGGCCGGTCCCAGATCCCCGGTGAAGGACAGGGCCAGTGCGGCCAGGTCCACACCCAGCACGTCCGCGCTTGCCGGAATGTGCTCCCCGGCCGGACGGTCGCTGATCCACAACGCGGCGGTGGCGGATTGCCGGTCGTCGGGGGTGATGACGGTCGCCCCGTGGTGCCAGGCCGCGACGGCCAGCACCAGGCTCTTCCAGTGGACGGGCAGGTCGAAGACCAGCTCGCTGGCTTTCTGGACGTCGAACAGCTCGGCGAGCAGGTTCGCCGTTTTCGCCACCCAGTTGTCGAAGACCCGTCCGCTCAGTTCAATGCGCTCACCGTCGGCCGAATGCCAGATCAGCCAGGGGGTTGCGTCGGCGCGGCGGGGGCCAAGTAACTTTTCGACGAAAGGTAACGAATTGGTATCGATTGTCATGCTGAACCTCAATCGCTTGCTGGGAATTCACCGGGAATGCGCGGAAGTGGCGACTCGCCCGGATTGGCGGGGGATTTCTCCGGCGTGTTGTGAAGACACAATGCCGAGATCTGTCCATAGAATAACCTCCCCGCTTGACTCTCGAGGAGTTACACCGATGTAATTAGAGGGTGCGCCGGACGCCGGTAAGAGTTTTTCGATATTTCGATGGACTAACCGGAGTCGGGGCGTGTGGCATCGTCAGGATGCCTGAGACGAGACGTGTAGCGAAAGGGTCAACATCACCATGGCGAAGATGGAGCAGGGGTACTCCGAGTATTCGACATCGGCTGTTGCGTCCGCCCAGTATGGGGTTCAGGGCGCTCCGTCCGATTGGTTTGTCGATCCGCAGGCCGACGGGGCATCGCAGTCCTCCGTCGCCGCTGATTTGGAGAATGCCGCGGATGCATTCCTGCGTGAACACCAGACCCAGTCGCAGCCGGACGAGGACAACACCGGCTCCTGGGCTCCGGAACTGGATGAAAACGACCAGATGCGTGAGAGCATTAAGGCTGTCTGGCTGGGAATCGGTGGGGAAGTCGACGAGGGTGAACTCGGTTGGCAGGCCCGTGCGCTGTGTGCGCAGACCGACCCGGAGGCCTTCTTCCCGGAGAAGGGCGGCTCGACCCGCGACGCCAAGCGTGTCTGCGGGGCCTGCGTGGTCCGCTCCGAATGCCTGGAGTACGCATTGAGCAATGATGAGCGCTTCGGCATCTGGGGAGGCCTGTCCGAGCGTGAACGTCGTCGTCTACGGAAACGAGCAATCTAATTCGCCCGCAAGTTCATGTCACCGCCATCGTTGCCACGCACGATGGCGCTGACTTTTTACCACGCACTTTAGCCGCGCTGCGCAACCAGTCCCGGCCCGTTGAACGGTTCATCGGGGTTGATGCCAGCTCCACCGACGGCTCCGCCCAGGTGTTGAGCGCCAACCTGCCGTCCAATGCGCTGATCTTCAGAGCGGACAAGCACTCGCTGGGGCTGTCGGTGGCCGAAGCCGTGGCCAGCCTGCCCGATGCCCGCGCGGATCGCGATGAATGGCTGTGGATCATCCACGACGACGCGATACCGGCCCCCGACGCCCTGGAGGCGCTGACCACGGTGGTTGAGGCCAGCGAGTCGGTGACGATCGCCGGGTGCAAGCTGCTGGACATCGACTCCCCGCGACGGCTGATCGACGTGGGGCTGAGCACCGACCGCAAGGCGCAGCGGCTGACCATGGTCGACATCGACGAGGTGGACCAGGGCCAGTACGACGCGCGCAGCGACTACTTTGCGGTCTCCTCCGCCGGCATGTTCATCCGCCGCGACGTGTTCGAGGAGCTGGGCGGCTTTGATCCGGCCCTGCCCGGACGCGGGGACGACATCGACCTGTGCTGGCGCAACCGTCTGGCCGGTCACCGCGTGGTGGTGGTCCCGGCGGCGAAGATGTACCACCGCACGGACGTGCATGCGGCGCTGGCCGGGCCGAAGGAGGCCCGCCGCTCCGAGGTCTACCTGCGCCTGAAGCACGCCTCGGCGCCGGCGCTGCCGTTTGTGTGGCTGGGGATCCTGCTGGCCGGGATCGGGCATTTCTTCCTCTCGCTGCTGGCCAAGGATCCGGGCCATGCGTTCAACCACCTCGGTGCCACGCTGCGCGGGTTGTTCAGCCCGGTGAAGCTGGCCGCCTCCCGGCGCCAGGCCAAGGCCAGCCGCCGGGTTTCCCGCCACCAGGCGACCCGGCTGATGGTTCCGGCGGTGGAGGTGCGCGAATATCGGCGCAACCTCAGCGCCAAGTCCGAGGAGCACCAGGTGTTCGGCGACGGCACCGGCGCGGAGCCCGCAGCCGAGCCCAGCGGGGACAACTTCTCCGACTTTGTGCGCATCGCCGGGCCGCCGAAGACCACCGCGGTCTTCTCCCTGATTCTTTCCCTGCTGCTGACCACCGGCGTCTCGCTGGTGGCGTGGCGTTCGCTGCTCGGCGCCCAGGCCCTGGGCGGCGGGGCGCTCAAGCCGTTGTCGCTGAGCCTGAGCGAGATTTCCCGCAATGCCTTTGGCTGGTGGCAGCCAGCCGGCAGCGGCCTGGGGGCCGCACCGGATAACACCGACCTGCTGTACTGGCTGCTTTCCGCGCTCAGCTTCGACCACGCCAACCAGGCCAGCGCGGTGCTGCTGCTGGCCGCGATGCCGCTGGCCGCCCTGTTCGCCTGGTTCGGCGCCGGGGCGCTTTCCCGCTCCCGGGCGGTGCGCTTTGTGCTCAGCCTGGTCTGGGGCCTGTCCCCGGTGCTGTTCTCCGCCCTGGCCTCCGGCCGGGTGGGCGCGGCGCTGATCCATGTGCTGTTGCCGCTGCTGTTCCTGGCGGTGCTGCGCGCACTGAAGGCCGGGATCGGGCATGAGCCCACGGCCGGTGCCGCCGGGATTTCCAACGCCTCGGCGTGGACCGCCTCGGCCTGCGCGGCGCTGCTGCTGTTCGTGATTTCGGCCGGGTCCTTCCCGTTCTTCCTGCTGTTGTGCGTGCTGCTGTACCTGGTGGCCATCACCCGCGCCCGCCAGGCGCGCACCCTGTGGTGGGTGCCGCTGCCGGCGCTGGTGTGGAACCTGCCGCTGCTGTTGGAGGCGCTGGGCAACCCGCGCCTGCTGTTCACCGAGCCGGGCGTGCCTTCCGCGTTCACCCCGGCCGCCCCGTGGCAGCAGTTGCTGGGCTTCCCGGAGGCGTTTGACGCCGCCGGCACGCCGCTGGGATTCGGCTTCCTGCCCGAGGGCCCGTGGGCGCTGGTGCTGGCCCTGCTGGTCGGCGCCCCACTGGTGGCGCTGGCCGTGGTGGGCACCATCGGCAGCGCCGCCACCGGCCAGCGCACCCTGCGTTCGAACTGCCGGATGATGGTGCTCGGTGCCCTGCTGTCACTCGTCGCCGGGTGGGGGATTGGCTTCATTCCGGTGGGCATCGACTCGCAGCAGACGGTCAGCGCCTACACCGGCCCGTTTGTCTCACTGACAGTGTTCGCCCTGCTGGCTGCGGCGGCCAACGCGGTCGCCGCGCTGCGCGCCGAACACCACGCCCACGGGCAACGGGCCCGAGGCGCCGCGCCGACCCTGAAGCTGCTGGCCGTGTGCTCCGGGGTGAGCGTGGTGGCCTGCGGTGCGGTGGTCGTGGCCGCCACCCTGGATGTGCCGGCCCCGCAGCAGTCCCCGACCGCCCTGGTGGCCGGGCAGCAGGTGCACGCCTCGGCTGAACGCAGCATCCCGGCCACGGCCGCCGATGCCGGACGCGGCCCGCTGCAGGAGCGCACCCTGGTGCTGCGCCAGCGGGCGGATGGCAGCATCGACAGTGAACTGGTCTCCGGGGCCGGGCAAAGCCTGGACTCGCTCAGCCGCAGCTCCCAGGTGGAGCAGCTGAACGGTTCGCTGCTGCACCCTGAACGCAATGAGAATTCGGTGCCGCAGGACCTGCAGCGCCAGGCCGTGGCGATGCTGCTGGCCGATTCGACCGTGGACGCCCGGGAAAACCTGCGCCAGCTTGGCGTCGGGTATGTGGTGCTGGACCAGGCCGGGGAACCCTCGGCCATGGTGCGCACCCTGGACGCCGCCAGCGGCCTGGCCGCCATCGGACAGACCGACAGCGGTTGGTTGTGGCGGGTGACCTACGATGACGCGGTGGACGCCGGTACCGGATTCGCCCGCCTGGTCGCCGAGGACGGCAGCGTGCAGGTGCTCGACAGCCGCCGCGGCACCCTGCGCGACGTGCAGATTCCGGCCGCGCAGCAGCCGCGCACCCTGGTGCTGGCCACCGGTGTGGACAGCCGCTTCAACGCCAGCCTGGACGGGCAGCAGCTGCGCCCGGTGACCTACCCGCAGGACGGGGAACAACGCTGGGCGCAGGCGTTCGAGGTGCCCGCCCAGGGCGGGGCACTGAACGTCGGCTACCAGCAGCTGCTGGCCGTGCCGCTGCTGGTGCTCGGCGCGGTGGTGCTGCTGGTGACCGGGCTGCTGGCCATCCCGGTCCCGGCCGGGCGCCGGCTCTCCGGATACCGGGATGCCGACTTCCGTTTCCGTGAGGAACCGGTATCGGTGGGCACCGCGCACGGTGCCACCGTGGCCCCGCAGCGCCCGGAGCCGACGACGCACGCCGAGCAGCTGGAGGAACCGGCCCCGCAGCTGGTGCCCGACACCCCGCTCAGCCGACGCCAGGCCCGGGAGCGCCAGCGTGAGCTGCGCGACCAGCTGGCCCCGAAGGCCAGTGACCGGTTGTCCGATTCCAGCGTTGAGCAGGAGAAGAAATAGTGGCTGACGAATCGAAGAAGCCGATGGACGACCAGCCGAACACCGGGCGGGAGGACAACGCCGAGGGAGCGCAGGGAACCCCGGCCCCGAAGCCGGCTTCCGGCGCGCTGCCCGAACCCAAGCCGGTGGCCCCGCAACCGGTCACCGAGGCCAGCGGGTCGCACCGCGCCGCCGAGCCCGGTGCGGGTGGCGGCGCACCCAAGGGCGACGCGCCGAGCACCGCTGAACTCAAGCGCCGGGCCAAGGCGGAGGCAAAGGCCGAGAAGAAGGCGCAGAAGCTGCGCCAGAAGCGGGAGAAGGTGCGCGGGCGCACCCGGGGCAACGAGCCGAACGAGGCATCTGCCGCCGGCAGCGCAGCAGAACCCGCGAAGAAGCCCGCGCAGCGCCAGCCGCAGGCCACGGATCCGGCTTCGGCACCCGCAAAGCCCTCCGGCCCACAGCCCGGGACCGCCCAGCCGGGCACGGATCGCCCCCAGGCCAGCACGCCCGAGGGCGCCGGACCCGGGGCCGCGGGCACACCCGCGAACCCGGTGCCCAAGCCGGCCGACGCCTCTGACGTCGCCCCGGCCCAGCCCGGCGGGCCGGCGCGGGCCACGGAGCACGCGCACAAGCCGGCGTCCACCGATGCAGCGTCCGTCCCGGAGCGGCCCGCCACGGCCAAGGACGCGGGCAGCACCGCGGGGTCCGGTGCCGCCGCGGGCGGTGCCGCCGGGGGCGGTGCCGCCGGGGGCAGTGCCGCCGGGGCCCAGGCCGCCAGCGGCGCCGCCGCCCAACAGAAGCCGACCGCTTCGGACACCCGGGGCGAAAGCGCCGGCACGACTGGCGCCCAGCCCGGAACCCCGGCCCCGCAGGCGACGGCGGCCGGTGCCGCCGCCACCGATCTGGATTCAAAGGCGGCCAAGCGCCGCCGCAAGCGGGAGAAGGCGCAGGCCGCCGCGGCCCGCGACAGCCGGCACTCCGGACGGCGCAAGGCCGGGGCGGTGGCCGGCAGCACCCTGGTGGTGCTCCTGGCCGGCGGCGCCGTCGCGGCGGGATCGCTGTTCGCACCGCAGGCCGAACCGGGCAAACTGCCCAGCGCGGTCACCAGCCTGCCGGCGGGGGACAGCGTGTACACCTGCCCGCAGGTGCCGCAGCTGCTCAAGGGCGTGGACGGCACCGACCCGCAGTTCGCCCCGGGCGCCAAGGACGTGTCCACCACCATCCGCAGCGCCGTGGTCTCCGATCTGGCCAAGCGCATCCCGGGATCCGGGCTCGGTGAGCTGGGCCAGGACGAATCCCGCCAGCTGACCAAGCGCATCCCGGACGAGCAGGCCCGCGAGGCCCGCGGTTCGGATGACCAGGGCCTGACCGGGCGCACCGCCCAGGTGGGCAACACCGCGAACCTGGACCCGCTGCAGGTGCTGCGCATCCAGCCGCTGGGGGATCTGCCCTCCATCGGCAGCGGGCTGCGCAGCTACCAGGCCAAGGACGGGGACCTGGCCGGGTTGGCCGCGGGCAACTGTGTTGCCGCCGCGTCGAACTGGCGGTTCACCGGCCTGCAGACCACCACTGGCAGCTCCTCGGTGCTGCACCTGGCCAACCCGACCTCCACCACCGCCCAGGTCTCCATTGAGCTGCGCGGTCCGCAGGGGCTGGTCGACACCTCCACGCTGCAGGAAATCGTGCTGGCCCCCGGGGCGAGCCGGGCCATCGTGCTCGGCGGCTACGCGCAGGGCCAGGAGTCGGTCTCCGCGAACATCCGCTCGCTGGGCGGGAAGATCACCGCCAGCATCCAGCAGTCCGCGCTGCGCGGGCTGACCCCCTCGGGGGTGGACTTCGTCGCGGCCAGCGCCCCGGCGGCCAACACCCAGGTGATCCCCGGGGTGTGGATCGATGAGAAGTCGAACATCGACGAACTGACCGCGGATGCTGCGGCGAAGAACCTGGTGCCGCAGCTGCACGTGTCCGCCACCGGCGCCGCCGGGGCCGGGTTCAGCGTCAAGGTGCTTGACGAGCGCGGCGAGGTCGCCGCGAAGTTCGATGACCACCTGGCCGTCGCCTCGAACGCCACCTCGATCGTGGACCTGCGCCAGCTGGACTCCGGGTACTACACCGTGGTGGTGGAGGCCGATGACCCGGTGACCGCCGCGGTGCGCATGGTGCGCGGAAAGAACCCGAAAGACTCCTCGGACACCGCCTGGGCCAGCAGCTCCCAGCCGCTGGTGGGCAACCAGGTGACCCCGCTTGCGGCCCACGGCAACGCGACCTTCACGATCGCCGCCCCGCAGGGTGAAGCCACCGTCAACGCCGTGGTGATCTCCAAGGACGGGTCGATGGCCGAAGGCCAGGAGCTGAAGGTGCCGGCCGGCACCTCACGCACCTTCAAGCCCACCGACGTTTCCGAAGACGCCCAGGCGGTGCTGTTCCAGGCCGACGCGGACGCCTACATTGCCCAGACCCTGCTCGGCTCGGACCGTTCGGTCAGCTGGGCGAAGATGCCGCCGGCCAGTGTCGGCAGCGAGGGCATCGTGGTGAACGTCGGGGGCTAGCCGCCACCACCGATTGGACCCCGGCCGGCAGGACCCCACACGGTCGCTGCCGGCCGGGGTTCTGTGTATTGTGCCCCGCCCGGACGCACTGCCGGTGGCGCGGGCCCCGGTTCCAAGGCTACTGACAGGAAAACTCCGCGCACCGCCCACGGTGGCATAAGCTGGCCGCCGAAAGGTGGTAGACATGGCCGATGTAGCCGAACTCAAGCGCCTGGCCCGCGAGGTCTTCGGGTGGGAATCCTTCCGCGCGGACCAGCTGAAGGCCATCAAGGCCGCCGTGGATGGA
>Ga0153920_1000304_pt1 | contig 19894 bp, 21 predicted proteins | sample TSNJ004MetaG_FD_104713 | JGI IMG/M metagenome (GOLD analysis project Ga0153920, IMG submission 104713) | Attine ant fungus gardens microbial communities from New Jersey, USA - TSNJ004 MetaG | ecosystem: Host-associated > Fungi > Mycelium > Unclassified | place: USA: New Jersey, Brendon T. Byrne...
CAAAAAAGATGAGAATAAAAGATTTAAGTACTATAAATTCTATACTTCAACTTATTCATATAATGTATATTATGTTAACTAACGTTTGTTATAAATCTTACAATAGATACAATAGTTCTGTAATACTCTTTATATTATATGTAGGATTAATATTATCACTATCTAATTCATTTGGATTAAACCAGCAAGAATCAATATTATAATTTATTGCACCTTGAATATCAGTACTTAAACCATCTCCAATTATTAACATCTTAGAAGTATCATTAATACTTAATTCTTTTAGCATATAATCATAAAATTCATGCATTGGTTTAAAATAACCGCTTGAAGAAGTAATAATCTTAAAAAAATAATGTTTAATTTTAGTTTTTTCTAATTTAATGAATGCGTGTTTGTCATTACTATTAGTTGCTAGTACTAATTGATAATTTTTTGATAGCATATTTAAAACCTGTTCAACATTTGGTAATAAAACTACTTTATCCGTTAAATGTTCAAAAAAATATTCATTGATTTTTTTGGCGGTCTCATATGTTATTTCATTATTTTGAAAAAACAAATAAAATCGATTAATATATTTGAATCTCTTTTTTTCTGCTTCTTCTTTTATCCATGATGGGATGACAATATCACCCCTATTCCACTGTTCCCAATACTTTATTGAAAAATCTTCTAAATTTTCATAGGTTGTTTTTTTTAAATCAAATTCTTTTAATAGTTTTTGAAAGGAATATTTTAAAGCAATTTGATGATTTGTTAAAGTATCATCTAAATCAAAAATTAATATTTCATATTTTCTGTTGACCATAATTTCCCTACTCCTCTACTTTTAATCGGTCATAATCTTTATAATAAACAGTTAATCCATCAGAAGTAACTTTTATATAATGGTTTTTATTAATTTTTAAAATATGGTTCTCTATTTCATAATCATATAATAAATAATAATCGGTAGTTGCATACACTATAACTTTATTAGTATCCTCATAAATAGTAAATTGTAATTTCTTCTGATTAATCGAAAAGTAATCAAAAGAGTTGTAAATTACTAAAGCAAATAATATAAATGCAAGAGGAATTAATAAGAAATAAAAATATGATTTTGATTGAATATATTTTAAATCATCAATAATATCGTCTGTGGATGTTTCTTTATCAGCTATTAGCATCGAAGTTATAATAAAGCAAAGGTATAAAAAAAGTGCTATAAAAGAAGATAATCCTAGATCAAGATTAGTAAACCATCCAACTAATCCTAATATGAAAAAATATACTACTAAAAATTTGATTTTATTTTTAGTATTAATTGGACCAAGCGAACTTTTATATAATACTAATCCAAAATAGAATATGAATACAAATAGAACTATTCCAATATATCCTACTGTTAGATTAATACTTGAAGAATCCAATAATATTTTATCAAATCCAAAATATTTTGCATAAATAAGCATTTGAAAATATTTAAAAAATTTCATTAAAGTATAAACAATTACAATTACTGAACCACCTATTCCCAAAACCCAAGAAAAGTTAGATTTTTTGTTTTTTTCTAACACATAACTCACCTCTTTGCCATTATACCAACAAAAAAAGAGTATTTCTACTCTACTATTAATTTATTAACCACAAACCTCTTCGTATTCTGGCATAGTTCGTTTTAAACTTTTAACATAATCCCCTAATTTTGGAATATCTTCAGATTCAGAGATTGCATTTGCTTTGCTTTGTCTTAATTTATCTTGTTTCAAATAAAATATCAGAAAATCAGCAATAAATTCCCAGGATTCAAAGGATTGTACTAACAAAAACATCTGATCTGGATAAGTTTCGATTAATTCATATATTTTAATTAATTCATCAAGAGTAAAATTATTATTAGAACTATTAAGTCCAAAATCAAATATTCCTTTTATATTTCCGTAATTCATTAAAAATCTCCTTTTTTCAGCCGAAATATATTATAACTAAATTATTATTAAAATACAAGGTGATTGACAATCATTAACAAACTTCCACAAATAAAACCAATAAAAGCTGTTTTTTTCTCATTATATTCTTGTACTTTAGGAAATATTTCATTTATAGATAAAGTCATCATAATACCAGCAACAAATATCAATACTATACTAATAAATGAATCAGTAATAAATCTACTTAAAAAAATCCAAGCAAGAAAGGCGCCAAGTGGTTCAGCAAGCCCTGATATAAAGGTTTTAGAAATTGCCTGTTTTTTATTACTTGTTGCATAATAAATTGGTACCGCAATACAAATGCCCTCTGGGATATTATGTAGCATAATAGCAAGCCCTAAATTAAGACCTAATCCTATATCTTTATATGATGCCATGAATGTAGCAATTCCTTCAGGAAAATTATGTAGCATTAAAGCCAACATACTTAAAATACCTAGTTTATAAAGACCACTACTCTCTTCAATTGTATGAAGCTTTTTGTTTAAGAAATAAATCAGCATAAATCCTAATATGAATGACAACATTCCAATAAATATTGCTTGTATAAAAGGATATGTTTTTAGTAATACTAATAATGATTCAGGGATTAATTCTATCACTGAAATAGTTAGCATAACCCCTATTGCAAAGGAAAGGCAAAAGCTAATAAATTTATTAATTCTATCGGGTTCTAGCTTTAAAAAAATAACTAATGCACCAATTACTGTTGATAATCCAGCAAATGTTGTAATTAATAAAGGGATTAAAACATTCATATTATCACCAATAAACTATATGAAATACTTGTCCAAAAATTTCCATAACTTTTTTTAAATAATTGGAATGAATCATCAAGATTAATCCATAATATTATTAGGAGGGATAAGAAAATGAGTAGAAATAGTAAAATGAATAATTCAAATAATTCAAAAAACAGTAATAATAATTCTGCTAAAAATTCAAGCAGAAATAATGAATCAAATAGTAATACAAACTCAAGTCATGCAAAAAATTCAAGTAAAAACTCTAATAGCAGCAGAAACCAAGCTCGTTAGTCTTTACACTTAATAAAAGAAGAAAGGAAATAATCTTTCTTCTTTTTTGTTTTATTTGTCTTTCTTAGCACGAGGATGATATTCATAATCTTTCTTTATTTTTTCTTTTGCTACATGAGTATAGATTTGAGTTGTTGAAATGTCACTATGCCCAAGCAGTTCTTGAATAATTCTTAAATCTGCTCCATTATTTAATAAATGTGTTGCAAAACTATGTCTTAATGTATGAGGACCAATTTCTTTTGTTATTCCCTTCTTTTGACATTCCTTTTTAATTATCTTAAAGAAGCCAATTCTAGAGATATTTTTTGATAAATTATTAATAAATAAATATTCACTTTGTTTATTTTTAAGAAGTAAGGGTCGAAATTCATTTATATATAATTCTAACCATTGTTTCGTTATATTATTAATTGGAACAATTCTGATCTTGCTACCCTTCCCTTCGACTCTAACTGCATCAGATAATAAATCTATATCTTGTAATTTCAAAGAAGTCAATTCACTCACTCGAAGACCAGAACCATACATAAGCTCAAACATTGCCTTATTTCTATAATCATAAACCGTAAGCAAATCAATGTCTAATAAACAATCCACTTCCTCCACTGTTAAATATACAGGTAATTTCTTTTCTATTTTAGGAGAAAAAACATTCTCACAAGGATTATAATTAATTAAATTTTCATCCATTAAAAAATTATAAAAGGATTGTATAACCGTTAGATAATGAGCTCTTGTTTTCGCACTTTTATTATTTTCAAATACTAAAAATAATTCAATATCTTTCCTTTTGACGTTTAATAAATTCTTATCTTTTAAAAAGAATAAAAACTGATCAAGATTCTCTCTATAGGAAGCAATCGACTTATCAGCTAATTTCTTTTCAAACATGATAAAATCCATATATTTTAAGACATAATCATGATTCATAATTATCACCTATTTTAAGTATAAAACAAATAAAATCTTACGTCAAACTATGTTATAATATTAAAAGGTGATCATATGGAACTTCTAGCTAATAAATTAAGGCCAACTAAATTAGAAGACATCATTGGCCAAAAACATTTGGTTGGTGAAAATAAAGTGTTATCTAATTTAGTAAAAAATAAAACAATTTTCTCGTTCATTTTATATGGAAAACCAGGTATTGGTAAAACTTCTATAGCGAATGCAATAGTAAATGAACTTGGAAAAAAAGCGAGATTTTTAAATGCAACAATTAATAATAAACAAGATTTTGATATTGTGATTGAAGAAGCAAAAATGTATGGGGACTTAATTGTTGTTGTTGATGAAATCCATCGCATGAATAAAGACAAGCAAGATATTTTACTTCCTCATATTGAAGCTGGTACTATCATTTTAATTGGTTTAACTACTAGTAATCCTTATCATAAAATTAATCCGGCTATCCGTTCTCGTGTACAAATATATGAATTACACGAGCTGACGACAGAAGATATTGTAATTGGTCTTAAGAAAGCCGCAAATGAATTTGAAAATATAGAAATTGATGAAGAAGCCTTAGAAGTAATAGCTACTAATTCAAGTGGAGATTTTAGAAGTGCTCTAAATCTTCTTGAGGTAGCATATCATTCTACTATTGATAAAAAAATAACGATTGATGTTATCAAAAATATCAATCAAAAAGCAGTCTTTTTCCATGATAAGAACGAAGATGGACATTACGATATTTTAAGTGCTTTGCAAAAATCAATTAGAGGAAGTGATGTAGATGCCTCCCTCCATTATTTAGCACGTTTAATTGAAGCAGGAGATTTAGATAGTATTTATCGTCGATTAAGCGTTATTGCCTATGAAGATATTGGGCTTGCCAATCCAAGTATTGGCCCTAAAATTCATGCAGCAATTGAAGCCTGTGAGCTTGTTGGCTTACCAGAAGCAAGAATTCCATTAGGAACTATTGTTACTGAAATGGCATTATCACCAAAAAGCAACAGTGCTCATCTAGCGCTTGATGAAGCAATTAATGATATTAGAATGGGTTCTACTGGTAATGTTCCCAATCATATCAAAACAAGTAGTAAAACCTACCTTTATCCTCATAATTATAAAAATAGTTGGGTTAAACAAGAATATTTGCCAGAAAATATTAAAAACAAAAAATACTATCAAATGAAAAATAATAAATATGAAATAAATTTAAATAAATTACATCAAGAAATGAAGGGAGAAAAAGAATGAAAATTTCCATTATTGGAAGTGGGGTTTATGGTTTAGCATTAGCACATACAATTGGCTTAAATAAAAAGCAACAAGTTTACGTTTGGACAGAACAACAAATTCATGAAGAACAAGATAATATTATTATTTCCAATAATTATCAAGAAGTAATAGAAAATACCAATTTAATTCTAATATGTACTTCATCCAAGTTTTATATTGATACAATTAAAAACATGCAACCATACTATAATAATCAACCAATATTAATCGGTACGAAAGGCTTTACTGATACGGATGGATACTTTTATGATATCATCACAAAAGAGCTTTTAAAGACTCAAAAATGCGGTTATTTTGCAGGTCCAACTTTTGCTAAAGATTTTTATGATGAAACACCCTTTGGACTTACTGTAGCAACTGATAAAGATACCTATATTTTATTTAAAAGGATCTTACCTAAATATGCTCATTTAGAATACATTAATGAAGCAATTGGATTAGAAATCTGTAGTGTTACTAAAAATATTATTGCTTTAGGATGTGGACTTTTAAAAGGAATTAATATGAATGAAAGTGCTATTACTTTATATTTAATGAATTCGGTAAAAGAAGTATCATTATTATTAAAACATTTTCAAGTCAATTCTTCTGTTTTATTTACTTATGGTGGTTTTGGAGATCTTTATCTAACGACAAAAGATGAAAGCAGTAGAAACTTCACATACGGGTTTAAATTAGCCCAAAATGATGATCTAAAGGAATTTGAAAATAATAATACCGTCGAAGGTAAAGTGATGTTAGAAATATTAATTAATATAATAAAAAAAGAAGACCTAAATCTTCCAATATTCACTTTTTTATATGAAATAATTTATTGCAACAAAGAAATCAATTTATTAAATGATCTTAATAATCTATAGATCATTTTTTTAATTTCTAATTTTTTAAAATATGCTCCACTAAATATGAAACACATAATGCACCAGCCACCATTGGTACCATTACTATGGTACCTAAATCTTTTTGTTTAAGTGGTATTTCTTTACTAAATACAACTGGTGTATTAAGAGATATATTTTTCTTTTTTAATTCATATCGAAACTTTTTAGCCAAAGGATCATATTCAGTTTTATTTAATGTTGTAATATATAATTTAGAAGGATCTATTCGATTAGCTGTTCCCATGCAACTAATAATTGGAATAGAAAATTCTTGTGCTTTTTCAACTAACAGCACTTTGGCTTCTATACTGTCACAAGCATCAACGATAAAATCATAATCAAATGAAATATGATGTATTGATTCCCTATCTAAATATAAATCAAAGCTCTTTATTTTAATATTAGGATTAATACTTAGTGCTCGATTTCTTGCAACTTCTACTTTTTTTTGACCAATATTTGACTGATTAGAAATAATCTGACGATTCAAATTAGTAATATCAACAATATCATGATCAATAATATCAATATGAGTAAATTCAGAACGAATTAGACACTCTAAAACATAACCGCCAACTCCCCCTACTCCAACCAGCAAAACTTTTGTTGCTTCTATTTTATTTAAATTATCCTTTGAAATTAACTTTTCTAGTCGATCAAACATAATTACCTCCAAATAAAAACCTAAGAGAAAACACTGCTGTGATAAAAGCCCGCTCAATGCAGGTGGGCATCACATGAATTGCTTTAGGATCCTTGTTCACTTAATGGCCAAGTCTTCTACACCACAATTCAATTAGATTCCCGATATCACCATAGTCGGTTTTATGTAAGCAATGCTTAACTCTTAGGTATTCTTATTATATCATAAATATTTTATTTTATCAATGAATTCATTTTCATTTTTAAATTAAATTTCACTATTAGCTATTCCTTGTATCTCATTATTTAAAACTGTATTTATTGTTGTACTATTATTTGTAGTGTTATTCGCTGTTGCTCCAATTCTCCAAACTTTAGAAATATCACAGTTTGAACTATATGGTAATGGATTTGGTAATTCAAGTTTAATAATCATCGGTATTTTAAATGCAGAACCAAAACTTACACAACTTCCAGGTTGTAATACTTTCATTTTTTCAATAACATCACTTGAAATATTTGGTAACATTTCTTCAATATATTTAATATCTTTTGGATGTGTCATTTTTAAAATTAAAAAGTTAGATATCTGCGCAATTACGGTGTCACTGATTTCTACTGGTCTTTGAGAAATGATTCCTAAGATTGTTCCATATTTACGACCTTCTTTTGCAATCCGATCAAAGATATTATAACCTAGAAGAAAAGTATCTATATCTCCAAGTTGAATATAACGGTGCGCTTCTTCAAGTAGTAAATGAAATGGTACACTTGCTCTTTGTTTTAAATCTTTTGTAAAATCAAAAAGGAACCGGCATAGAATTTTAACTAAAACTTTAGCATAGATATCATCAATATCTTCTAAATTTATATTAATGATTTGAGCTTTCTTACCATTCTTCATAACCATCGCAGAAACATAATCATTTAATGATATAAAACCATTATTTACAAATATCTGCCCTACTTTATTTGATAATAAGGCATTAATACGAACTTGTAACATTGTTGCGTCATCCGCAATACTCGTATTGCTTTGAAAACCTTCACTAATTAAGGTAAAGTTTAAAGCATTAGCAAGATCACGAATAGAATAAGAATAAGTTTCAGGATCAGGAATATTTTCTAATTCATCATTAATGTGTCTTAAGATATATTCAGTAATTAAAACACTTTCCCCAAAGTATCCATTTGAATCAATTTCAAAACATTCAGAGAAACTTCTTGTATATCCTAATCCTTGAATGGTGCTATCAAAGTTAAATTCATATGTATTACAAACTTCAATAACTGTAAATATTTCATTTTTCTTATTGGCTGTTGTTTTGTTACTAAATAAAATAGCAAGTAATGCCTTAGCAATTAAATGATTCTTAAATTGTAATGATTCTTCACTTTCTTGAGAAAAAATCTTAGCTAAACGAAGCATTCTTTCAATAATTGGTAGTTGTGTATGACTATTGGCTTGTAAAAGAAGAGCCATATCATCTAATGTTAATAGATTAATTGGAATCTCCAAAATTGTATCATCAGAATCTTGAAGATTCGAAGTAATAAATTTATAAGCATAATTTGGATTATATTTATCTATTTCACTAAAAGCATTTTTATATTCACCATAAGCATCAAAAATAAATAGATTTGCATTATATGAAAAAGCTTTTGTATTAAATACATTTTGAACAATTCTAGCAACTCCACAGGATTTTCCAGATCCACTATTACCTAGAATTGAAAAGTGATTTGAGAAAAAATCATTAATTTTTGGATAAACAGTATAATTTTTATAAGTTGCACTTTTTCCTAATGTAAAGGATTCTTCATTATCAGTACCAATTAAAACTAATAATTCTGGTTCACTAATTACTCTTATTGTACTAGCTAGTGATGGTTTACGAATTACTCCATTAACATATCGATCACCATTAAACTCTCCTAAAAATTGAATTTTAATAACTTCTTTATTAATTTCAGTAATTTCACCTAAAACTCTTTGTCCTGCTGATTCAAAGATGACATGTAAATTCATTAAGTCAGATGCAGTATTTCCGCCCATATTAGCTACATGAGCAACATTTCCAGTTATATAATTTATTTTTCCAAACATAATTGATACCCTCTTTATCTTATATAAGTATATCAAAAACATGAAAAAAAGAAAAGTTATCTTTTCTTTTTTTCCAATCTCTTTTCTTTTAAAATAAAAATCGCATTAATTTAAGCTAATATTCTACATAATCATCCAATAATTTTATTATCAGGAATTAACTTCGTTCCCCTTTTCAATAATTTTAAAATCTTTTGTTTTAATTCTCAAAGGATTAGTATATTTCTCTTCTGAGGCAATCACAAACTGGATATTATCTCCCTTTGATGTATCATAATCTCCTTCAATCCAGTATGCTTCATTTGTAGTAGTATTACAAATGACATATCCTTCTCCTGCTGAAATAACGGTTGCAATAATCGTAACATTCTTTTTACTTAACAAAAATACAGAATCAAGAATAATTAACAAAATACTCAAGATCACGCCAATTAAAATTAATATTTTTGTATTCACAAAACCACTTCCCTTATTAATAGTTTACCATATTTTACCGATTATTTTTATCAGAATAATATTCTACTAATTTTCTTTCATAATAAAGGATATTACCTTCAGGAAGCTTTAGGATTCGATCAATTCCTAAAGAGTCCACAAATTCGGGATTATGTGATACCACCAACATTGTGCCTGGATACGTTTTTAAGACCTCCCCGACAATCTTTTGTGTCTCAGGGTCTAAATGATTGGTTGGCTCATCCAAGATTAAAACATTGGCCTTTTTCGTGGTTAATTTAGCTAAACTCAACCTTGCTCGTTCTCCTGGAGATAATACTTTTACCTTTTTATAAACATCATCACCATAGAATAAAAATTTACCTAAAATTGTTCTAATTTGTTTTTGAGATAAATCAGTATCACTAAAATGCTCTAACAAATTATATTCCAAATTCAAATTTTCGTGTTCTTGTGCATAATAAGCAATTTCAGTTTTAGGACCATAATAAATGATTCCTTCTTGTGGTTCTAATTCATTTATGATTAATTTTAATAAAGTGGATTTACCAATTCCGTTTTCACCAACAATTAAAAATTTTTCTTTCTTTGCTAATTCAAATGATAAATTTTGATATAAATAATTTTCATTCTCGTAAGCAAAAGTTATTTTTTCAACCCGAAGTGGTACTAAATTACTTTCCTGACTCACTTCCATAATTAGCTTTGTTTGTTTTTGTTTCTTTATAATAACCGTGCGATTAGCTTGTAATTTTTCTAGCTTTTTTTCACGATCCTGTGCCATTTTTTTTCGTTTTCCAGAAGAATTATCATAAAGTTCTACAATTGCTTTTAATTTATCCTCTTCTTTTTGCTCTATTTCAAATTGTCTTAATTTTGCTTCTTCCCGTGCTTCATATACTTTTTTAAATTTTTTATAGTTTCCATCAAACAATTCCATTTTTTTAATTCGTTTATCCAAGAATAAAGTTTTATTAGTTATTTGATTTAAAAAATCAATATCATGAGAAATCACATAAATTGACCCATTATAATTTTTTAAATAATCTATAATGTATTCTTTACTATCTATATCTAAATGGTTAGTGGGTTCATCAAGTAATAATATTTCAGGTTTCTCATATAAGATCCTTGCAAATGCAATTTTTGATTTTTCTCCTCCTGATAATTCATGAAGAGGACGATCTAATAAACTATCTTTGATTTGCATTCCAGCCAAAATCTTAAGAAGTGTATTCTCTGCACTATAATGTTCCCAGTATTCTAATTTTGCTTGAATTTTATCAATTTTCTTATAAATAAAATCATATTTGTCAACATCAACTTTAGTCAATGATTCATAACTTTCTTGTAATTCTTTTTCTAAAGATTCAATTGGTCTTCCTTTTACTAAATATGAAAAAACAGTTTCATCTAATTCATCAAATTCAATTACTTGAGGTAGATATCCTACTCTTGCATTGTTTTCTAAGATGATACGCCCACTGTCAAGAGAAACTTTCTTCATCAAAACTTTAAAAAGAGTTGTTTTTCCAGCCCCATTAACTCCAATAACACCTATTTTATGACCTTCTGGAACATACAAAGAAATATCATCATAAATGACATCAAGGTTAAATGATAAATTAATATTTTGTAATTTCATAGCAATCAATTCCTAACAAGTGTATTATATACAAAACAAAAACTCTTTAAAAACGATTTTAAAATAATCATTATATATTATTAATGACTAAATCTTTTTTCTTCTTCTGATAGTTCATAATAGTAATTATAATATTTTTTTAAAAAAGTAGCACAAACAATATCTTGAGCATTTATTAAAACTTTATTTAAAAGATAATCATTCAATGTATTGTATTTATCATATTCAGCAATAGAAAAATTGATTCCTATATTCTCCTCATTAATCTTTGTTGATAAAATAATTGAACTTGGATAATCAAATAATAATAAAAAGTCTTCCATTTTCATCTCTCCCAATTGATAAGAATATACTGGATTTCCATAATTATTTGGTATTATAATTGAAAATTCATTCATAAAAATCACCTGATTCTTATTCTAACACAAAAATCAAAATTCTAACACATTTTATCCTATTCTTCTTCTTGATTGAACTATAGCAGGTGATATTCCTTGAATTTCTAAATTATCCCCATTTCTTAATTCAAAATTCAAAGGAACAAATTCATTATTAACTTTTACATTAACCTCATCTACTGGAAAACCAGAAAGTAAAACCAAACCTGTTAAACTTGTATTTTGAGATATTTCCATTATCACATTGTTAACGTTTATATAGATATGACTTGGATCAAGTTCTTTTTTATAAAAATTGACAGCTAATTCATTGCTTTTAATATCATTAAACAGATTAACTACTTGATAAAATTGGTTTTGTTGACGAACAAATTTATTCATATTTTGTGCAGCATTTTTGCGATCTTTTTTAAAAAAACTTAAAATGCCAAGATCAGCAAATTCTTTCATTTCTTTAGTTCTAATTTTGACAGAAAGCATTAATTCATCTAAATTGATTTGAGTTTGAAGAGATTGATGAAAATTTGTTTTTGGTTGTACGATAAAATCTTTCGTGTTTTCAGTTTCATATTTATCTTGAATTTTATTTAATATTTGATAACAATCTTCGATTTTTTCGGTGACAATATTTAAATATAAAAATGATTTTCTTTCATCCAATTCTGATCCAAGATTAGTTTTACGACTAATTTTGCTTATCTTTTCTGGTTGAATACTAATATTTGTTGGAATGTAAAGTGTCTTTAATTCTTTTTCTAAATGATGAATTATTTTGTTTGCAGTCGGTTTTGATTTTTTTTGTTCTTCGGCAATTTTTCTTTTTATTTTAAAATAAATTTCTGGTTTTCTAATTTTAAGCGCATATCCCTCTAAAAGATATTTTAATTCATAACTGCCTAAGCCATATGCAAGTGGCGCATAAATTTCATCAGTTTCAATTGCATTCTTTTCTCTATTTTCTTCTTTTAAAAATTCTATAGTTTTCATATTATGAGTACGATCTGCTAATTTAATTAGGATTATACGAATATCAATTTTACATGATTCTAATGTTTTTCTTGTATTTTTTAAGTACTGGGTCATTTTATCTGGAAATAAAGATAAATCCAAATTAGTAACTCCCCATACCAGTGTGGCTACTTCTGTTCCAAATTCTTTTTTGATATCTTTTAAATTTTTATCTGTATCTTCAACGATATCATGAAGAAGAGCCGCAATAATTGTTTCTTTATCTGCATAAAACTTGGCCATAGTAAATGCAACTATAAGTGGATGAATTATATAGGGTTCTCCGCTTTTTCTTTTTTGATTTTTATGAAGTTCCTTGGCCCAATCAAAAGCTCTCTTAATATCATTGACCTCTTCAGGATTTAAACAATTGACTATACGAATTAATTTTTCATATAATTCCATTACTAATAAATCATAATTTTCAACTTCTTTTTTTAATTTCATACTATCCCCATCCTATAAAAAAAATGACTCCCAAAAAAAGTCATTTTTTATTTTATTGCAGATTTCATCATAACAAATCCAAGGCAGTTTCTATTCATTGTTCTAATTATAATACTAAAACATAACATAAACATCACCTCTTAAATGTCTTATCATCTTAACAGTTAGAATATCAAAAGTCAAGGGTTAAATATATTTATTAAATTTTATCTTAGTTTAGTATGATTTTTCTAAATTGCTTCTTACCTTTTTGTATTATCAAATTATTATTATTAAAATAATTTAATGTGATTATAGCGGTGGGATCAATTCCTAGATAGAATGTTTTTGATTCCTCAGTGTTTAACATTTCCTTAATTTTTTCTTCATTTGTAGCTTGATATACATATCCTCTCTCTTTTAGTATATCAAATGATTTTTTCTCCATTTTTCTATTCCTCCTTTCCTCTGATTAAAATAAAAACCACGAGTAATTTTATCCTACAAAGGACGAGATTACCCGCGGTACCACCTTAATTCATAGAATATAAAATTCTATACACTTTCTTTATAACGGAATCACCCGTTTGAACTCATAACTTGTAATTCATTTTAAAATACAAAACTAACTTTCACCAACTGCTAGCTCTCTTTTATTTGCCATTTTAAAATTAATAATATCTAATCATTGTTCAATCAATATATATTATATCAAGTATTTTATAAGATTTGCATATATAATAAAGCATAGCAAAAAAGCGGTATCTTTTTTGACTTATAACATTTTCGAACTAACTATTTTTTTAATTCTAATATTTTCTTTCCGTTTGTTTACTTTATGGCTGAACCATAACTATATTTTCATCTTTTAACATTTCAATTTTTATTTTATTACATATTCTATTTGACACTTCAAATTTATTTTCAGAAAAATTCCAATTAAAACCATCATTATTGTATCTTGGAAATACATGAAGATGATAATGACCAATATCATTAAAATATCCACCATTTTGCATTATAGTATAACCCTGAGGTTTATAAATTTTCTTTAATGCGTTTACCACTTTTTTTGAAACTCTAGATATTTCATTAATAACATTTTGTGGCACTTCATCTAAATCTAAATAATGCTTTTTGGGAATTATTAGTATATGACCTTCATTTATTGGATCATTATCCAAAAAAGCTAAAACTAAAGAGTTATCATAAATTATTTCTGATTTGATTTCTCCATAAACAATTTTACAAAAAATACATTTATCTTTCATTTTATTCTCCAAACTTTCCATACAATGCATTTATCAAATCAATAAAATTAGGATTGTTATAATTTGGAATTTCCAATTCTTCTTTTTTAAAAATTTCTTTTATATTCATAAAAAATCACGACCCTTCATATGGTTAATTATATCAAAAAAAAGAAGAATCTAGAATGTTATTTCAAATCTTTATATTTTCCCATCTATTAATCCTGAAAAGCTATGACTTTGCTTTCTAATTCATTAAATATTCCAGTAGTACCAATCATGTACTTAGTCATTTCTAAGAACAATTCATATTTCTTCAGTAAAACTGTTCTTTTTTCTTTATCATCAACGAACTGAACAAAGTCTATATTATCAATTAAATCAGAACATTTAATTAAAACTGCATTCATTCCATACTTCAAACTATTTTCAAACATTAACTTGGCTTGTTCTAATTTATCTTCAATTTTAGGATCAAAACTAACGGCTTGTACAAGATCAGCAATGTTTTGCCCAAACTCTTTTCTATTTCATTATAAGTTATATCTGTATCCTCAATTAAATCATGAAGTACTGAAGCAATAACAACCGACTCTGAATAATTGTATTCATATAGTTTATTTGCTACTTTAAAACTATGATATAGTACTGGTTTAGGATTATGTCCAGTTTCCCTTAAATTCTTTGCTGTATAGTGTAAGGCAACATCCATTTTTTTCCAAGATCCATTTTTTCTTTATTCATCTTATACACTCCTATTTCTTTAATATTAATTTTTGAGAATCTATATAATTACTTACATTTTCTATATTAACACTTATATATTTCAAATTCAAATCATTGAGTATCTTCTCCGCAAGGCTTCTTTTAAATTCAAAATACTTTTCTGAATCATAAGATGGCAAATATATATTTTCCTTTCAGAAAATATATGCATTTATCAAAACAATAAAATTAGGATTATTATAATTTGGAATTTCCAATTCTTCCTTTTTAAAAATTTCTTTTATAATCATAAAAAATCACGGCTTTTCATAAGGATAAATATATCAAAATTTATTTATATTTTTTATTTTTTTTCAATAATAAAAGAAAAAACTGCCATTTAGTTAGCAGCCAGTATCTGTTTCTCTATAAAATTATTCTTTTTTGCTTTGAAACAATTCTTTTTAAAATAGTTTTAGCAAAAAAGAAATTTTATAATTTCTCATTTAATATTTCCTTTGTTAGAACCGGATTAGCTTTGCCTCTTGTTTCTTTCATTACTTGTCCAACAAAGAAATCAAATAGATTAGATTTACCATTATGATATTCTTCTACTTGTTTTTGGTTATTTGCTAAAATTACTTCAATGATACTTTCCAATTCCTTCCGATCACTGATTTGTGCATTCTCTTTACTAATAAATTCTTCTGGTTTCTTATTATTTTCTAGAGTTTTGAAGAAAACTTCTTTTGCTTGTTTAGAAGAAATGGTTCCATCATTTATTTTGTCTACAATCGTTTTAAGCATTTCTGGAGTCAAGAAGAACTCATTTAATGTTAGTTCATACTTGTTAATATAAGCTAATATTTGAACAGTAACCCAGTTTGCGGCTATTTTAGCATCAATTCCTAAAGCTATACAAGATTCAAAGTAATCACTTACTTCTCGTTCTTTAACTAAAACACCAGCATCATAATCACTTAAGCCATATTGCTTTATATATTTATCTTTACGTTCTAAAGCAAGCTCAGTTATTTCTGTTCTAATATTTTCTAACCATTCCTTTGTTATTTTATATTTCGGAATATTTGGTTCAACAAAATATTTATAGTCAATCGCATCAGCTTTACTACGCATACGTATTGTAGTTCCACTCTCTTCATCAAAACGTCTTGTTTCTTGTTCTATTTCATCTTGTCTTCCTGATTCAATCAATTCACTTTGACGTTTTATTTCATAATTAATTGCTTCAGCAACATTTGAAAAAGAGTTAACATTCTTAATTTCAACTTTTGTCCCTAGAGGTGCTCCTTCTTCTGCTAATGATACATTAACATCACAACGAATTTGCCCTTTTTTAGTGTCGGCCTCAGATATATCTGTATATTTATAAACACTTCTCATATGTTCTAAGAAGGCAACAGCTTCAAGAGCAGAATGAATACAAGGTTCAGTAACAAGTTCTAAAAGCGGAATTCCACAGCGGTTATAGTCAATGTAAGTAGAATCAAATCCGTGATCTAAAGATGCCGTATCCTCCTCTAGATGAATATCATGGATTAAGATACTTTTTCTTTCTCCATTTACTTCGATTACAACATTACCATTTATTCCAACAGGATGATGAAATTGTGTAATTTGAAATCCTTTCGGAAGATCTGGATAATAATAATTTTTACGATCAAAATACATATATTCTGGTTGCTCGCAGTTTAATATCATACTCATTTTCAAAGCATTCTTTACACAATATTTATTAATTGTTGGCATCGTCCCAGGTAATGCTAAATCAAGAGCTACAACATTACTATTAGGAATTTCTGAATAGCCATTTTTTCCTCTTGAGAAGACTTTTGCGTTTGATTTCATCTCACAGTGCATCTCAAGACCAATGGTTGCTAGTAGTGTCATTAATTAACCTCCTTTGCAATTTGATTCTTATAAGACATTTTTGCTTCTAAGGTATAAGCAATATTTAATATATTTTCATCATCTAAGACTTTTCCAGTGATATTTACACCTATTGGTAGCTCTTCAATCATGCCATTTGGAATCGTAATACTAGGGAATCCGCCAAAATTCCCAATTACCATATGATTTTCTAAAACCTCTAACAAATCATTTTGAAGCATATTACCAGCTTGTTCTAATTTTGTTGCTACTCCTTCACTACAAGGCATAATCATTGCATCATAATGTTTAAATAATTCATTCATTTTATCAACGACTAAACGTCTAACTCTTTGCGCATTTAAGAAAAATTTTTCTTGATTTTCTTTTTGTAATACATAAGAACCAATAACAAAACGACGTTTAATTAAAGGAGAAAATCCAAGTGTTCGATGATTTTTCATTGATTCGATATAAGTAGAACCTTCTCCACGAGAACCAAAACTAAATCCAGTCATATTTGATAAATTGCTAGTTGCTTCAGCACAAGAAATACAAACGTAGGTTGTTGGAATTGCATTTAGCAAAACCATGTCAAATTCAATTCCTTCGACGATTGCTCCAGCATTTCTTAATAAATCTAAAGTGCTTTCAAATTGAGCAAAAGTAGATTTTAGTGAATCACTCACCTTTTCATAAGCATCTAATTCTAATAAGTTTTTAATATAAAATAGCTTCTTTCCTTTAATATCTCCCGTTAAAGAATCTAATAAATGCATTGTACTAGAATCTAGACTTGTTTGATCACGCTCATCCATTCCCTTCATTACATCAATAGTTGCACAAGCGTCTTCTACACTTCTTGTTAAGACTCCTACATGATCCAAACTAGAAGCAAAAGGAAATAATCCATAACGTGAAATAAGTCCATAGGTTGGTTTATAACCGACAATTCCACAGAAAGCCGCAGGTTTACGAATGGAATCTCCAGTATCAGTTCCAAGTGCGAAAGGAACAACTCCCGCGGCTACACATGCAGCAGATCCAGCACTTGATCCAGCTGTCATACGACTAGGATCCCAAGGATTTTTAACAATTCCCGTATGACCTGTTGTCCCGGTTCCACCCATTCCAAATTCATCCATTGTTGATTTGGCAATTGGAACAGCTCCAGCTTCTTTTAATTTCTCAATTACTGTAGCATTGAAAAATGGAATATAGTTTTTTAAGGTATTTGATGATCCAGTAGAAAGAATTCCTGTTGTTGAAAAATTATCTTTAATAACATATGGAATTCCACTTAAAAGGGATTTTTTTTCATGATTCCCTTTGGCATCATCTAAAATCGTAACAAAAGAATTACATTTTTCTTGATTTTGATGGGCTAAAACTAATGCTTCATCTACTAAAGCTTGTGAAGTAACTTGATTAGTATCTAATAACTCCCGTAACTCTAATACTGTTTTCATTCCCCCACCACCTTTGGAACTTCAACTTCACGCCCCTCTTTTTTTTCACAGTTTTGAAGTAATTGTTCAATTGAATCTGATTCATCAGGAAGATCTTCTCTTAATTCAAATTCTATTTCAAAAGGATGTGTCATTGGTTCTACAGAACTAAGACCAGCAATGTCATTAATTTTATTCATATTTGCTTCAATAATATCAAATTCATTTAATACACTAGCGTTTTCTTCTCTAGTTAAGCCAATTAATAATTTATCGGCATAATCATCAACTAATTGAGCTGTAAATTTACTCATTATCTTCCTCCTTTATAATTTTGATTCCTAATTCTTCTAATTGCGATTTTGAAACAATATTTGGTGCTTCACTCATTAAATCACTAGCACTTTGGGTTTTAGGAAACGCGATCACATCTTTCATATTTTCCGTTTCACTTAAAATCATTGTAAATCGTTCTAAACCAATTGCAAGACCAGCATGAGGAGGTGCTCCAAATTTATAAGCATCAAGTAAGAAACCAAATTTATCTTGTGCTTCTTTTGAAGAAATTTCTAAAGCTTCAAATACTTTCGATTGCATCTTAGGATCATTAATCCGAACCGATCCACCACCCAATTCATATCCATTTAAAACAATATCATAAGCAATAGATAAACAAGTATTCTTATTTTCTAAAGCTTCCATACTCACAGGTTTTGTAAAAGGATGATGCATTGATTTAAAACGGTTTTCTTCTTCAGAATATTCAAACATTGGAAAATCAGTCACCCATAAGAAATTTAATTTACTCTTATCAATCAAATCAAAGTCGCGAGCAACCTTCAAACGAAGAGCGCCAAGAGAAGCATATACAACACTTGCTTTCCCACAACAAATTAAAATTAAATCTCCGTTTTCAACACCAAATTGCTCCTTTATTGCAATCTGTTTTTCACTTTCTAAATTCTTGGCAATCACCCCAGTGAAGCTATCATTATCATATTTCAACCAAGCTAAACCTTTCGCTCCATAGATTTTTACAAAATCAGTCAAGCGATCAATTTCATTTCGGGGATATTTATTTTGTTTGACAATCAAACATTTGGCAATTCCACCTTCAGCAATCGCGTTTGCAAACACATTCATCTTCGAATCACGAAGTAATTCCGTGATATCATTTAAATAAAGTTCAAAACGAGTATCAGGTTTGTCAGAACCATATTGATTCATTGCTTCCTCATAAGTCATTCTTGATAAGGTTGGAATTTCAATTCCTTTGATATCCTTCACCACTTTTTTGACCATCGCTTCTACAGTATTCAAAACATCTTCTTGTTCTACAAAACTCATTTCTAAATCAATTTGGGTAAATTCTGGTTGACGATCCGCTCTTAAATCTTCATCTCGAAAACATTTCGCAATTTGATAATATTTTTCAAATCCAGCAACCATTAATAATTGTTTAAATATTTGTGGACTTTGGGGCAATGCATAAAAAGACCCCTTATTTACACGAGAAGGAACAATATAATCTCTTGCCCCTTCTGGCGTACTTTTACATAAAACAGGTGTTTCAATTTCTAAAAAATTATTATTATTTAAATACTCGCGAACAGATTGCATAATTTGATGACGAATCTTAATATTATTTTGCAGTCTTTCTTTTCGTAATTCTAAATAACGATATTTCAATCCAACTTCTTCATTTACCTTTTGTTCTTCATAAATATTAAAAGGCATGGCTTCACTTTCACCTAAGATTTCCAATTCAGTTA
>Ga0153920_1000305_pt1 | contig 19878 bp, 13 predicted proteins | sample TSNJ004MetaG_FD_104713 | JGI IMG/M metagenome (GOLD analysis project Ga0153920, IMG submission 104713) | Attine ant fungus gardens microbial communities from New Jersey, USA - TSNJ004 MetaG | ecosystem: Host-associated > Fungi > Mycelium > Unclassified | place: USA: New Jersey, Brendon T. Byrne...
AAACCTATCAGAATATCTATAAGATGTTTGATCCGGATTTATTGGTTTAATGAACGGAGGGAAATGAATCATGTCAGGTATTGGAGTGGATCTAAACAAAATTTTTGAAAAAAATACAGTTGTAACAACCATTATCGGCTCCGGTTATAGTCTGGTGGTAACGGTTGCACCGATGTTTCTTGTAATCGGTAATATTCTGATTATGGGCCAGGTGCTTGGTTTCTCAGAATCAGGATATATTTCCAGGGAACTTTTCTCGTGTACCATATTATATATTTTTATTTTTGCCTTACTTACGGCAGCTCCGTTTAACCCTGTATTGTCACGTTATCTTTCCGATGTGATCTATGAGGAGAACTATCAGGATATTCTGCCATGTTTTTATATCGGCTTGGTGCTTAATATTGTGACAAGCTGCCTGGTTGGGATTCCATTTTGTATATGGGAATATATAGTGGGAAATGTGGATATTATTTATATCTTTACCGGGTTCTGCGGTTATATTGCATTGGTCCTGGTATTTTATGCTATGCTTTACCTGTCGATTTGCAAGGATTACAGAAAGATTTCACTGTTCTTCTTTATCGGTATGGCAGAAGCATTTTTATTGGCAGTGGTTCTGGTATTTATTTTTGGCTGGGATGTTACCTACAGCATGCTGTTTTCTATCGTGGTGGGATTTTTTACCACAGCCTGCCTGGAGATAGCTACAATTAAGAGATACTTCAAACGAAACAGTAACCACTACGGAAGGGTTTTATCGTATTTCAAAAAATACAGGAAATTGATGGCGACCAATTTCCTGTATACATTAGGGTTGTATATTCACAATTTTGTATTCTGGACCACTGATCTGAAGATGGTGGTGGCAGACAGCTTTGTATGTGCACCGACTTATGATATGGCAACGTGTATTGCCATGTTTACTAATATATCCTCCAGTATCATATTTATTACCAGAGTTGAAATGCATTTCCACCAGCGTTATAAAGCGTATTCGGAGGCTGTGATCGGAGGCAGGGGAGCAGATATTGAAAATACCAAGAAAAGGATGTTTGCACAGTTGGCAGGAGAGTTGATGAATCTGGTCCGTGTGCAGTTTATTGTATCGGTAGTGGTATATCTGATCTGCATTGTGTTCCTGCCCCAGTTTGGTTTTTCCGGGCTGATACTTAAGATTTACCCCTGTCTGGCAGCGGGATATTTTATCTTGTTTGTTATGTATGCGGCTATCATTTTCCTGTATTACTACAATGACCTGAATGGTGCCATGTTGACTTCCTTTTGCTTTTGTCTTGGGACTTTTTTGGGAAGTATGGTATCCAAGGAATTTATTGAAATTTGGTATGGATCAGGTTTGATATTTGGGGCAATACTGGGTTGGAGCGTTGCACATGCAAGGCTGCGCTGGGTAGAACGGAATCTGGATGTGCACACATTCTGCAAGGGCGTATTGTTAAAGAAAGGGAAAGGAACAAAACCTCCCCAAAAGGTGTTTGATCGGACGCTATCATAGAAAGAGAGTAAATATGAGTAAAAAGGTGTTATTTGTGATAAATACCCTGGGGCAGGCGGGAGCGGAAGTGGCTTTGCTGGAATTGCTGCGAAGCATGGATCCGGCTGAATATGATATTTCATTGTATGTATTGATGGAGCAGGGAGAATTGCTTTCCCGGATTCCTGAGCATGTGAGGCTTCTGAATGACAGGTATGAGGAGGTTTCCGTATTGGGCAGGGAAGGTTCGGGTAAGATGGTCTCTACTGTCTTGCGGGCGCTTGTTACCAGAGGAACGATATTCCGAAGGTTTCCATATTTGGTGAGTAACCTTGCCGCGATGATCAGGCGGGGGAGAATCTGGCCGGATAAGCTTTTATGGCGGGTTATTTCAGATGGCGCAAAACGCCTGGAGGAAACCTTTGATCTTGCGGTGGCTTATCTGGAAGGCGGTTCCGCCTATTATGTGGCGGATTATGTGAAGGCCCGGAAGAAAGCGGCTTTTATTCATATTGATTATGGGCAGGCAGGATATACCAGAAAGCTGGATCAGGATTGTTATCTGCGGTACGACAGTATATTTACGGTATCAGGAGAGGTAAAGGAACATTTTCTTGCGGCTTATCCGGAATGCGGACGCAGGACGGAGATTTTTCACAATCAGATGGACCAGGAAGAAATCAAAAGGCGATCCAGGGAGGTAGGGGGATTTACCGATTCTTATTCTGGTATCAGGATCCTTACCGTAGGAAGGCTGACTTATCAAAAAGCTTATGATTATGCCATTACTGCCTTAAAGCTTTTGAAGGAGGAAGGTTACCCGGTAAAGTGGTACGTTTTGGGTGAAGGGAATCAAAGAACAGTACTGGAGAAGAAGATAGAAGAGTATAGCCTGCAGGAGGATTTCCTATTGCCTGGTGCAGTGGCAAATCCTTATCCGTATTACGCACAGACCGATATTTATGTACATGCCACCCGGTTTGAAGGGAAAAGTATTGCCATACAGGAAGCGCAGATTCTGGGATGTCCGATCATTGCGTCTGACTGCAGCGGTAACCGGGAGCAGATTGTGAATGGGGCAGACGGGCTGTTATGCGATCTGGATCCGGAGACGATTAAGGAAAGTATAGCGGTTCTTATTAAGGATGAGGAAAAAAGAAAGGCTTTAGGAAGGGCCGCAGCAGATAAGAACAATAGTTACAAGGAAGATATGCAGATGTTATATGCACTTATGGAGTAAGTAAAATATGGGTTGGATAAAGAACATAGTGAAAGGGAAAACGACAGCTGCCTGGAAGTTTTCCCAGGCAGAGTTTGTGGAAGATGCCAGGATACTGGATAATCCAGGCCGCGGATGGTATCTCCTTCATTCATTTGCGGCAGATGAACCTATTAATGAAGAAGAGCTGAAGTGGTGCATCTGTAAAGAACATAAACTGGCGCTGGTCCTGATAGACATAGGTAAATACAGGAATATACCCCTTGATATAGAAGCGCTGACAAATATTGGTGCCATTTTACGTTTTTTCAATTGTGCAGGTCAGGAGGTCATCCTTCGGATCGTATATGACAGGATTGGAAAGGGGATAGAACGGGAGCCAACACTTATGAACATGATACTGCGGCATATGAATCAGATTGGTCCGGTGATTGAGGTACATGCGGATTGCATTTTTACTTTACAGGGATTGTTTATCGGCAGTTGGGGTGAAATGCATAATACTAAGTTCTTAAAAGCAGAAAGTCTGGAAAAGCTGGCAGTAACATTATGGAAAGCAACACGCGGCAGCTGTTATATGGCAGTGAGGCGTCCGGTACAGTGGAGATATGTTATTCCGGAAGAAATGGCCGCGGATTCGAAAGGGCAGGCAGGAAGACTTGGTTTATTTGATGATGGGATGTTGGGTTCGGACAGCCATTTGGGAACCTTCGGCGTACAACCCAGAAAGGAAGCTGGCTGGCAGGAAGCCTGGATGCGGGATGAAGAACTGGAGTTTGATAACAGGCAAAGCCGCCTGGCTCCAATTGGCGGCGAGGCCCTGATGGGTGCCAGGGAACAGGCGCTGCCTTTTTCAGAAGTGATTAAAACCTTCAGAAGGATGGGGGTCAGTTACCTGCATAGTGTTCATGATCCCAGGCTGATATCCCATTGGAAAGAGAATCAATATGTGAATGAAAAGGGCCAGGAAATGAGTCAGTTTGACTATATTGGGAATCATCTTGGCTATCGGTTTGTTGTCAGAAAAGCGGATATCCTGGCAGCAAAGAGAATGACGCTGTCCATTGAGATTGCCAATGTGGGATTTTCCGGAATATATGAAGAAACGGAAGTGTATCTGATTTTAGAAGATAGTGGAAAAGGAAAAAGAAAGATTATATTAAATGAAGACGCCCGAACCTGGTATGGAAGCCAGACGGTAACTATTTCCAGGGTTCTGGATATAATAGATATGAAAAGCTGCAGTGTCTATCTGGGAATGAGACGGTGCAAGGATGGATGTGATATCCTCTTTGCTAATGAGGGCGCTGATGATGTAGTTTATTTGGGACATATGAAGACAAAATAAAATCTTCTTGACAAAGAAGACGAGCTAAGGTATGATAGCAAGTCGGAGTATAAGTACCATAAGTGGAACGCAAGCTGCTGATGATTATATCTATGGGGATACAAATAACCCAGTAAGTCATATTATACGAGGAGGAAATAATTTGACAAAATTTTCGGTAAAAAGAATAATAACGTTGTTTGTGGTCTGTTTAGTGCTGATTTTGGTATTGATTCTGGCTTATCGATACAATAATGTGCGATCAGCGGAGTTCAGGACCCGGGGGAATGATTTTCAAATACTTCAAAATGGTCAGTGGAGTGACTTTTTGATCAAAGGTGTTAATATGGGTGCCGGTAAACCCGGCTCCTTTCCAGGTGAGATGCAAATAAATAAGGAGGAGTATTCGCGATGGTTTAAGCAGATCGCTGATATGAATATCAATGTGGTTCGGGTATATACTATTCTTTCGCCTGATTTTTATGAAGCTTTGTTTGAATATAATATGTTTACTAGTGAACCGATCTACGTAATTCATGGGGTTTGGCTCAACGAGGAAGCTATGGTAAAAAATAATGATGCTTACTTCCCGGAAATCAAAGATGATTTTGAAAAAGAAATTAAAACCCTTATTGACATTTTGCATGGAAAATGCGAGATAGAACTCAGGAATGGACACGCTTCGGGTACATATCGGTGGGATGTGTCACCATATATAATCGGTTACATACTTGGTATCGAGCTTGACGCTGAATTTGTTATCAACACAAATGAGTTAAATGCAGGAATAACAAACTTTGATGGTAATTATCTCTATACGGAAAACGCTTCCCCCCACGAATGCTGGCTTGCACAGATGGGAGATTTAGCCATTAGCTATGAACAGGAAAAATACAGCGTGCAAAAGTGCGTTAGCTGGTCAAACTGGCTGACTACAGACCCTCTTGAGCATACAAACGAACCGATGCCGGAAGCAGAGGATGCTGTATCTGTTGATACGGAGCATATCCTGATCAAAGAGACTTATACCGCCGGCTTATTCGCGTCTTACCATATCTACCCGTACTATCCGGAGTTTATGATGTACCAGCCTGAATACGCTTCTTATATAGATCAGAGCGGAAAACTTAATCCTTACGAGGCATATCTCCTGGATTTGGTTGCGCATCATAATGTGCCGGTACTGGTAGCTGAGTTTGGGGTTCCGACTTCCCGTGGCAATACACATGAGAATGTCATAACCAGCTATAATCAGGGTTTCATAACCGAAGAAAAGCAGGGAGAATATATAGCAGATATGTTTGACAGCATCATTGCTGCTGATTGCGCAGGAGGGATCATATTCACATGGCAGGATGAGTGGTTCAAGCGTAGTTGGAATACAAGTGATCTCGACGATCCCGAACGCCGTGCATATTGGTCAAATTATCAGGTGTCGGAACAGTTTTACGGTATTTTGACCTTCGAACCAGGTGAAAAAAAATCCGTATCGTATGTAGATGGAGATATTTCAGAGTGGAGCGATGACAAGCTTGTTTGCCAAAGCGGTGATTTAAGCCTATACATGACCAGTGACGCGAAGTTCGTTTACCTGATGCTTAAGAATGACGGTGGGAACATTGATTTTGAGCAGTATATCATCGGCATAGACAGTGTGGAAGAGCAAGGGAATTTCAACTTCAACGATATGGGCATATCTTTCTCAGGGGCGATGGATATGGTGGTTGTTATGGACGGGCAGGATAATTCCCGCATTCTTACGGACGCGTATTATGATGTATGGTACCGATTGCATAGTCTTATATACGTGTTGGAGCGTAATACACAATATGAGCAGAAAAACAGTGGGATATTCAATCCAATCAATTTAATTTTGCGAAACGAAATAACCCTCCCATTGACCGGCGAGCTACTACCCCAGAGCTCATACGAAACAGGACGGCTGCTGCATGGGAACGCGAATCCAGACTCTGCTGATTTCAACTCTTTGGCTGATTTTATGATAAATTCCCAAAGTAATGCGATTGAAATACGCATTCCATGGCAGCTTTTAAATGTTGCGGATCCATCCGCAAAAAAAGTGATCGGCGATTTATATGAATATGACTATTTTGACACGAATCTGACCAATATTGAGGGATTCTCGCTGGAAGTTATTGCACTTGAAAACGGTGAGGAGAAGGAAAGAGCTGATGGCTATTACTTCTGGAACCCCTGGGAGGAACCGGAGTATCACGAAAGGTTGAAAAAATCCTACTATATACTGCAGGAATATTTTTCAAAATATTGAGGGAAAACGATATGTTAATTAAGAATCTCTATATAATGATTGGCGCACTTGCCGGCGTACTTGCCTGTACTTATGTATTTATCATCTATACCAAGATGATACAGAACCGCAGGAACAGATTACAACAGATGCATATGACTACGATTCAGCATGACTTGAATAAGCTGCTGACAATAGCTGATTCTGATTATGCTCATTATCTTGAAGAATATCTAACCGCAATCCAGTTACGTGTAAAGAACAGATCTTTTCGGACAGCACTGGAGACTGCTTTGCTTGATCATCTGGCGGAAGCCAGGCAAGAGGATACGCAAAGACTTCTTGCGGTGGCATATGCCCTTAATTTTCCCTCTTTATGCATGTCGCAAATCAGGAGCCGCAGTAACAGGAATGTGGCATTCGGCAGCCGTAAAGCAGGATTATTCCAATATAAGGAAGCCATACCCTTTATGCTTGACGCGCTTTCCATTTTCTCCAGCGACACGCAATTTCAGATACTTATGGGGTTGTCCCGAATGGGGGATGTGGATGCAATGGAAACGGCATATAATAAGATCGGAAATTATGTCATGGTCAATGAGCGATCCGTTTATGAAATAATGGAAGCCTTTACTGGTGATATGCGTGAACTGTGCAGGCGCATGATTCATTGCGAGATGGATTTTATTTCGGCACTGTTTTTAAAATCTCTTGACAGGGATACGGCAATAGCGTTGTCCGAGGATATTATGGACATCATAAAGAGCGGAGGTAAGGAACAGCGTATTGCTGCAATAAAAGCGATAGCCCTTACAGAGGATGGAACATATGCGCGTCATCTCCTGCCGACACTTGAGGACAGTGATTGGGAGGTCAGAGCAATTTCCGCCAGAACACTGGGTAAAATAAAAGTCCCCGAGGTTAGCGGCGCTCTATCGTCTGCAATATACGATTCGGAATGGTGGGTTCGCCAAAACGCCGCTTCATCGCTTCTTTCGTATCCTGATTGCGAGGAAATCTTCACCTCGGTAATGGATTCTAAAGACTCTTATGCTAAGGACAGCGTTATCTTTGCTCTCGAAAATGCGGGAAGAAATGATATGCTTGCAATAATTTCGCAGGCACCCAAGGGATTGGATGAATTGGATTATGACTCGTTGAATCATTACAAAGGCAAAGAACTGGTGAACATTGTATAAGCCAGACTTGCGGAAAGGTGTGTTATTGTGCTCGAATATATACTTTACAAGTTTATCCTTGGTTTTAATAAGTTTGTTGTAATATATGTCATAATTATAAGTGTGCTTAACCTGATTCAAATGATAATAGCTATGGTGTATACGCCTGCGTATATGAGAAAGGTCAAATTCTCAGACATCAAGATGTTCAGCGAATCGACAAATATTGTACCTATTTCCATACTTGTGCCGGCATTCAACGAAGAACAGACTATCGTTGAGAACATCAAGTCACTCCTGACACTGAACTATGTAACCTACGAAATTGTTGTGGTAAACGATGGCTCTGAAGACAATACACTCAATGCTGTTATAGACGCTTTTGCTCTGAAAAAGGTTTCTTACCCACTCCGATCAAAAATACAAACAAAGAGTGTGCATGGCGTATACTATAATCCGGAATTTCCCCGGCTTCGTCTGGTAGATAAAGAAAATGGAGGGAAATCTGATGCATTGAACGCTGGCATTAATATTTCGCAATATCCTTATTTCGCATCAATAGACGCGGATTCTCTGCTTGATTCGGACGCACTGATCCGTATCGCCATGTCGTTTATGGAGTACAAGTATACGATAGGGGTTGGCGGACTGGTGAGGGTTGCAAACGGATGCAAGATCGAAAACGGAAAGGTAGTCAATGTTGAGCTGCCGAAAAGCGGCTTGGCAAAGTTTCAGATTGTGGAGTATTTTCGGGCATTTCTGGTGGGACGGATCGGCTGGAGCTCTTTAAACTCCTTACTGATTATTTCCGGAGCTTTTGGAGCGTTTAAAAAAAGTGCTGTTCTGGAAGTAGGCGGATATACCACCGGTTCAATTGGCGAAGACATGGATCTTGTTTTAAAGCTGCATAGGTATATGCATGAAAAGAAATATAAATACAGGATTTCATTTTTACCGGATCCGGTATGTTGGACACAAGCGCCGGAAAACATCCGTGCTCTGTACAGCCAGCGGCGTCGTTGGCATATTGGTCTGATTGACTCACTGCATCGCAACGCGGATATGTTTTTTCGCCCACGTTTCGGCGCTGTAGGTATGATATCCATGCCATACTATTTTCTGTTTGAGATGCTTGCTCCGGTTATTGAGGCTATAGGGTTGATAGTAGTTCCTCTCTCATACTTTTTTGGTATTCTGTCTATAGAATATTTTATTTTATTTTTTATAGCAACAACGCTCTTTGGTGTTATTTTGTCAGTGGGTGCGCTGGCAATTGAAGAGTATACATTCAATAAATATGTCAGGTTGAAAGATGTTTTCACATTAAGCCTGTATAGCATTATCGAAAACTTTAGTTACCGGCAAATGACGGTGTTTTTTCGCCTCTTTGGGGTTTTGCGGTATAAAAAATACAAGCAGTCATGGGGTTCCATGAAGAGGCAGGCATTTACACCAGAGGAACAGGAACCGGTTGATGCTAAAAGTGAAACCCCTGTTTAAATGCGGGATGTGGTTTATATGTTAAAGAAGCTTACCTTTTCCATTGTGGTAATAATTACGGTTATATTGGTGGTTTTGGTTGGGTCCGACAGCCAGACCATATCCGATAATTTGTTCTCAGAAAGTTCGGCGTATGTACCGCCGGATAAAATCGTAATGATATGGGATTATATTGGTATACAAGACGATAGTCAAATTCCCCAAAAGAGGATTGCACATGTGGGTCTTGATGTTATAGCGCCTACATGGTTCGCAATAGAAGGCGAAAACGGATATGTATCCAGCCTTGCTGACGAAGGGTATGTTAAGAGGGCTCACAAGAGCGAAACAGAGGTTTGGGCGGTTTTTGAAAACAGATCGGACACGATGCTTACATATGGTGTGTTATCCAATAGCAATGCACGAGGAAAAGCAGTTAACGCAGTTACAGATTATGCAATTTTATATGGGATTGACGGTATAAATGTTGATTTTGAAGCGATGAGCGGTCAGACTTTATGTTTCTTTTATGAGATGATTACCGAATTATATGAAAAGCTGAAACCTCACGGTATTTGCCTTTCTATAGATATATCTTACCCTACAGATTACGATCTGAGTCTGCTGGAAAAGAACGCAGACTATATTGTTTTGATGGCATACGACCAGCATCACGCCAACTCCACGGAGATTGGCCCGGTTGCTGCGATCGATTGGGTCAAAGAAGCTATAGAATTTACGCTGGAATATGTGCCGCCTGATAAAGTTATCCTCGGGATTCCGTTCTATACAAGAATATGGGTGGAGAGCAGCGAAAATGGCACATTCATTACATCTGAGTCTGATGGAATGAAATCCGCATATGAGCGATTCAGTATGCTTTCCACGGTTTGGTTCCGGGAAGATCAGACAGAACAAATATATGCCGAATACGAAGGTGAGGGAAAACTGTTTAAGGTCTGGCTTGAAGATGAGCACTCACTTTCATTGAAGCTGGATACCATAAATGATTATGAGCTTGCAGGTCTCTCCGCATGGCGGCGCGGATTGGAACTGCCGGAGATATGGGAATTGATAAACGCGTATTTTAAATAGTCAGATAACAGAATGTTTTAAGAGATAAGAATCACAATAAAGAAAGAATAAAACGCGCAGTCATGGGAGCAGCTTCTAACCTCACCATAACTGAGCGTTTTTTGAGATTAAGTGGGAGATATCGGAGATATCGGGGGATATGGGGTATGTTTATGAAAAAAGTCAGAAAAGTATTTGCGATAATTATAACCATGACAATAATTGGATCAAGTGCATGTTTGCAGGAACCAGAAGATTCAGATTTGCTTGCCTCCAAGGAAACCGGAGATTATGTGCCGTAACGGTACGGGATTATTTTATCTAGTGATATATTTCTATTTGCAAATGTTAATATCGGGCTATTGCTTTGGAAATTTGAGGATGGTACGATAAAAAGAAGGAAGAATAAAACGCGCAGTCATGGCAGCAGCTTTACGCTAGCCATAACTGGGCGTTATATTGAGGTTATCAGATCAGAGTGGAGATTTTAAAGGAGATATGGATTATGTTTATCAAAAAAGTCAGAAGAGCATCAATATTAATTATTACTATGACAATAATTGGATTAAGTGCATGCAATCAGGATACAAAAGATCTATATTTGTATACCCCCAGGGAAAATGATTATCAGAATCACCTTACTGATACGATTAAGGATAAGGTTGAAAGCGGTCCGCTAATGAACAACACTTATTATTCGTCAATAAATGATATTGACTATGAGGTTTATGAACTATATATCACAGTATATCCAACCTATAGTGCTGATGGAGCGGTTATAACAAGAGAAAGCTTTGAACAACAAAAGGCATATGACAAAACATATAAACCCACATTAAACTGCAGTGTGTGGATGGGGGAACCTGATGAAGAAGTGAATGAATTAGCCGGAACAATTCGCGTGAGAGGAAATTCATCCCGGGGACATTCTACGAAGAGCTTCAAAATCAGGTTGACAGAGCAGGGTGCTGAAATTTTCGGAGCAGATTCTCTTAATATTAATAAACATATGGCAGATACAACAAGGACTGCCAATAAGGCGTGTATGGATTTGATGCAATTTGTGCAGCAAGGTTTTTTGAGTCTTGACACAAAATTTATTCATCTTTACATAAATGATGTGAATGAAGATGGTACGGAAACCGGTTTTCAGGATCAGGGGTTATATACCTACGCAGAGCAGCCCAATGAAGACTTTCTGGTAAATCATGGATTAGACCCAAATGGTTCCGTATATAAGCCAATAGAGTTTGAGTTTCGGCTGCATGAGGAAGTGAGAACAGAAGATGATCCCCTTTATGACGAGGAATTGTTTCATTCAATTATAAAACCCATGGCAAATCCTGATCATAACAAGCTGAAGGATATGTTGGAGGCTGTGAATAATTATAGCTTGAACTTCGGCGAAGTAATGGATAAATATTTTGATGAAGAAAATTATTTAACATGGATGGCATTCAATATATTATTGGGCAATCAGGATGTGTTGGCACATAATTTTCTTCTTTACTCGCCAAGTAATTCCGATAAATGGTATTTTTTCCCCTGGGATTTTGACGGTTCACTTTCTTATTTTGAAATAGAGGAATTTGGTACGTTAAATTATCAAACATTTGGAATCCATTATTATTGGACAATCCCCTTACATCAAAGATACTTTAGAATTGAAGGAAATATCGAAAAACTAAATAATAAAATGGATGAGATAATACAAACTGTTTTAAATGAGACAAATGTAACATATGTGCAGGAAAAAAGCATTTCAATAATTGAACCATTTTTTTTGAAAGGAGCAGATACACAGTTAAATATCAATTTCTATAATAAGAGAGGAAAAACAAAAGGAACTTTATTATTACGGATGGATGATCCTGGTGCATATCTTGTAGAAGAAATAGCAGAAGAGATTAATTTATGGTATGACACAATAATGAATAATTATGCAAGGTACTATTTGAACCTTAATAATCCAACTTCTGGTCATATACAGCAGCCGGTATATGAAAATGACAATTGGGTCTTTCGTTGGGATCCATCCTATGATTTTCAAAATGAGCTGATTACCTATAAATTTATCCTGGCTACAGATTATGAGTTTAAGAATGTAGTCGTACAGGAAACGGGATTAACTTCATCAATAATGTTGGTTGAGGAATTACCGGAAGAGCATTTGTTTTATCAATATATTGCATATGACAGTTCCGGGAATGTTCAATACCCGTTGAATTTACTGATTCAGGAAAATGAAGAAGGAGAAGAGATTTTCAGACTTTTGGGAGCAGGTTACTATAATAATAGTGATGAACCTGATTATTTTACACCTGTAATAAGAGGAGACAGCGATCCGTGAATGTATAAAAAGTATCTATAATAGTTAATTATTACCATTTGTAAGTGCAATTATCAGGCTATTGCGTTAGGAATTTGAGAATGGTACGATAGAATGACAATACAAAAGAGAAAATTAATTATAGAGTACTACTAAGAGGGATATATGAAAATATTATTTGTCGGAGAGTTCAATCACTTCACAACAGCACTTGCGGGAAAGCTGGTAAAGAACGGGAATAATGCAGCGGTCTATAACAGTAACAGCAGTAAACCGGCACTGGGTTTTAAATATAGCAAGTATACTTCAGATTCCAAATATATAATAAATGTATACAGTATCTTTCGTCCGGATGTGGTAGTGTTTACAGCAGCATTTGACGGCAAAGCATTTTTGGATGATTTAAAGCTTGTGATTGAAGAAGCGGTACGATGTAATATAAAGAGAGTGTTTTATTTGTCCTCTACTACTGTGTATGGAAGCGGATCGGATATAGAGGGCATACCTGCGGAAGCGTTTCCATTAAAACCGGTAACGAACAGCAGCCGGATGTTTGCCATGGGGGAAGACATTTGCAGGCGCTGGCAAGGCGTTTCTGGTTTAAACATTATTATATTGCGTTTTGGCGGAATCTATGGAAACACAGCGCCTGATGCTTACTTAAATCAGATTGTGGAAAGAGTGACCGGTAAGAATAAAGTGAAGCTGCCGGAGAAGGGTCTGTTTTCTTTCTTACATATTGAGGATGCTGCAGAGGCTTTTCTGCAGATTGTAGAGAATACATTTTCAACAGAATATAATATCAGTACAAAAGAAACGATTTCTTCCCATGAACTGGCAGAGAAGATTAAGCGTGTTTTTACGGAGTATGCTGCGTATATAGAGGTTAAGGGAACAGCCCTGGCGGAATGCTATGCGGGGGATAATGGAAGGTTAAAGGAAGAATATCAGTGGTGGGAGCGTCATCACTTTGCGGATGAGGCGGAAGCATTTTTTGAGGAACTGAAAAAGGAGAATGCTTCAAGAGATAAGAATTCCAACGCAGAAGTTTCGGATAAAAAAGCATCCTATATAGGAAGAATAAAACGCGCAGTCATGGAGGCAGCTTCCAGGTTTTCCATAATTGGGCGTTCAATTGAGGTTATCCTGTTTTTCGTCGTATGTGTATATATGACAAATCTAAAGAATGACGTAGAGCTTATCAGTAATGTGGATTTTATTATGATATATCTAGTGGTCATAGCAGTAGTTATGACGATACGGGAATCGGCAGTGTCACTGATCCTGGCGGCAGTATTTATTGTAAACAGTCAGGTGAACGCAGGGTATGATCTTTTTTCTGCAATTGTCAATAATCAGACTCTTTTGTTGATTGCACAATATAGTATCTTAAGTATTGCAGTAAGTTATGTGATACAGCAGTTGAAAACAAAAAATCTTCTGCAGCAGTTTGAGATTGAAGAGCAGCAGGCTCAGATCAGGCAGATAGAGAAGTTCAGTGAAGATAATCTGCGGACCAGGCACTTTTTTGAAAATCAGATTATTAATTATGATATGAGTCTGCCAAGAATTATTTCCATGACTTCACGATTGGATACATTGGAACCGGAACAGATGATTCCCCGGGCGATAGACATTATTGCAGAGAGCGTTGAAGTGAATGATGTGGCAGTCTATTACATAGGTGAAAGGGGCGGCAGGATGCGGCTTGCTTTTACTAAGACGAACCAGGCGGCCATATTGGGTCAGTCACCGTTAACAGAAGATTGGCAGGAGATTCTGTCCGTATTGGAAGAAGACAGAATTTATGTGAATACAGAATTAGATGAAAAGTATCCGGCAATGGCTTCCGGAATTAAGTCAGATGATCGTCTCAGCTATGTGATAATAATCTGTAATTTACCTTTTCAAAAAATGTGCCTTGATACATCAAATCTGTTGACCGCAATTACGGCATTGATGAGTGCTGCCTTGCGGCGTGTTACGCAATATGAAGAGATTACCCACGAGACCAGATATCTGACAGGAACTGCTGTCTTACAGCCGGAGATCTTCAGGAAGTTATGTGAAGTACGGCTATCAGATGATGATGTTACCAATGGATTTCTGTGCCGTATTACATTGGGAGAAGACAGCCTGGTACAAGCTGCTGAGAAACTGGAACCTATGATAAGGGAAAATGACTATATGGGGAGTGATCAGGCGGGCTGCCTTTATGTATTGCTTACAGGTACCAAGCAGGCGGGATATCAAGTATTTGAAAAACGCCTTCAGGAGAAGGGGATTATATGCTCACAGGTGGAAGGAGACTTATGATGTCAGGAAGGTTAGTTATCGTATTATTAATTGTAAATGTGCTGATGACCATAGTGATTACCAATTTTACCTTTCGAAAGGATCAGACGTTGGCATTGTTAAGGTTTGTTTTAAGTTTTTTTATCCCGGGTGTTGGGATTTTGCTTTGTATGATTATGCGGATCCGTCATAACAATTCCTGTTTTGAGATGGCAGCAAGCGGGAAGATTAAAAAGTATAAGCTGAAAAATATGGAGTTTATGGATGAAAAGCAGCTTCAGAATATGGTACCTGCTAATGATGCATTAGGAATGAGTGATGAGAAGGAACGAAGAAAGTACATGCTTGGGTTATTGAAGCAAGAGGAGATGTCTTCTCTGCGCGGTACCCTAAAAAAGGCATTATCAAATGAGGATTCAGAGGTATCTCATTATGCGGCATCAGGATTGATGGAACTGCAGAGGGAGTCTTATGCTGTGATGACAGACAGGGAAATGGTTTATCGTGAAGGGGAGACGAATACTTATGGAAAAGCAATTGATTATGCAGCTTCTATTTTAGCATACTTAAAAAACAGCGAAATCGGCCAGTTGGAAAGTTATACCTTCCGCAGGAGATATGAAGAGGTTATGAAGGGTATCCTGTCAGATTTTCCAAAGGAATGCGTATCGGAGGATTATGAAAATCTGATTGATATATTGTTGAAGCAAAGTCGCCTGGAAGAAGCAGGCATTTATGCTAAGGAGTACAATAAAGCATTTTGTAATAATGAGAATAGTTATCTGTATTGTATGAAAGTATCCTACCAGCAGAATAGTAAAGAAGGCTTTCAGAAGGCATTATCAGAACTACGAAACAGCAGCATTACCATCTCTTCAGATACTTTGTCTCTGGTACGTTTTTGGGCTGAGGTGTGATAATGAAGAGCAATAAGAATAAGTTAATAGACAGACAGTTTAAGTTTCAAAGAGTCCTGGCATTGATTATCATTGTGGTGCTCCTTGCTTTTGTGTATTTTATAGTGAGGAGTGATTTTTCTGCCCCTACCAATGATTTGTCCGGGCCGGTCATTCGTTCAGATCATGCATTAACCTATGAGGATATTAATCATAACTGGGGAGGCAGTACCTGGCTGGTAATTGAAGATCCTGAGGATAGTGTATCTGTGCAGATCAGAGATTCCGTAGAGTTGATGCTGGAGAGCCTGGGGCAGGAGCCTGTCTATGTAACGGATCCTTCCATACAGCAAATCTATGGTGCAGAAGAAGGGATTATTGTAACCGCCACATACTTGAATAAAATTGATGAAATTTATACGTTACTGGACTTTGCAAAGGACGGCGGAACCTTGATTTTTGCAGTGCGTCCGGAGGTGAATGAGACATTTAAAAGTATCAGTCAGCAATTAGGAATCTACGAACATTATTACTTTAAAGACAGTGAGGGGATTCATTTTATACCGGGAATGTATAGTGATGAGACGTATGGTGTGCAGGGTGAGTGGCTTTATAATTCCATTATTGAATTACATGTATATGAAGAATGTAATGTGATGGCGGAAAATGATGAGGGAATTCCTTTGGCATGGTCACTTTCCTATGGACAGGGGAAGATATTGGTATTGAATAATTCCCTTATGATATACCGTTCATCAGGCGGAATGCTGCTGTCCATGCTGGCGTATCTGGAAGGACAGCTTCTATATCCGGTAGTGAATGCGAAGGTTTTTGCCTTAGAATCATTTCCTGCGCCAACAGATGTGAATCAGGATTTTATTAAGAAACATTATTTAAGAACAGGAAGAACCTTCCTGCGTGATTTGTGGTGGCCGGATATGCTGCAGATCGGCTTGTCCAATCAGTTAAAATTTACGGCAGGATTTATGACCGGGTATGATACTGAAGCTGCTATATCCTCCATCACAGTTCTGAGGGAAGATATGGATTTGGTATATTACAGTAAGGAACTTAGCAGATATGGCGGTGAAATTGCATTTACAGGGTTTAATCAGAAGCCATTGCTTTTTTCAGAGAATGCGGAGCTTCTGACATATGAGCCATGGAGTGATGTGAGTATGGCTTATGAAAGGACGGAATCTGCGCTTAGCTTATTTCGGGAATATTATAGTAATTATACCATATATTCCTATCTGCCGACTAACCGTATGCTGGATCAGGAAGGATATGAAATAATAAAGGAATTATTGCCTGATCTGCAGGTAATCAGCGGGGACTTTAATGACAGAAACAGATGGTATCAGGAGTTTGGTGTAAATGAGGATGGTATTGTGAATCTGCCGGTCATAACCGCCGGATTTGAGGTTAATGCAAGAGACTATTGGGATGCAGTGAATATAGCAACGGCAAAAGGGCTTTTATATCATTCCTGTGATGTATCTCAGATCATGCTGGAATCAGACAGTGAACGTACCTGGAATAAACTATCAGAGTCTTTCAGCGATTTTTGCACAGATATTTTGGGAAAAAGTAAATTTGAAGGGGTAACATTAGTCAGTGCGGCACAAAAAGTCAAGCAGATGCAGGTGTTGTCACCTCAGATTATATATGAAGATAACAATATAAGTATTAAAATAGAAAATAATTCCGGCGGTGCATCTTTTATACTGCTCTCACCCGGCAAGGAACCGCAGAATATACCAGGAGTCACATGCACGAAGATACATGACGGAAAGTATCTGATTGTAACGGACTTAGACGAATTTGAATTGGAGTTAAAGACGTTATGAAAATATGTATGATTGCAGAAGGCTGTTATCCGTATGTGGTTGGCGGCGTATCAAGCTGGATTCAAATGATGATGACTGGTCTTGAATCTTATGATTTTGAAATCTATACAATTGCAGCCGAGGTCTCACAGAAGGGACAGTTCAAATATGAGTTTCCTGTGAACATGAAGGCCATCCATGAGAATTTTCTGTTAGAGGGGATTGTCCCCAATAAAAAAGGGAAAAAGAAAAAGCGGATTCCGGTTGAACAGGCTGAGTGCCTTGCCAGGTTGGTAACATCAGCGGATTCTATTCCCTGGAAAAGAATATATGAGATTATCCACTCCGATTGGTTTGATATTGAGGAGTACTTAGGCGGATATGATTTCTATGATGCTGCTGTAGAGCGATATAAAAGAGACGGCGTAATGACAGGCTTTTCTGATTACTTATGGACATTACGCTCTATGTACATGCCTTTACTCATCTTATTATCCAAAGATATTCCAAAGGCTGATTTGTATCATTCCGCATCAGCCGGATATGCGGGTATTATAGGCGCAATCGGTTCTGCAATCTATGAGAAGCCATTTATTTTGTCTGAGCATGGAATCTATACCAGAGAACGTGAAGAAGAACTCATACGATCAAAATGGACACAAGGCTTTTTTAAGGAAATGTGGATTCGGTATTTTTATACCTTATCACAGTTTGCTTATGAACAAGCTGGAACAGTAGTGTCTTTGTTTGGGAAAAATGCAATGATACAAAGGGAATTAGGATGCCCCAAAGAGAAGATTGTTATTATTCCCAATGGAATTGCAGCGTCAGATTATGAAGGTACTCCATGGAGAAAAACACCTAACGGCTTTATTGATATAGGAGCGATTGTCCGTGTGACTCCGATTAAGGACATTAAGACAATGCTTGCGGCATTTAAAGAAGTCCAGAATAAGATTAAAAATGCAAGATTTCATATATTAGGGCCGTATGATGAAGATATGGAGTATTATGCGGAGTGCTTAAGCTTAATGGAACAGCTTAACCTGCAGAATTGTGAGATGCCCGGACGGGTTAATATCAGTGATTATCTGGCAGATATGGACATTATGGTATTAACAAGTATCAGCGAAGGGCAGCCGCTGGCAATTCTGGAGGGGATGATCTGCCGTAAGCCCTGGGTGTCCACGAATGTTGGCAGCTGTTCGGAGTTATTGAATGGAATGGAAGGAGATCATTTGGGGAAAGCGGGTCTGATTGTTCCTGTTATGGATGCTGTGGGAATTGCCCGGGCAGTAATTAAACTGGCTGATAATGAAAGGCTGCGTTTCGATATGGGAGATATAGGATATCAAAGAGCTGCTGCCTTCTATAAAAAAGAAGATATGTTTGACCGCTATGATAAGATCTATAAAGACTATCTGGGCTTGAATCAACAGGATAAAAGAAAGCGGAGGAGAGGTCGTTAAAAAATGGCAGGAATCGGATTTGAACTGAAAAAACTATACGGGAAGAATCGGGGAATCACCAGAAATGTGGGTGCGATAGGGTACTCAACTATTACTACGATAGGTCCTACATTGATTGTTGTGGGAGCTTTGATAATAACAAATTATCTAATGCGGAGATGGGGAATTTCAGAAGAAGAGAAATTAATATTCTCAGGAAGTCTCCTGTATAGCTTTATATTCCCGTTGATTATAACGGCTATATTTGATACTGTGATATCCAGATATGTATCAGATTGTATTTTCAGTGACCAGAAGAGCAAGATTCTGCCGGCAGTACAGGGCAGTACCGTAATGATGACTGGCATATTGGGAGTGCTGGGAGGAGGACTTGCTGCCGCCTTGTATTTTATCAGCGGACTGGAACTGCTATATGTGATAATGGTATATCTGACAATGTTAGGGGTTGGAATTACTTTCTCCCTATCTGTATTTGCCACAGCCATGAAATCTTATCGAAAGATTACCATGTCTTATTTTATAGGAGCAGTGTTGATTGTGGCAGCTGCATCTTTGTGCTGCAAGGTGTTCCTGTTATCAGCCAGGATCAGTATGATGAGTGGGTTTGCTGTTGGTTTCATCAGTATTGCAGTGCAATTGTATTATTATCTTCATGTATCCTTTCCGAGAGGAGACGGGAGCTATTTTGCTTATTTAACATATATAAAAAAACATGCATTGTTACTATGCAGCGGGTTGTTCTACATTCTTGGATTGTATGTACACAATTTTGTATATTGGGCAGACTCGGAATTACAGCTTGTAGCAGTTAAGATCCTGTATAGTGCGCCTAATTATGATATGGCCAGCTTTGTTGCTATGTTGACCAGTATATCAGCTATGGTCATCTTTGTAGTAAGGGTAGAGACCAGTTTTTATACAGAATATAAGGGATATTGTGAAGCTGTTATGGGCAATAGTCTGAACAAAGTGCAGTTTTATAAAGAGAAAATGCTGAGAGTTCTGATTAATGAGGTCTA
>Ga0153920_1000306_pt1 | contig 19832 bp, 31 predicted proteins | sample TSNJ004MetaG_FD_104713 | JGI IMG/M metagenome (GOLD analysis project Ga0153920, IMG submission 104713) | Attine ant fungus gardens microbial communities from New Jersey, USA - TSNJ004 MetaG | ecosystem: Host-associated > Fungi > Mycelium > Unclassified | place: USA: New Jersey, Brendon T. Byrne...
ACAAGGAGAATAGAGTTATGAGTATTAATAAATTATATTTACTCACAAAGGATTATCGCATTGTTTATATAGACCACATGTGTACTTGTGATAAATGCAGAGAGCGTGGAGAAACAGAAATATTTATTCATGGTCTTGATGGGTCATATGCAGACTGTCTTAAATTGCATGAACTTAATACAAATTTTGAGAAATGGGGTATTTTGACAGTAGGGAACTCTGTAGATGAAATTATAAGATGGATAAAAGACTTTGTTATAGATAAGAAGGAAAAAGAGAATAGGTACTATCAGGAATTAAATAAGCTTCTCAATCAGCAAATACGATTTATCAAAGTTTCTGTTGATAAAGCAGCAGCAACTATTAATGAGATCCAAAAGAGGAATAGAAGGATCTTGATTGATAAAATGGAAGGAGTGAGTAAATAAAATGTTGATGTCCTTGAAAGAACAATTAGATAGCTATAATAAAGATCAAAACATTGTTTGCGCCTGTAGCGACTGTAATGGAATTAATGTTAGGTACTATGAATATGAAGAAACAGATGATATATGTGCCGAATGTGGGAACCCCATTATAAGAATCATTAAAAACAAAGTATGGAGCAGTGGTGACGTAGAAGAAGCAAGGCAAAGTGTTGAAATGGCATATAATAAAAAGTATAGAGAGGGGTGTGGTTTTAATTTAGTTGAATTTTCTATAGGCAGATTGGGAGAGATTACCAGAACAGTAATTCAATGCAATATGGCGTTATCTGGGAGCAAGTGGTACAAAACACCTTCATATTATGTGAACAATCGAGAAGATTCGCACGGATATTGTTGCGGGATAATAGATGAAGATGATATGTATGAACCTTGCTTTGTTTCTTATAGGATTAATTGGAATAATTCAAGAGGTGTAATATTTACGTTTGAAAACGAACATGAAAACGAAGCAAAACAACAGTTAATAAATGCCGTTAAAGAGGGATTAAACAAATATATTGTAGAAGAAGAGAGAGAATTGAATGACGCTAAAATAGCACTTAACAAATTAAATTAATATAGAATGGGAATTCTGTTTAAATATTTGAGGAGGGGATACAATGCAAGAACACAGAGGAATACATAAAAATTGTGTAATATCAAATATACGATGGGATATTTCACATATGGAAAAAGTGGCTTTTGATGTTACAGATGACGAAGGAAAAACTGATACAATACGAATTAGAAACCATGATGCGATTGATCGATTCAGAAATTTAAGAGATGGCAAACGTTCGACCGCATACTTTGACTTTGGAATGACGGATATAGATATTGATAAAGACTTAAAAGGAAACTATATGATAATGAATAGCCCTGTGGATGGCATATATGATTATTATGAAGTTCCTGATGAGGAATTTCAAAAGTTAATCGCATGAAAATTAAATGTGTATAGAAGGGGAATTTTATGGAGAATAAAGAAATAGAAGAAAAGGTTGTTGAGATATATGCCGCTGTCAAGGAGTTGCTTGAAGTGGTTATAAGAGAAAGAAACAATGAGTCAGAAGGAATAAACAAAAACAAAATCGAAGCAGGGGAGGTGAACCTAAGGGAGTCCATCAAGCTAGGTAACTACACATGGACAGAATTCTATAGTAATGATGATGGTGTCTATTTTTTACTGGATAAAGAACATGAGATCAAAAACATTCCGTTTGGCGAGAAATCTAATAATTACATCGACAGTCACGCCAGAAGAGTAGCAAATGAATGCGTCCCGTCAAAGGTTGCATTGGAAGTATTGGGGGAAAATGCATTTGTTCCGGTAGAGATTGATTTAATGAGTTTTAATAACTCTGGAGCGCATATGCCGTGCAGGGGCGACCTTTTTGGGATTATAACCTATGATATTTACCTAAATAATATGTATTGTATCGACCCCTCTTATATGTGGTTGTCTACTCCATACGGGGATGGTTTCGTTCTGTGCGTCAACTTAAATGGAAGTGTTACCTATGACTTCTATTCCCCCGCTTGGGCTGTGCGCCCATTTTTAATCTTGCGACCTAATGTCCTTGTATCTTTGGTGAAGCAATGTAAGACAGATTATACCCCGTATGCATAGAGTGTACGGGTTTTTTATTACTTGAATAGGAGGATGAAAGAATAAAAATGTTAAGAGGGGATGTTAATATCACTCATTGCAGCGGCTATTATTTATTGGAACGGGATGGAATCAAAATGAGCTGCGATCCCGGAGAATTGAAGGATTCGATTTCAGAATTCAATTCCTATTATGAAGAGAAAAAGCAAATCGCGTGGCAGTAAAGAAGGGAGACGAGTGAAGAAAAAAGAAGTGTACCAGATTATTTCAAGTGTAATAATCAGAGGATTGCGATATGTGACATTTAAGACTCCGGGAGGCGTATCTACTATGCCGGAATCTGAGTTTTTGAAACTGACAAGGCAGTAGGCTTGATTATTGACATTCAATATGCTATGTTTATATCAAGTTCAATTAAAAAATGAAAGGATCAATCATGGGAGATATAAGAAGAGAAAAAGACATTGAAATTGAAATAGCTGAAAAAGAAATTAATATGCTTATACATGCATTCAACGCATTGAAGCATAGATACGAAAATGAGATTGCTAATTTAAATATCAGCGATAAAAAGAGTGCATACGAACAATATTTAAAAGAATATGGAGAAAATGCGCATGGAGAAGACGGATTTAAACAATGGTTAGAAAGCGGACATAAAATTGAACAAGGGTTTCGTGGACTTATAGCTGATGTTGTAGATTTTAAAACTAAACTAAATGAAGTTCAATGTGCTTTGGGTGATACAGGGAAGACAATTATAGAAGTGTCCGAAGGAGAAGTTGATATGATCATGTGTGCCCTTAGTGCATTGAAAGATGAGTATGGGGAAAAAATTTATAGTTTATCTGCCTGCACCGAGGGAGACATATATAAACAATATTTGAAAGATAAAAAAGAGCGACATGGAGAAGAAGTACATGATGGAGAAGATGGATTCGAAAAATATTTAAAAGATATATATAAAAAAGAACAATATTTTTATGGTTTAATAAGTGATATTGTAGAACTAGAAGACAAAATTTATGAGGTTTAGAAGGAGGATATTAAAATGGAAATTATTTTAGCTTTTATTTGTTTGGGAGGGGTTATCGTGAAACTTATCATGGAAAAGACTCAAAAGCCATTGCCACCAATTAAAAACATGGATTTATACTGCAGAGATTGCGGGGTGTATTCCACCAAAGAAATTATGAAGATGTGGGAGAAGGGAAGGTATAATTAATCATTTTGGCGGTTAAGAGAGAATAGAAGTGGGGTTTCATAGAGAAAGGACAGGGAGGATAATGATGATTGATATTTATTGTGATGCGGAAGAATGTGAATATAATTCCGGGGATGGTAAGTGTGATAGAGTTGATATAACTTTATCTAATAGGGAAACCGGCATGCCGGAATGCTTGGATTTTACATTTTAAATAGCTATGAGATCATGCAATAAAGAGACGGAAAATAATTCCCCGTCTCTTTTTTTATGCAAAAAATAAGAGTTGCCATTTTTATTTCGGGAACTAACAGGGAAGGGGGCGATAATGTGATCTTTAGAATTAGAAGGGGGGTGCCAAATTGTAAAAAGCGAATGACGTCTAAAGTGTTTAAATGAAAAACAAATAAACATTGAGGGGAATTTTAGTGAGGTTCAGACTGAACCCTACTAACTATTGAGGATATTTTGAAGCAGGGGTAAGAAGTAGGAGAATTTTTATGAGGTTGCGCCTTGCAACTTCATAACAGAAAAGGAGAAAACAAATGGTCAACGAAGAACAGTTAATTAATGATCGAGAACTAAGGGATAGCTTGGCAGAACGGTATGACGTGTTGGAAAAAGTAAAGGAGTTGCTTTTGATTCCAAACACTGAATTTTCTACCATCAAACAAGTAGCCGTATTTTATGAAGTTGGAGACGAAGCAATAAAAGCAGTAGTAAACAGGAATAAAGAAGAGTTGCAATTAGACGGGATCATGAAGATGACAGGAAGAGAAACGAGGTCATTTTTAGGAGGTTGCAACTTGCAACCTCATAACAAAAGAGGAATTTTTTGTATAGGAGATTCAACATTTAACAACAAAAGTAATACATTACTCCCCCGCCGTGCAATCCTCCGCATAGGAATGTTGTTACGAGATTCCGAAGTTGCAAAGGAAGTCCGTTCCCAGCTCCTTAACATTGAAGAGAAAGTATCCGACGAAATAAAAATATCAGACATTAGCGAAGAGCAGAAGCTTGCTTTAGAGGTCGGTATGTCTTTTGCTTCCGGCAACACAGAGGCGATTATGATTGCTACGACTAAGATGATGAACTTCAAAAATCGTCATATTCAGGCGTTGGAAATGGATAACAAGGCGCTGGCCGGAGAAATCCTCGAATGGAAAGACAGGGCAAAATTAAACGCCGCGGTTAGAAAACTGGCGGCAATCAGGGGTATCCCATTCGCTTCCATGTGGAATGAATTGTATAAGGAATTGCAGTATAAGCACCATATCGCCGTTAAAATGCGTGGAGGCACCCCCTACATCCAATGGATCAAGGAAGAGGAGTGGAAACCCGTATTAAGCTCATTTTCGGCTATGTGCGAGAAGTATGGGGTAAGCCCGGCAGAAACAATCAATCAGAATTTGCTCAAATAGTGGAGGGAAAAATATGATTTGGTATTCAGTGGTTATAATAAGAAAAGGCTCTTTTGCAAGTCAAATTATGGACGAAAGGCATTTTGGATCTTATATAGAAGCGGATGCTTTTGCCAGTACCTATTCTAATAACAACGAATTGGCAACAATTATTATGGAGATGTAATGCTGGGTGTTGGCGCACCTCGGCTGTACCCATTGAACACTGACTAACACCCATATTTTTAAAAAAAGGAGCATAAATTATGAATGCTGAAAAGGTAATATATCATGAGAAATTTCAGAAAGACAATAATAAGAATAGCAAATTAAGAGTAGTTAAATCCTCCAGAAAAGGAAAAAGTAATGAAGTATACGCTCTTCGCACAGAAGAAGAAATAAACCGCGTGATATCACACTTCAATAAAAGAATTGAGAACGCCGAAACACCCACGAATGAAAGGGTTGCCAGAAGAGATAGAGCGTTATTCATCTGCGGAATCAACATTGGAATTCGAGGATCTGATATATCAACTTTAAAATGGGGAGATGTGTTTGATTCTAATTGGCAATACAAAGAATGCCAAAAAATAAAGCCATACAAAACAAGAAGAACACGTAAGTATGTCGACATTATATATAATGATGCATTTATGGCAGCCTTAGATGAATATAGGGATTTCTTATCGTTGAACTGTAAAGAAATTCTAAATCTTGATGAATATATTTCTTTCAGCAAAAAAAGAGAAAATATTACGAGAAAAACAATCGGAAAAATCATTAAGAAAGCAGGGGAAGAGAGCGGGATCAAACAACCACTAAGCAGCCATAGCCTCAGAAAGACCTTCGCTTATTGGTGTTATAAAAATGCACCAGATAAAACACACGCTTTAACTGTGTTGCAGCATATTTTAGGACACAGTAAAATTACAGACACCCTAAAGTATATTGGTTTGACTCTTGAGGATGAAAAGGAGATGTATAATTCATTAAATATTGGCATGCCAAAAGTCGAACAAATGAATAATTAATTTTGCAAACTAAAATATTTCTGTTGACAAATAGTGGGAGGTGTGGTATCATAAAAGAAAAGAACAACAGAAAGGAGTGATTGGATGTCAATTAGACAGTGGGGAATTTATTGGATAGACTTTCCAAAAAATCCTCAAAGTAAACTACAAGGAGGAATAAGACCAGCCATAGTATATTCTAATGATAAGTGTAATAATTACAGTCCAGTATTAACGGTTATACCTATGACTCACACACACAACAATTTGCCGACACATCTTCATCTTAATGAGTATACGGCAAAATTACACGGATTGGATGGTTCTACAACAATCTTGGGCGAAAGTATTTGTCCCGTGGATAGGGGTAGAATAAAAGAAAACATCGGGTTTATCAGTGATGCAGATATTAGGGAAAGTATTCATTGTATTATTGATGTCCAATTCGGCAGGAATGCAGAAAACGAGATAGTGCGGCTCATTAAAAAGTTAGGACTGCAAAGCTTCAATAACGTCATAGCCGCAGCTCTTAAGAGCAACGGCAATTTTGCAGCTTAAAACTTTGTTATTGACAAAACATCTAGAAAAATATATACTCGTTGTATGTTGTAGGAGGAGAAAAAGCAATGTATAACGAACAACAAAAATTTGAATTTATTTCTTTTGTAGGGGACTCTTCATACGAGGAATTCTTCGATTTATTTGAAGCATGGGAGAGAACTCTAGGTAAAGACATTTGCAACATGGATATTAATGAGATTGCGAACTTGGCAACTCAGGGGTTGGCGAAAAAAACTCTTGATCTTTACCGTAAGAAATTATTTACGTATATCGAATGGTGCCGCGCAAGAGGTCTGTGCAAAATTAATCAGATGGATAAAAGAGTCACGCCGGATGAGTTTTTATATGAGATCTGGGGAGCAAGGGACGAAAATTATTATATATCTCCTGAATACCTTGAGGAAATAATCACCACTCTGGACAAGACTGATAATCCATACTATTTTTCTTCCATCATTTTATCTTGCTATGAAAATATAGCAGGGGAAAATTGGGATAATTTAATGCATATGAGATTATCGGATATCGACCGCGCCACAAAGACCATAAAATTAAAAGATGGAAGCAGAAGAAAGATTAGCGATAGACTGATTTATCTTCTTGGGAAGTCTGCGGATGTGGTAGAATTAGCATCCCAGCGTATAACAAAACTTGATTATTGCATGTATCCTGATTCCGTCTGGAGGCTTCCAGTTGCAAAAAGTGGGAATGTATACCCCCGATTTCGATACTGGTTGTCAAGACCGATTGCAAATTGCATTGGTGATGATAAAATCACAAAGTCGGCGCTTGAAAGATCGGGTCTATTCAATCATATTAAAAAAAGATCAAGAGAAATGAGGTATGATCTGCTGCATGATATGATAAGTCGTCCAAGGAATGGGAAAAAATACAACGCGCTTTTAGAAGAGTATGGATATCATCTGAATTTTGCGGCATTCAAAAATCAATATAAAGATTGGGTTAAATACGTCTAAGGATGTTAGTATTTAGTGAACCCCCGTGGCTTCTGTCATGGGATTCCGGATAATAGGGTATTTGCATCCTAAAATTATGTATGAGAAAAATAAAAAGAACAAAAGTTCTAAAAAATGGTTGACACGAACGGGTGTTTGTGATATCATCAGTTTATCACAATTTAGGGAGGAAAGCAAATGAATTATTAGAAGAAAGAGAGGCGGTTGAAAGTGATAAAAAATATTAAAGTAATGTTACTCCCCAATAATAAGCAACAGACAAAAATGTTTCAAACAGCAGATGCCGCCAGATATGCATATAATTGGGCAGTAGCAACACAAATGGAGCATTTTAAACAAAATAGCAAATATATGAGTGAATCAGATATACGTAAATTATTTACTGAACACAAGCAAGAAAAACTTTGGTTATATGAAGTCAGCAATGATGCTTCAAAACAGGCGATAAGAGATTGTTGTGATGCATTTTGGAGATTTTGTATAGAAAAGAAAAAGCCCAATTATAAACCATATAGTAAAAAACAGATAGTAAAAGCCAGCAAAAACAACAGTCCGTTGACAAGATACAATATGCATTGTCATCCAAAATTTAAGAAAAAAGGTAAGAACATTCCTAAGTTTTATATGGATACAGAAAAAATAGAATTCTCGGATACTCATGTAAAGCTTGGGAAAATAGCAAACGGGAAAAGGAAAAATCGAGCCAAAGCTAATTGGATTAAACTTGCGGAGAGGGCAAGAATACCGACAGATATTAAATATACTAACCCCCGCATTTCATATGACGGAATTCACTGGTGGATTAGTGTTGGAATTGAAGAGGAATCTAATCAATTCGCAGAATACGGCGAAGGTGTGGGAATTGATGTCGGAATTAAAGAACTTGCTATATGTTCAAATAAAAATAGATACGAAAACATTAACAAGACAAAAACAGTATGTAAATTAAAAAAGAAACAGCGTAGGTTGCAACGCAAGGTATCAAGAAAATATCTAATAAATAAAGAAGGAGAAAGTTACAAGAAAACAAGCAACATTATAAAAAGCAAAAAACAACTTTTGAAATTAAATCAACGTTTAACTGGCATTCGTCATAATCATATACATCAAATTACTTCTGAAATAATAAAGCAAAAACCAAGCTTTCTTGTCTTAGAGGACTTGAATGTACGAGGAATGATGAAAAATAAGCATTTAGCTAAAGCGCTTCAAGAACAATGTTTATATGAATTTTCTCGCCAAATCCAATACAAGTGTGGTTGTAATGGCATTAAATTTATAGAAGCAGATAGGTATTATCCGTCAAGTAAAACTTGCTGTATGTGTGGGAATATCAAGAAAGACTTAAAGCTTTCGGACAGAACTTACATATGTAACGAGTGCGGAAACGTAATTGACAGGGACTATCAGGCGGCTTTGAATCTAAAGAGATATGGGGAAGCGATAGCTTGAACAAATGTTTAATACCGCACGTTAAGCGGGAATTTAAGCCCTTGGAGTGTTATATCAAACCGTAGTAGCTCCGGCGAGGCGGGACACGTTGAATAGGGAATGAAACATAGAAGTTGTAAGTATTTATAGCTTTTTATAAGTTTTCAGTAACGGGAAAGTAAATGGAAGATTTGTCCACTGTTAAGGATTTGATAAAAAAGCACAGCGTATTAAATAATTCTGCATCAATAATAAATCTTGACCAACAAGGAGATAATATAAAAGTAATTCCTTTAAAAAAATTAAAACGTCTATGCAAAAAACTGTATGGATGCAAAGTTTTATTTTATCCACAAAGAGTATTCACAAGAATAGACATTCACTACGAAATGTTTCAGCAAAATATAAACACAGGAAAGGTTGCGATAATTTACATATCACAAGCGAACAAAAGAGTACAGCCTCAAACGGCGTTGGCGCGCCTCGGCTGTACTCTCTAAACACAAGGACTAACGCCCACAAGGGGGGTTAGACGCGCAGAGAACTCTACGCCTCTATATTATATCAATTCTGTCGAGTTCAGTCAAGCATACAACTCCCAAGCATTAACAATCCCCATAAGTATTTGTAGCAAAAAACATCAAAATATTGGTTTTTTTGAGTGTTGCCAAAAGGCAAGGCGCAGGTTTTGATTGCTAAAAAGTGTTGGTTCAAGTTCTATAACGCCAGCAAGGAACTGTAGTTCAGTTGGTAAGAGCGTTCGCCTCATAAGCGAGAAGTCGTGGGTTCGAACCCCACCAGTTCCAGTTTTCACAATGAAAAAATATAATTTAAGGAGCAAAAAAAAGATGAGCAAAGACAACGGTATTTATGTTTTAAAAACGAAGGATGGACAGTACAGGGTGGCATTATTAAGTGCCATTGAGAACGCCTACTGGTCTTATCTTGGTGGATCTCAAGATCTACTGGTTCCATCAAGAGTTCTGGAAATGTGGGGCGATAAGAAGTTCACAAGGAGCCATTCAAAGGCTGTGGAAATCGCCACCAAGTGGTGGGAGCATGAGGCTTGTGAGTATGGAATCATAACCATACAATCAGATCAAAAATGGAAAGAAATTGTTGAGGAAGGAACAGAGTTGAGTATCAAGGAACTGTGTGAACTCCAAAAAGATGAAAAGCATATCTGGATCACCGAAGACCTAATTAAAGTTGCAAGCGGAATTTACTTAAAAGAGTGGAATACATATGAGCGGCATTTAGCAGAGAAACAATCATGTATAGATTTCCTACATAAAAAAATGAGAAGAAGAGATTTCTTCCTTGAAGTGGATGATATTACACTTTTGGGTATTACGGATGGGTTCTATACTTACTCCCGAACAAAAGAGAATGGTGATGGATTTGCCATGCATTATCATTCGTTATTCAAAGATCTTAAAGATGAATTGGTAAACGTTAAGGGCGAAGCGTGGTACGACTACATAGTTAAAGAATTGTATGATAGGTGGTAAAGAAAAATGTATAGTGCATATATTACAACTTTAAATGGTTTAAGAAAGCATAGCAACGCTGATAGATTACAGTGCTGCGAAGTGTTTGGGAATAATGTGATTGTAGATTTATCATATCATGATGGGCAAAAGGTTGTATTCTTCCCAACCGATGGAACGCTTAGTATAGAGTTTGCTTCAGAAAACAATCTTGTCAGAAGAAAAGATGAAATGGGAAATAATGCGGGAGGGTATTTAGATCCAGAAAAGAGAAATATCACAGCGCTTAAGTTACGGGGCGAAAAATCAGAGGGTATTGTTTTACCAGTCGAGGTGTTGGGGAAATATACTGATGTTTCAAAATTGAATGATGGAGATCCAATAACGGTATTAAACGGGCATGAGATATGTTCAAAGTACATTCCCAAAATGAAACGTCCTGTTTCTAATTATGGGAAGAGCACAAAAAAAGAAAAAGCAAAAGAAGCAATGATTTCCTATCCATTATTTATAGAACATAGTGATACCTCACAACTTGCATATAATAGGGAGGCTTTTAAGCAAGGGGATACCTGTTATATCACCCTTAAAATGCACGGGACGTCAGCTAGGACAGCAAATACAATAGAAGTTATCAAGAAAGAGAAAGGTTTTATTGCGAGGGCATTTTTTAAAAATAGAACAACAAGCATTAAGCAATATAATTGTGTCTCTGGTACCAGACGGACAATTATCAATAGTTTTGAATCTGGCGGCTATTACGGAAGTAATGCGTTCCGAAGTAAATATCATGATTTCTTCAAAACAAGGCTTCCGAAAGGAATGGAAGTTTATTATGAAATCGTTGGATGGGATAGTCCTGATCATACCATTATGGCATCATGCTCAAATAATAAGGTAAAGGACAAGGAATTTTCAAAACAATATGGGAGCGAAACCATCTTTTCATATGGATGTGCCGTTGGTGAAAGTGATTGTTATGTATACCGCATTACGATGACAAATGAAGATGGCTTTATGACTGAATTGCCATGGGAGCAGGTTCAGATTGAATGCGAGAAGATGGGAGTAAAATGTGTCCCGACTTTCGACAAATTCATTTTCACTACACAGGAGGATCTAATGAACCGTGTAGAAAAATACTATGATGGAGTTGATCCGATTGGGAAAACCCATATAAGGGAAGGGGCAGTCGTAAGGATTGATAATCGCCCAAGTTTCTCTGCATATAAACATAAGAATTTTTATTTCAAAGTATTGGAGGGCATTGTCAAGGATACCGCAGAACAACCAGATATGGAGGAAATAGAAGATTGTGTGTAAAGCCTAGCTTAATAATGATGGTGGGTTTGCCGGGAAGTGGCAAATCCACAACGGCAGAAAAATTGTCTAAGGAGTTGGAAGTTAGAATCCATGCTTCAGATCAAATCAGAAAAGAACTATACGGGGATGAGAGTATTGCGGGAGATAACCAAAAGGTTTTTAGTATTCTACATAATAGGATAAGAGACGATTTAAGGAATGGAAAATCTGTCATATATGATGCGACAAATATTAATTCAAAAAAGCGCAGGAATTTTTTAAAGGAAATAGACGGCATAGATTGTGAAAAGATTTGTGTGATAGTTGCGAAAGAATATGCTGGCTGCCTGAATCAAAATGCTCAAAGAGAACGGAGCATCCCCGAAGAAGCAATTAAAAGGATGTATCTCAATTGGAAGACTCCGTATTGGTTTGAAGGGTGGGATGACATTCAAATAATTTATAATGATCTAACCTTTCTTAAAGATCCATATCTTTTTCCACTAACGGTATATCAATTCAATCAAGATAGCCCTCATCACACAAAAACTCTAGGTATACATTGTATAGAAACGAGTGAACATGTTAAAAAATGTGGACTCATGAGAAGAGCAGCATCCATTCATGATTGTGGTAAACCGTTTACGAAATCCTATTTGAATACAAAAGGTGAACAAACATCTCAGGCACATTATTATAACCATCAAAACGTAGGAGCATACGATGCATTGTTTTATGATCCGGGAGAAAATTCACAAATAGATGTGTCAATATTGGTTAATTTGCATATGGAACCCTTCTTCTGGAAATCAGATAAAGAAAATGGCAGCAGAAGAATGGATAAAGCAAGGAGCCTCTGGGGAGATAGTTTATTCGATAAGGTCATGGTGCTACACAATGCAGACCGGCAGGCGCATTAAAAAATTAAAAATCAGATAGAACTAACATTCTATGAAAAAAGGAGAAAGGTAGAAATTAACAATGTGAAGATTGGTAATTTAATGGAGGCAAGCGCGATATGAGATTGATAGACGCAGATAAAATTGATTTTAGTAAGATTTTTGTTGGTGTTAGTGAATTTGCCAAAGACATCAGAACAGCAGCGCAGGAACTAATTGACATGCAACCAACAATGATGCCCGGAGAATTGAAAGAAGAGGAAATAATCAAATTAAAATTCACAGGAGACAATATTATGTGTGAAATGTTTGAATGTATTCATGATATTGGTGGAATGTGTGAGCACTATAGTGAATCAGATTATTGTGGTTGTGAGGGCTGTGAGTATATAGATGACCTTTGTAGTAGTTGTGCAATTAGAGAAATGTGTACGGGAGATGAGTATGAAGAGAATTGATGTTGGATTTAAATTATTTAAACACCTGTGTAGGGAAGAAATAATCGATGAACACTGCCCCTATGAGATTGATAGTATTTTGCCCGATCAAGATATCGATACTTATAGGTTTCTGGATGGGTGTACTGAACGTGGCTGTAGAGGCATTACGTGTGAGGAATGTTGGGAAATAACGGTAATGGGGGTATAAAATGCAATCACTAGATTTAAAAATACCAATACAGGTAAGAACGGGTGATTATAGGAGACAATGGACAGACGCTAAAATAGTGTATGTTTCAATGGAGGACGTGGGACAAGATGAGGATGAAAAAGTAATTAAAGGGTTGTCTTTTTCGGTGGAGTTTGGGGAGGGACTTACTCAAAAAGTGTCAGACGCTTTTGGGCGGGGAAACGAAGATTGGCGGTACAATGTATGAATACAGGATTAAAAGATAAGAATGATATTCCTATTAACGTCGGAGATAAGACAAGGTTGGTTTTGGATGACGGGGAAGTCAGAGAATTTGATGTTTGCTTTAAAACCATAAAACGCACAGTAAAAAGCCATCCGGATTTCGACGACGAATATGCAACCGTGAATATCACAGGTATAGTATTTTGCTGGGAAGGATACGATTTACTTCCGTGTGTTGATGAAAATGGTATTTCAGATGTATCAAAAATGGAAGTTATTTGTGACGGAGATTGTCAAAACTGCAAGGATGCTATTACGAATATTCACGGAGATGAAGAATACATAGCAGGATGCAAAAAGGCGGGTGAATAAAATGCTCGACGTGGCAAATAAATATGAAGCTGAATTACAAAGATTGCTTATGGATACTTGGCACGATGAAAAATACAAATTTTATCATTCATGTTACTCTGAAGCATACAAGGCAGCAGATTCAACTTGGAATAGTCACCAGTTTGTTTCTATAGATAAGGATGGAAAGATATTAGGTTTTATATCCTATAACATCAATAGGCCAAATGATTGTGTAAGCAGTATTGGAGCGATTAACTTTTCTGATAACAAAGTTATATACGGAAGGGATCTGATGAATGTTATTGCAGATATCTTTGAGAAATATAACTTTAGAAAAATAGCATTCAGTGTTATTGTTGGGAATCCCATAGAGCGTTCATATGATAGGCTGGTAGCCAAATATGGCGGCAGGATTGTTGGCGTATATAAAGAGGACTCTAAGTTAATGGATAACAAATTTTACGATAGCAAAATGTACGAAATTTTTAGAGATGATTATCTGAAGAGCAAAAGGCAATAAATTCGTGTTTTCATTTGGAACGAAGCAGAGAGATTTTCCGTAAATTCTTCGATTAAATAATTAGTGGGGGAGTGGAGAACCCCCCCCATATTAAACCATTAACAGGAGGTAAGGAATGGAATTAGATAAGTTAAATAAGTTGGATATAGTGGATTGGTATTGTAATAACGGCGAATTGGCATATGTCTACATCGAAGACACACCCCAAAATAGATCGATTCTTTTGGAATTGGGTGCAACTACAGAGGAAATAAAGGAAATGGTGGATGAACAGGATTGCGAATTAGACATCACGACATTTGCAATTGGAAAACTGGAAGCCGACTGGTACATACATGGAAAAGGATTTGGAAAAGGTGATATCCATATTGCAAAGGGAAGTTCAAGTTTTAAGGCTACGCTGCCGCCTGAAAATACTTTTGCATGTGGTATTGTAGCCGATGCGCTTGAGGATTTTTTGAAGGAATGGACGTTTGAAGATAGGAGTGTAGGGATTTTTGGTTGCTCTGATGCCGAAAAGTCGATTATGGAATTTTTGATAACATATTTGCGGGCTTTTACCGCGTGAACTTTAGAAGGAGGAGAAAAGTGAATCAAGGATCAATAATCCCAAAGATCAGGCAAGAAACAAGAACGGTTAGAATGACGTTCGAGTTAAAAAAAGATTTGGGGGAAAACGAAGAAATTTGTGAGCACTGTCACGGAACTGGGTTAGAAATTGCTGATAATGTATATGGAATACGGGGGGACATAACACACATCGGAACAAGATTTCCGTACAAACATCAATCACTGGGTTATTGCAAGTATTGCTATAACGGAGTACTTCGGAAGTGTCCAGAATGTGGGGCGCTGTGGAATAAGCAAACATATGAGTGCATCTGCGGATATCATGAAAGAAAACGAAACCGTGAACGGGAGGAGGAAGATCTTAAAACGTGGGAGAAGTCCGTAAAAATAACCCTCGAAGATGCATTTAAAAAATTCGATTGCCTTTATATAGACAACTTAGACAAGTACGTTTTTGACGAAGACGAAATTGAATCAGCCATCGAAGAATATCTGTATGAAGAATATGAAATAGATATATCCTCACTAAGGATATACGGCACTGGAGAAATGAGAATGTCCATAGACGCAAGGGATGTTGCCACTAATGCCTGTGATGACTTACACGAGGACGCATATGACAACTGTGATACAAAAGGGTTGCAGAAGATTTTAGATGAGTGGTGTGAAAAACAAAGTGGAACGGCTACTTATTATCCAGATTATAAAGTAGGTGTAATATTGGAGGGGAACTAAAAATGGATCAAAAAAGACTTGAAGAAATTAGGAAGAATGTTGATTTCGCAAGGAAAATAGGGTTTACAGGCTTGAATATGGAGTCCGCTGTATATGAAGCATATTGCGAAATAGTCCCGGAACTGCTTGATTATATAAAGCAGATTTTAGCGGAGGAGAAGAAGCTGGAGGAGCGATATCAAAATAGGATGAAAAAGGAAATAACAGAAAAGGAAGCAATAAGACTTTTACATCCGGATACACAGAAAGAAGCCATATTAGAATACCACTACTTTGGAGGATCATTAAAAGGAAACCGTGTTGCAATAGTTGCAATGGAAGCCGCACATTTGCTAGCCTGTGATGCACTAGAAAAGCAAATCTCAAGGAGCATGGAATATGATGGTTGGAATCCGCAGGGTAGTGTTTTCAGATGCCCAGAGTGTCTAAAAATTTTACGGAACAACGTTAATTATTGCCCAAATTGTGGACAGAGAATTGAAGAATAATTTAGCGATAGAATCTAAGTTTCATTTGAGCATGGGGTAAGGGGGATAGGAATAATGGGACAAATGCATTTAATAGCGGTTCAAATCAACAATGAATATAAGATCGCGCAGTATGGAGAAGATGACGGCTATCCAGAGGGGCAAGGAAAAGCGGTTCTTAAATTTTTACGAGAAGAAAATTTAGATCTATTCAAAGATAAAGTTCTGCTTGCCTCATGGATTACGGAAGAAGAGCATATCTCAAATTGGGGTGCGCTAGGTGTTGATATAATAGCGTGTAATGGGTGGATAAGTAATGTAGAAGCAGAGGAACACAGAAAGTCGTATCCTGAACTAAGTAAAAAGTTTGGCTCTGATATTCTTGGCTTAGTATATGCATCAAATGGGATTAAACTTAGAAATAATATAGAATTCGCCCATGATGGACTGTGGTGTGATTGGGCATATATAATTGACTTTGATAAAAATACGTTTGAAGTGTATGCCGGTGGTTGCAACAATCCTTTAAAAGTAGGGGAACGGTTTTATGAAGGGGACAGAGAATTCGCTGATAGGGAATACGGGGAAAGAGATTCAAACCATAAGTATTTCGGCGTCCGATGTTTAAAAGTATTTGATTTATCAAATTTACCGAGCGAAGAGGAGTTTATTAAGGCGTTTGAAGACGGCGATTAAACTAAAAAAATCATTAAAAAAATTGATTTTAAAGGGAAGGTAGACACCCAAGTTTTACAGAGAAAGGGGCAAATAAAGTGGAAATTTTAGATAAGTATTTAGAGTTACAGCAAGAAATTTATAATTATTTTGGATTTGTCGAAGATTGGGTTGTGCCACCTATTGACGATAGGCGGGAATATTTTTGGCAAATAGTCGGAACAGAAACAGATGGTAATGTTCAATATGCCGAAGATAAAACCGACATTGAAGAAGATACAGGAAAATATTTTGAGGATCGTATTTATACATGCCGATTTTATGAAAAATGGGTTTATCGTGGCAAAGAATACACGATGATCATGGTGGATACTCATATAGATGGAAACATATTTCTTGCTATATTTAGCAATGAAAAGGAGCTTTAAATTTGTAAACTTAAATTTAGGAGGATAAAGATATTTTAACTGATAATCAAAGCAAACTGGTGGAAGATTCCCACCATCTCATTGCAAGGTCTCTTAAGCATATGAAAATTCCATACCGGAATCATGACGATTATTATGGTGCGGCAGCGGAAGGATTGTGCAAGGCTGCAATGAATTATAACGAAGAGTTGGGAGGATTTGAGGAACGCGCCTGTAAATATATTCATGACTCTATTGTCGACGAAATAAGAAAAGAGAAAAGTCTTAAGAGGAAAATGAATAGTGCTGTTTTATCATTATCTACAGAGCGGTTTTTAGAGGGCAGGAAGGTTCCTCTAATTGATTTAATCCCCGATGAAAGTAATTTTGAAAAAAATGTCATTTTCCACTATTCGATTTTAGATTTTTTGCGCATATTAAGAAATAGAGAGGTAAAAGCGATACTGATGAAAATGAATGGATTTTCTAATGGTGATATTGCTATAGTAGAAGGTATATCTAAATCCCGCGTTCAGCAGCTCATGAAAAAGATCAGAAATAAATACATAGAGTTCAGTCAGGAATAGTGTAATAGACTCATTATTAGCATAATAGGAGAAGGGAGAACGATGGTGCACTTGCATAACTTAGAAAAACTCAATTCCGAACGCTTTATCTACGATAATTATGAAAGTAATTGGTGGAGCTTGTTAGACTTAGATTATTTGGATGCGCTGGATGGGATGAGTGTCATGAAAGAAGTTGAACAATATGCGGTTGGGTACTGTGAATCCAGTAAAATCAGATTAAGACCTCGGAATGATTCGTATGCTGTAATGTTTGAAAAGGACGGAAAAAGGTTCTGGTTTCATATACAAAAATGGGAATTTGAGACAGAATAAATGCCAGTTTCATTCAAATTGGAGCATAGAAGGAGAGTGTATGACGAAAAAATATAAAGTTGAAGTAGAGAATGATTATTGTGGATACAAGTATGTGATTGTGCTAACAAGGATGGGACATAGATGCGGCTATGTTGGGGTAGATAAAAATCATCCTCTGTATGGGCATGAATACGACGAAAAAATAGAATGCTTAAGAAGAAAAGATATAGAAAATAATGAAATCGGTAAACGCGGAGTCTTCGACTTATTTCTTGCTGATTGGTCAACAGATGAAGTTACCCCCTCCCTTTACTTTGATGTACATGGGGGAATTACATATGCTGGTGGAGGGAATAATTACCCGATTGAATCTGATTTATGGTGGTATGGATTTGATTGTGCTCACTGTGGTGATGCGGGAGATTTAGATTTGGCTTATGAATATGGGTTAGTAACAGAAGCTTATAAGAACTCAATTCAGAGTACTGATGCCATATATCCAACGGGTGGAGTGGTCAGAAGTTTGGGATATGTTGCACGAGAATGTAAGAGCTTTATTGATCAAATTTTAAAATTAGGGGGTGGGCTATGAGTGCATTTGTTAGTGTATATAAAGATGAATATGATAATCAAATAATTGAATGTAGCGGATATATTCATCAAATAGAAATTGATACTCCAAGTCGTGTAGAAAATATTTATATTATAAGTGGAAATTGTAAACCCCCAACTAAAGGTGAAATAGAAAAATATTTCGATGAAGTATGGATTAAATCTTCATATTGTGAAGGTTTTACGGCACAATATAACGGATGTGAAGAAGATATATTGAGACATAGCACAGAATGGATTCCTGTTGGTTTTTTATTTTCGCTATATGGAAGTAACAGGGCTCTATATAGCATTCAGATTAAAGACTTGAATTTAAAGGAGATGGGTTATTTAGATGTTGATTTTTCTTTTGGTTATGGAACTGAGCTTACTGGTTATATGTGGCTAAATGATTCACTAATATTTGGGGGGCACGATGTCATGAGGCTTATTACAAATAAAAGCGAAGCCTCTGTCAAAATAGTAATTCATTCTGAAAAAGATATCTGTGCAAAATTTGATAGCGAAAAAAAATTACGTAAACATTTGGTAAGTTGTTATGGACTATCCTTTATGACAGAACGCACATTAGAATATTATAATTTTATTAAAACTTAAATCAGGGGGTGGATTATGAATAAGGAAACAACAATAATTAAGTTTGAAAAGGAAACCGATTGGGGTAAATCATTCATAAGCGCTAAGGGGGAAAGAGTTTATATAAAACAATATCAAGAAGGGAATCTTGTGCTTGATACATCGATTGACACTATTCATCATGTTTCCCAATTTGTAGAGGGGTGTTTTGCTAAAGGATCGAATGTAAGCAGAGAACTTTCAGAAGCATATTCTACAGATAATGAACTCAAGCAAATTAGCTTTAAATTTAACGGCGTGGAAATTACGGCGATAGCCACGACCTCTGCCGATAATATTGTAAAACAATTATATGATGGATATGAAGCGGATGCTGCTAAGCGAAAGGCAGAATATGAAGAATATAAGAAAACTCTACAGTATGCAATTGATATAAAAGAAAGTGCTCGTAAAGAAACTATCCGCAAGACTATCGAAGCTGAAGTGATCCATATAGACAATACCACCGAAATGGAATTCAAGGATGACGAGGCAAAAGAAAAGTGGGATGAGTTTGTTGAAATAAATTCTAAAGACGGATACAGTGCGGGGGTTGTTAAGTATGCCCGGAGGTGGGCAAAGTATATGCAAGCTAAAATTGCAAAAGGGGAAAGACTTGCAGACATAGCAGACTCTACTCATTTCGATGCGGATATTGAAGGCATCACAGGGTTTATGTATGGGGGTGCCGTTAACGCCTTATCCCAATTTTGGAAGCATGGCGAGGAACTTCGCAAGTGGCACAATAAAGGCTACGGTTATGAAGGAGACGGTTGTGTTAATCC
>Ga0153920_1000310_pt1 | contig 19746 bp, 21 predicted proteins | sample TSNJ004MetaG_FD_104713 | JGI IMG/M metagenome (GOLD analysis project Ga0153920, IMG submission 104713) | Attine ant fungus gardens microbial communities from New Jersey, USA - TSNJ004 MetaG | ecosystem: Host-associated > Fungi > Mycelium > Unclassified | place: USA: New Jersey, Brendon T. Byrne...
CAGGCTCTTGCGGTTCAGGCGGTTATAGTATATGGGAAAGCGAAGCAAAACTTAGTGGTAGCGAGAATATACTTGCTGAAACAATTAAAGATTCATTTACTAAATTTATAGAATATTTATCAAAATAAAACAAAAAAATACCAAAGGACAGATTCGAACTGTCGACCTCACGGGTATGAGCCGTGCGCTCTCACCAACTGAGCTACTTTGGCATGTTATTTAAACCTATTCTGTTTTTCAATATTGATTTTCCAACGACATTGCCGCTGAACTACATATTCCCATAAACAAAAATAAAATTCAAGTATTTCTCTCCTATAAGGTAGCTTGCTAATAATCTTTTTTTATGGAACAATTTATAGTTGCAATGGTACTTAAAAAAGGAGAATATATATGTCAACGTTTATTGAAGATATTGTAGCAAGACAAATTCTTGATTCGCGAGGCAACCCTACAGTCGAAGTGGAAGTTAAATTATCATGCGGAGTTATCGGCCGTGCGGATGTCCCATCAGGAGCTTCTACGGGAATTTTTGAAGCATTGGAACTACGCGACGGTGATGATACCAAATATTTGGGAAAAGGCGTTTTAAAAGCCGTAGATAATGTTAATAACGCTATTGCGCCTGAACTTATCGGCGAAGATGCTTCTAATCAGGAGACTATCGATAAATTAATGATTGAACTTGACGGCACAGAAAATAAATCTAAACTGGGTGCTAACGCTATTTTAGGTGTTTCACTTGCGGTTGCAAAAGCTGCTTCTTTAGCTTATGACATGCCTTTATACAGATATTTGGGCGGCATTAATGCTTGTACGCTGCCTGTTCCTATGATGAATATTATTAACGGCGGAGCGCATGCAGATAATAATATTGATTTTCAGGAATTCATGATTGCGCCGGTGGGTGCTCCTAATTTCCAAGAAGCTATAAGAATGGGCGCTGAAGTATTCCATAATCTAAAAACTGTTTTAAAAGAACGCGGACTTGCAACCTCAGTAGGCGACGAAGGCGGTTTTGCACCAAATCTTAAATCAAACGAAGAAGGTATCGAGGTTATTCTTGAAGCTATTGAAAGAGCAGGTTATACAACTGATCAAATCAAGATTTGTCTTGATGTTGCTTCTTCCGAATTCTATCAAGACGGCAAATACACACTTGCAGGTGAAGATAAGGTGTTAAATAATGCTGAAATGGTTGATTTCCTTGCTGATTGGGTAGAAAGATATCCTATTATTTCAATCGAAGACGGCATGGCAGAACAGGATTGGGAAGGCTGGGAAATGCTTACAGAACGTGTCGGATGTAAATGCCAGCTAGTCGGTGATGATTTATTCGTTACAAATACAAGAAGATTGGCAGAAGGAATAAGACGCAAAGTTGCAAATTCAATTCTTATAAAAGTTAACCAGATAGGTTCTTTATCAGAGACTTTAGACGCGATTGCAATGGCGCAGTCAGCGGGTTATACAAGTGTAACTTCTCACAGATCAGGTGAAACGGAAGACACTTTCATCGCAGATCTTGCAGTAGCTACCAATTGCGGACAAATTAAAACAGGTTCGGCATCACGTTCTGACAGGATTGCGAAATACAACCAGTTAATAAGAATTGAGCAGCAGCTTGGTTCTGCAGCAAGATATCATGGTTTACAGGCTTTCAACGGTCAAAGATGTGATACAATCCTCACATGCTGCGGCTAGGCAAACAAGGTTTGCATCATTCGTGCGCCCCGTGAAACGCAAAAACATTTATGGAATGCAACATGCGCGCGAATAACTTAAAATGATTCTGAAACTGCATAATGTTTTGATCATTCATGCGCCCGTGAAACGCAAAGATATTCATGGGATGCCACATGCATTGGGACTCCTAAAATGATTCCGAAACAGTATAATATAATATTTAAAATAGAAGCGGCTTATCTTAAAAGATAAGCCGTTTAAAATTCCTTTCCTTTGCTCTGTTGGAGCGTGTTACTAAGGATTATTTGTTTACATTCTTATATCTATAGCTTAACATACTGTAGCTATCCACACTTGACGAGGAATCATCTCCATAGAAAGTTGACATATTAGTTGCTTTTTTATGCGCATATTCATCCATTTTTTCCTGCTTTGCAGAACCGACTTGATATGATGAAATTTCAGCAGCGGTAACTTTTCCGTCACCATTTGCATCAATCTCCTCAAAATGACTCATAACCATATTATATGTATCTTCGGATAACCCGCTTGCGCCTGATGCATATAATTGAGAAAGTTCATCTTTGCCAAGTCCTGTTTTAGACATAACATTAGTTAAATTATTAAGTTCAGTATCGGAAATTATTCCATCACCGTCTTTATCAATAGTGCCGAAATTTGAATATAAATATGATGCAAAAGAAGTATTCAAACTGTTACTTCCTAAAGTATTCTCCGAATATGCCTTATTAAGATTTTCAAGGGTAAAACCGCCTTCATATTTTGAATTTATATATGAATAAGTGTTTGCCAATCCTGAATAAATCCCTGAAAATAAATTATTTGACATAATAAGTCCTCATTTTTCTAACTCTGTATCCATGTTAATGATGTTTTAAAAAAAATCAACCATTTAAATAGATGATTTGTAAAATTATGTTACAAATATAAGAAAAATTTAAAGTTTTACATAAAACAGTCCGATATAAAAAAAGTGAACATATTTTAAATAAGGAGTGTGTGCAATGCAAGAGAAGAAAATTATGGATATGGAAGAGTTAATGGTAGATTATGCTGAGATGACAAGTTTCGATTTTGATTCTTTGGATTATAAGCAAATCCGTGAACTTCAAAAAGTTACTGAAAGCGAACATGCAAACAAACCCGCGTCATTTAAGTACGGCAAGTTTGATTTGCTTGATATGCTTCATTCTTTCGTAACGCCAAAAACAGTTTAATTAAAAAATTTGTGAGGGTACGTGTATGGATGACAAAGAATTATTTGAGAATTTTTGCTTTCTTCCTGATTGGAGCGAAATAGATGAAGATGTATTAAAGGCACATAATAAATATGATGATCAATCTGTTTATATGCCGCAAAGAAAAGATCTTCCTACTTTGCTCGCGGAATTAGAGCAAATCAAAAACAATATTAAAGATATCAAAGCAAGAGAATGGCACCTTGCGAAATTAATGAAATTTCATCGACAAGGACTTCCGGCAAAATAACCGGAAATTCGACAACCCCGAAAAAGATGAACGACTGCCGAGATTGGGTGGATAGCAAAATGCGCAATATGCGCATAACATTTAAAAAATTGAATATTTTTTAGAATCGCCGAAAGGCGATTTATTTTTATAATATTTTATTCAGCTCATCAAGTAATTTGTTTATTGACGGAAGCATATTGTCTGTTCCAATTGATATAACAACATTCTCCACATCTTTTTTGAAATCTTCGGGCAGTTTCGGACAAAGGATTTCGCAATATGATATAAGCTTCTTTTCGCCCGGATGAGTTTGTTTATTTATTGCAAAAATAATATCAAAATAACTTGACAAAAGAGCAGAAGTCCTATGAGCATAACTAACCACATCATTTCTCTCAACTGCCAATTTCAACTGGTCATAATATGAAGCATCTTTTTCTCTTAACAGAGGATAGTTCTTTGCGATAATATTATTGACCAATTCATCCGGAAAAGGCTGATTTAATTCATCTTGAAAGTTTTTGAAGTCGCCGTTTTTGTCAAATAGAATTTTTGAAGTCTTTACATTATATAGAAAGCAAGTTGTATAACCGACTTTGGCATTATGATTTTTCCAAATCCAATTAATTTCATCTCTTACCCAGTTAAGATTTCTATACATTAAATCAATACCTAAACCTCCGGCTAAATTTAATTCATCGCCATCTTCAAAAAAAGTATTGCCAACAACATATTTATCAGTAAATTTTTTCGCAATATTTTCTCGTATTGCTAAAGAAATCGGTTGTGATGAGTAAATATAAATATCATAATCAGATTTTTCATCATGAATCTGGCTTGTCTGCGAACCTGAAAGAACAACTGCCTCCACAGTTTCAATTTGCGCAAATTCTTTTGACAATTCATTTAAAATTTTATCCATTATTCTAAAACCTTTATAACTTTACACGGATTTCCTGCCGCAACGCAATTTGCAGGAATATCTTTAGTAACGACACTTCCAGCTCCTATCGTTGTATTTTCTCCTATCGTAACACCCGGCAATATAATTGCACCGCCGCCAATCCAACAATTTTTACCTATGAAAACCGGCAGTGCTAATTCTATACCGGTGTTTCTTTTTTTTGAATCTGTCGGATGAGTTGGTGTATATATTTTAACATCCGGAGCTATAAACGTATTATCCCCTATAGTTACATAAGCGCAGTCCAATATTGTGCAATTCATATTGATAAATACGTTTTGACCGATTTTTGTATGGATGCCATAGTCAAAATTTATTGGTTCCAGAATTACAGCATTATCTAATTTCTGATTAAAAATTTTCTCGGCATTTTTTAAAGTAGGGTTTTTATTAAAATTTTTAACCCGCTTACGGCATTCTTCACGCAGTTTGACCATATCCGGACCGGTACTGTGATGCCATTCTCCGCTTAACATTTTTTCATATTCTGTTTTCATAGTAAACTCCTCATAAACTCCGGTATATAAATCTTAACACAAAATGCCTAAGTTGGGCTATTTTCTAATTGAATATAACTCTGGTATAATATTTGAAAGCAAATTATAATTAAATGCAAGCGAGTAAGAAACAGGAGAAGAAAATGAAAACTGAGGATTTAATTTTAAGTACTGAAGATGTTAACTATATGCATAAGCCCACTAAAAGTAAATTATTTAACAATCTTTTAGAGTCGAATTCAAACTACAATGAATTAATACAGAAAATTATTTATAACAAAAGCGGTACAGCTATTGAAAAAATTCATGAATGCGATCCTCAAACAAATGCAAAAATCAGAACTGTTCATTATGATTATTTTAAAAATGATAAAGTCAGAGCTATAGATGAATTTGAACCTGAAACAGGTAAAAAAATAAGAACAATAAATTTTGTATTATATAAATCTATTAATGAATATGATATGGAAACAGGTAAAAGAATTCGAACAATAAATTATGATATGAAAGATGATACCAAAATATCTTCTATTCAAGAATATGATTTAGAATATGAAAAAATTACTAAAATTTTTATTTTCAAAAAAGACGGCAAAACTTTAAGTATAACTAAAGAAATCGATCCAAAAACCGGAAAAATTACCAAATGGACAAGCTATAAGGAGAATTCAAAAAACATAACGCAAAGCCTTATACATCACCGTAATAACTCGGAAAACCTCGCGAACGGCGAATTTATAAACTTCATATCAGAGTATGAACCGCGAGAAGGAAAACCCATAAAAACGACTTATTTTCATGATGAAATTAATCTCGGAATAAACATTAAAAACCCCGGGAATATTGATTATCGCTCATATAAAAAATTGGAAAATTCTGACAAAGAACGTATGGCAAAATTAATTGATAATCTTTATAGAAAAGAAGTGAAAATTAAAGTGTAGTTTGATGTTATACAAAAATAATATTTTGTTTAAAACTTGTTTTTTTTTGTTATAATTACGAAGTATAATTAATTAAAAAGGAGATTATAATGAATTCTACGGCAGGGATTTTAAGTGTGCAATTTAATCCTAAATGCGGTGATAAAAAATATAATTTAGAAAAAGCATATTCAATTATTGAACAATATTGTGATAAACAGTTGGATTTGGTTGTTTTACCGGAATTTTTTACAACGAGCTTGGATGAAAAAACTATGATTGATTCACCTGAAGATTCAAACGGTGGTGAAGTTGTTGAATTTATGTCAAAAGTTGCAAAACGTTTTAATACCAATATCGTTTGCGGTTCTGTTATGGAAAAAGATGGAGAAAATCTTTTTAACACTGCATTTATATTAAACCGACACGGAGATATCATTGCAAAATATAGAAAAATACATCTTTATGATTATTTTGGCGGTAATGAAGGAACTTACACAACTCCCGGAAAAGATCCGATAGTTGTGCAGATGGATTTTGGCAAAGTGGGTGTCAGTATGTGTTTTGATATTAACTTTCCTATGCTTTATAAAGAATTAATTAAATCAGGAGCTGAAATTATAGTTTCTCCTTCTGCCTGGAGCACTTTAATATCTGATAGTGATAAAGATAAGCAAATTTTTGTTGAAACATGGCGCGCATTAAATATAACAAGGGCTGTAGAAAATCTGATTTACTTTGTAACATCAAATCTTGTCGGCAAAACTAACCCATATATATGCAGCTGTGGCAATTCAATGATAATCAATCCCTTTGGTAAAGTTTTAAATGCATTTGAAGAAGAAGGCGGAATTTATTCATTAGTTGATTTAGAAATTGTCAGAGAATTAAAAAAAACCGTTCCTATACCGCTTCTTGATTAATAGCAGATTGTTTTGGGGCAAATCTTATTGTTGTTTTTAATTTATTGAAAATTACAATTCTTACTCTGTCATGAAGTATTTTCACAGCGAAAATATGGTTCTCTTCTAAGAATCTTAAAAAAGGATCGCAAATTTTTGTTAATAAAAGATACCAAATAAGACATAATACAAAACATAATTTCTGTTTTTTCATTAATGCAGAAAAATAATCACTTATATTTTTAACGGAACCCCCGGCATGTCTTTCATTGGTGTGAAAAAATTGTTTAAATGTAAGATATAAATTATTTTCTGTAAGAGAAGAATTTTGAATAATAAATTTTCTTAATTCTTCATCTTTAATCATTTGAATAGAATTTAAAAACCCAACCTGCCAAAATATATTCTTCATATAAGGATGAATATCACCATCAAGTCCTCTGGAGTATGTTTCTTCTCCACCATGAATAATCATATTTACAAACCAATTTTTACAAATATGAATACTTTTATTTTCATTTATCAAGTGACATCCAATGGCTAATTGACCGAACATATTAGATAATGAAAATTCAATATTGACCATAACGGTATCATTAAGATTTTCTGTTTTATAAATTGCCGCAGGAACAAAAGTTAATTGTTTAATGAGCTGTGCAATATTTTTTTCAGGGTTAACATAATTTGCAACGACAATTGCGTCATGATTATTCTGTATAGCTTCTTCAATTTCATTCCAGTTTTCCCAATTATATTCATCATCATCGCAAAGAATCCAAAAATATTTCATTGAGGCTGTTTCAAAAGCTCGGGCAATATTTGCATTGCCGCCTATATTTCTGTTATGAATTATATGTTTTATGTTAGGAAATTTTTGTCTATACTCTTCAATTAATTCTGTTGTTCCGTCAGTAGATTTATTATTTAAAATAGTTATCTGCAGATTTTTGATTGGAGATTTTTCATCAAAAATTTGATTAAATGTATCTTGAAGATATTCAACCCTGTTATATGTTACTAATATAATTTCTAAAGTATTTTTTAAATCCATTTTTTTTAATCCAAATTAATATATTATTTCTTATATTATATATAAAAAATAAATAATTAGAACAGTCCGTTGGATTTTTATAACGATTCTTCTTCAATAGAATGAACTAAAGATAAAAAAGGGTCTTCCTCTATTGCATCTTTTATGTATTCATAGGGATTATTTATAAAGTATTTTAATTCTTCAGGATTTTTAATAAATCTTATATAACATTCAGATTCTGTTGACGGAGAAATAAATCCCATATAGCCATAGTTAAGAAATTCACCTATCGCTGACTGTTTAATATAAATCTCGTTAAGATTTTCAATAGGGATATCAATTTCTTCTATATCAAAAATGCCATGTTTTATGTGCATATATTTATTAGTTATGATAATTTTTTCAGAAAACTGCTTTAAAACAGGATAAATTAAGGGCGCCAAAATTGATAACGACAATAATGCCGTAAACATATTATTAGAACCCACATATAACTTCCAAAACGTCATTAAAAACAATGGGGACAAAATAATCGGCAAAAATAATCCCATCCAATGCTTTTCTATTACATAAAGAACAATTTCTTCTTCATTGTCATTTATTTTGGGTTTAACTTCATGTTTTTCTTTTTTTGTTGAATTAATTTCACCGGTCTTTAAAATTTTCTCAGCTTCATTTTCTTCAGCCAATATTTTTCCGCAATATCTGCAGAAATTATCAGAATTTTTTACTTTTTGACCGCAATTTGGACAAAACATAATTAAACCTCAATACAGGCATATTATCATATCATTTAAAGTTATGTCAATTGACTTTGTGACCTGTTCGGAATAATATTAAAAAAATCAAGACCGGCGGAGATTTGAAAATGATTACAAAAAATAAATTATCTAAACAAGAATTGATAGATTTATATAATATGGATTTAGATGAATTGTTGCAAATTTCTTCTCAATTCATGACTGATAATATTGAATTTTGTTCACTTGTTAATGCGAGAAACGGAAAATGTTCACAAAATTGTAAGTACTGCGCGCAGAGTTCACATTATTGCACAAATATTGAATCTTACCCCTTAATATCTATTGAAAAGGTAATAGATGCTGCAACAGAATCAAAATCACATTCCGCAAACAGATTTGCAATAGTAACTTCAGGAAAAACCCCTGATGAGAGTGATTTTGATGCCATGATTAAGATGATAAAAGAAATTAACAAACTTGAAATAAAAAGCTGCGCATCAATAGGAATTCTAAATGAAGAACAGGCAAAAACACTTGCAGAGGCAGGACTAAAACGTTTTCACCACAATATAAATACTTCCCGTTCTTATTATCCGGAAATTTGCACGACTCACACCTGGGAAGACAGACTAAATACATGCAAATTAGTCAAAAAATATGGTATGGAATTATGCTGCGGTGTAATTTTGGGTATGGGAGAAAGTATAGAGCAGCGTATTGAAATGGCTTTGGAATTATCGGAAATTGAACCCGAATCTATTCCTATTAATATTTTAATGCCTATTCCGGAAACTCCGTTTGAATATTATTTGGACAAAATTGATGAAGAAAATATTCTAAGAACGCTTGCTGTATTTAAGATTGTAAATCCGAAATCTATATTAAGATTTTGCGGCGGAAGAATGAGATTATCGGAAGAAAATCAAGAATTAGCTTTAAAAACCTGCGTTGAAGGAATTCTTATAGGAAACTACCTTACAACAACAGGTAAAAGACCCCATGAAGATTTTTTAACAGCAAAAAAACTTAACAAAATAATTATTAACTAACATAATTTATATTAAAAAACTCCCGATTATGGGAGTTTTTTAATTATTATGATTCTACATATTCTCTCAGACGTTTACTGCGATTTGGATGACGCAGTTTACGCAGAGCTTTCGCTTCAATCTGTCTGATACGTTCACGCGTAACTCCGAATAACTGACCGACTTCTTCTAAAGTTCTTTGACGACCGTCGTCCATACCGAAACGTAATCTTAATACATCACGTTCTCTTGGAGATAATGTGCAAAGTACTTCAGCCAGATCTTCTCTTAAAAGTTCTGATGCAACAGTTTTAATAGGCGCATCAGCTTCTTTGTCTTCAATAAAATCGCCTAAACGAGAATCTTCTTCTTTACCGATAGGGGTTTCTAAAGAAAGAGGTTCTTGAGCAATTTTAATAATTTCTCTTAACTTAGGAATAGAAACATTCATTTCAATTGCTAATTCATCTTCAGTAGGTTTTCTTGAAAGTTCCTGCGCTAAACGGCGGGTAACTTTTTTAAGTTTATTAATTGTTTCCACCATATGAACAGGAATTCTGATAGTTCTTGCCTGATCAGCGATTGCACGTGTAATTGCCTGTCTAATCCACCATGTTGCATACGTTGAGAATTTAAATCCGCGTTCGTGATCAAATTTTTCAGCTGCACGGATTAAACCTAAATTACCTTCCTGAATAAGGTCTAGGAATAACATTCCGCGGCCTACATATTTTTTAGCGATACTTACAACCAAACGTAAGTTAGCCTGTACAAGCTTTCTTTTAGCTATAGCACCAGGTGTACCGCCTTCAAGGATTTTTCTTGCCAATTCAATTTCTTCGTTGGCAGATAATAATTTAATTCTTCCTATTTCCCTTAAATAAAGTCTTACAGGGTCATCTACGGCGATTCCTTTTGGTATTTCAAAATCGCTTTCTTCTTCCTGAGGGTGCATCATGTATATTTCGTCAAGATTGATTTTGCTTCCCATTTTCTCTGTTACAATATCTTCGATATTGTCGGTGCTGATATCCATATTTATATAATTTACGCTGTCAGCTTCGCCTGTGAGGGTATTTTCTTCATCAATTTCATGTAAGTTCATATTATCTTCATCCATAATACTTACAGTAGAGGAGCTTTGTTGTCTTTTCTTAGTCATTAATTTTCTCCGATTTTAATCTATTATTTATCTTATCTCTTAGCTGCATCTGAATTTTAAGGGCTTCTGTTTCATCATCATTTGCATTTTTATATAAATTACGTATTTTTTCCTGTTCTTCTTCTGTTTGACATTGATTTATTTTGTTAATATTTTCTTGAATTACCATTTTAAAATCTTTATCGCTCAGATTTTTGAATGTTTCGGAAATACTTATCAAGTCTGTGATAATGCTTTGTATCTCCGGGTTTTGAACGTACTTTGTATATAACTCTTCGATTAATTCTTTCACATTATTTACGGTACACGTTAATTTGTCAATTGTATTTTTTACATTTATTAATGTTTCGTCCGTAAACCGTGTGTCGCTTATTATTTCATTAATTTCGCCAAAGGTTAAAGGTGAGTCAATTACAAAAAAAACACTCAATAAATTTTTTTGCGTTTTTTCTGAAATTGATAAATTTTTCGTTACAATTCTATTTACAATATGACTCTCGTCGTTCAAATTTTCATCCTTTATTTTGCGTATTTCATTCAACAATGCAGCTTCATTTATATTTATTGCATTAGCAACCATACGGATATATTCTGATTGCACAATTTCATTTTGAATTTCTTTCAAAATAGGGATAATTCTTTTAACAAATCTATTTTTATCCATAGGAGTTTTAATATCATGTTTTTCTTTTAAAATATTATTCAGCTGAAAATCAATCAATAACGGTGCATGAGCCATGTATTGTCTGTAACTTTCTGCGCCGACCTGCCTGATAAATTCATCTGGGTCTTTGCCTTCGGGAGGCGCAATTACTCTTATTTCACAGGAATATTTATCATTTGATGTCGAAATGTAACTTTCATCAAACTGTTTTATATTTCCCAATCCCTGAAAAGCTTCTTTAATCAAATCCGCATTTCTGTCTGTAGCTTTAAGACCTGCTGAATCTGTATCAAATGACAAGTATATCTTTCTTGATTTTGTATATCTTGACAAAAGCTTGATATGCTCAAGAGTAAGGGATGTTCCGCAAGATGCGACACAATTTGTAATACCATGCGCCTGCGCTGAAATTACATCAAAATATCCTTCCATCAAAATAACGCTGTCTTCTTCTTTTACGGACTCTTTTGCCGTATATAATCCGTATAAAAGTTTACTTTTATTATAAATAATTGAGTCAGAAGAATTTAAATATTTAGGATTTTGACCTTCTTCAACTGCTCTCGCTCCAAATGCAACAATATTTCCAAATTCGTTTTGAATAGGAATAATTATACGATTGCGAAATCTGTCTATATATTTGCCCTCATTATCCTTAATAACCAGACCGGCTTTTTCAAGAATTTCATCAGAAAATTCATTTCTGAATTTTTTATAAAACATAGAAAATGACTTAGGAGCAAGACCTAATTTGAATTTTTCAATAATATCTTTTGTTATGCCACGATTTTTAAGATATTCCATTATTCTTAAAGTTTCGGGGTCTTTATCTTTCAAAAGTCTAAGATTATAGAATTCTCCGGCTTTTGAACACGCCCTAATCATTTCGTCTTTAATACTTTTATCTGTTTTTTTAAAACTTGCCGGTAATTCAAAATTAAAACGTTCAGCGTATTCTTTGATAACATCCATAAAATCTTTATTTTGGGTTTTCATAACAAAAGCAAGCGCATCGCCTCCTTCTCCGCACCCAAAGCATTTGTAAATGCCAAGCTGCGGATTCACTGAAAAAGACGGCGTTTTTTCCTTATGAAAAGGACACAACCCCCAATAATGATTACCGGATTTTTTTAATATCACCTGCTCAGAAACTACTTCTACAATATCCAGCTGATCTTTTATTTTAGATACCAATTCTTCCATTGTATGAGTCATAATTTCATTTTATCATTAATATTTTTTAAATCAATTTATGCCTAATAGGGTAATTGTCCAAACAGGAAAATAAAAGTAATAATTTAATTATGCAAGAATTATTAAACAGAGCAGAAAATGAGAGAGTTGTTTTTGTTGAAGATTTTAAGGATTTAGAGTTCGTAAATGATATTTCTTCAAAGAAACTTTGCATTATTAAAACTGATTTTAAAAATATAAATCAAATAAAGAAGTTTTGTAAAAATTATCCTGAACTTGAAGTTTGGTTGGCTTCTGCAGATATTTCAAGAAAGAATATTTTGGCGGCAAACTCTTGCGGAGTAAAAAATGTTGTTCATTATCCCGTTGAAACTAAACTTATTCATGAATTTTTTAAAAAGAAAGAACAATCTTCTATTCAACATAATCAATATAACAATAATACCTTTTTAAAAGATCTGAAAGTCATGATCGTTGATGACAATAAAATGAATATAGATCTTTTAGTGGAAACATTGTCACAGATGGGTCTTCAGATATCAACATTTATAAAACCTATAGAAGCAAGTAAAGTAGTTCATATAGAAAAATTTGATTTATTCCTCCTTGACATTATGATGCCTGAAATGTCAGGTTTTGATTTGGCAAGAGAAATTAGAAATACAACTTTGAACGCAAATACTCCTATTATGTTTATATCGGCATTATGTGATCCCGATAATAAAATTAAAAGTTATAATTTGGGTTCATGTGCGTATATAGAAAAACCGTTTAATATTAATGTCGTACGTTCTCAAATTTATAACAATTTAAAAACAAAAAGACTGCAAGATGCGCTTTATGACAGGAAAGATACATTCCTCGCAATGATTACTCACGACTTAAAAACACCTGTCAGTGCAGAAATATGTGCTTTAGAATTATTGTTGGACAATCAGGATTCTTCTCTTGATAGTTTTCAAAATGAAATTGTAAACGATCTTTTGAGCGCAGCAAAGTACATGAAAATTCTGATAGATAATATTTTATCAAAATACAAACATGATAACGGCAATATCATTTTAAATAAAGAAAAATTCTCTTTTAAATTACTTATTGCAGAATGTATTGAAGAAATTAAATATATTTTTCAAGATAAAAATCAAATGATATCTTTTAATTGTAACCTTGAAAGCAGCGACGTTTATATTGATTACACCGAGATTAAAAGAGTAATTCATAATCTTTTAATTAACGCAAATGAACATGGTTCGCGAAACACAAAAATTGAACTCGAATTAACAGACTTCACAAACAATTATGTTTTCAGCGTAACAAACTATGGCAAGGGTATTCGTGCTCTACAACCGACTGATATTTTTGAAAAGGATTTTACTTGCAACAGTCAAAATAAAAATGCCGGTACAGGTTTAGGTTTGTATATTTCAAAGAAGATAATTGATATGCATAATGGCAGTATCACCGTTGAAACCGAAATAGATAAATATGCAAAAATATCTTTTTCAATTCCTAAGAGTTAGCAAACATAATATTTGCATCACATGGAATATATTATTTTTGAAATATAAACCGATATAGACTGCTTTGTTATACTATACTTAATTAGGAAATTGCTTTATTCTGTTAATTCATCAGGATTAATTTCAACAGGCTCAACAACTGAATAATCTGTTGGCAGTATAAACGTTAATTTTTCAGATGTATTTTTTTTATCCATTTGCATGTGTTTAATCATATTTTTTAAAGGAAATTTAGGTATTTCTTTAAAATTAAATTTTTTGATTAAATCATCTGCAAAATGCTTATAATTCTTATCAATCAGTCCTTTTTTGAATGCCAAATTGAAAGCGTATTTTATGCCTTCTACAACTGATTCACCGTGAGTAAATTTTTTATACGCTGTTTCTTTTTCAATGGCATGACCGTATGTATGACCAAAATTTAAGATTCGTCTCAAATTGCCTTCTTTTTCATCTTTTTCGACGACAGAAGCTTTCATACTGACACATATGCTTATTAATTCGGCAAGAATTTTTGTATTACAAGAATTAATTTTATCAATATTTTCCGCAAGGAAATTAGTTAAGTCAAAACCCATATTACACTTGCAGCTTTTTTCGATTAAAGCATATTTAATAACTTCACCAAATCCTGCTTTAAACTGTTTTTCATCCAATGTCGTTAAAAAATTTGTATTAATTAGTACGGCGCGAGGCTGATAAAAAGCTCCTATAAGATTTTTTCCGTATTTTGTATTTATACCGGTTTTTCCGCCTACAGAACTGTCTACACAAGCCAGTAAAGTTGTCGGAATTTGAATAAAATTAATGCCACGCATATACGTTGAAGCAACAAATCCTGCTAAATCTCCTACAACCCCGCCGCCTATTGCTACTATTGTATCTTTACGTGAAAGCTGCATTTTCAGCGCATAATCGGTTATTTTTTGATAATTCTTAAGATTCTTTTCTTTTTCTCCGTCTTTAAGAACAAAAATTTGTTCTTTAGAAAATCCTAATTTTTCTCCGTATAATTTATTAACTTTTTCTGAAATTATAACTAAAAACTTCGGTCCGTCCAAATGCGCTAATATTTTGGTTTTAATGGAAGAAATATCTTCTTTATCAATAATAATCGGATAGGATTTTTCTTTTTCTTTTATTTTGATATCTAAATTTATAGGTAAATTATTCATTCAAAGCTCCTAAGATTTCTTTAACGATATTATATGGGGATTTATCGGTTGTGTCAATTGTATAGTGAGCTTTTTCATAGTTATCTTTTCTTATTGCCAAGATATCTGATAAATTTTGTTTCATTGAATTAACATCCAACATCGGACGGTGTTTTTCATCTTTTATTCTGTTATATATAGAATCAACATCTGTTTTAAGATAAATAACTATGGAATTATCCAATAAAATCTGTTTATTTTCATTAATTTCAAACGCTCCTCCGCCTAATGAAATTATCCGGTTTTTATTTTGACAAAGTTCTTTAATTTTTTTATTTTCAAGGTTTCGAAAATATTCTTCACCTTTATTTTTGAAAATATCTTCAATAGTCATGCCTGAATCTTTTTCGATTTCAAAATCCGTATCGACAAAAACATAACCGGATAAATTTTCACTTAATTTTCTTCCGATAGTAGTTTTTCCGCTGCCCGGCATTCCGATAATTGCAATATTCTTTTCCATCTTACTTTTTATTATAATTCTTTTTAATTTCTTCCATACTGTCACCGCCGAATTTCAGCAGCATTTCGTTTGCCAAAATAAGAGCAGCGCGAGCTTCGGCAACAACCGCACAAGCTTCAACTGCGCAAGTGTCAGAACGCTCAAAATGAGCTTCTGTCTCAATCATACTTTCTGAATCTACTGTCTTTAAAGGCGTTTTCATAGTTGGAATAGGCTTCATCACAGCTCTTATAACCAAATCTTCTCCGTTTGTCATGCCGCCTTCAATTCCGCCGACATTATTTGTTTTTCTGGTTATTTTTTCGTTTTCCAAAAACATTTCATCATGGTAGTCACTACCGCTTATCCCTAAAGGATTATCTCCGATTTCCACGACTTTTACAGCCGGAATACTCATAATACTTTGCGCTAATCTGCCGTCTATGGCTCTATCCCAGTGAACATAAGAACCAAGCCCTACAGGGAGATTTTTATAAATGATTTCAATTTTACCGCCTACAGTGTCGCCTGCTTCTTTTGCCTTATCAATTTCATCATTAAATTCAGTTATATTTTGAGTATTTCCTATTTGAATAATATTTGAAGTTCCTTGAATCCTAAATTCTTTAAGAAAAATTTTAGCTACTGCACCGACTGCAACTTCAATAGCGGTTTTTCTTGCACTGGACCGTTCAAGTATATTTCTTAAATCTTTGTGTCCGTATTTTATACTGCCCGCATAATCTGCATGTCCCGGACGATACGTGGTAAAAGCTTTTTCAGACGTAATATTTTTAGGGTCAGCACTCATAATTCTTTCCCAGTTTTCAAAATCATGATTTTTGATAAATAAAGTAATCGGAGAGCCCAGAGTTTTGCCGAATCTTACACCGGAAAGAATTTCCACTGTATCTGATTCAATTTTCATTCTGTCGCCGCGGCCATAACCCTGTTGTCTTCTTTTTAGTTCAGAATTGATAAAGTCAGGGTTAATTTCTAACCCTGACGGTATACCTTCTATTATTGCGGTTAAGCCTTTTCCATGGCTTTCACCTGCAGTTAAAAATCTGAATTTTTCCATTTTTTCTAAGACCTAATTTTATTTATATTATTTATCCGCATATTTTAAGAAAATTTGTTCTTTTGTTTGCATTAATTCTTCTACAATCATCCATTTTCCGTCAGGCTGTTTCTGCCATATCTGGTGCATTTTTAATTTATAAGTTTCACCTTTAGGCTGTCTTAGTGCGCTTACTTTATAGCCGTTTGCTACTTTTGTTACTGTTGGATTAGTATATGAGTTAGTATATTTTCTTAATTTAGCGGTTGCCTGACCCAATTTCATTTGTTTAATATATTCAGCCGTTGTGGTTGTAGCGTTGACTGTTGTACCGTCAGGTTTTACGACTTGTCTGATAATTTTTGCATTCGGTGAATAAACAGACGATAAAGACGGATCATAAGTATTTGCTGACTGAACATATTTGTTAAATTGCGCTAACGCATCAGCAGCATCGTCTGCGAATGCTTTTAAGCCGCCTATAAAAAATACGCTAAACATCATTAATATTGCTAATAATTTTTTCATTTCTTGATTCTCCATATAATTTTTCTATATATCTTGGTTCTCATGTTAAACAGGTCTTAGGTCATTGCCTCCGCGTCGGATTAACCCCCGCACAATCTGTATATGTAACGACAAATAATATAATTTTGTTCGTTTTATAAATCAATTTTATCATATAAAAATTTATTTGTCATTAAACAGTGTAATAATTACTGTTTATATCCTACGTTTATATCATATAAAACTTATAATTATAACATATAATTGAATTCATGAGCATGCAGATTTTATCTGAATACTTAGATTTTTTAGAAATTGAAAAGGGTCTTTCGTCAAATACGATAGACGCTTATCGCCGTGACCTCGGGAATTTTTTGGATTTTTGCTATATCAATAATATTATTGAATTAACTCAAGTCCAAAGGACACATATTAACTCTTACATAAGAATTTTAAGAGAAGGAGAATATTCACCGACAAGCATGACAAGAAAAATTGCCTCATTAAGAGGATTTTTTAAATGGCTTTGTGCAAACGAGATTTGCAAATCCAATCCTACTATTACCCTTGAACAGCCAAAACTGCCGAAACGTCTTCCAAAAGTCATGACTTTACAGGAAATGGAAATTATTTTAAATCAAGATTTATCGCCTTATCATAAAGTAATTCTAGAACTTTTATACGGCTGCGGTTTAAGAGTTTCAGAACTTGTCGGACTAAAAATAAGCGATATGGATATCAATGGAAAATATCTGTATTGTACGGGAAAAGGTTCAAAAGAAAGATTAGTGCCGCTCGGGTCAATAGCAATTGAAGCAATAAAAAATTACCTGCCTGAGAGAGATTTTATATTACAAAAATACAGGATTGATTCAAAAAAATTCTTAATAAACGATAGAGGAAAAGTAATCACAAGGCAGGAAGTTTATACATTCATAAAAGAACAGGGAGAAAAAGTTCATAAGCATATTTCTCCGCATACATTGAGACACAGTTTTGCGACACATTTATTAGAAAACGGCGCAGATTTAAGGGTTGTGCAGGAATTGCTCGGACACAGCGATGTTTCTACAACCCAGTTATATACACATATCAGTAAAAAACGTTTAAAGGAAGTTTATTTTGCAATAAACGGATAAAAAGGCATGCTTGAATTATTTATAACCGGTATAGAAGAGAATCACAATAAAAAATTTATAACCGCAGGATTAGCCGCAACAATGCAGGGGCTGGGGTATTCCACCGGCGTCTATAAGCCCGTTGCAACAGGCGCAAAATTGATAAACGGTATATTTCAATCTCCGGAAATCGCTTTTGTTAAATTTATGGATCCTTATATAAAAACATACATAAGTTATCTTCTTTCAGGAACTGAAAATCCGCTTGTAGCGGCTGTCAGTGAAGGCAGAAGAATTGATCCTGTTGAAATCATTCAGGATTATCAAAGTATTTTAAATATAAATGAAATTACGCTGATAGAAGGTACTGACGGGCTTTCTACTCCGCTTGGAAAAGATTTTCTTGAAGAACATCTTATAAAGAGTTTGAATCTGCCGCTTCTTTTTGTGGTTTCTCCGAAAAGAAATTCCGTGAACAATGTCATTATGGCGATAAATCATGCAGTTTCAGCGGATATTGAAGTAAGGGGGGTTGTCATAAATGATTATCCGGAAAATACAAAAGACACAAATATAAAATATTTGCCGCGGATGATAGAAGAATATACCGAAACCAAAGTTTTAGGCGTGCTTTCTACTATGCATGTAAATATTAATCCTGATGAATTGATATCTCATATTTTGACCAGTATGGATATTGAAGCAATATTAAAAATGAAAATTGCAAAACTTGAATTGTAAATGAATGTTACAGTATATAATTTTTATATAAAAAAATGTCAATAATTTTCAACCTTCCTTTTTTATATTAATAGAGGTATAATAATGATTATGGATGAAAAAGAGCATAGAGCGGATTGCGAACAGAGGCTGAAAGGCGGAGGCGGTGTGCCTTCGACTGAAACGCCGTTTAACGTGAGCAACCAAGGATTAACCATAATAGAGAGAACGACTGATAAAGAAGACGTAATTGAAACGCCGTCTAAAACTGTTCGTCAGACTAATCCTATCGCAAAAAAACTGCTTGAATTTCATCATGAAAAAATCGGTAAATTTTCGGTTAAAGATTTATTTAAACCTTAAAAAAGTGTGAAATGTACGAAATTAAGAAACAAATTTATTTAGATTTATCTAAAACACAAAAAGCTGCGCTGTGCAATTTTTTGCGGGCATTGGTGAAAAAATCTCCAAGCCTTAATACTGACGAGGTTTTGAATAAGTTTATTGAAGACGAACAATATTATTTTGATGTCAAAAGTCCGCATTTTGAGTTCTTATCAGATATTTTAGACGACAGCGAATTTCTAAAAGATACAAAACTTTTTATAAAAGAATGCATAAAATACTACGAATACAAGAAGAAACAAGAACCGATAATTCAGGCTAATAAAGAATTTGAAAAGAAAAAACGCAAATTCATGCAGGAATTAAAAATGAAAAACGAGCAGCCGACTAAGAAACAGCTTTATTATTACGACCGTTTGTGTAAAAAGTATAGTATAATAGAAAAAAGAGAACTGACATCCAAATTAGACGCGAGAGATGAAATCGACAGGATATTAAATGAGCATTCAAGAGATTCTGAAAATATTGACAGA
>Ga0153920_1000311_pt1 | contig 19707 bp, 36 predicted proteins | sample TSNJ004MetaG_FD_104713 | JGI IMG/M metagenome (GOLD analysis project Ga0153920, IMG submission 104713) | Attine ant fungus gardens microbial communities from New Jersey, USA - TSNJ004 MetaG | ecosystem: Host-associated > Fungi > Mycelium > Unclassified | place: USA: New Jersey, Brendon T. Byrne...
GTTAAAAACCATGAAGACGATGAGATATTCGTTTCCGGCGATTGTATAACGGACGGGGAATGGAGTAATTTTAACGGGGCTTATGAGGTGATTGCGTGGCAACCGCTGCCAGAGCCGTATAATGCGGAGGACAAGGAGGAAAGTATAGATGGTAAGTAAATACAGCTTTAGATGCGCAGTATGCGGCAAAAAATTTGAAACAGCGGGTTACTGGTGGAATCAATGGATATTGAATAGGTTTCTCCATTTGAAGTTCATTATACACTGTATCGTCCATCACAGAAAATAGTAAAAGCGGAGGAGGATAGCATAGAATGGGAAAATGGATAAGTATTGAGGTGGAGGAAAATAGAAAATTGAATATTGCATACGACGCCTTGCGGGAAACATATGGACTTTTACAAGAAGTTGTTGACGGCGCAAACAAAAACAACCTAAGTTTAATCCGAAAACTGCCCACTTGCGGAGCGGGAATGTATTCGGGCAGACCAGCTATTAATATCCCGTTTGATGAATTAGTAGATAAGCATGGGGGGGCTTTATGCGATGCCTTTAAAGCGGCGTTGATGGCACTTACGGAAAGGGAATAACATGAATAGATTTACAGAGCATATTGGTGAACCGGAGGAGAGAAATGGACTCTATGTTTGGTTACCATGTAAGGTAGGAACTAAAATATGGTTAAATGATCCGTATTGGGGAGATCTGTGTGAAGGCTTCATACATTCATTCGAAATAAGCCAAAGACAGGAATGCCACGTGTGGGCTAAATCAACACTAATGGGTATAGATTTTCATAAGCAAGTTGAGGTTCTTAATTTTGGAAAAACATTCTTTTTATCAGAACGCGGAGCCCGAAACGGAACGAGGTTTTATAGGCTGTAGAAATGGACGTACTAAAATCAGAGATAATTTTTGAAGGAGGATAATTTGGATAAAGAAATATTTGAGATTGTTAGTATTACGGATCATGAGGAAAATCCAAAATTAGATGGAAGATATCCATTAAGAATAGGGCGTACATGTAAAAAACCAGAAGCGAAGTGTGGATACAGAGCAGTCATTGAGTATCTAAAAAATTCTGATGGAAGTGACTATAGCAATAGATGTCTATTAACTAGTACGGTGAAGGAAATCTTCACTATTGAGAATGCAAAGAAAACAATCATTATTATAGAAACGCAGAATTCAAGATACAAATTTCTTAAAGTAGAAAATAATACGGAGGATTAGCGCATGGATAAGAAATCAGAAGAGGTAATCATGAAAGCATATTGCGATAATTTGGACAAGGTGCGGCATGCCGGATTGCTAGAAGGTTCAACCGCAATTTTGGGAGCAGTGCTTGAAATGTGCAACAGCGGCGCGTCAGTTGGGAAGATCAAAAAGTTCTGTCAAGACGCGTTGAAAAAGACAGGAAAAAAATAATTTTTCTTCACTTTACCCCTATTCGATTGAGAAGTTTTTACGCATATTAAACAATAGAAGGGTAAAAAAGTAGAAGCTTCTCACCGGATAATTAGAGCGATTGAATAAGGATTTTATTGATATAGGAGATTTAGAAAAGAGGTGAAGAAGTGGAAGATATCGTAAAAATATATTGTGATGGCGGTTGTCGCGGAAATCAGTTTAAAGAGAATATAGGCGGTTGGGGAGTTCACTTAGAATACAAGAGTAAAATAAAAGAATTATATGGTGGTGAAAAGAATACCACAAATAACCGTATGGAACTTACTTCATGCATAAAGGGCCTTGAGGCAATAAACAGAAAGACTTTTCCTGTTGAGGTCATCATGGATTCTCAATATGTAATCTCTGCATTTAATGAGAAGTGGATTGATGGATGGATCAAGAGAGGGTGGAGAACTTCGCAAAAGAAACCTGTTGAAAATAAGGATTTATGGCTGCGATTGATTGAACTGACCAAGCAGTTTAAAGATATTACTTTTACAAAGTGCAGAGGGCATGCCGATAATGATGGAAACAACAAAGCTGATGAATTGGCGAATATTGCAATGAGTGAAATTGAATCATAGATATGGGGGTATGAAAGAGGTTAAAAAAATATGGACAGTGTGGTATTGAAAACATTTGATGAAATGTGTGATGATGATTCAATTTGTAATTATTGCTATCGAACTGATTATGGAGAACATAAGTCATGTATTACTCCGAGCGGATATTCGTGTTGCGAGGGGGCTTGGTGCGAAGAATCATATGAAGCTTATTTGGAAAATTATGATGCAACAGAAGAATTAGTAAAATACCAAAATAGTGTCAAGCTATTAAATAAGGAGGAGATCAATTGAGTACACCATTAAAATTTGAATTCGATTTTGATGAAGTGTTTGAGGGAATAAAGCTTGGTGTAATGAAGGAAATGTCAGAGATGGCTTTTGATAACATCACATCTAATGCAATCGATCAAATAAAGTCGGAAATGAAGAAAGAAATATCGCTTACATATAAAGATGAATATGAAATTAGAGACGAAATTAAAAAGGAAATCAAGGAAAAAGTTTATCAGAAAATGATTGCCGAAATCAGAGATGACTATAAAAAGCAATATGGAGAATACTTCAACAACGATGTCTCTACTGCACTTGAAGAGGCAAAAGATGAAGTCATAAATGAAATCAAATCTAAGACGGTCAATAGGCTATACAATGACCTATATTCTGCTATTCAAGGGCAAATAAAGGCAAGACTTAATGACTCTATATCTCAGACTCTCAATACAATTATGGGAACCGGCATTAAAATTAAAGAAACACAAAATATAATTAGTGAAGAAGAATATCAAAGTTTAATTGACAGAAGCGAAAAACTTGAAGCCCTTGAACAAGGCGGGGTAGATAATTGGACGTGGTATGAAGATTCGTTAAATGATTATTTTGGGAAATGATGAAGTAGTAAAGAACGTCTTATGAATTGTTAAATTCATGCAAGCAAACAAAGGGAGAATAAAAATATATGAAATGTTTTTACCATAATGATATGGATGGAAGATGTGCTGGCTCTATTGTCGCTAAATTTGAAAGTAATTACAGCGAAGAAGACTTCTTCGAGGTTGATTACATGATGGAACTACCATTAGAAGAAGTATCAGAGGGAGAAAGAGTTTATTTTGTAGACTACTCATTTCAGAAAAACACGGTTTGGATTTTAGATAAGTTAATTAATGAAAAGGACTGTGAGGTTATTTGGATAGACCATCATACATCAAGTTTAAATCTACAAAGAGATAATGAATACAAGTGGGTAAATGGAATTCCGGGAATTAGGCAGGATAAAATTAGCGGAGCCGCGCTAACTTATATGTATCTATACAATACGGAGTTTCATAACATCCCGTATTATATCCGTCTTGTTAGTGATTATGATTGTTGGATTTATAATTATGACCCACACACTACACACTTTAAGCTTGGAATTGATATGGAGAATAATGATGCGCTTGATTATATCTGGAAGCGTCTTTTCGAAGATGATAAAGTGATGCAACTTAGTGGGGGGTTGACAAAAACAGCAGAAAAAATAATTTCTAAAGGAAAACTGTTAAAGAGCTACATAGACAAAGATAATCAAGCATATAGAGAAGCCTATGCTTATGAAACTCTGGTTGGCGGCGTTAGGTGTTTGGCGGTGAATAGAAAAACAAACAGTTGGATTTTTGGAGAGAAGTATAACGAATATCCTATCGTTATGGTCTATGCTTTTAATGGTAAAAAGTGGAGCTATTCAATATTCTCGTCTGATAAAAATATTGATTGCAGCAAAATTGCGGAAAGTTATGGTGGTGGTGGGCATAAGGGAGCCGCAGGATTTTCCTTAGATGATATGCCATTTAAGAAAGTGGATGGAGAAGATGGAGGATTTTGATGCCAAATAATTTAAAGCCATGCCCGATATGCGGGAAGCCAGTAGTGGTGAATGGAGGTTCCGAAGAATGGATACCAACATTTTATGACCCTGATAGTGGTGGGGAACCATATTCTATAAGTTGTGAATGCGGGGTTTCTTTCTGTGCTGGATACTGCGATTATTTAGAATTTAAAGCTGCGTGGAATATCCGATCCGCTAACATGGGTCATAAGGATGTAGGATATGATTTATATGGATTATAGAGAAAGTAAAAAGCAATATACACAGTATATTAAGAGACATATTAATAATGTTAAAAAAGCATATGAATTGATAAAAAATAAATGCGAAGGAATGACTTTTACAGATGAACCTACTGTATTTATTGAACTTGAAAATGAAATAAAGAATCATGATAAAAGTAAATGGAGCAAAGAAGAATTCGAATCATATAGACAATATTTTTTCACAGCGGACGGAGAAGTAAAAAATAAAGAATTATTTAAAAAAGCGTGGGAACATCATAAAGAAAATAATCCACATCATTGGCAGGTATGGACATCATTAGATATTTGTGAACAACAAAAAGAAATTTATTTTATTGCCAATATGTGTGATTGGATAGCTATGTCTATGGAATTTGGAGGTACGGCTAAAGACTATTACGGAAAAAATAAGGAAGAGATAAAGTTACCAGAAAGATATATAAATTATATGTATAAAATATTTGAAAAAATATATTAACTAAAAAACATAGATTCATCAGCGTGATTTTGTTAAAAAATTTAAGGAGATGATTAAAATAAAGATATTCACAACTTACTTTGCAAAGCTTAAAAAGCTTCCAGAGGATATAATTCCTATTGCAATTTGTGGAAAATCACCAGATTGGTACAAGGGATTGGAGTATAAGAAGCTTGCTCCAAAGTATGATTTTTCCATGAAATGGAAGCAAGACCATAATAACAATGCATATATAAAATGTTTCAAGGAACAGGTATTGGGAGGACTATTACCTGAAGCAATAAGACAAGAATTCTCTGTGTTATCTGGTGGCAAGGATGTTGCGCTGATATGTTATGAGAAGCCATTAGATTTTTGTCACCGTCATATTGTTTCACGGTGGTTCACTATACATAATATTCTTTCTGTTGAGTGGAAGGAAGGTGTAGATTATAGTGATTGGTGTTAAGGGGCAGATGAAAAAATGAAAACATTCGTAATACAAGGCAAATTATCAAAGGGAAGATTAATACCGGCACAGTCATATGGATACTCCGCAATTGAGGCTGTTGAATATAGCAACTGGTTTTATAGGGAACAAGTTTATGATTATGTGTTAACTGATAACATAAGATTTAGATCCTCTGGTGCTGGTGCGCCAGAAGCAATTGATTATAACTATCTGAAATCAAATTATGTTCCTATCGGCAGTGTGGAATTTGTTCTTGAGTGGTTAAAACTCATGGGTATTAATAGTGTTAATCCACTAAATATCCCGCAAGAATTATGGAAGTTCTGTGAGCGTAAAATATGCCTTGTAAGCAATCTCATGGAACTTAATGGCGAGTGGATGGTCAAGGATAGAAATAGAATTAAGAGCAACCATAACAGAGGACTAAGACTCCCACAGAATATACAGGGGAATTACTTTGCAACGAAATGGATTGATAATGTCGTTAGCGAATGGCGTGTATTCATCATTGACAAGGAGGTCAGAGGAATCCGTTGCTATTCTGGCGATGAATGGATATTACCAAACAAAGATTATATCAATGCCATAGTGGATACTTATGATAAGAGATGTTATGCGCTTGATGTAATGGTTCAAGATGATGGGCATACGGAAATCGTTGAATTACATGATTTCTTCGCTTGCGGACTATATGGATTTGAAGATTATACGGTTCTGCCAAAGATGTGGATTACGACAATAAATGAGTTGTTGAATGCAAGAGGGAATAAATAAATGAAATGTTATGATTGTCAATTTAGAAAAAACTGTTCAGAAGTAAAAGACGATTTAATAAGTTTCACCTTTTGCAGTAAAAGGATGGAGTTGCTTTTTAAAATAGAATTAGAAAATAAATTGAATAAAATCAAGCAATTAGACAAATTAAAAGAGAGGTATGGATTCGATTTCCCAATGAAAGCAAAGTACAAAAGAAGTCCTACACGAATCTATACAATTATGGACTTTGATGATGGTGAAGAAATTGAGTTTTATGGTATGTGTGAAAAGCCATCATCTTGTGCTTTTGGATATGCTGAATATGTAAGCGAAGATAAGGGGATTAGGTTGATTGAAATAGGCGAAATAGAGGCGGTGTTGTGATGTTATCGAATATTAATAAAAACAGAATTATCCTCACTGGTTTATATAAACATGAACCCGACAAATATAGGGTCTATGGTTCTGATATGTATCATTGCAGAAACTGGACATTTAAACCGCACGAGTATAATGGTGAGATATATATGGTCGATACATATTTTGGCGATGGAAATACCTACACTTTATCAGACCAAAATATTGATGAATTTGAATTTATTTTTGACTTTACTAGCGTTAAGCGTATTGGGGATGATGAAACTGATGAGTATGAGGACAATAATGTTTATCGTGTGGCTACTGATAGTTGGGGATACTCCGGCACTCATTTATATTGGGTAGATAAAGAAGCAAAGAGATCAAAAGAGAAGCTTTTAAATAAGCAAATTGATGAGATTAATTCATTGCAGAGAAAATTGAAGTGGGCTGAAGATGAGTTGGAACGCATTAAAGATGGAACTCACTATAAACTAAAATGAAAGCATAATTTTATCAGGAGAGAGGGGGGGGCTGATTGATAGATATGAGCAGAAGTGAAACACGGAAAAATACTCTTGTTGTTAATCTTTATGCGGGGCCAGGCGCGGGAAAAACCACTTGTGGATTGCTTATTGCTGGGGAGCTAAAGAAACATGATGTTGTAACGGAGTATGTTCCTGAATACGCAAAGGAGCTTGCGTGGGATGGAGAAACAAAACTTCTTGATGGAAGTTGCGAAAGCGAAAGCATCATTCTAAATGAAAAAATTAGAAGAATCTCTCGGCTGATCGGGAAAGTAGATGTCATTGTAATTGACAGTCCTATTTTACAGAGCGCCGGTTTTGTAAAAGGATATCATCCGGAATTTGAGCAATATGCTTTGCAAATACATAATCTATACAACAATTTTAATATTTTTGTCCAGAGAAGTGATCACTATGAAAAGTCTGGGTGTATACACTCTTTTAAACAAAGTAAGTCGCTGGATAAAAAAATAAGAAAAATCCTTGATCGTAATGATATTTATTATATCACTTATCAACACGAAGCTATTGATACTATGGTAGAGGAGATTCAAACGACTTTAAGAAAATTTCAAAATAGGGGGTAAAACGCGGTGTGTATTGTGAAAACCTTGTACTGGTACATAGCAATCATCACTGCATGGCAAGTATTAGAATTAGTAATATATGGTGAAGTGCAGCCAAGATTAGTTGATGACATTGTTGGATTGATATTTTTACCGCTCATTTATAAGGCGATTAAAGAATGATTTCATCGGGAGAGATGGAAGAAAAGGAGAAGAAATAATATGACAGAAAGACAAAAAATGTTAATTAAGCAGATGTACGAAGAAATGATTGATGAGGAAAAGTCCAACAACAAAAGAGAACAAGTATGTAATATATGCGGGAAAGAATTTGATAAGTGGGACAAACAGGAAAAGTTCGGATTCCATTACAAAATTGGATACGGCAGCAATTACGATTTGACCAAGATAGATCTGAACATGTGCTGTGGTTGCTTTGATAAATTGCTTGATTATATTTTGCCACAATGCAAGATTGATCCGCTTACAGACATTCCATTTGTAAAGTTTTAACTCTTGCATGTAATTAAAAGATATTAAAGCAAACAAAATTTGAAAACAGGGGGCAATGTTAAATGACTATCAAAGGAATTATTATCGGGGTTCTTATATGGCAATCCTTAACCACAATTGTTTTTATAGCAACAGATTCAGATGAAAAGAAGACTGCTCACTTTGGTGTGGGAATTCCATGTTGGATCCTCGGAGGAACTTATAGCATATTTAGGTGGACTTGCCTTCGCCGGGTTAGATCAATTCTCGTTGATAAGGAGGGTAATTGGTTTTACTGCCGCCTAAAACTTGTAGATAAAATACGAGAGGAAAAGGGGTTGGATTTCCCGATTTGGACAGAGGAGATGAAAAGTAAATACCCGAAGTCGATGTGGGGTAAATATTTTCAGAAATATGGTTGTCCGGGGGTGGTTGGTAATTTCAGATACACTCCCAGAAAAATATGGTCACAGTTTCAGGAAGTTTTTTATGAGGGAGAATGATCGTTATGAAAATAAAGTACGCAGGGGAAACAATAAGTGTTGAAAATGAAGCAACTAAAAAGGGTGCTTTCGTTGCTTATTGGAATAACTACACGATTCAAATATTTAAAGACGAGTGGTACACAAGGGAGTATGGGCGAACGGCATATGACGTCACCTGCATAAATCCTATTGGAGAGTGTTATGTTAAGACAATTGCGTCCGATGAGACATTAAAAGAATGCGTTCAAATGTGTTTTGATAACATTGAGGTGCCCTATAGGACAATTGATGATCTTGAAGCCGAAATGGAAGAGCAGTATACAGGAATATGTGAAGGGGAGTTAGAGGAAATTATTGAAATCGCAAAAAAATATTTTTGTGACGGCATATACGTCAAATCGGATGCTCATCCGTGCGGTTGGGATTTTATATCGTTTGGAAATGTTGAAACGTCAGAAGATGCTATGACTCTACCCATAGAAGTAAATGATATTAGCAATGGTTGTTATGATTATCATGATTATGATGGCAAAACAGTTTATGAAATCATTGAAACTGTTGGCATGAGGGGTTTATGTTTTGAGATAAGTGGTGTTGATGAATTACGATAAAACCTTCTTATTAAAATATTCGGGAGGATAAAATGGATCAAATAATAACATTAAAAGTTCGAATTCCTTTGGGGATTAATAGTGACTACAGATATATTTCAAAAGATGTTATAGAAAAGGCGCTACAAAATAGTAAACATGTGCCATTGATTGACTACCGGGAAGAATCGACGGGCATTCCAATCGGAGTAGCGATGAAAGATTTAGAATTTGACGATGATGCCAATTTATTGGTGGGAGAGTTTATCATACGGGATAAGATCACAGACAAAGATGATTTGAAATACGGTATAGAGTTTTTTATTGTTAAATCACATAAAGAAGAAAGATGCGTGATTTTTGATGAAGTAGAGATAAGTGGTGTCGCCGTACTAAATGATTGAGAGGAGAGCAAATAGAACAATAAATCAAAAGGGAGGATATTATGTTTCAAATTAGTAGAACATTATTTGTGAAAGAGTTTGAATTTAAAGGAAATTTTCTAGACAAAATTGAAAAAGCAAAATATGAAGTAAAAATATGGTTTGATTTTAAAGAAGGATTACGATTTTCCTGTTCAATGCCAGATTATGGCTATTGTGATAGAAATCCGTTTAAAGCTATATTGGGAACCTTAGAACATAGCATTGTTGGATATGTTAAATATCAACATTTGAAAGACAAGGTTAGGAGCAAGGGGTTTGCAAGGCACTTATAAAATGTGCATGAAGTTCACAAGCATTTGGAACAATAGATTGGAGGAGGAAATTTAATGACTATCCCAAAGTGCAGTGTTCATTTTCACATAGTATTTAACAATACCGGAATTGGTTGGGAGAAATTGCAGTATAAAATAGAATCATATCTTGCAGGCCAAGTTTTACATTGTATAGGTGATAAATATTACGAAAATGTCAATGAAGGCTATAAATGTGAAATAGACGAAACTAAAATTAAAATGTGGTTTAAGGTTGACACGAAGGACTTACATATTGATGTTATTGCAATTAAAGATTTTGAATCAGAAGTCTTAATTGGTGACGAATCAGAGGAATAAAATGTGTATGAAACTCTCATTTTAAAAAGATTAGAATTAAGGAGGAGTATGAGAATTGAAAGCAACATCATTGAAACAAATGAAACAATGGTATCCTCAAATGGAATTAGTGTATGAGATACTTAAACCCCATGAGTATATAAAATATGATTGCCCTATACAAGTATATTACGAGGACGAAATTTTCAACACAGAAGGAGAAACATATTTTTGGGTTATTAATAACGGTGAATTTGTGAGTAATTATGTTTCATTTCCATGTAGAATAGGGGCAAGAGATCGGTTACAGATAGCAAAAGATTTGGTTGAAGAATTGCTTTCTAAAAGTGATTTTTCCGAACTTGATGCAAAGCTGCAAGAAAAGTCTGCTTGTGAAGAATTTGAAGCTATGTATAGTATCCCTCATCATCTAAATGGATGGGATACACGGATAAAATGGAATAAAATATATGGACGTAATAGTGAAAATAACAAACGATATATGACAAATAAAATGATTGGATACATGAATAGATATATGCATGTTTGCGGTGGTGAAAAGAAAATGATCAAAGAAATTTTAAACTATGGTAAAAATCACGATGCAAATAAGTACAAGAAATTATTTAAATGAAACCATTATTTCAAAAAGAAGGAGGATAATTATTGGGAAAATATTTTGAAAAGGTTAATGCTTCCCCTAAACAAAAGAGAATTAAAAAAGCACTGGAAGCATTAGGACATACAAACGTAGAAGTTTGGTGGGAGCCACTTATGCCAGCAATAGAAATGGGTGGAATGGGTGGAGGGTTCTTTTTTACAAGTGACCAAGAAATGTTGGAGCCGTTAGGATATTCTTTTAATGAAGCAATGGAAGCGACAAATAATGGGATTGGTTGAAAGTAGTATAGATTTTAGTCGAGTCATTATTCCGGAGGAAGGGGGTATGAACTATGCTTGTACCACAAAATGGAGATTTATTTGAATTTAAAACGTATGATGGTAAGACATATTTTATGTTTTATATGGATGGCAACTTATACCAAAATCAATCAAACAATGTTGTTGCCAAAGTAGATGGATTGATAGATCAAACCATACGACTCATTAGACCATCATGTTTAAGAAATGCATTTGAATGTTTCGCGTATGGCGACCATTATGACACAAATTATGATAGTCATGGGAGATTCACCTATATACAATTATCGCTTGATGATAAGACGGATTTAATTAGGTATTTATATTTTTAATTAGTTCAGAGAGGAAAATATGGGTGCAAAGTCATATAACAATGGGCATGAAATTATTTATAAGGATAATAAATGGATATACGCCGATAGCGAAGGGGCGATTTCTGAAGATATCCCATGTCGGATATGCCCCAAGTGCGGACAACATCCAAATGAATGCGGGGACGACTACTGTATTCAGAATTTAGGGAAAGTCATGAATGCTTGTTGTGGGCATGGAAGCAAAGAAGGATACATTCAGTTTGATAATGGAATTACGATAAGAGGATTTTTCAGAATCGAAAGAAATGGGGGACGATGAATGAAGAAAGTCTATAACGTCTGGATAGAACAAAGATATATCAGGTATCAGCAACGGCGAATTGAAAGAGGGAGGAGGAATGAAGAAGAAATTGTCAGCGGGGAAAAGAATGCTGTTATATTTGCGGAGAATTTAGAAGATGCAAAAATAATTTACCAATATAGATATAAAACCGACTATGATTATCCGATAGATTATTTTTGGAGGTATGGGATTTCGGCAGCACACTATGATGTTTTAACAAATACAGTGAAAGCACAAGAAACAAATTGGTATACTTTTAATCAATTAAAAGAAAAAATGACGTCGGATGATTTTATGGAATATTGCGCACAATGGTTGTATCCAATTATTTATCAAGAATTTAATATTGACGAAAAATTATTTTGAAATTGAGGGGGATACTTATGGAACTTTACTTCAAAAATTATCTTGGAAACTTAAAAAAGATCTCAGAGCCGGATACAATTGGCGAAGCTGAACGATGCGTAAGAAAATATTGTAAAGAGAGATCATATAGGATCAAAAGGCTTGAATTGATACAAGAAGATGGTGGGTTAGTTATTGATGTAGGGAATCATACGGAATCTTTTATCCTAAAAGACTACTGTATTGATCATGATAGGAGTGATAAATATATACTATGCAAGTGAAATAGTGGAAGCAATCGAAAAGAGATATAAGAATATTGATGAATTGCTTCCTATATTAAGTGATTTGTTTGAAAGTACACAAGAGTCATTGGTGCGAAATAGAGTATTGAGAATATGCAAAGAATATGAATTATGCCCATTATGTTTTATGGGGTTAACAATTGATACTATTTCAGAATATAGGGGGGAATACGGGGATCAAAGAGTGTTTGAGGATATATATATTAGATCATGTCGTAATTGTGGATGGAGGGATTCATACTCGTGAAATTTGAAAGGACGAAAGTATATAATTTTGAAGAGGCATTTTATGGGATGAGACTTCCAATGAATAGTCATCACAAAAGTGATAGCTGCCAAAAGCCATATGGGTATGATATTGGGGATAGCGATTTGGCTTTAGCTCAAAGGCTTATTCGCGGAGGTTCAGAGCATCGTAAATTTCTAAGGCAGATATTAGTGTCAGTAACTATTACAGCCCCTATCTATTGGTGGAAGGAATTCGATACATATAAGGTTGGAGTTACGGCGAATTCTACTTCCACGATGCACAAATTAAAAGACAGTCCAATTACTTTAGAGTGCTTTGAAACAGATGATTTTAGTGAAGATCTCCAAGAAGTAAGACAAGCTGATTATGTAATCACATGGTTGGAGGCTTTAAGAAAGAAATACATGGAAACTAATGATAAGCGCTATTGGAAGGAGTTGGTGAGGTGGCTTCCAGCGTCATGGTTGCAGACACGCACCGTTACGATGAATTATGAAAATATACGAAATATGTATTTTCAAAGAAAAAATCATAAGCTTACAGAATGGTCAGTAAGTTTTATCGATTGGGTGCAGTCTCTCCCATATTCGGTAGAATTGATTATGTATAAGGGAGCGAAATAAATGATTATCTTATATGGTGGAACGGGTTCTGGTAAGACCTGTGTGGCTAAGTCGATTGAGGGAAGAGGTTATAGACGGATCGTGACATACACGACTAGGCCGCCAAGAGAAGGTGAAATAAATGGTGTTGATTATCATTTTATCGATAATGAAGAGTTCTTAAAGAAAAAAGAAAATGGATTTTTTGGTGAAACGAATACATACAGCACTGTTTATGGAAAGTGGTATTACGGAAGCGCGTGGGAGGATTATAGCAGAGACAGCATTATAATTCTTACTCCTAGCGGAATAACGAAACTTCTCAGTCAAGCGAATAAGACTCAGCACTATGATATTTTCCCCGTCTTTATAAAAGCAAGTAAAACCGTGATTATGAAGCGATTGTGCGGCGAAAGCGGAAGAGGGGATAACAACGAAGAAGTAGAACGAAGGTTAAAAGCAGATGATATCGACTTTATAGGAGCGGAAGAACTATCAAGAATGATTATCATTAATGAAGGAAGTAGAAGCCCATATCAAATTGCGAATGAAGTAATTTCAAAATATGAAGAATTTCTATCAACTCCAAAGCAGAAAAAGCTTATCTATATATCTCATAAATATCAAAACAATCCAGAAAACAAATATAGAGTAAGAGACATAATTAAATATTTAGTTAAAAAGTATCCAGATTATATTTTTCTGTCCCCAATTCACGCATTTGGTTTTCTATATGCAGACGTGTCATATAAAGAAGGATTGGACATGTGTCTTGCATTACTGAGACTTTCACATGAAATGTGGGTATTCGATGATTATGACGATTCCACAGGAGTTTTGGGAGAGATAGCTTTTTGTAAAAACAACAATATCCCATATAAGATATGCGAAGATATAATAATTGAGAAAGAAGAGGTGTGTTTATAGAACGGCAGACGAATCATACAAAAATTAAAGGAAGATTATTCAGGTATTTGGGGCTTATTGTTGGTATCATTTTAATTATTTTTCCGATTGTAACGATGGGATGGTCGGACGATTTAGAAGAAACAACGACAACTACTATTCCAGTAATCAATGAGTCCCAAATTATTGTATTACCAACGTTGGCAGCAGAAATCGAAACAACGATCGCGGAAAGTACGGGAATCGAAACTTCTGACATTGGTAAAACGACGATTTCAATCAAGATAGAATCAAAGATAGTGGGAAAAGGAGCCACTGAGTCCTCCTCCGTAATTGAAACTGAATCTGTGGAGGTTGAAGATACGGAAGATTCAACAGATAGTGATGGACAAGACGCAGATTTAGAATACATTGGGAATTATTATGTTACTGGATATGGGGACGGAGATTGCTGTAACGGCGGTGGCAATGGAGGAAAAACTGCATCAGGAGCCAGCCTTAAGCCTTGGCATACAGTGGCTATGAAAGGCGTTTCATTCGGGACAAGAATTTTTATAGAAGGATTAGGGGAATTTTTCGTAGAAGATCGAGGAGTCGGTGATGGAGTTATTGATGTTTGCGTAAATACCTGTGAACATACAAGCGGATCAAACTGTGAAGCATACTCCATCACTGGCCATTATAAGGTTTATATTGTTCATTGAGACATAATAACATGGGGGTGATTATGAATACATTATACGTAATTAAAAAAGATGGCACTAAAGAAGAATATGATAATCAAAAAATAATTAATGCAGTCAGTAAAGCTGCACAAAGAGCAATGGTCAAGCTGACCAACGAAGATTATAAAACAATCTGTGATATGGTCTGGGAAGAGTTGGTTGCTAATGACTTAGAAGATACCGAAGTTTATGAAATGCACAGTATTGTAGAATCGGTTCTCGATGAATTTAATCCAGACATTGCCAAGATGTATAAAGAATACAGAAATTATAAAAAAGATTTTGTGCATATGATGGATAAGGTTTTTGAAGAATCTCAAAAGATCCGGTACATTGGGGATAAAGATAATGCCAATACCGACAGTGCCTTAGTAGCGACGAAGAGAAGTTTAATTTTTAATTCATTAAATGGAGAATTATATAAAAAATTCTTTCTTACGGTAGATGAAAGACAGGCGGCTAAAGATGGATACATTTACATACATGATAGGAGCGCCAGATTAGATAGCTTTAATTGTTGCCTGTTTAAAGTAGATGAAGTAATGTCGGGTGGATTTGAAATGGGGAATATCTGGTATAACGAGCCGAACACTCTGGACGTAGCCTTTGATGTAATGGGGGATATCATTCTGGGCACGGCGGCACAACAATATGGCGGTTTTACCATACCAAGAGTAGATAGTGTTTTGGCTCCTTATGCTCAAAAAAGCTATGTAAAATATTTTGATGAATATTATAGGATAGTTAGTGATATTTTGCCTGGAAATATTGTAAATGGACGTACTCTGGATAAAGCAAGGCAATATGCCGTATCTAAAGTGAAAAGAGATTTTGAACAGGGGTGGCAGGGGATTGAATATAAGTTAAATACCGTTGGATCTTCTAGGGGAGATTACCCATTTGTTACAATGACATTTGGGCTGGATACTACTGAATTTGGAAAAATGGCTTCTATAACATTTCTGAATGTCCATAAAGATGGACAAGGCCGGAAGGGGTTTAAAAAACCAGTATTATTCCCGAAACTTGTCTTTTTATATGATAAAAATCTTCATGGAGAAGGATGTATAAATGAGGACGTGTTTAATGCTGGGGTTGATTGCAGTATAAAAACAATGTACCCAGATTGGTTGAGTCTCACCGGGGATGGTTATGTTCCAAATGTATATAAAAAATATGGAGAAGTAATCAGTCCCATGGGATGCCGTGCGTTCCTGTCGCCGTGGTACGAAAAGGGAGGAATGGAACCGGCAGACGAAAATGACAGGATAGTGTATGAAGGTCGCTTTAATTTAGGTGTGGTCAGTTTAAACCTTCCGATGATTTTAGCAAAAGCGAACCACAAAAGTAAGAACTTCTATGAAACTCTTGATTATTACTTAGAAATGATACGGGGATTGCATAAGAGAACGTATGATTACTTGGGAGAATTGAGAGCATCTGTAAACCCAGTTGCGTTTTGTGAGGGTGGCTTATATGGTGGAAATTTAAAGCCAACAGACAAAATAAAACCCATACTGAAGCCGATGACATTATCATTTGGAATAACAGCACTAAATGAATTGCAGACATTATATAACGGTAAAACCATTGCAGAAGATGGTGAGTTTGCATTAGTTACTATGAAATATATAAATGAAAAGATTGCCCAATATAAAAAAGAGGACGATTTATTATATGCAATTTATGGGACGCCAGCCGAAAGCTTATGTGGATTACAAGTTGAACAATTTCGCAAAATATATGGAATCATATCCGGGGTGTCTGATAAATCATATATTAGCAATAGTTTCCATTGCCACGTAACAGAGGATATAACCCCGATTGAAAAGCAAAATCTAGAAAATCGTTTTTGGGATTTATTTAATGGAGGAAAAATTCAGTATTGCAGATATCCTATATCCTATAATAAAAAGGCGGTTACAACACTTATTCGTAGGGCTATGGATCTGGGGCTATATGAAGGGGTGAATTTATCACTTGGCTTTTGTGAAGATTGTGGGCACGAGGAATTAGATATGAATAGTTGCCCCATTTGTGGAAGTAACAACATTACTAAAGTTGATAGGATGAACGGTTATCTTGGATATACAAGGGTACACGGGGACACTAGATATAACAAGTCTAAGAACGATGAAATTAAAGACCGTATTTCGATGTAGTCCAGGAGGTGAAAATGAGATATCATAAAATATCCCACGATGATATGTTAAACGGCGATGGATTAAGAGTGGTTTTATTTGTATCGGGGTGTGATCATAGATGTAAAGGATGTCAGAATCCTCAAACATGGAGTGCTGATTCCGGCGTTATATTTGACACATCCGCGAAAGAAGAAATATTCAATCAATTGCGAAATGATTATATCGATGGTCTTACCATTAGCGGAGGAGACCCACTTAGCAAAAATAATTTGATTGAAGTCTTAGAATTGGTTAAAGAGGTAAAAGATATTTTCCCGACTAAAACCATTTGGATTTACACTGGATATTCCTATGATGATATAATGTCTGCCATGAGCAATAACGATATGTCTATAAGACAGGAAATACTTGAATTATCGGACGTTGTTGTAGATGGATTATTTGAAATAGATTTATTCAATATAAAATATCCATGGGCTGGAAGCACAAATCAGCGCGTTATTGACTTGAATAGAACCAGAAAAAACAACCGTCTCATATTATATGAAAAGGGAACAGAATGAGTAATTACTTAATAAAAAATTTTAAAGGACAATATCGATTAAAGCTTGATTGCGACACAGTAACACATGATTTTCCTCGATGTAAAGACGGATCAGTAGATGATACCTGCGATGTGTATATTGACTGCTATCACGGATGCAAAATATTCCACTACGGGCAAAACGTTTTAGAAGCCTACATTCCTAAGATCCTGAGAGGCAGAAGCTATACCAAACAATTAACGGATGTAATATTTGACATAATAGATAGTGACACAGAGGTAACATTCAAATTCAAACTTTCCGATTTTGAATCGGTTGCAAAAATATTAAAGCCTAAAACATCGGGATCGTCTATTAGCCCATATTCAACTAAAAATCTTCCCAAAGAAAAATACGAAATCCCCCATGAAGAAATAGCAAAATATAAAAACATCACAAGTAAAATCCCGAAAGAAAAAATTCTAACATTGGGACATATCACCACGCGATTTATCCGCGAATCAATCCCTGAATTATATCGGAATGCAAATAAGACAAAAAAGAAAAATGGCTTCGATACAAAGGCAGATATGAAAAAATCTGGACTTAAAGGCAAAGAGTACATACACCACATGGGTGATGTATATTGGACTGAGTTTTTATCATTTTTGAAGGAGGAGGTAGAAAAAGAGGGATGGGGAAGTATTTGACACAAAAGGATTTGTACTCTTTATTGCCATTTGGAAAAACCAAAATTTTGCAACTACTAAAATCTGGTGAGTTCCCAGCCGTGAAAATCGGGAAGGACTATATTACCACCGAAGAAAAAATTAACACATGGATAACAGACAACATCGGGGAAGAAATCTTTTTCTGATTGTTAATTAGACGCATAGATGCTATAATGATAGCCATAATCATTACGGCATCTATGTTTATTAAAAGGAGGGTTATGAGTAAAAACATGGATGACAGACAAGATATATGTGACAGACGAGAAAAAGGAAGTGGAAGCTTCAGGACAAAAGAGAATGGATCTGTAGAATTCCGCATTACAATTGATGGTGTCTCTAAATCATTTTCAGGGAAGGATAAATCAGAAGCAAGAAGGAAATTCCGAGAATACCAAAAAAACAATCGGAAGTGGGATTATTCACCAAGTAAAACAACAGTAGAAGATTATGTGGAAAACTGGCTTACGCTATACAAATTCAAAAAAGTATCTGATTCAACGTATGACCGCACAGAGGATACTTTTCACCGCCACATTAAGGGTTCTACAGTTGGTAAAATGAAAATCTCCAAGGTTGAATCGGATGATATACAGCGAATGATTGATGAAAAATCCGAAAACTATTCGATGTCTGAGGTGAAGAAAATTTATGAGATATTGAATCCCTGCTTCAGACATGCCACCATTAAAGGAGATCTGCTATTCAATTGTATGCAATTGGTGTCCATGCCATTGGAGAAAAATTTCAAAATCAAAACGAAGGAGATTGAAATTTACTCTGACGATGATGTTAGTGCGATTGCTGAATTTGTACTAAGTGACATCGAATATTTACAGGATAAAAGGTTATTGAGATATGCTCCTATTTATTTATTTTTGCTCTTGACGGGACTTAGGCTTGGGGAAGTTTGTGCATTGGAGTGGAAAGATATTGACTTTAAAAACAGAACCGCAACCATCAATAAAGGAATGACATATGTCAAGAACAGAGGTCGTTTCGATACGGATGTGAAGAAGGTTGAAGTTGTTTCCACCACTAAAACAAAAAGCGGAGTAAGAAAAGTTCCACTGAACTCATTGGCGGTTGAATGTCTGAATATACTGATGAGCAGAGACGCCGAATTGGGAATTGACTCTGATTACGTAATTCATAACCAGAGTGGTGATCATATTAGTATGAGTACGGTGCAGAAACGTTTTATAAAAATCTGCAAGGAAGTTGGCGTCAACCATCACGGCATCCATTCTTTACGCCATACTTTTGCATCACAGCTAATCCGGCAAGGGAAGGATATTAAAACAGTAAGCAAACTGTTAGGGCATTCTAAAATACAAATTACGCTAGACAGGTATGTTCATATCATATTTGAGCAAGAAATGGAAGCAGTCGGGAGTCTGGAATCACTGTACCAGAGTACCCAAAATAGTGGGATTGTAGTGGGATTGAATGATTACAAATCAGGGAAAGCTCATAAATACGGCGTTTGACGAACAGATATTTGTTTCGATTCCCCTATGGACTACTGCCTAATGCAATCAGGAATTTCTTGGTTGCATTTTTATTTCACGAAAATGTAGAAAATGCTTGCTTTTTCCATAAATATGTGCTACAATGTTTTAGAAAATATAGAGAAACAGTGAAAGAGTGGGCGCGAGTCCACTCTTTGAACGTTGTTAGGACAATTCAAATCCGACTTTAGAAAGGGGATCATTCATTTGCCCAGATA
>Ga0153920_1000312_pt1 | contig 19702 bp, 18 predicted proteins | sample TSNJ004MetaG_FD_104713 | JGI IMG/M metagenome (GOLD analysis project Ga0153920, IMG submission 104713) | Attine ant fungus gardens microbial communities from New Jersey, USA - TSNJ004 MetaG | ecosystem: Host-associated > Fungi > Mycelium > Unclassified | place: USA: New Jersey, Brendon T. Byrne...
ATAACTACATCATCACTGTTAATATTTTTGAAAACAATTTTGTCAGATGCAGAATTTGAATAACTCCAATATTCTCCCGGACTTTTGTCATTAATTTTGGTCAGACTTGAATCACCCATTTTGGCAAAATCAATAATGTATGTATCATCGCCTTCACCGCCATATAATTCATCAATACCTTCGCCTGCATATAAAGTATCATTACCATGTCCGCCATATAATGAGTCGTTGCCCGAACCACCGTAAAGTATGTCATTGCCGCCTTGACCTTCTAACTTGTCATTTCCCGCATCACCGATTAATACATCATTACTTTCTTGACCAGATAATGCATCATTACCGTCAGTACCTCTAATAGCTAACATAGAGGATGTTCCAGATACAAACGCGAAGTAAATTTCCAGATCAGATGTATCTCTCATCAGAGAAATTAAATCGTTGTAACCACACATTGTATTATAATTAAATGCTTCCAATGCAATCGAAAAATCTTTAACTAAATCAAGAATATTTTGGCTGATAGTACCTTCTTCTGATATAAGATTCTGGATATACTCTATTACACCTGATCCATTCAACATAAGTTCAAAAGAATCCGTTAAACCGTAACTTAATGTATCAAAAATATCATTCAAATGCGTTTGTATCGCTAATTGAGAGTATATTTGGTTATACAAACTTTCCCAGGAAGAATTTAAAGCTGACACAGCCGCGCTGTTAACCTGACTTGCGGCATCATCTCTGAAATACCTTCCCATAAACTGTTCAAGTGCTGCAAGTTTTTGTCCGTCAAAGAACCCTCTGCCGTCAGCCGAAACATCTTGAACACCTGCCCAGCGGAAAATAATTTGTTCTAAAATTTCATGTTTCACATTAATATCGGGTTCTGCAATGAAAGCTTCAACCAATGCTTTTAGTTCACCGGTTTCATCGCGCATCATAGTTTGCTGTAATGTGTGTACCCATCCTGACCCGTAAGACTCAGGTAAATTAATAATATCACTTGTTACATTTAACCATTCGGAAGGTGTTGAGTAAAATTCATCCTGATTAAGCCAGAATTCGCCATAAGTTCCTATAGAACCGTCTTCTCTGACAAAAGTTGCTGATTTTACCTGTAAATTACCGTTTTCATCTCTGGTTGAGGTATTATAGTAGGACAAATTAATTTGTACAATCCCTGCTTCAGCTATTGTTATAAGCGTACCGTCACCTTTTAAGAACATTAATGAATTGAATAATTCATCATCTGCATTAATAACACCGTCTTCATTTGAATCCAGTTCTGCCAGTGCTTGAATACCGCTTGTCGCAATTGTTCCGTCTTCTAATTCCGTATTGTCGCCAAATAATTCCAAACCATTGTCAATAATACCGTTTCCATTGCGGTCTAACACAAGAATACCGTCATTTCCTGTAACCCATGCTGTTTTTTGTGCAAACCCGTTGTTATCTAAATCGAAATTTATTCCGTTTTCTATGTTGGTTAAACTGATTTTCCCGTCACCGTCAAGGTCAAAGATTAATGGATCTCTTACAGGATCAGAAGTCCGCATTGCTTCATCAAATTGGTCTTTTGATTTTTCTAATAAGTCCCTCATTTTTTCTCGTAACGGATCTAAAATATCTTTTAATAAATCTGAATATAATCGGTCTTCATCATCATATAAATCTGATATAAAACCAGAGTCTCGACTATCTGTATTAATTTCATGATCAATCTCATCAAAAATTTCTTGCGCGAGCTCTTCTAATGATTTTCCTTCATTTCTTGCATTGTTTCCAGCTTCTATGCCTTTTTGATTATTCCATAAATCTCTATTTAAATCTGCATTATGTTTCCAGGAATTATCACCTTTATAATTTGAATCTAAGCTTTCGGGCAAATATGTAAAAATTTCCTTAAAATATCCTAATACATTTGTAGGGGAAATATAATTATCACCATAGTTATATTGATGATAAGCACTACTATATGCATGTTCAAATGCATTTAATTGAGAATACATAGATTCATTTGAACGGAAATCAGAAAGTGTAAACGGAGGATTACTTGGATATTTCTGATTATACAAATTCACGTATGTCTGATCTGCAATTTCTCTTAACTCTGAAAAATTAAACATTGATGTCATAATTATTTACTCCTTTCTATAATAAATGCTGTATCCGATATAAATCTGGGATATGGACAAAAATAATAATAACAACTCGGCATAAAATCTTCTAGACCAGTGGATAAAAATTTATGAAGTTGAACCTCTTTGTACATTTCTTTTTCGTTCATTCCGCCTGTAACCAATATTTGATTATCGGGCAAATTGATAAGATTCGCAAAAAGAGGGATTCGGTATTTTGTTTTTAAGGGTGTAAGAGTATTTGTTTTCAACGAATATTTATAATTTTTATTTTTTTCAGCAATCGTAAAATACGACATTGTTTTATCTAATATTTCATAATCCACAATGAATAATTCATCATTGATTAACTGTTGTTTTTGATAAAAATCAGATAGTAATATATTGCTACTACTGTTATTATAATCAACGGGAATAGATTCGACTAATTTATTTACTTTTGTTGAATAAGTTTGTATATAGTTATTACCAAGATTACCGGATTGTCCATATAATATTAAAAAATCATCTTTATTAATTGCTTTTAAATATGGATTTGAAAGACAGAACTTAATGTCGCCGACAATTTTAAAAATTTTTGCCTTAGGATCAAATTCTTCAACAATATTACAGTTATTTGTATGACTATATCCACCTATAATATATATTTTATTATTCATCAAGATTGTAGAATGATTCATTCTTGCAACATTCATATCAGGAAGTTTGATGACTTTTTTATTTTTTATATCAATAATCTCTGCCCAACTAACAGGCCAAGGAATTCCGCTTTTTGGACGCGCTACAGCACCACCTGTAACAAGAATAGTATCATTAGGTAAAAGTGCATAATTTATAAAATTAGGTCCTGGCATTCTTTGTCTTATTGTCTCTGGAAACAATTTAAAAATATTAGTTTCAGGGTCATAAATTTCAATACCATTTATATCAACTATAACAACTTTTCCTGAATTTAATGTGAATTGTTTGTGATACAGATGAGGCAAGCTCATGTTCGGTCCCATAGTAAATGTCTTTGTTTTGGGATTATATATTTCTGTAGAATTTGTTCCTGAACATTTTTCCTTACTTTTGCAATAACTACCATCATATCCGCCGGTAATTAGTACCCGACCATCATTAAGCAAACTACTTTGATGATATGAACGCGGAATATTCATTTTTCCTACAACTTCATAAGTACCATCTTTTGAAATACCAGGTTTCAATTCTCTTGGAGTATCTATGGCAAGAGGAATAATACTAATAACTTTGTATATAAGTATAAATATAATAATGCCAATTACTACAAACCATTTTTTACTTATCTTTTTCATAAATTGTTTTCCTCCTTTATATTTTTCATGACTCCATAAAACTTTTTAATATTTTTGTCGCTACCAATTTCAATGACTTTATTATTAGTCCTTATAAAAATTTTCCCAGACATTGAAAAATTTAAAAGATCCAGAGTTTCAATGTCGCTATACTCAATATCTATTTTTTGTAAACGTTTATTTATAAATTCAAAACTGTATGTTTTCAATACCCTTTTATTAGTTAATACAACTACAAAACTATATACGTAAAATATAGCTAATAAACTTATAAACCACAAAATGGCAAGAGTAATTAAATATATATTTATATTGTTATATAAAATTTGAGGTAATATAATTCCACCCAAAAATCCGAATACAAAAAATGATGTTGCATATTTAATAAAAGCTGAAAATTCTAAAACTTGAATTATGTATTCACTTGGATATGCAAAATGAATTTTTGTTAGTGCTTTCTTTTTATATATATTAATATATATGTGAAAAGGTATACTTAATAATATACCAAATATAAACATCATACCTAAATCAAAATCTTTATAAAGTAGATGGCTGTCAACTGTCATTTTAGTGTCTAAATATCCTATTAGAAAATTGAATACTAAACATAAAATTATTGTTATAATAAATAATGAAGTTGACTTTGATTTTTTTTTATTAATTAAATTAGTTGTTTCATCAAAACCCATTTAATACTTCCTTATCTTTTTCTTCATTCATAAAACACCTATTTTCCATGCTTCAAACTGCTACAAACGGACTTTATTTTTCGAGTGTATATCAACTAGTTTAAAATGTCAATATGCGAAATACAATCATTTTTATTTATTAAAACATGATGCTTATTGTTTTAATTAAATATAAACTTCCAAATGTAACTATATCAGTTGTTTTTTCTTTTGTATACTAACCTTATGACTAGTAATTATTTTATAAATTTTTTTCAATTTTTATATTATAATAAAGCTCAAAGGAATTTATATATGGGGCATGTAAGATTAGGAAGGTTACCAAAAACATATAGGTGGAAGCAGGTTGTTACATCTCTTGCTGACAATTCTTCGTCATTGCCTGAAATTGTTAAATTAACATCAAAAGCATCTGAAAAAGTTCTGGCAGATACTAAAAACACAGAAGGACTTTCCCATTGTTTTTGGCTTTTTACAAACATTGCCCAAGCTTCTAGACAAGGTGATTTTGTAGAAGGTTTAAATAATTTGGGCATGAATATTAAACCTGATGATTCGGGTGTTAAAATCCTCAAGCAAATATTTGATTCTGCATCTATTTCAGTTCGTAAAAATGGTAATATTTCCGTACTTGACCAAATTGCGATTGATAGTTTTAAAAACGCCATTCACAATACAATTTCAGCAGAATCAACTTCATTGTTTGGATGTAACCTTGATTCAATACAAAGAGCATTTAAAAAATATTCTACATCTAAACAAGTATCAGATTTAGGCAGAGAGTATTTCTCAAACTATATGAATAATGCATTTTCTTTTGCATTGGAAAAGGAACTTGCAAATTCAATATCAAAAGAGAGTCGTTTTCAAAACAGTAATGATATTCAACAATTCAATGCAAAACTCAAACAATATTGTTGGGATGTCAGTAAAATTGTTGAGGAATTCTCAGGAGGATGGTATGGCAAGCATTCTTTTGAAGGTGATATTGCAGATAAAAAGAAAACAAAAGATTTTACAAGCTATGTAATAACAAAACTTCTTTCTGAAGTTCAACGGGAGGATAACTGATGCAAAGTTATGATTCCCGAAATATTTATTGTGAAGGCTATATGCCTAAGAGAGCACAAGTCAATAAATTTGACTTAGAATTGAGTTTTAGCAATCCTGATGAACGTTGTAATAATATCTTGATAGATTTTAAACAGCTTGCTCAAACTGTAATTGATAAAGATAGCTTAGCTTTTGATTTAATAAGAATTTCTGTTTATGTCTATATTGCGGATTGCATGACTGAAAGGGGTGGGATGAAAGATGCTTATGATGAGCATTGGAATATTGATTTAAACTTCCATATACCTGTTTTGGATGTAGATTTTTGGAATAATGAAGATGTAAAAAATCTTTTATCTAAAGCATTAGAATTTGCCGTTGGTCATAAATATAATTTTTATTTTTACAAGTGGGATGGGCATCAAAGACAATTGTTTATGGATTTATTTGATACGTATACTCAAAACTTGGATATTGATTGTATCTCAATGTTTTCAGGAGGGTTAGACTCATTATATAGCTCTATGTTATTAATTGAAGATGGCAGAAAACCTTTGCTGTTAAGCCATCAAAGTACAAATAAATTGGTTAAAAAAAGAAGTGCTTTAAAAGAAGAACTTGAAAAGTCATATAATACAAATCTTGTTAAGTGGGAATTGTCAATAAAGAAAAAGAATGGAAGTAGTCTTGAATTTACCCAAAGAAGCAGAAGTTTTGTCTATGCTTGTTTAGGTGTTAGTTTTGCAAAATGCTTAAAGCTCAAGGACGTTTATTTGTCAGATAATGGCATTGTTTCATATAATTTACGCTGCACTGCACAAAATATAGGAACTTTAAATACACGTTCGACAAATCCAAAATTAATTTATTATATAAATCAAATATCAAAAATGATATGGAATGAAGAAGCCCCACAAGTTGAAAATAAATTAATTCACCTAACAAAAGGTGATGTTGTAAAAGGAATAAAAGAACTGGGTAAAGAAAAAATACTCTCATTGTCACATTCTTGTGTTTCAACTTTAGGTTTAACTAATAGTGAACCATTTTGTGGAGTTTGCAGTCAATGTGTTGACAGGCGTTTTGCGGTTGAATATGCCGAAATATCAGAAGACGCAGAACCAAGAAATCATTATAAGGTTGACATTTTCAAAGAACCTCTGACAAGTCAAATAGATAGAAAAATAGGTAAAACTCATGCTGAAAATTACTATCGAAAAGCAAAGATTATTGATAAAGCAACTGAATTAGAATTTGTAAATTTCTTTAATGAAGTTTGGGATTTTATTCCTCCTGATGAAGATGGAGACAATTTTTTAAGTAATACTATTGTTTTACATGAAAATTTTAGTAAGCAGGTTTTTGATGTAATAACTAAAATGAGTAAACCATTTTTCAAAGGAGAGTTATCTGATGGAACATTATTCGATATAATTTATAGTGATAGCAAAGTTCCTATAAGTGCCAATGATTATAAGCCTATAAAAGAGAAAAGATTAGTTATAGACCTTAGACATAAATATTGTACAGTTGATAAGCAAGAATTTAAACTGACAGCTAAAGAACTTTATTTTATAAATAAACTTGCCCAAAACAAAGGGGAATTTGTTCAATATAAAAAACTGGTATCAAAAGCAACAAACCATGTGGAACTTGCAAAAACAAGAAAACAACAAATTGATAATAAATTTAAAAAATTCTGCAAGAAGGCTAATATAGACTACTTTGATTTGTTTGAAAATAAAAGAGGGTATGGCTATAAATTAACTCTTAATAATGGAGTTTTATCAATTTAATAAAATTCATTCTATGTTTCTCCTGCTTGAATTAGCCGGAGATTTTTTGTGCATTTTTTTACTTTTTTTACCGAATTTTTACCGAACTTTATGCCAAAAACTCTTGTTAATAAAGCACTTCAGGTCAAGATATGTTTTAATGAAAGAGTAATTACAAAACAATGCTTTGAAAGGGGCGTAATTATTCCAAATGAATAAACAAGAATTTGTAAAATACACATTAGATGTTTGGCAACCATATTATGAAAATGCCTTGACTAATCAAGATGTTGCTGAAATTACGAACAATATGGTTAATTTTATGGACTTGTTAATTAATTGGGATAAAGAAGCTCGAGAAGCAAAAAACAACTTAGCTAAGTTGTCGATAACGGATAAAAAAATGAAAGGATGATTTAAAATGCAAAAAAATTATAATCTACGATTAATCAAATATCGACACTCTTATACTTTTGAAGAAATCACAAAATTGTTAAAAGTTCATCAAAGAACAATTCAAACTTGGAAAAATGAAGGTTTGAATATGATTGATTCTATAAAACCATATCTGGTTATGGGCTATGATTTAAAAGAATTTTTAAATAAAAAACTTCAATCAAGAAAAATAAAGCTTGAGTCAAATCAATTTTATTGTACAAAATGCAGACAAGCTGTAACAAGTAAAAACAATCAAGTAAAGCTTATTGAAACTAGAAAATTGATTGGAAATAAAAATAATCAAGAATTGATTATTACCGGGGAATGTGAAAAATGCGGAACAAAATTAAATCGGTTTTCACATTCCGGTAAATTGAATGAACTCAAGGAAAACTTTAATATTCTTGATTTTGGAGGGTTAGATTGTGAATAAGTTACAAATTACAAATCAAAACTATGAAATTCTTGTTGAGGATTATTCTCAAGCCAAGAAAAATGCTTATAATTCTTTACTAGATTTAGCAAAGACAATTTCAAAAGCTTTACAACAATTAGGTGAAAGAAAATGGAAGATATGGCTCAAAGATTCACGTGTTAATTTAAATCAAACTCAAGCATACAAGTTTGTTGCAGTCGCAAAATTTCATCAAAATAACCTGCAGTTGACTGAAGGTATTAAAAATATCAATATTGAAAAAGCTTATCTTTTAACAAGGATAAAGGAATCGGGAAAACAAGCGGAAGTTGCTGAAGAAATAATTGAAGCTGATTTTACGGTAAAGCAAACTAAAAAAGCTGTAGAGTTGATTAATGCAGAAGTCCCAACTATAGAAGCTTTAAAACAGGCAAAAGAAGTAACTAATAATCAAAGAAAAATAATGCCCGAAAAAGTCCCAAAAGAGCTTTATGACAAGCTCAAGAAAGACTATGAAAATCTATTGATTGAGTATCAGCAATTACTTGAAAATTCTAATAAGCCTGCTATAACGGATAAACCTGATGGATATATTGATAAAGTTAATAGGTTATATGCCTATAAGGGCTATCTTATACCAATTTCTGATTTTATGAATGTTGATGTCGAAAAACCGGATGATACTCTTAAATATGATGTCATAAACAATGCAAAAAGTCTTTATGGTCTTGATTTGGATAGCAGCTCATAAGAGAGTTGAGAAGCTATTATAAGAGAACACATGAACTCTCGTTAACACCGTATTATTTTAAATATAAGAAAGGAATAAAATTATGAACAATTTAAACAAAAAAACAGCATATTTCATGCCTGCCGTTAATGTAAAAAACGAAAAGATAAAACATAAGTATTATGACTACTTAAAAGAAGCTCAAGGCTTTAGTCAAAAATCTATTGAATCAATTCAAAAAGCTATATATAGATATGAAGAATTTTCAAAAGGCGAAGACTTTGCATGTTTTAATTCAGAAAAAGCAAAAGAATTTAAAAAGTGGCTAGAAAATAAGAAAAACCCAAATAATAACGCACAAATTTCTATTAGTACAAATTATACTTATTTAAGATATTTAAAAAATTTCTTCAAATGGCTTTGTTATCAGCCAAGCTATAAATCTAAAATAAGTATAACAGATATTGAATATTTGAAGCTGGATAAACAAAAATCAAGAATCGCAACCTCAATCAAAAGAGAAAGATTTCCGACAATAGAACAGCTTAAAAAGGTTATTAATTCAATTGAAATTAAAAATGAAATAGATATGAGAGACAGAGCTTTATTATGTTTTACTTTCTTATCAGGTATGAGAGATAATGCGATTATCAGCCTTCCTTTAGGTTGTTTTGACACTGATACATTAATGATAAGCCAAGATCCTAAAAAGGGTGTAAGAACAAAATTTAGTAAAACAATATACTCTTATCTTTTTAAATTTGATGATGATATGCTCCAATTTATTCTAGAATGGGTTAAATATCTAAAGACAGAAAAGTTATTCGGTAATTCTGATCCTATTTTTCCTATGAACAAAGTCGAATTTGCCGATAACTCAAAATCATTTATCAGTAACAAAGTTGAACCGAGCTACTGGCATGGGGCAAATCCTATGAGAGAAATATTTAAACAAAGATTTAAAGAAGCAGATGTTGAATATTTCCCGCCGCATTCTTTCAGACACTTAGCAACAAACTTTGCAGAAAAAAGATGTAGAAATGCTGAAGAATTAAAAGCAATAAGCCAAAATCTGGGACATGAAAATGTTGGCACTACATTTGGAAGCTATGGCAATATAAATAATAACCGAGTTGGAGAACTCATAACTCAAATGGATTTTTCTGACTCCAACGATTCTGAAGAAAGAGCCTTATTTGAACAATTCAAAGCCTTAATGCGAAAACAAAAATAAAATAAATTATTTAAGGCGTTAAATAAAAAAGATGATGTAATGATTTTATAAATATGATTTATATCTTAGAGTGTATCTTTGTAAAATTTTTTATATATAAATTATTTTTTATATTTTTGGTGTACACTATAATTAATAATAGATTATTGATGTGGGGAACTTAAATGTTAAAAGAAATACCTATATTCTCTTTTAAAAATTTAAATTTTGATTATGAGAATGATCATTTTCATTCGTTAATAATAGATTTGCCTATATTTTTAGAAGATGCAAGCAAACCTTTCAATAATCAATTTTTCAATCATAATTTCTCAGAAAAAATAAAAGAAATTTTTAATGCATCTCTACGTTTAATATGTGAAAGAGGATTATTATTTATCTATGGAACACCAACACAACTTATGAAATGTTATGAAAATATCCCGGATAATTTTAAGTTCAAGTATTGGATAGCTCTTGATTCTCTTGATTCAATTGAAAAAAAAAGTGAAACACATTTAAAACACAATCACCTTGGTATTTTGATGTTTAGTAAAGGTAAGCAGTTTATAGATATTGATACAAAAAATACACGAATAGATTATATTGCTTGCAATGCTTGTAAAAAAAATATTAAAGACTGGGGTGGTAAAAAACATTTAATGAACTTTAAAGGGACTGGAATTTCTGATGTATGGAAAGATTTCTATAATATAAAGAAAACCATACAAGATCCAGATAACAATTTAATTTCTTTGAATATTATAGATAGTAAAAATATAAATAACCATTTTGATTTTAATAAAATGCCAAACAAGGTTTTAAAAAGAATATTAGCACTTTTAAAAGAAGAAGAAAGAAATGTACTATATTTAAATATTGGGAAAACATATATTTCATCTTTAAATAATTTAGTTAAACCTAAATTAGCAAAAAATATATTTGTTGATTCAAATATTGTTGAAAACAAACTCTTTCACGGTGATTGCATTAAAAAAATGCAGGAAATTGCAAAAAAATACCCTGAAGGGATTTTTGATTTGGTTTTTGCAGACCCTCCATATAATTTAGATAAAAACTATAATGAATATAATGATGAACTTTCCGAGCAACAATACATTCAATGGTGTAACAAGTGGCTTGAATTATGTGTTAAGCTGACTAAACCAACAGGTAATATACTTATTTTAAATATACCTAAATGGGCTTTGGAACATAGTAAATTATTAAATTCTATTGCATATTTTCAAAATTGGATTGTATGGGATGCTTTATCACTTCCTAAAGGTAAGATTATGCCCGCACATTATTCTTTATTATCATATTCTAAAGCTTCAAGCGGATTCACATACAATAGCCAAGAAGATATTGATAGTTTAGAATACTGCTTAAGAGCAAGTTGCATAAAAGCAAGAAAAAAAGTAAATATTAATAACAAAACTCCAATATCAGATATTTGGTGGGATGTTCATAGAATAAAACATAAAAAAGACAGAGACGACCACCCTTGTCAACTACCAGAAAAATTAATGGATAGAATTATTCAAATGTATTCAAATGAAGGCGATTTAGTCTTTGATCCATTTTGTGGAGCAGGAACTACTGCTATTAGTGCATTAAAGTTTAATAGAAAATACACAACTATTGAATTAGATGAATATTATTTAAATATAACAAAAATTAAACTTGAACAACTAGAAAAGTATGGAATATTTAATCGCATAAGCAAAATTAATAAATCAACTTCAATATATACAAAAAAAGAACTTGAAACCAAAGTACAAGAATATTCTCAAGCTCTTGGAAGAAAACCGACTTTTAATGAATTTATAGATAAATTTTCAATTGATATTACTCAATTAAAAATATTATATTCAGAACCAAATAAAGTATTAAAAGCAAGTAGGATATCATTATTGAATGATAATAAAGTTTTATCCGCCAAATAAAATCAAAAAGTTTTTAAACTATTAAGAAAATTATTTCTCTCCTCTTCAGGAATGTTTTTAATATGTTTCTCTATTATACGTTTTGAACGATAAATCACTGTTTTATCTAACAAGTTTTTAAATTGTCTTAAATCTTGGATTGGTGAAAGTTTGGTGAAATCTTTAGGTCTTAAATTACCATCTTTTTCTCGATATTTTAACATTCCATCTCTATTAATTCCTATAAATTTATAGAATGGAGCAATTTGTATATCAGAGATTTCTTTTACATTATCATTAAAATTATAAATAATAAATATATAGTAAATGTTATCTCCTCCAAACTGTTCAAGTTTTTTCTCCCACATATTTAGAGTTCCCATATCATTGTTGCTGTTAGTGCAAATAACCCATTTACCGTTTGATTTTTTATTTTGATTACCTGATTTAAATTCTAATGCTAAATTAGGGGTTGTTTTTAAAATAAAGTCAGGAAATTCATTTTTATCTTTTGCTCTATGATAATCATTCTCTGAATTAATAAAATCACCCTCGGTTAAAATTTCAATTAAAATACCTTCTAGATAATCTTCTATTTCAGTTCCAAATGTTTTATAATTAAAGTTGTTATTTACAATAATTTGCATTAAATGATTTAGAATTCTTTCTTTAGACTGTAATATTAAATTAATAGCATCGTTTTTACTCAAAATATTAACCTTATTTTATTTAAAATAAATCTTTGATTTTTAAATTTAGTGACATAGCAATTTTTTCAATATTTTCAAGAGTGATATTTTTTTCTGCTCTTTCGACCATCCCTATATATGTTCTATGAACATTAGCTTTTTCTGCAAGTTGCTCTTGAGAGAGACCTAATTTAAGTCTTTCGTCTCTTACTTTATTGCCAAATTTTATAAGTATTTCTTTTTTCATATTTTAAGTTTAAGGGGTTGCATACTATAATTCTACATACTATAATTAGCACATAAAGAAGAATTTACGATAATGAGGTACACTAAATGGCTAAAGCGGTAATTTATGCAAGAGTTTCATCAAGAGAACAAGAAAGAGAAGGTTATTCAATACCTGCTCAGCTTCAACTGCTTAAAGAATATGCCTATAAAAATAATCTTGAAATAGTTGAAGAGTATACTGATGCTGAAACGGCGAAAAAATCCGGCAGAACAAATTACAACGAAATGCTTAAACTCCTGAAGACACACAAAGATATTAAAACTATTTTGGTAGAAAAGACTGACAGGTTATATCGTAATTTTAAAGATTTTGTCCAGCTTGAAGACTATGATTTGGAAGTCCATCTTGTAAAAGAAGGAAGTATATTAAGCGAAAATTCAAAATCGCACGAAAAATTTATTCACGGCATAAAAGTATTAATGGCCAAAAATTATATAGATAATTTATCGGAAGAAGTCAAAAAAGGACAAAAGCAGAAAGCCGAACAAGGGGAGTATCCCGCTAAACCGCCTTATGGTTATACCAGATTGAATAACAAAACAATTGTAATTGATGAAAATCCTGCAATATTTGTCAAACAAGCATACAAACTGTTTTCTGAGGGTGATATTTCACTTGATAAACTTAGATATAAATTAGTTGAAGACGGGACTTTATATAAGTCTGAAAAACCTATGATGGGCAAAAGTCATTTAGAAAAAATCCTTAAAAATATTTTTTATACCGGAGATTTTGATTTTTCAGGTAAAAGGTATAATGGAACTCATGAAGCATTGATAACTAAGGAATTGTATTATAAAGTTCAAGAAGCCTTTAAAAAAGATAATAAACCTCAATATCAGAATGGACATAACTTTGCATTTGCAGGCATGATGACTTGCGGAGTTTGCGGGTGTACTATTACAGCTGAAATTAAAAAGAGCAAATATATTTATTATCATTGTACAAACGGTAAAGGTATTTGTAACCAAAAATATAATATTCGTGAAGAAGATTTAGAAAAACAATTTTCAGCAGCGGTTGATAAAATACACACTACAAAAGAACAACAGGAATGGATTATAGAAGCATTGAAACAAAGTAATGTTCAAAAAGATAAGTTTCAAAAAGAAAAAATAGAACAATTACAAATACAAAATAAAAGACTTACAGAAAGAATTAATAAACTTTATGTAGATAAACTTGACGGAATTATTTCTGAAGATTTTTGGTTTGAAAAACATAACGAGTGGAATAATCAGTTATTAAATAATCAGGAGATTATTAAAGCTCATACCGTTGCTAATAAAAATTATATGGATGCAGGAATTAGAATTATAGAACTTGCAGGAAAGGCTCGTGATATGTATTTAAGCCGACCTGTAAATGAAAAAGCAAAATTGTTGAAAATTTTACTATCGAACTCTGTATTAACAGACGGAAAGCTAAGCTGGACATACAAAAAGCCCTTCGACATATTCGCCGAAGGACTATCTTGTACTAAAACTCTGGGGCGGAAGGATTCGAACCTCCGAATGCCTGGACCAAAACCAGGTGCCTTACCGCTTGGCTACGCCCCATTATATTTACGTCATTAATAATATTTTAACCGCTCAAACTTCATTGTCAAGCGGATTCTTATATGTTTTGAAAAGGCGAGTGCTCTATCGCAGTTGTTACTTCAACTTTATCCTTTAACAGATTTTCAAGTACTTTTAGAATAGGTATTTCGCTTTCAAAATGTCCTATATCAAATATAACAACTGGGCTTTCCAGTGCCGTATGGAATTTTATATCTCCTGTTACAAATGTGTCAGCGCCGTTTTCATAAACTTCCTGAATAAATTCCGAACCGCTTCCCGCGCAAAATGCTATTTTTTGGATTGTTTCAACACCGAAGTTGTTTACAAGTCTTATGTTGTTTGAAAAAGATTTTAGTTTCTGTCCAAATTCAATAATAGAAACAGGTTTTTCCAATTCAACGTATCTGATAAAAGGTCGGATTGCTTCGCTCCGGATTGACCTCCGGTGCTCGCAATGACATGTTGGCTTTAAGTCTAAAACCCTTATCAATTCATCAGTTGTGCCGCCTTCGGTTTTGTCGAGATTTGTATGTGCGCAATAAATATTTATGTCTTTATAATCAATCGGCACAAAAAACAGCGGATGATGAGAGATTATCATATTGCAATTGTTTTCGTGCGCCTGTCTTACAACATCGTCGTTAACCGTTAACGCCAGCATTATTTTATCAACTTCGTTTGAATTACAATCAACTATCCAACCCGTGTAATCCCAATCCTCTGCAAGTTCCAAAGGCGCGAAATCTTCTATAATTTTTGAAATTTCAAACTTATCCATTCTTTAATCTTAACTTTTCATTTACATAAGGTCAATAGCAAAAAATATTTTTCACGGGGTTTTGTAATAAAAAAGGAGAAAGTGTGAGAATTAATAACGTAATATCATTTAAGGGTATTATGCGTGTTGAAAGTCATAAACCATTTGACGGCTGGCAGGATTATCTTAAAGATAATCCTGATAAAGAACGTATGGATACACTAAGAGCATACTCTTCTGTTGTTGAAACGACTTCTGAGCAAGATGAATTTTGTATTAAAGCTGCTGAGGAAACTTTAAAAAGTGATGAAACTCAACAAGTTAATAAAGGCGCCTTGTATAGAAAATTGAATAGGGACACTGTAAAAAATATTTTCAATACAATATCCGATGTAATGGTTGAACATAACTTGCACGCTGTAAGGTGTAAATTAGCTGCGTTACCTATAGATTTAATTTATAAGCCGGATGAAATAATTATTTATGACGACACATCATTACAGTATGTGAGCAATGATGTACATGCACCCGGGATGTATATCGAACTTGACTTAAGAACTCCTGAAGAAAGAAACAAAAAGGTTCAGGAATTAATTGAAAAAATAAAAAATTATAAATATATTGATTATAGTAAGAAAGATAAAACTGAAGAACTTATAAATAAATTTGAAGCAAATGAGCTTGATAATGTTAAGATTGCAGAAGCCGAAGAATTTCTAAAGGATGTTAAAGAAGACAAACACCCGCCTGAATTTTGGAGTGACCTGCCTTTTTAGAATTTTTAATTGATTTTTATATTATAATAGAAAAATAAGAAAGGAAAAAACATGAAAATTAATGCACTACAGCCGTCATTTGGCACTAAATTCAAAATATATAGAGATATAGAATCAACAAAACTTTCAAATGAACCGGATTATCTTATAAATGAATTACTTAGTTATGTGCCGTCAGATGAAGCGAAAGATATTTTTATAAAAATGGCAGAAACTGAAAAAACAAAAGAACCTGTAATATTTGATGTATCACCTGCCCCTCTTGATGAATATTTTGAAAAATGCGTTAATAGGTTAGGTTTAACCTATGAAAAATTGTCTGATGAAGGATAAATTTTATCAAGTATCTTTTTCGCAATCACTGTTTTCGGGGCTTTTTCGAGTTTTGCTATGTTAAGGTTTTTGTCTATAATTAAAACTTCGTTTTCGTCGCTTGAAAATCCGATGTCTGAGCGTGAAATATCATTCGCGATTAAATAATCGCAGCCTTTACGTTTAATTTTTTCTTTGGCGTTTTTTTCAAGGTTTTCGCTTTCGGCGCAGAAGCCGACGATTATTTTGCCGTTACGAGGTTTTTGGCAAAGTTCATGCAAAATGTCGGGGTTTTGGATTAGTTCTAAGGTTAGACCCTCACCCGGTGCTGCTGCACCACCCTCTCTCAGAGGTAGCGGGGAGTTTTCCTTCTTTATTTTTTGTGTTGAAAGTTCTTTCGGTCTATAATCCGCGACGGCTGCTGCCATGATTATGCAGTCGGCGGTATTGAATTCAGCGTTTACAGCAGATTGCATGTCAAGAGCGGAATGGACAAGAATTTCTTTTATGGATTGCCCCCTCTCCCCAACCCTCTCCCGTTGGGCGAAAGAGTTATCAGTCGATTTTGTGGTTATCAAAACCACATCTGCGCCCTGTTTGTATGCCGCATCCGCCAGTGCTGTACCCATTTTGCCCGATGAATAATTTGAAATATACCGTACGGGGTCTATGTTCTCTATTGTTCCGCCTGCTGTGATGACTATCTTTTTACTTAATATGTTGTTTTTTGGGAGTTTTTTTTTATTGTTAAGAACTTCTACTGTTTTTTCAAAAATTGTATCTATATTGCAAAGTCTGCCCATACCCTCGGTTCCGCAAGCTAAAAATCCGCTTTCAGGCGATAAAATTTCTATGCCTGAATTTTCTAATTTAGAAATATTTTCCTGAATAATTTTATTTTCCCACATATTACAATTCATTGCAGGAGCTATAAGCAAAGGTTTGTTGAAAGCGCACGCTATTGAAGTCAAAAGATTGTCGCAAATCCCGTTTGCGATTTTGGAAATAGTGTTTGCCGTTGCAGGTGCAATAACCATAATATCTGCTTCTTCAGCGCATGAAATATGTTCGGGTTTAAATACTTCTATTTCAAATTGTTCAGTCGCGACTTCATTTTGGCTCAAGCTTTGAAGAGTAAGTTTAGTCACAAATTCAAGCGCATTAGGCGTACAGACAACTCTGACATTTGCACCTGCGCGTTTGTATTTACGGATTAAATCTAAAACCTTGTATGCTGCTATACCGCCGGTAATTCCGACTAGTACGGTTTTTCCGTTCAACATAATTCCTTCTCTCCGTCGATTACATTTTCAAGCTGCCATATCGCGTTATCTAAGTCGTCATTAATGATTATGTAATCAAAATTGTGGGATAGAACTAATTCTTCTCTTACGATTTCTAATCTTTTTTGGATAGTTTCTTCATCTTCTGTTTGGCGTCCTCTCAAACGTATTTCAAGTTCCTCATAAGAAGGCGGTTTAATAAAAATCAATACAGCTTCGGGCATTTGTTGTTTAACCTGTAATGCTCCTTTAGTGTCAATTTCAAGGATTACATCTTTGTCATCCTCCAAACATTGTTCAACGAATTGTTTTTTAGTACCGTATAAGTTACCTGCAAATTCTGCCCATTCCAAAAATTCATTATTTCTTATGCATTTTTGAAATTTTTCGTTTGTTATATAAAAATAATTAAGTCCGTCCGTTTCACCCGGGCGTATTCCTCTTGTAGTGTAAGAAATCGACAAACAAAAATCAGGATTTTGTTGCAAAAATCTTTCAATTACGGTGCCTTTTCCTACACCTGATGAACCGGATATTACAAATAATTTTTTGTTCATACTATAATTATACAATGAATATTTATAATGAAAAAGTAATTTTTAATTTTTTGAAAAAACTTAATACATTAAAGACATATAAAGAGATTAGTAAAGAAGTTACCATTGAATTAGCAAGGATTACAAGGGCTAAGGCTTGTTGGATATGTTTAATTAATCCGGGTACAAGTAAAATAGGTATAAAGCGTTTCCAGTATTCCAAAGGATTTGAATATAATCTTCGATTAAAAAGAGAAGTTGAAAAAATACATACAATAAGTTCAGATCTTTTGACGACAAATTTTGACACGGAGGACTCTTTAGACTATTTTAGCGCCGTTTCAAAAGATGATAAAATTATCGAGCCGATAATCTATAGAAATAATTTATTAGGATATATAGGATTAATAGGCAGAGATAAAAATTTCAATAAATTAAACCAATTTACTATCGGAATGTTTGTAGAGAACATTAATTCAAGACTTGAAATAGTTTCACTTTTTGAGGAAATTGAAAGAAGCGAGAGAGAAAAAGTGGAATTCTTGGCAAGCATTTCACATGAATTTAAAACTCCTCTTAATTCAATCATAGGTTTTTCGGATGTAATGAAAATGAAATGTGAAGATACCGATAATTACAAATATGTAGACAATATATCTAAAAGCTCTAGATTTTTATTAAGTTTAATTCAGGATGTATTGGATTTAGCAAGAGCTAAGTCTAAACCTCTGGAATTAAAGTTTGAACCTTTTAGACCAAAGGATATTATCACAGATATTATTTGGAGTTTTGAAGAAGATAGAAAAGAAAAAAATATCGAATTCAGCTATACCCTTTCAGATGTCGAACTGGTTGCAGATTTAAAAAGATTTAAACAGATGACATACAATCTTATATCCAACGCAATTAAATTTAATAAAATAGACGGTAAAATCACAATTGTAACGTATTTAAACGAGAACAAAGAATTTATTTTTGAGATAAAAGATACCGGAGACGGGATTAGCAAAAAAGATTATGTGAAAATATTCAATTTCTTTTCACAGGTAAACAGAAACAAATTGAAACGCCGGCAGGGTTCAGGCGTAGGGCTTGCTGTATGTAAAACTCTTGCGCAGGGGCATGGTGGAGATGTATATTTTAAATCGAGATTAAATTACGGCAGCACATTCTGGTTTAGGATTCCTCAAAAACAATAACCTTATATTCTATGTTATTATTTTAAAAATATTTTCTGTCTTTTAACTCATCAGGCAAAAACTGTTGATAAACTTCAGGGGCTGAATGCGAGTAAACATAACCTTCTCCAAATCCGTATTTTTTAGCGTCTTTGTAATGAGAATCCCTTAAATGCATAGGCGGCGGATAGTCTTTACCGCTTTCGATATCCTGTAATGCAGCGTCAACAGCGCAAACCGTTTCATTTGACTTAGGCGCTCTGGCAACATAAATCACTGCCTGCGCAAGAGGTATTCTACCCTCCGGAAATCCCAAAAGTTCCACTGCTTTGTATGCATTCATCGCTACATTTAATGCATTAGTATCTGCGTTACCGACATCTTCAGACGCTGTTACTATCAATCTTCTGGCAATAAATCTAGGATCTTCACCGGCGGCAATCATCTTTGCTAAATAATAAATAGCGGCATCGGCGTCGCTTCCTCTTAAACTCTTTTGAAAAGCAGAAGCGTGGTCGTAATGTTCGTCTATAGAATATCGGGTGTTTCTTTTCTGGCAGATTTTTTCAATAATATCAACCGTTAAATTTCTTCTATTTTCGCTTAAGTCACTTGCAAAATA
>Ga0153920_1000317_pt1 | contig 19604 bp, 19 predicted proteins | sample TSNJ004MetaG_FD_104713 | JGI IMG/M metagenome (GOLD analysis project Ga0153920, IMG submission 104713) | Attine ant fungus gardens microbial communities from New Jersey, USA - TSNJ004 MetaG | ecosystem: Host-associated > Fungi > Mycelium > Unclassified | place: USA: New Jersey, Brendon T. Byrne...
AATATGCCGTTTTTTACAGGTTTTTCAATTATACAATTATTTCTTTATACGTTAGTAATTTATCTTGCGATAACATCATTTATGGGTAAATACAGTTATATACCGTATATTTCTGAAATTATCGACAAAAATATAGGACGATAACGCACATTATTTTTGATAACGATAACATATAGTATGTTTGAGGCTTTTATGGTAGCATATGATTATGAAATTATGCGTTTTTCAAGGAACATTTAATCCTATACATAAGGCTCATATTAAAATGGCGGAATATGTTGCAGAACATTATAATTTTGATAAAATAATTTTTATCCCAGCATATAAACCGCCTCATAAAGATTATGATGATAAAATGAGCTTACACAGGTATAATATGGTTAAACTTGCCATAAAAAATAATCCTGCTTTTGATATTTCTGACATAGAATACAAAAGTGAAGAAAAATCATATAGTTATTTAACAATAAAAAAACTATATGAAATTTACCCTGTTGAAGGAAAAATCAAATTTATTATAGGCTCAGATGCGTTTGAAAGAATTGAAAGTTGGTATGAAACAGATAAGTTAAAAGAAATAGTTGATTTTCTTGTATTTATAAGAGAAAATAGTTTTAACAAGAAGAAATTTAATCATTTAAAAGCAAAAGGTTACAATTTTGAGTTTGTAGATATGGATTTTATTGATATTTCTTCATCTAAACTCAAAAATCTTATTAAGGAAAACAAACCGACGGATGATTTTATAACAAAAGAAGTGGATTATTATATTAGAGAAAATGGTTTATACGAAAGTCAGTAAAGAAAATATCATAAAGTGGCTTCAAGAAAATCTTGACGAAGAAAGATTTTCTCATACACTTGGAACTGCAAACTATATAAAAGAACTTGCCGTAAAATACAACTTGGATATTGATAAGGCATATATTGCAGCACTTTTGCATGATTGCGCCAAGTGTTTTTCAAATGAAAAACTTCTTGAAATTATAAAAAATCATATAGCTGTAGATGAATGTGAAATGTTAAATTATAAAACGCTTCACGCGCCGGTAAGCGCTTACATTGCAGAAAAAGAATTCGGAGTAACAAACCCTGAAATTCTTTCAGCTATTAGGTGGCATACTCTCGGGCATTTAAATATGAATACCTTTGAAAAAGTTTTATTTCTTGCAGATAAAATCGAACCAAATACAAGAGAAAAAAAATGCAGAGATGAAATTCTTAAACTTCTTGAAGAAGATAACGGTCTTGATAAGGCAATCTTGAAATGCTACAAAAATACTATTAAAAGTCTTGTCAAGAGAGATTTAAAAATATGTTTTCTGACAATAGAAATATATAATCAACTTCAAGATTTAATAAATGTTTAGGATACTTAAAGAATATTGTTTTATATAAGGCATGTTCATGATAATATTATTTAAAAAAGAGGATCGATAGATGAAGGTACTGGAAATTAAGAATAACTTAGTAAAAATAGCTTATGAAGTCAGCGATAATCTTGCCTTGGGCGGTTTCTTAATCATTGAAGATGCAAACACTCCTTACGTTGCTCAAATAATGAACCTTAAAGCAGATGTTGCAGCAAATTTCGCTATTGCTAAGTTATTATTTACATTTAATGAAGAAGGTATCCTTAAAAATTATAACGGATCTATACCGTCATTAAAATCCACAATTTCCAAACTTCCTTCAAATGAGCTTTTGGATATTTTACCGATAGAAACACCTATTACTATCGGAAAATTGGCACAACAGGGATTACCGCTAAAATTAGACAAATCCCTTTTTGAAGGCAATCTTGTAATCTGTTCTAATAAACAAGAAAATAGTAATCTATTAATCAATAATTTTATTAAAGAGTTTGAAGAAATTAATCAAAAATCCGTTATATTTGACTTCAGCGGGGATTTTGAATCTCCAAATAAAATTACCTTCGGAGAGGATTTTAAACTTCCTCTTAATTATCAAACAATCAACTATATTTATGAAAAAGATTTAGAAGATGTCAGCGCTGAAAGTAAAGCATTAATCCAGGATATTTTTCTTGAAGTACAGGATTATATAAAAACAATCCCTGAAAGATATATTCCGTTCAATACATTCTTGGATGTTGTTGACCAGCAGTATAAAGAAACAGGTATTATAGAACTTGTTCTTCTTAAAAATAAATTATTGAAATATAGAGACGGAAATGTTTTTGCTCAAAATTTAAAAGATATTTTAAACCTAAGTATCGCTATTGAAAAAGCTAATAATGTTGTAATTGATTTGTCTGCTGTTGATGTGAATCTTCAAAGAGAAATTATTGATTATATATATGAAGTTATGGAAAAAATAAGAGATACGATTTATACATTTATAAAACTTGACGATAGTTTGGGTACTAAAAAACTGTTGAAAAAATTCCTTAATAGAGTGAATATTTTTACTACTATAATTTGCGGTCATGAATATAAATACTTATCACAATTAAAACAAAATGCGCAAAATTTAATCCTTTTTTCACCGTTAACTTTACAGCACGATTTTGCTTCGTATAACACATTCTTGAGTAAATTAAATCCTGATGAATTCATAGTTTACGGCAATCTGACCCAAAATATTCCGTTAATAGTTCAACTGGCAGATATTAAATTATTAAAAGCTGCTGAAAAGCAAGCACTAGATGTTGAAACTGAAACTGAAGCTGAAGAGATAGAAGAAGAAGAAACAGGCAGCATATATCCGGAATCAGAAGATAGTTCATTCGAAAGTTTTGAGGAAACAGAAACTGAAACTCCGTTTGAAGAGGAGGAACTTCAAATAGATAATGTTTCTGCGGGTCCTAATTTAGCACAACAAATTTTAATGGATGATATGGCAGAATCAATCGACATTGAGCCTGTTGTAACCATTGAACCACAAACTGTTATGTATGATATACCTGATACGCATATCGGACTTGCAGTAAAAGAAATTGAACCTTTGCTTCCTAACGAACCTTATTTACCGGAAGAAGAAAATATTGTTATTGAGGACACTATCAATATTGAAGAAAACGTTATTATTGAAGATGATATTTCCCCGGAATTTATTGAAGAAGATATCATTACAAACGTTGCAGATGTACTAACCGAAGAAGATCTTAATTTAATAGATGATTTTAATACAGAAGCTATAATTGTTGAAGACACATCGAATTTTTCCCCGGATAATCAAGAAACCAACATAGAAGAAGCACCTGAAATTATAGAAGATGAAATTGAAGAAGAAGAATCATACGAACAAGAAGAATCCGCTCCGGAAGTTCCTGTATTTCCTGCAGACGATATTGATGCTTCATTAACAGGCGAATATAATCAGGGCGATATAGTATCTCATCCTAAGTATGGCAGAGGCGTGGTTGAAAAAATGATTAAATACGGCAATAAAACGCTTTGTTCAATTAATTTTGAACATATTGGAAGAAGACTACTTGACCCTGCGGTTTCAGAAATTACAAAATTATAATTATCGTAAGTTTGCAGCGCCTTTTAAATAAACAAATTGAGGAACAAAATCTTCTGTGCAATTCAGAACTATCATAATACGCAAGCATTTTTCAATAGAGTTTTGGACGTCCAATTCATTAAAACACATCATTGGAACATTATCCCAACCCATATCAATACGTGCAAATTTAGCCGGAAATGCTGCGTTCAAATCTTTTGTCAAAGTAAAAATAACGTGAGAAATTTTGTTTTTATCTATGCTGTTTTTTTCTATCATTTGCGTAAGGAGTTCAATAGTTGCTTCTTTAACAGCTTCAACAGAATTTTTTTCGACTGTTATAGCGCCTCTTATACCTTTTGATGTCATAATTTTTCCTCTATTTATTTTTTAAACCGTTATACCAATCTCTTGCAAACATCTCACCTTTGCCTTCAGGCTTAACTTTTACAAGCAAAAGCGAATCTTTCCCGCAGCCGATTTCAACACCTTCTTTTGTTGTGTTACCAAATTCTCCGGGAGGAATTACTTTATCAATGACACGTGTTGCAAGGACTTTAATCATTTTATCGCTGTAAATGAAATAAGCCGAAGGACACCCGCAGATTCCTCTGACAAGATTATGAATATCAGATGCCGAATTATTCCAATTAATTATACATTCTTCTTTTTTAAGTTTGTTTGCCGTGCAATCACATTCACCGCATTGAGGTACAGGTATTATTGTTTTATTTTTGAGACCAATCAATGTTTTTTCAATCAATTCAGGTGATTTTTCGCTTATAATCACACTCAATTCATTAATTGTCATATCTTCCGTAATAGGAATTTTTTCGGTCAGGCACACATCCCCGCAATCCAAACCTAATTCAGTAATCATTGTACAGATTCCGGTTTCTTTATCTCCACTCATAATAGCTCTTTGAATAGGATTTGCGCCGCGATATCTGGGAAGCAGAGACGCATGTAAATTAATAGTGTCGTATTTAGGAATATTTAACACTTCTTGTGAAAGAATTTGACCAAAAGCAAATGTTACAAAGAAATCAGGAGCAAGTTTTTTTAGCTCTTCTTGAATTTCAAGTTCTTTTCTAATAGATTTTGGCTGAAAAACCGGTAAATTATTTGTAAGAGCAAATTCTTTTATAGGAGACATCGTAATCTTATGCCCGCGTCCTGCAGGCTTGTCAGGCTGTGTTACAACTGCCGTAACATTAATATATTTAGAATTATATAGATACTCCAATGATTTTAAAGCAATTTTAGGAGTTCCAAAAAATATAATATTAATCATTTTTTATTCTGTCTCCGATTCTTTATCCCAGTCGTTGCCATCAAACAATTTTTCAGGCTCTATTGGCGGAAGATTATATTTTTGTAATAAATTTTCCACTTCAAATCTGTTGTCACAGTGATCTATAAATAAAATTCCGTCTAAATGGTCATATTCATGTTGAATAGCGCAGCTCAATAATCCACCTTCCGCTTCCATTATAAAAGGTTTGCCGTTTCGGTCTAAAGCTTTCACCGTTATATTTTTATATCTTCGAACATTCGTATAAACTTCAGGAAAGCTTATACAGCCTTCGCTTACGAGAAAAGCGCCTGATTTTTTTATTATTTTCGGATTAATAAAAACAACCGGATTCAACGGTTCATCATTTTTAGAAGTATCTATTACAAAAACTCTGTAATTTGACCCTATTTGAGGCGCAGCCATGCCGACACCATTTTTAGCGTACATAGTATCAATCAAATCCTGCACAATTTCTTTAATTTTCTTCGATATTTTATGAACCTCTTTTGAAGGTTCTCTTAAACTTTTTTCTCCGTATTCCAGTACTCTTTTTATTGCCATTTATAATACCTCTTTGATTATATTATATAACAAAAAGGCAGCTTTGACAATTGGGGCAGCTATCTTACATTCAGAAATTTATGAACCTGCGGAATAAGTCTTACATTATTATATTTAGACAAAAATTTATCTAATATGTCGGCTGCAAATTCCGGACTCACCGACATTTTATTGTCTAGCATTTTAGGCTGTAAAATCAGCTCCATTTCATATTTTTTTGCAAGATTCGCACAATTTTCTATTTCACAATCAGTAATATTTTCATCAAAAACTATTTTAGCAAAATATTCTAATCCTCTGCAGTTTTGAAAAAATTTATCATGATATTGAAAAGCATCTTTTATTCCTGTTGAACTCTCAAGTTTTATATCAGCAGAAACAATATCAATAAAAGGTTTAACTTCCAAAAGCTTATCTGCAAGAGTTGCGTTAGTTTCTAAATAAATCTTTTTCCCTGCAAAAGGCAAAAATTCTTTTAAAAAGCTCGAAGATAAAAGCGGCTCCCCACCTGTGAGTGATATTGAATGAATTTTGTCCAAATCAAAATCTCTGATTTTCTCAAGCAGCGATTTCGGAGTATATTTTTCAAAATAGGATTCTGATAAAAAATCAGTATCACAATAGTTACATTTAAAATTACAGTTGCAAAACCTGATAAAAAGCTGTTTCACACCTATATAAGGACCCTCGCCCTGTATTGATTCAAATATTTCTTTTATTTTTATGTCGCAATCATCATTCATTTAATAAATTCTCTCTTAAATTTGTCGTAGATAGTTTTTTCAATTTTTCATATAATCTTATTTCATCTTCCGACAAAGATGCGGGAATTTCAATATGCACTGTGACAATCATATCGCCTATTTTTCCGTTCTGGTTTAAACCAAGTCCGGATAATCTGAATTTTTGACCAGAATTTGTATGGGGAGGAACTTTTATGGCAACATTACCTTCAAAAGTAGGGATATGGATATCACCTCCGAGAACGGCTTCTACAGGGCTTATAGGCACAGAATACAAGATATTTGAGCCGTCATATTTAATTTTTGAACAGCCTTCTATTTTTATATTTATATATAAATCACCGTTTTTTCCGCCGTTTAAGCCGTTATTGCCTTCATCTGCAACTCTTAATTTAGAACCGTTTTTAACATTTTTAGGAATTTTTACGGTAATTTTTTTATGCTGTAAAATCTCACCTTTTCCAAGACACTCCGAACATGAGCTTCCGTTAATAAACTTTCTGCCTGCACAGCTCGGACACTGACGGGTGTTCATTATGTTAACGGTTCTGGATGCGCCGTTTACTGATTCTTCAAGCGTAATGGAAATATCTGTGTAAATATCATCACCTTTTTTAGGCGGGTCTTTATCTTTTTCTTTTTTAGATTTGATGTTGTTTCTGGTAAATTCATCAAACATTTTATTTATAGTATCTGAAAAATGTGTTTCCGGCTGTTCTTGTTTATAATTGGATTTTTTATCTTTTTGTTTATCATTATCAGTCCTTGAAGCTTTCTCTGACGGATTGTCCTGAAAACCTGTCCGTTTATTATCGGTTTTTGTTTTACCTGATTTAAAAAATCCGTTTAAAGTATCATATTGTTTTCTTTTTTCGACATGAATGAGAACATCATATGCCTCCGATACATCAATAAACATTTTAGAGCTTTCAGAGTTATTTTTATTAACATCAGGATGATATTTTCGCGCAAGCTTTCTGTAAGCTGCCTTAATTTCGGCTTCTTCAGAATCCGGAGTAACTCCTAAAATTTCATAATAATTTTTACGGGTTATCATATAATCATTTATAACGATAAAGATATTTTTTTCAACTTTTAGATGACTTAGCCATAAAATCTAGTATCGAAAACTGTTGCTTTATTGAACACTTCCGCGGGCATTGCGTTTCATGAGTATCTTTGCATTCGGTGTGGGAGCCCGAATGATCCAAAACTAATGTTTGGCTAAAATGTCTTTTCTGTATTTTTTACCGTCATATGCAATTAAATCAATATCGCTATACATCCTATCCTTCGCATACGATAAAGTTTTTGCGGTTTTTGTAATGATTAATACTTTTTCATTCGCTGTATAATATTCCTCATTTTCATTACGTTTTATACCTATCGGAATAATATCATCATATTCATCAATTAAATCAAGACCTTTTATCTGTTTATTATTGAAAGATGACATAATAACGCAAGATACTGAAGAGTTATCCGATATTTTTATTTCATCACAATCATCGGCAAAAGAACCGATAACACAGGATTCAAATAAATTATACAGATTTTCATCCACAAGATTTAAAATGGCATGTATGTCATGATCCTGCAAGAAAGGTTTAAATTCCAAAGCCATATACTTGCCGTCTTCTTTTAAAATAAATTCTATGCCTAAAATTCCTAAATATGGTGTTTCTCTCTTTTGCAAAGCCGCCAATACATTTGAAACAACATTTTTCATAATATTATTTTCAATATCTTTTGAAATTTTATAATCCGGCGTATAGCAGCCGACACCATTTGTCAAAAGTCCGCCGTTACCGTCTGAAGCAAATTTATAAGTTGCAACCTCAGGTAAAGGTATTGCATGATAACCGTCGGTTATAACATAAAAAGTAAAATCATGACCATATATGTAATCTTCTATCAAAACTTTTTTTTCGTCTCTTACATATAAATCATCCAAGAACATTTTAGCAATAGTATAGTTAGGACAAGCCAGTCTATCTTTTCCTTCTTGATTTTCATCTGTTTTTATTAAAATCGGGAAATTAGCATTTTTAATATAGTCATAAGCTAATTGCTGTTTTTCAAAAATTCCGAATTTTGGAGTAGGAATATGCAGTTTATATAAAAATTTCTTACCTGATGACTTACTCACTGCAATATTTGCGCTCTGAGCAGTCGGTGCAAAAATCATCTGTTCATTTTCATGAAAAATTGCCGCTATATCATTTTTTATAGCAGTTTCCGATGAAGCTATTGTTAAATCAATCGCATTTTCATGTGCAAATTCCAGTAACTCGCAAACATTCTCTTCTCTTATATCAATGCATGTACAAAATTCTTTTATCGCATCATTGCCCGGCGCTACAATAACTTCTTCAATTTCTTCATATGATTGAAACTTCTTTGCCAATGCATATTCTTTGGCAGAAGAACCTACTATTAAAACTTTTTTCTTTGAATTTCTTATCATATTAATCATTATACACAAAACACAAAACATGATGTTTTGATCATTCGTAAAATAGTTAACAGACAACAGTCAACAGTCGTCAGTTCAACAAAAAATAACAAGAAATATTATGTGCGAAGCACTTGAAGAACTGTTCACTTCTCACTGCTGACCGATGACTTATACCAAAACATTGCGTTTGCTACATAGAAAAGATGATTTATTAAGAAAAATTAAGAATTTTTTATAAAATAATGTTATAATCATGACGAAGACTAAATATTCATTAAAAAGAAAATGAAGAGAGGGTTTTTGTAAAATGGCAAGTATTACAAGTTTATTATCACGGGTATTTTCTCCGGCAAGCACACAAGTTGCAGCACCTGTAAAAAGCACAACAGCAGTAAATTATGACAATAATCCGTTTGTCAGCTATAAAGGCAACAGCTTAAATTCCTATGCAAAAAATAATCCTGTCAGAGGCGGTTACTTTGCGGGATATTATAATGGCAAACAAAATATTGTCGGACAACGCTTATTTATAGAAGTTTAATACATTTTTATCTCTAAAAGCTCTTAAAATAAAGTGTTTAAGAGCTTTTAGGATTGACAATGGCTTCTCAAAAAGTTATAATGAACATAGAGGATGAATTAATAGGCGGATTTTTAATATGAATAAAAAATTACGGGGATTTACACTGACGGAAACTATGCTTGCAATTGGCATTATAGGTGTAATATCAGCATTGACAGTCCCTACATTATATAATAACTATCAGCGGAATATACAGCTGACTTCAATAAATAAATTCTATAATGACCTGACACAGGCAGTGCAGTTGTTTATGTTGGATATTTCCATACCTAATATTTATAAGTCTCAGCTTAATGTTACATATAAACCTGCAACAAATGAGGAGAGTGTCGGAGCATTCATGAAAAACTATATGCGAGTAAAAAGTGACTGCAAAGATAGTGTTACTCCTTGTTTTGCAAGCAGCTATCAAAACCTTTACGGTGAAAAATCTGCCATAACATGTGACGGTTACACTGTAACATTAGATTCCGGAGCGGCAGTATGTATGATACCTTCAACTGGTGTGGATCCTAATCCTGATAATGTAATTCCCGTTACTGTTGTTGTTGATACCAATGGCGCTAAACTGCCTAATATAGGTGGAAGAGATATATTTGTAATGAATATATATGAAGACGGTACTATAGATGAAGGCGCTACACCACAATCCAAACTCGGCTCTGCAGCAGGAACTCCTGAGCAAATGCGTGAAGCACAATATCAACGAAAATGTTTACGTTCAGGTTACTTTAAAGGCGAAGGCTGCTTTGCGAAAATCTTAAATGATAGCTGGAAAATGAATTATTAATAATTAAATATATACGAAAGGAAGTTATATGAATAAAAAATTTAAAGGCTTTACGCTGACAGAAGTTTTGGTTACTCTGGCAATAATAGGTGTAGTATCTGCGTTAACAGTTCCTACATTGATGAACACCTATCAAAAAAAGGCATATGTAACTACATTACAAAAAACAACTGCTGAAATTTCTTCAGCTGCCAGTTTACTAATGACAGATGAAGGCAAGTTAAAAGTCACGGGTACAAGCTTGTATCATGGTGGAACTACTCAAAAAGATACTGCAGGAAAATTTCTCAGAGACTTTTTTAAAGTTGTAACCGACTGCGGCTCTGCAGCAACACCATGCTTTGCTTCATCATACAGCAGCATTAGCGGTTCAGGAACTGCCGCTGTAGTTTGTACAGACGGTTATGCGGTTACGCTTGCAAACGGTGCGGCGGTTTGTATGAAAGTTCCTGTAAATACTGTTAATCCTGTTACTGTATTTGTCGATACAAACGGAACTAAAGGACCAAATATCGCAGGCAGAGACTTTTTCATGTTCTATTTATATTATGACGGTTCTGTTGACGAAGGTGTTACGCCTGATTGCAGAAAAGATCCTTCATGCAGCATCTCAACTGCACGCGCAACATTAACAAGCAGCTGTTTAACAGCAAAGTATCCGCCTACAGGGTGTTTTGCAAGAATTCTTAATGATAATTGGGAAATGAATTACTAGATTTTATAAATATGTATTACAAAAAAAGAGTAAGACAAATGAGTCTTACTCTTTTTGTTAGCAAAATTTTAAATTTAAGAATTTTCATATATTGACAAAAAAATAACTTTCATATAATCTGAAATCATAAAATAAATAGGACTTTTATGTTGAACAGACAAACTAACGGAAAAATGATGAATATGGCTATGATGAGCATGCAAATGATGATGTGCATGCGTTTTTCGTCAGCTGATATTCTTCGAATGTGAAACTTTTTTTCATATTTTTAATATATTAGAGCTGATGTAAAACAAAAACATCAGCTCTTTTTTGTTTTGTATTTTTAGTATAGAAGTAAAGGATGACCAAAGAAAATGACATATGATTACAATTTGACCTCAAAATTTACCAATGTAAATTTTAAAGCCAACCCCGCAAAAATAGCAAATAACGCCGGCAAAAATATTTCAGAAAATTTAAGCGGAAATTTAAATGGAAAACAAAAATTTCTCGCAAAAATAATAAATGTAAAAGAAGGAGATTCGGGACTCTCACATTCAAGATTTGTACAAGCTACGGCAACAAACTGGGTTCCAAAAGCAGTATTTGCAAGAAGTATCGCCGATTTATCCGAAATAACATTTTTAGAAGTTTTTGAGGGCGCAATATTTTTCTATTTACCGTCGCTTATGGGTGAATTTTTTTCAAGAAGAAAGGTATTTTCAAAATTTTTGCCTAAAGAACTGCACAACGAGGTTTCAAAACCTGTCAGCGAAATTATTAAACATACCGAAACAGCAAAAAAATTACTACCTAATAAAGCCGCGATAGTGTTAAGCTGCACGGCTATTCCTGCAGCAGGATATGCGTTGAGTTTTGCAAAAAATTTATTTACTCTTAAAGTTTTCAACAAATCTGATTTTTCAAGTATAGTTAATCTTGATAAAAACAAAAAAGAAGATATCAAAGCAAATGAACGCGTTGAAAAAAGCGCAAAATCAAGCATTAAAAAGGCAGGATTTGTATCGTTGGCTACATTTGCAGGCAGTTTAGCACTGGCGGCTATAGGTCCTAAATCCAAAAGCCTTCAAAAGGCAAGCGAAATATTTTTAAATCCCGGCGCAAAAATATATAAAAGAATGGAATCATCAGGGATAAAATCAAAAAATCTTAAAAAATTTCTTGAAACCTACGTTAATTTGGATTTTGACAGAAAATCAAACGGCTCATTCGGCCTCGGCAAAGGACAGCTTGCTTTCACGGTTTGCAGCGCGGTTGCGGGATATTTCGCAGCGGCAAAAGACAGAGGTAAATTAGATGTTATGGAAGTTGCGACAAGATTACCGCTCATTGCATTATATACAATTTTTGGAAGCGAATTACTCGATTCAGGTTTCAAAAATTACTTATTCAAAAATGGTAAATTTAAAGAAATTCTTACACAAGACAAAAATACAAAAGAGCTAAAAGTAGCATCTTTAAATGAAATCTATGATATAGCAAAAAAAACCGTTAATGGTGATGAGAAACTTCTTAAATCAAAAGTTTCAGAATTATTCAAAGGAAAAGCCGCAATATCATTAACGCCATTTATATTCAGCTTACTTGGAGTCGGAGCTTTAGTTTCACTAATCAGCAGAATTTGGACTAAATACAGATTTAACAAAGGAATAGGAAATGCAAATTTCCAACATCAAAATGTTATATTCACCGGACAATATGTTTCGCCAAAAATAAAAAACTTTTCTGAATTTACAGGAAATAAAAAATTATAATTACAAATAATATTTTTGTACTATAATAAAACTATGAAAAGTAATTAACACAAGCTGAAGAGGAAAAAGAAAAATGAATATACATCCCGTATCCTTCACAGGAGAAGTAAGTAAATTAAGAATAAGTAAATTAAAAAAACCTTTAGAAAAATCAAATACACAGGTGCTTTGGTCCGGAACCGAAAATAACCCAATGATATATGAAAAAGACAAGCATTATAAGTTGGAAAATAACGGTAAAATGGAAACAATTCAACTGTTAGGCTACCATTATTACAAAACTAAAGGAAAGAAAAATAAAAAATATCCTAATAATACTGTAATAATAAATTATAGAAAAAATGATTCCACTATGGTCGAAACACTTGCCGGAACAAAAGATTGCAATGCAAGTATCTATAATGGTATAGAATTAACTTGCATGAGCAGAGAATTTAAACTAAAAAATAAAGAACAAATACATATAAAAAAACATGTGGAACTTAAAAAGGCAATTAACGAAATTTATGATGCAGACAGAGAGCTTACTTTCATTTGTAATGCATAATTATTTTTTAGACACCCATTTATTATTCTTTATGTAAAAACGCCGCCGCAAATCCGCTGCTTTTGAGATACCTATTCTTGTAGTTTGAATTATATCTTTATCTTTGATAATGAGTCCTGATTCTATCCATATGGGTGAATCTTCCTGCATTGTATCACAGCCGTCAAGTTTTTTTGTAATATCCATTGACTTACAGAGTTTTGCCGGACCGTTTGAATTCTCAACATATTCAAGAGGCTCTAATGCTCTTATAAGCACTCCACTGCCATATTCTTCCTTATCAGTAACTAAATTTACGCAGTGATGCATACCGTAAATCAAATATACATAAGCAGTACCCGGCTTTTTAAACAAGCTCTCACAGCGTCTTGAAATCCCTCCGAATGCATGACATGCAGGATCATCCTGCGTATACGCCTCTGTTTCTACAATTAATCCTCTATAAATCTTATTATCTTTTTTCCTGCATAATACCTTTCCTAAAAGCTCTTTAGCAACAGTTTCGGTATCTTTTGCAAAAAAATCTCTGTTTAGTTTTTTCATAATCTAATAATATTTTATATTGACTAAATATTCAAGAAAATTTTTATTTTCCTAAAAGTTTATTAAATAAATCTTTCCGCAAATACCCATATTTAGAAAATATAGAACCATTATGACATCCGACTCCTCCTGTATGAAGAAGTTTCAATTCAGGATTATTTGCAAGATCGTTTTTTATAAAATTAATCTGAGCTTCAGAAATATTATCCGCATAAGATTGATAATTAACTTCACATGCCTTGAAAAGGTTATTGTCTATTTCCTTAAGTGAATTTGACAGTCTGAGTAAAATTTTTGAACTATCGCGTTTATTAAATAATAAAGCAGGATAAGGCATTCCGTAAAATCCATCTTTTGTAGCACTGAAAAGTGTTTGCGCCTCAATTGTTGTATTTTTATTGCAATGCATTGTCGGCATACTGGATTCAATTATTTTCTTTATTTTTTTATCATTTTTTTTGAAATCTATATTAAAAATTTCATTATAAATGTTTTCATTTTTTTTATTTAATATTCTTTTATCATCAAAAAATCTTTTCAGCCAGATACGTTTTAAAAATTCTGTAAACGATTTTACTCCACCCCTATCCAAATTGTAATAGTATTCTTCCGAGAAATGCTTAGGAATTCCCTCCGGAATAACTTTTGTTTTAGATTTTTTAAAAAATTTTTCATTAATCTCTTTTACATATTCAACCAGCTTCATTTTAAACTCTGCATAATCACCAACAAAATTAAGACATTCTGTGGTATGAGCATTTTTTATATGAGGATGGAAATTCTCAGCTTCTTTATAGCTGAAATTATATTGAGGAAAGCTTAAATTAAATTTTTCAATTAAAGTTGTCATAGAATTTCTTCTTGCGCTATAGACATTTTTAAGTATACTCTCAATTTCTTTATCAAAAGGATCTATAGAATAACCGATAAGTTCATAATGTAAAGGTTTTTTCATAACATTACTATCGGTATAAATCATACTTGGTTTAAATCCCAAAACAACACTCAAATTCCTGTATTTTTCCGGATTATTAGATAAAATTTTAACAGCTTCTTTTGCTCCTGCCAAAGAATCATGATCCGTAATAGCAACAGTAAAAGGTGGTTTGTCGTCAGCAGGAATCTTAGCAGCAATTTTATCAGCATATAAACGAGCTTGTTCTAAAAAGTCTGCAACACTTAGCTTTCCATCAGATGCTTTTGTTGTATTATGAAGGTTAACCCTATATGTCATATTGTCTGCTTCTACCAGTGATTTGCTTATATAATAATCTTTGGGGGTAAAACTTTTGAGCAATGATTCTAATTGTGATTTACCAACAATTGAATTCAGTCTATATTTTGCTTCTGTTTTCAGACCGATTTCTTGAGCCAATTTGTCATAATAAGCTTCATCCTCAGGGAATTTTTGCAGAATTTTATCAAATTTAGATTTTAAAACGTCCAAATAATTTATTGTATTTGAAATTGCATTAGAAGGATTTTTTTTAGGAGCTTTCATAAAATTTACTGCTAATATTGAACTGCCTGCAAGAATCATTCCCAAAGAACTCCAAACAACCGAATTATTAGCATTTAATAATTTTGATTTTTTTTCAGGATTTGTAGCACTCTTTTCAGGCATAACAACATAGTCATTTCTGTCTGAAAATTTTTCAAATCTATTATTTTTAAAAGGCACAATTACATTTCTTTTATCTATTCTCATAAAAACCTTGCTTTACAATAGATTATATAACATCTGAAAGAAATTATTTGTTACTTATAAGATTTCCTTTAACAAATATTAACAACGCAGAAATTGAAAATTCAGAAACTGTTATACTTGAAGAAACAGATTAATTATCAATTTTACTTTTCAGATAATCTTCGTATCCCTGTTTAATAGCATTTTGTGCATATTGAGAATCTTTATTTTTCAAATGCGATAAAGTCGGAATTTTCCCTTTTGTAAAAGGTTCGGCAATACCGCAAGAATCCATCATTGCTGCCAATTGAGAAAATTCCAGAGGCAAACCTAAATGTGCGCATAGCTGACCATAAAAATAATTTGAAACATAACTGCTTGAAACAATTTCATTGTTAAAACCTGCATATTGCATTTTTCCTTCAATATCTCTACCGGGGAATTGAGGCAAAAATTTTGTATCCCAGGGCTCTGCTGTTGGAAATTTCTTTAAAAACAAATGCAATGCTTTGGCAAAACCCAATGGTTTTTCAAGTAAAGAGTCTATCTCCTCCATTGAATCTTTTATAAAATTTTCAAGATCATACGTTACATCAGGATAAGCTGACTTAGGCATATATTTTGTTGCGGGAAAGTCATGGGTCTTCTTACCCGTATATCCGCAATATACTGAATTAAGATCTTTTGGATTAAGTTGTTTTTCAAAAACATCTTGATGGTTAACGATAAAATCTTGCTTAACATTAGTATTTTGAAATTCTTTCGTTTCCAAATGTGAAAAACTTATTTTATTTTTGATTGTATCTATTGGGTTTATGTACATATTTATAAAATCACCTATTAAAATTTTTGTATTTTAATTACTCTATATCTCTGTCTCTAAAATATGCATAAGTGTCATAAATAAAATCATCAATAATTTTAGGAAAATCTTCAGAATTAATTTTATTTAAAATATCATTTCTTGAACCTATAGTAATTGCAGCAGATGTTCTTTTAAACTGACCATTTCCACTTACAGCGTAAAATTTCAACATCCGTGTATCTTTGTTGCCTTCGTCGTCTTTATTCATAACAACAGCACCAAGTTTACTTAGTCTGTCAAGAGATTTATTGTAAGGCACTTTGACATCTATATCTTTGAAATATCCTGTATCTGTAATTTCAAATTCTGCTCTTTTTTTTAATTCATCAATAAGTTCATTTATAGGGCTGCTCATTTTTTCTCCTTTTACCTTCCACTCGGAAGTAAAATTAGTATTGTATATATTATACGCATTTATTCTATTTATGTCCATATCTAATGAGCCTTTCTGTTTTTAACTAAAACAAGTGAAAAGAATTAATTAACTATTTTGCCATAAATGTAAAGAATATTTAACAAAAGCCTAATTTTGCTGAAGTAAAAATTGAGAAATGCCGTAAAAAGACATGTGTATAGTAAGGTAAAAAGGTTAGCATGTCCGGCGAACAATTAGCGATTAGAAAAATAATTCAAAGTGAAGGATTAACGGGAAAAGCGGCGGAAGAAAGACGTAAAGCGTTAAAGCAGCTTGCTGAAAAAAATCCGCAAAAATTCCAAGAACTCGTTAATTCACTTTCTAACAAAGAAGCTGCTCCGATAGCCTTTGAGAATTTTGTGCAAACTAACGTCGGCAAATTTGAAGGAAATGTTTTTAACGGTTTTGTAAATACACAAGGCTATGGGTTAGGGGTAGAGAAAAAAGCACCGACACAGGAACAGCAGGCTCAATTATTATCAAAACAGCTTGCGGGGAATTTAAAATCTCTTTCAGCCTGGAGTAAGGATTGGGGCGGTTCTAAACTCTTAAAATCTTGTGAAAGCATCAACAAAAATAATGTTATTGATGTTCTGAACGAATACGATAAAATTTCACCTAATGAATCTTTAATCTCAATGATTTATGGCAATTCAACAATGTCAACATCCAATCATAAAAAAGCAATAAAAATAATCTTTAACGCGCTTAATGAAAAAACAAAAGAGACAGGTGTCGATACATCTCACTTTGAAGAAGAATTCCAAAAAGAAATCTCTCAAGCTTCAGTAAATTCTTCTATATTACCTGCCAGAGGCACCGCAACAAAATCATCAAGTACAGTTGAATTCTTGTCAAAATCAAACATAACATCAATAAACAATATCGTATCATCGCTTATCAATACATATAAAACAAAATCAAACATAGCGCCGGAAATTACGGAAGAAGTCAAAAATACACCTTTAGCAAAGCTTCAAGAAACAGGTTTAGACAGTCTTAATTATCGCAAAAATGAAGCGCAAAAAGCATTTGACAGCCAGATGAAATACGACGGTTGGGCAGGAGATTTGGCAGACAAAATGAGTATTGTCTGGGGTTCAAATAACAGAGCGAAATTAGTTCGTAAAGACCTTGAAACATTTAACTCTCAAATAAAACAGCTTGAAATGGCAAAAACACAAGGTGAAAAAGCGTTTAATGATAAATTTCATGAAATTTTTGGTATTAAGTATAACCCCGAAATGATTATTGCTCATAAACCAATCGAAGAGAAATATCAGGTAGCAAGCGCTTGTTACGGATTGGAACAGTATTTCAACAAAGATTTAGCTGTGCTGCTTAAAAATTCTGCGTTGAAAGAAGAAACTCAAACACAAACAATCGATCCTCAAATAGGGCTTTCTCAAACAATCGTAACTGCTACTAAACAACAGGTATATGACAGAGAGTTTAATAAATTTGCGCAATTTGCAGGTCAGGGTGATTTACAAAAAGGCAAAGACGCACTGCAAAATGCATTGACTGCAAAAGGTTTAAATGAAAAATCTTCTGTTGAAGATAAATATAAAGTTTTAAATTCTCTGGCAAAAGATTATTCAAACTCGCTTCATGCAAATACAGTACTTGCAACTGAGAATAAAGGTTTTGAGGCTGTTTCAAAAGAATACGAAGCGTCATACAAAGTAGCTTTCGGGGTAAAAAACGACATTGCTCGAAGAGTTGCTGAATATAATAACTCTCAAATAGCAGGCGCAGCAGTTATCAAAGGGGCGGTTGTCATCGGCGGAACTATAGCTGTAGGAGCTTTAACAGGCGGCGCGGGGTTATCGTTTTTCCCTGCTTTAGCGGTAACAGCAGGCGGAACAGCGGGTTTAACAATGGCTTCTGAGTTTTCTGACCGACTATCCAGCGGATATGTTACGCAAGGTCTTAAGAAAGACGGATTTAAAGGCGCAATTGCGGGAGTGAAAGAAGCATTGCCTCAAGAAGAAGTTGAAAGAATCTTAAAATCTGCGGGCATAAACGGCGCAACAGTAATAGCGGGCGGACTTGTCGGTGCGGGGATTGAAGTTGTCGGACAAACTTTGCAGGTAAGTAAAGCTCTTAAAGGTGTTGCACATGTTATATCCGGAACGACAGTAGGCGCAGGAGCGGAATACGCTCATACAGGAACGATTACAATAGAAGGTCTTGCGTTCGCGTTTGTATTATCGGCTACAGGACAAATTATTGCGATGAAAAAAGTCGGTGTTGCTGACAACGGAAAAGTAACTTTCGATAAACAAGCGCTTACAAATGCGAGAAAAACACTTGGTATTGCTGATGACGTGCCGATTACAGATGATATATTAAAAAATGCTTATCGTTCAATGGCTAAACAATATCACCCGGATAAGTTTGCAAAAGCAACACCTGAAGTTCAGGCGTCAATGACAGCTAAGTTTCAGGATATAAACTTAGCTAATGAGTTGTTGAAAGGGTATGTAAAAACCGCTAAGCCTTCTGCAAACACAACTACAGCAAAACCTCAACCTAAATCGGCAGCAAATCAGGCAAATACTCCGCAGGCAAGGGCAGCCCGGACTGCTGATAATTCAACACCTGCTGTATCGAAAGTTTTACCGCAAGGTGAAATTACAATGCCTAAAACTGTAATGCCGAAAGCAGACGCTGTTAAAGCAGAAAATATTAAACCGGCAAAAACAATGGACGAATTGAAACTGCAAATTGAACAATCTGACAAATCATTACTTGAGAATCCGATGCTTTTAGATTTTGCAAAAAATAATCCTGATAAAATAGAAAGAATTTCCGTTATTATTAAACAATCTGAAAGCAGAACACAGAAGTTTAAGGGTGGTGAAATAGCCTACCTCGCACACTTAGATGATACGCCGTGGGCAAATGCCAAAGACCTTTTATATATCGAAGGCAGAATACAGCAGTTTAAATGTGGTGAAATAGACTACTTCGCAAAATTAGATGATACGCAGTGGGTAAATGCCAAAGACCTTTTATATATCGAAGGCAGAACACAGCAGTTTAATGGTGCTGAAATAGCCCACCTCGCAAAATTAGATGATACGCAGTGGGCAAAAGCCAAAGACCTTTTATATATCGAAGACAGAACACAGCAGTTTGAGTGTGCTGAAATAGCCAAATTCGCAAA
>Ga0153920_1000321_pt1 | contig 19523 bp, 18 predicted proteins | sample TSNJ004MetaG_FD_104713 | JGI IMG/M metagenome (GOLD analysis project Ga0153920, IMG submission 104713) | Attine ant fungus gardens microbial communities from New Jersey, USA - TSNJ004 MetaG | ecosystem: Host-associated > Fungi > Mycelium > Unclassified | place: USA: New Jersey, Brendon T. Byrne...
ATAAACTGGAATCGTCCATTCGAACCGCCTCCTATGGTTTGATTTCGGTTTGCGACACCTGAATCATTCTACCATAGGAGGCGGTCCCTTTCATCACACCCGCCTCTGTTCATTCCATTTTCCCCGGCATAGCCGGAGGCTTAAACTGTTCAGTCAAAGATGAAAAGCAATCCAATAGGATATTTTTTTGTCAGCCAATTTTAACCAGGTCAAAATATTATGCATATAACATAAATTGATGGCGACTTTATATAGAGCTTTTTTTATTTCTCTTGATTAGATCAGATCCATTTATTTACTTGGAGCCATATTTTGGGTTGCTCTTATAAGAAAATTTCGGTACAAGAAGCGCTTCTGTACCGTAAGTTTTAAACTAAATGAAAGAAAGGACTGTGACACATGAAAAAGCTACTATCTCTAGTCTTGGCGCTTTCCATAGCACTATCTCTGGCTGCTTGCGGCGGCGGCGAAAAGAGCACCACACCCGCCCCCGGCAATACCAGTACTCCAAGCCCAGATGAGCAAGAAACCGTCAATTTGCAAATTGGATTTACCACCGCGACAGACCCATCCGACCCCTACTACTATGCCTCTACCGAAATGGCGCGTATCCTTGAAGAAAAAAGCGGCGGAACAGTAATCTTAACCCCGATGGCCAATGGACAATTAGGGCAGGAGCGGGAGATGTTTGAAGGCATGCAGATGGGTACTGTGGAAATGGCTGTTATGACCAATTCCTATGTGAGCAACTTCATACCTGCCTGCGGTGCTTTGGATCTTCCCTTTGTGTTCACCAGCGTAAATCAGGCGATGGAGGTTCTTAACGGCGACTTCGGCGATCAACTGTTTGACGCGTTTGAAGGCAGCGGGGTGGTTCCCCTTGCCTGGGGCGTGGGAGGTTTTCGCAACTTAGTTACCGCCACAGTTCCGGTGAGAAGCCCGGAGGATCTCAAAGGGCTTAAAATTCGCTGTTTGGAAAACAACACTTATATGAAAACTTATTCTACCATCGGTGCCAATCCTACGCCAATGGCGTGGTCAGAAACCATTCCCGGGTTGCAGCAAAAGACCATCGAGGGCTTGGATGCCAGCATCAGCGTATTATACACCGGCGGCTTCGCCGACATCTGCAAATATTTATCTCTGACAAACCAGTTTTTTGCCGCTACCCTCGTTTGCATATCGGAAACCGAATGGAACAAGCTAACAGAGCAGCAGCAAATTTGGGTGCGCGAATCTGCACAGGAAGCCTGCGCGCTACAGGCCGCCTTCCAGGAAGGGGCAGACGCTGAGAACCTTGAGAAGATGCGGCAAGCAGGTATGACCGTCATTGACGATGTGGACTACGATGCGTTCCGCGCTATACTGGCCAATTTTTATGATGAGTCAAAGGAAACGATTGGCGCGGAGTATATAGATGACTTGATGGTTGCAATTGGTTGACCCCACCCCATTGATCTGTGTTAGATTCAACTGCCGCAAATACAATTTGTGGCAGTTGAATACTAAAAGGAGGAGCAAAGATGAAACGTTCCGCGAACGCGGTGATGGATTCGATTTCCAGCTTGATCACAAAGCTTATCCATGCAATTATCATCGTTATGTTTGCTGCCTTAGTGGTTAGCTGTATAACCCAGGTGGTTACCCGGTATGTGCTAAATAGTTCCCTCCCATGGACAGAAGAGTTGGCCCGTTACTCATTTATGTGGATTAATATTGTGGGGGCGGCAATCTGCGTTCAAAAAAAGAGCCACGCTCGCGTAACAGCTCTTGTTGATATTCTCAAGCCAAAAGCGCAGGCCGCACTGGAGGTCTTTTCCGATCTCGTCACCATTTTTGTCAGCTATATCATGATTCATTATGGCATCCTTTGCACAATCCAAGTGGCCGCACAGCGCAGTCCTGTGATGCGGCTTGGAATGTCATTTGTGTATGCATGTATCCCGGTGGCCGGCGTATGTATTTTACTTGAAGCGCTGTTTAGTATATACCGTGATACCAAGCAACTACTTGCGAAAGGTGAGATGTGATATGGGCGAAGTAGGCATCTTATTTATTCTACTGTTTGCGTTGGTTGCAGCCGGTGTACCGGTGTGCTTTTCTATTGCGGCTTCCACTTCAATTTTCTTGATGATTACCAACATGAAACCTCTGTTAATCGTTTCCCAACGCATGATTACCGGACTGGATTCCTTTCCCCTATTGGCCATTCCTCTCTTCATTTTAGTGGGGAACTTAATGGATGTAGGCGGTATTTCAAAACGTTTGGTTAAGTGGGCCGATAGCTTGGTAGGTAACCTTCCAGGCGGCCTTGGAATCGTTGCTATCATCTCCTGTACAGTTTTTGCTGCTCTGACCGGTTCCGGACCGGCCACTGTTGCCGCGATCGGTTCCATTATGGTTCCCTCCATGGTGGAAGGCGGCTATTCAAAAAGAACAGCGGGCGGCCTCTGTGCGGCAGCGGGCGCGTTAGGGCCGATTATTCCGCCCAGCATTCCTATGATCGTCTTTGGCGTGACCATGGGGGTATCCATACCGGCGGAATTCTTAGGGGGAATTGTACCCGGAATTATTATCGCCCTCCTGCTGGTATTTGTGAATGTTCTGATTTCCAAGCGCGACCCAGATATCATGGCACACCGAAAGGTAGGAAGGTTTTCATTCTCTGTTTTCCTGCGTAACACATGGAGCTCCATACCGGCCCTCTTGCTTCCGGTTATTGTTTTGGGCGGAATCTACGGTGGAATTTTCACTCCCACCGAGGCCGGAGCTGTTGGCGTGGTATATAGTATTATTGTCGGATTCCTATACAAGGAACTGCGCTTCAAGGACTTCAAAGGTCTTTTCATTCGCAGCTGTGAGACATCCGCTATGGTGTGCTTTATTATGGCAGTTGCAAATATCCTATCATGGATTATGGCGGCCACACAGGTAACCAATTCTATTGTGGGATTTTTGATGACCTTTATCACAGATAAATATACTTACCTATTGGTTTTAAACCTTTTCCTGTTGGTTGTGGGGGCTCTGCTGGACACCGGCGCGGCCATCATCATTTTCTGCCCGATTCTGTTCTCTCTGGGTATATCGCTGGGGCTTGAGCCGCTGCATCTGGCCTTAGTGATGGTAATCAATCTGGTAATTGGATATGTGACGCCTCCCTTTGGCTATAACCTGTTCACCGCCTGTTCCATTACCGGTCTGAAATTTGGGGAAATCGTAAAGGGGGTATTACCTTTCCTCCTGGTGGAAGTTGGAGCGGTGTTCCTTTTCGCTTATTGTCCGATTTTGGTAACGTGGTTGCCCTCGCTATTTGGGTATTAAGGAGGTAAGTTATGGAGCAACTGTTTGACGCCATCCGTACTGTGGCAGGGCAGCATCAGCAAGAAGCCATTGCGATCCGGCGCAAGATCCATCAGCATCCCGAAATGGCAAACATGGAGATGCGCACCAGCGCATGGGCAGCCCGTCACCTGCGGGGAATCGGTGTGGATGAGGTGTACGAGGGGCTTGCCGGCGGTACGGGAGTAATTGGAATTTTGCATGGGGCCCACGATGGGCCTACCGTTGGGCTGCGGGGAGATATGGATGCACAGGCTGTCCGGGAGCAGTCAGGGCTTCCCTTTTCATCCCAGGATACCTGTCAGTGGGGAGAAGAAACTCTGCCGGTCACCCATTGCTGCGGACATGATGTTCATACCGCCATGCTTATGACAACCGCCACAGTTTTAGCGCAGCTGCGCAATTTGATTCGCGGAAAAGTTATGTTTGTATTTCAGCCTGCGGAGGAGGGGCCATCGCCCGGCTGGAAGGGACTTCACGGCGCCCAGGCTATGGTTCAGGAACCAATATTTCAAAAAAACAAGCCGGAGGCCATGCTTGCCCTCCACGTGGACCCAAAGCAGCCCATTGGAACAGCCGGAGAGCTATCGTTTGCCGCGGGTCAGACCTGTATGGCGATTTCAGCCTTTTCTATTGAGCTTACCGGGATTGGGGGACACAACGCAACCCCTTGGCAGGGCGTAGACACATTGCTTCCCGCCGCTCAGATTTTACAGGCGCTACAGCATGTTGTAACACGGAATGTAAACCCAAACAACAACCGTGTGGTGCTCACTGTGGGACAGCTATCGGGTGGGACAAAATACAATATCATTGCCGACAGAGCCGTCATTCGGGGCGCTTGCCGCTTTTCCGATTACCAGACACGGGCCTTTTTAGAAGGGAGAATCCAAGACATTGTAACGGGCACTGCCCTAGCTGGAAATGTTCAAGGAAAGCTTATTTGGGACATGCATTACCCTCCCAATTTCAACAGTCAGCAATTAATGGATCAGATGGCGCCAAGGCTGGAACGCACTTTAGGTGTAGGGAAAATTATTAACCAAGGAGTGCGCTGTCAGCATGTTCCGGACGATTTTTCTTACTACACGCTGGAAATTCCAAGTATTTATGCCCTTCTCAGCTGTTCACCTGATACAGGCGATCTCGCAACGGTACCTGGGCTTCATAGTCCGGATATGATTGTGAATGAGCGATGTATTCCAAAGGGAATCGAGGCGTTGGTAACATTCGCGCTAACCTACTCATTGACCTGAGGGAACCGAGGCTTTCAGTGCCTGCAAATGAAAGTAGGTTTGTCTAAGAAGCTGTGTTCAATAATGAGAAATCCCTCGCCGATACGGTCGTTTCGAATATTGAACACAGCTTCTAACTATAAAATGAGCATTTTGCAATGGAATGAGGAATGAACTTGTGACTCAAATATTCGATGTAATCAAGCAATATTTTAGTATCCCCATTGGGCAATCTTCCCTATTTTATCCTGCGGCACAAATGATAGAGGTAGAGCAAGAGCGCGTTCAATATTCCCCTCTTGCACGGCATCATAAAGCGGTGGGCGCAAAGTGGAGCCTCCAGCTGATGGACATTCTTTCAGAAAATGTGTTTTACGCCCATGTGGAGTACGGATATCAGAAGGCCTGGCGCCAGGAAGTCCTGTTCTTTCTCCGGGTACAAACAGAATGGAAGCTCATGTCGGTTCTTCGAGCCGATACCCCAAGTCGGCACTGTAATATCCACTGCCCGGTACATCAGCAGTCTGAAGAGCTTAAAGCCATAAGTGATATGCTTCTACGCTATGGAGACGGGGTATACAACCTGAACGCTACAAAAGCATTGGAAGAATTCGACCCGCACTGCCGGATGCTGCACCCGGTCGCAGATGGAACTACCTTTGCGGATGTCAGTGTCGAAGTGTTTCACGAACGTTGGTCAGGGCTGGAGCACCCTTCTGCACAAGGAATACCGCAATTTACTCGGATTTACCATATCGAAATGCTCAATCACCGCGTTGCAATTGCAAAGGTGGGAGTTTCCAAACGGGATGAAAATTTCAACGATTATCTCGCCTGTGTAAAGTGTGACGGTCAGTGGAAGATTGTGGGAAAGATCACCGATTGCCTTTGGATTCGACCTACATAACAAAGGAGGAAGATGGAATTTCTTCAGGAGATTCGGCAGAGTTCTTTGCTCCGAAATATGTAAGACTGCGGTTGGCCTCATGCCTCCCTTTGCTTTGTCTGTTTTACAAATACTGTAAAATCAGAATAATCCGGCAAAATGCGCTCATTTATTGAAATAGGAGGAATACAAATGAATACGGATGCGTATCTTTCCCCTCTTTTAGAGGCGGCACGGATCGCCCAGAAGGAATTTGAAGCATATACCCAAGAGATTGTGGATGCGGCAGTCCGTGCTATCGGTAAAGCGGTATACGACAATGCCGAATTACTGGCACGGTTGGCCGTGGATGAGACAAATATGGGCAGCTTTGAAAGCAAAGTAGCGAAATGCAAAAATAAATCCAAAAGCGTCTGGTGGCGGCTAAAGGATCAGAAAAGCCGCGGCGTCATCGAGCAAGACGCAAAATGGGGCATTGTCAAGGTGGCAAAGCCCATCGGTGTAATCGGCTCCATTGCTCCCACTACCAATCCTGTCATCACCCTTATGCACAACTCAATGATGAGCCTGAAATGTGGAAACGCCATCATCATCGCTCCCCATCCTCGTGCGAAAAGGGTGGGAGTCAAAACGGTTGAGCTGATGAATGAGGCTCTGGAAAAACTGAATATGCCCAAAAATCTCATCCAGATTATTGCCGAGCCCACCATGCAGTTATCAGCCGAGCTTATGAAGGCGGTAGATCTGTGTATCTGTACAGGCGGTTCTGGTCTCGTTAAAGCGGCCTATTCCAGTGGGAAGCCGGCCATCGGTGTGGGGCAAGGGAATGTCCAAGTGCTGGTGGATGGGGATGTAGACTTTGATGAAGCAGCGAGGATGATCATTACCGGCCGCACCTTTGATAACGGGGTGCTGTGTACCTGTGAGCAGAGTATTATCTGTCCCCGCGACAGGGAAAAGGAAATGATCGATGCCCTTAAGTCCAACGGCGCCTTTTACATAGATCACGAGGAAGATGCGGAAAAACTGCGCCAAAGTGCTTTCCCGGATGGGCATTTGAACAAGGACTACCCTGGTGCCAGTGTGCGGCAGATTGGTGAAATGGCAGGGCTGGATATCCCGGAAGGAGTTAAGGTAATCGTCAGTAAAGCCAAAGGCATCGCTTTTGATGATGTGCTTTCCAAAGAAAAGCTTTTTCCAGTGCTTGCCATGTTCCTCTATGATGACTGGAATGAAGCAATGGAGATCGCCCGAGCAAACCTGGAGATGGAGGGAATGGGGCACAGTATAGTGATCCACTCCAACAACAACAAACATATCGAACAGGTTTCCACCCGCATCAATGTCTCCCGTTATTTGGTCAACCAGGTGGGAGGAACCAGTCTGGGCGGTGCCATGGATAATGGCCTCAATCCCACCACCACCTTGGGTTGTGGGACATGGGGCAACAACAGCATTAGTGAAAATCTCTGGTTCTATCATCTTATGAATATCAGCCGGATCTCTTATAAAATTCCTTATACTAAAATTCCAACCGATGAGGAGATTTGGGCCCGATGACAACCAGCTTACCGCGCCAAACAGATAACCAAGCGGCAACTGATTTACGTAGGCTTCGCCACTGAAACAGGAGAAATGTCTATGAATAAAACGTACACACTCCACGATGCCATCAGAAAGTTTGTCCAGGCGGGCGATCACATGGCTATCGGTGGCTTTACAACCAGCCGCAAACCCCTGGCGGCAATCAGTGAGATCGTCCGTCAGGGCCAGGGGAATTTCATCGCCGAGGGTGGCCCCGCGGGCAGCGATTGGGACATGCTTATTGGTGCGGGCCGGGTAAAAGCATATATTAACTGCTATACGGCGAATCCCCGTTTTTCCAACGTTTCCCGCCGTTTCCGTGCAGCAATTGAAACGGGGCAGCTTCTCTTTGAGGACTACTCCCAGGATGCGGTCATGATGGCCTTTCACGGCGCGGCCCTGGGCATTCCGTATGTGCCGGTACGCATGATGTTGGGCTCCGGCATGGAGGAAGAGTGGGGCATTAGCCGCCAGGAACGGAAAAAAATTGGAAAGCTTCCCAATGAAAAATTTATCATCCAGGACAACCCCTTCCAACCAGGGGAGAAGCTGCTGCTCATGCCCACACCCAGGCTTGACTGTGCCGTTATTCATGTGCAGATGGCCTCCCCTGACGGCACATGCCGCATTATGGGAGATGTGTATCACGATGTGGACATTGCCTTTGCCGCCAAACGCACCGTTGTCACCTGCGATGAGTTGGTGACCAATGAAGAGATCCGCCGCCAGCCAGAGCTGAATACCATCCCTGGTATCGTGGTGGACGCAGTGGTACACGTCCCCTACGGTGGGCACCCCTCCCAGGTATACGGAAAGTATGACTATGACAAGGCGTTCTACTTGGATTACGACAGGGCGGGCAAAAGTGACGAAGCTTTTCAGGCGTTTTTACAGGAGTGGGTCTACGGTATCGCGGATCACCAGGCCTATTTGGAAAAGCTGGGGGTCAACCGTGTGCTGGCCCTCAACGTAGTGACTGGCTTTGGCTACGCCGTGGGAACCGATGTCATTACCGCAGGGGAGGGGGCACAGTGAACTACAGTAAAACTGAGATGCAGGCCTACACCATTGCCCGGATGATTGAAAAGGATCAGGTGGTAATCGTAGGTACCGGCCTCCCTTTGGTCGGGGCAATCATGGCAAAAAAAGTTTTCCAGCCCAGCTGTACTCTGGTGGTGGAAAGTGGACTGATGGACTTTAATCCCATTGAAATTCCGCGCAGCGTCAGCGACCTGCGCTCCATGACCCACTGCGCCGTACCCTGTCCGCCCTACCGCTATCTGGGCTTCCAGGCCAACGAATTGCTCCACGACAGCCAGCGTCTGATCGGCTTTATTGGCGGAGCGGCGGTGGATTGGTACGGAAACGTATCGGCAACCTGTGTGGGGGATTACCACCGCCCCAAAACCAGATTTCCTGGCAGCGGCGGAGCCAACGGTATTGCCTCCTTTGTCAACACCATCATTATGATGCAGCACCAGAAGCGGCGCTTTGTGGAGAAAATTCCATACATTACCAGTCCGGGCTGGCTTCAAGGACCCCAGAGCCGTACCCAAGCCGGACTTCCCGCTAACCGAGGGCCCATGGCGGTGGTATCCGATCTAGGTGTAATGAAATTTGAGGATGAGAGCAAGCGGATGTATTTGGCAGGATACTATCCCTTTACCACCCCGGAGGAAATCCAGGCCAACACCTCCTTTGATCTAGATATTTCCCGGGCAAAGATGTTGCCTGAGCCAAACGAGGATGCAATCCAGATTCTCCAGACCATCGACTCCGCCAGAATTTATCTGGGCTAAGGAAGTGTTACTAAACTACCGCCCACTGCTGTCAACTTAGCGGCACCAATGGAATAATGCACAAAATAAGGATACTAAATATGGGCAATAAACGAATTGACAAAACGTAATATCCACACGATGCCAAGTTATGAGGGGATGCGCCTGATTGCCATAGACGGTTCTGACATCGCGCTGGAAAACACACCGGAATTGAAAACGGAGTTTGGCTGCTCCGGTCCGAAGAAAGACGCCGCGACCGCCTTATGTTCCATCGCGTACGGTCCATTGGACCATGTGATATACGACTGCCGGCTGGATCGGTATGACAAGGATGAACGAGACCTGGCGAAAGCGCATGTTGTTCGTCTGAAAGAACTTGGCCTGAACGGCAGCCTGCTGCTGTTCGACCGGTGGTACCCTTCCGCGGAATTTATCGGTTTTCTGTACGAAAATGGATTCCCGTTTGTCATGCGGGTACGGAGAAAGTGGAATCTGGAAGCGGATCTTGAAAAGACCCAGGACTGGATTACCATCTCCCACAATGGCAAAGCGTATCCGGTCCGCGTTCTGAAGGTAAAGCTGTCCTCTGGGGAAGTGGAAACTCTTGTAACCTCTCTGAACCAAAGGCAACTGCCACTCCGCAAAGCCGGAGCGCTGTATTTTGAGCGCTGGAAGGTGGAAACCGCTTACGATCTGATCAAGTCCAAGCTCCAGCTTGAGAATTTCTCCGGGAAAACCGGGGTGTCCGTGTTGCAGGACTTTTGTGCCACCATCTACCTTGCCAATATTGCCGCCTTTGCCGCCCGGGAGGCCGATGACCGGATTTCCAACGCCGACCGGGGTAAAAACCTGAAATATTGCCGTCAGGCCAATCGCAATCGGACCATCTCAAAGCTGCGGGATATTTTTCTCTGTCTCATTATGGAGCCTAACGCGGACTTGCGCAACGCCATGCTGGAAAAGATGGTTGCTTCTATCGCCAGATATCCTGTTCCTGTTGTTCCCGGTCGCTCTCCAATACGGAAATCCCCTCGCAAAAAACGCTTCTATATGGCGAAAAAATCTGTCGTCTAGCTAGAGTTGACAGCAGTGTACCAGTTACAAGAGCAGACCAAGTTTTATGAAATACCTTTGACATCACTAAAGAATCTGGAAAAACAAGTTGAAGTGTACAAAGATGCAAATAATACCGATAAAGCTATAAAAGTTATAATGTTTTTTACTGATGAAGAGCAACAAAAAACAACTGCCATTCTGAATGAGTTAGGATTGACGGGGAAACCGTTCATTGTAGTTATTGACGCGAGAGCAGATGATAAACCGTCTGCCTCAAAAGCTGTTTGAATATGCATTATGGTACATATAATCAAGACAAGATTAAGAATGTTTGAGTATGTACTTACTAAAGGGGTTTGGGTTCTCCCAACAAGCAAAAATACCGCTTCCGGCTCCGGCCGGGGGCGGTATTTTTACGCAACAGGCTATCTTGTTGCTATGCTTGCTACGTAAGTCTTCTATCAAAGGGATATTCATGGATACCATTTTAACAATCAAAATCTACAACGAGTAACGTTCTCATTTTTATCTCCCATATTGAACAGACCTTGTAAAGACTGCCTTGATACGCTATAATAAAACTCTCCACTACTACACCAATCTTTTGTTGTCTGCTAAAATAAAGCCGAATGGAGGTGAATTGCAATATGACTAATATTTATAAAACGTCCGAAGTGGCACGGATAATCGGTATACACCCCAATACCGTCCGGCTTTATGAAGAATTGGAGCTTATCCCAAAACCGGAGCGGCGGCAAAACGGTTATCGGGTATTCACGGATTTTCACATAGAGCAATTCCGGCTTGCACGAACTGCCCTAAAAGTTGAGGTTTTACAGAACGGTCTGCGTAAAATGGCGATTGATATAATTAAGACTTCGGCAACCGGCAACCTTGAAGAAGCGGAAAACATTACAAAAAGCTACTTGCGGCAAATCCGACAGGAGCAAAGGAACGCCGAGGAAGCCATAGAAATTGCGGAGCGGCTATTGTCCGGCCATGAACAGGATACAGACAAGCTATGCTTTACGCGAAAAGAAACGGCGGATTATTTGCAGATTTCTATGGACACTTTGCGGAATTGGGAATTAAACGGCCTATTGACTGTCAAACGGAAACAGAACGGCTACCGGGTATATACGGATAAAGATATTAGGCGGTTAAAAATTATTCGCTCCCTGCGGTGCGCTAACTATTCACTTTCAGCCATATTGCGAATGTTAGGGGAACTCTCCCGTAATCCACAGGTAAATATAAAAGCGGTTATTGATACCCCCGGAGAAACGGACGATGTTATTTCAGTATGTGACAAACTGCTGACTTCATTACGGTACGCTGAAAAAAACGCCGGAAGCATACTTCTTCATCTTGAGAAGATGAAAATTCAATTCAAAGATACATAAAGAGAGAGGTGGTGCGAATGTTCAGAATAGGCGAGTTTTCCAAATTAACGCAAGTATCAATCCGCATGTTGAGATATTACAACGAAACAGGATTATTAAAGCCTGCGGAAACCGATAAATTTACAAATTACAGACTGTACGCTACGGATCAAATCCCTGTTTTGAATAAAATCATCTTCTTGCGGGATTTAGGCTTTAATGTTTCTGAAATCGCGGTTGCCCTTAACCATTGGGATGATGAATTTATTACAAAGCAGCTTGAAAATAAGCGTCTGGAAGTTGAGAGCGCGATTAAAGCGGAACAGGAGAAGCTGTCAAAAATTGAATTGGCAAAGAATGATATACTACGGGAAAAGATAGCAATAAACTACAATGTTTCAATCAAATCCATTCCAAGTTATCAAGTATTTTCTTTAAGGAGAATTGTTCCCGATTATTTTACAGAGGGGCAGTTGTGGAAAGAAATGTCGGCCTTTGCAGATAAACATGGTATCCCTGTTTCAAGTGATACTTTTACCATATATCATGATATGGATTATAGGGAAAAAGATGTTGATATGGAAATATGTGCGCCTGTGGCCCGGATGGGAGAAAACAAAAACGGATTTGTGTACCGTAACACCGAGCCTGTTCCAATTATGGTGTGTACTATGGTGTATGGTTCTTTTGAAAATATCGCGGGGGCTTTTCTCTCTTTCGCAAATTGGTTGCAGGAGCATAACCAGTATAAAATGGCCGGAACAAGCAGACAAATCGTTCACCGGGGGCCGTGGAATGAGGAAAGCCCCGATAAATACTTGACTGAAATACAAGTCCCGCTGGTGAAAATATAATAGGGATTATGATGCTTTTCTTAGACACAACTTAGCACAAAAAGTCGGGAGTGACCCTCCCCAAAGCTGTATGATGATAGCACGGACAGGAGGTGACAGGTATGAGATGGATGGAATGTATTGGTGAAGCGATAAACTATATCGAGGAAAATATCACGCAGGAGCTGACAATCGAGAGCATTGCAAAGAGAGCGTTGATATCGCCCTTCTATTTTCAGAAAGGCTTTGCTATGCTTTGCGGCTTTACGGTTTCGGAGTATATCAGGTGCCGCAGGCTCGCTCTTGCCGGCAGTGAGCTTGTTGCGACCGATGAAAAGATTATTGATATTGCAATCAAGTATGGCTACGATTCACCCGACAGCTTCACAAAATCTTTTACCCGCTTTCATGGCGCTACACCCACTGCCGTGCGAAAAAGCGGAGCAACGGTGAAGTCCTTTGCGCCGCTGAAAATCAAATTTGCTTTGGAAGGCGGTTATTCTATGGATTACAAAATTGTTGAGAAAGACGCATTTACGGTCATCGGCTTATCAAGGGTGTTTCAGTATGAAAACGCAATGGAAGTTATTCCGAAGCTGTGGACGGAGTTTATGGGTACGGGAAAAGGCGATGCCATCTGTGCTGTGTATGGCATAAACATTGACGAAAGCATGAGCGGAAACGAGTTTGAATATCTGATCGCCGACAATTACAATGCCGCGATGGATATTCCGGAGGGGTTCGTCACAAAGGTGATTCCCAAATACACTTGGGCTGTTTTTACCTGCAAGGGCGCGATGCCACAGTCTATGCAGGATGTAAACAAGAAAATCTTTTCCGAGTGGCTCCCGAACTGCAAGGACTACGAAATTGCGGCGGGCTACTGCATTGAAATGTACAATAACCCGGCCCAATACCCGAAGGGAACGCAGGACGAAAACTATTATAGCGAAATGTGGATTCCTGTCAAACGGAAATAGACACACACTATAAGAAATGTAAAACAACGTTTAAGAGGTAAGTTTTATTCGCTCACAATAATAGCCTATTATTTCTAAAACGGGCACGATGGCAAATAATTGCTATCGTGCCCGTCACTACTTCCGGTCTCTACCCAAAAACTTATTGAAGAAAAATGTTTTAGGATATTGACTCTCACATGATGTGAGGGTCTACACTGGATTTACGGGTAAAATAAAAATCATACGGAGGAATACAACATGCAGAATTTCCAAGTAATCCCTATTGGTAAAATCAATGCCAACGAAGAAGGAGTGTTTATTGAACTGGAACCGAAGTATATCCCGGCCATGCAAGCATTGGACGGATTTAGCCATCTCAGCGTTATTTGGTGGTTCAGCGACTTCGATAATGCGGAAATGAGGAATATCCTTGAAACGCCACAACCGTACAAAAACGCCCCGGCTGTAATGGGAATATTCGCTACAAGGTCACCTATTCGCCCCAATCCGATTGCGTTGACAGCAGTACAGGTTGTCCAGATAGACCACAAAAAGGGCATTATCCAGATTGCTTGGATTGACGCTAACGATGGTACGCCCGTTATTGATATAAAGCCGTATACGCCAAGTTCCGATAGGATAGAAGCTCCCGGCGTCCCGGAATGGTGCAGTCATTGGCCTAAGAGTTTAGAACAATCGGAGAACTTTGATTGGGAAAATGAGTTTAATTTTTGATACCGAGAATACTGGTCAAACTGAAAAAATAATTCAAAACAAACCCTCCAGTTTAACACCAGTCTTTCGGCTGGTGTTATTCTTTTGGTTATAAAAACAAAAAGGAGGGCTTAACAGAGTGGAAACAGTTATTCAAGTTACAAATTTGAGCAAGTCATATGCTGGAATCCCGGTTATCGAAAACATTGATATTTCAGTGTGCCGTGGCGAAGTATTCGGCTTGCTCGGTGCTAACGGTGTGGGAAAAAGCACTACCATTGAGTGCATTTTAGGGACAAGGAAACAAGATAGCGGAGCCGTGTGCATTTTGGGAATGAATCCGCAGACAAACCGCAAAACTCTGTTTGAAAAGGTTGGCGTTCAATTTCAAGAGTCCAATTACCAAGACAAAATAACGGTGCGCGAGCTTTGCGAGGAAACCGCATCGCTGTATAAATCTTCATCAAATTATGAGGATTTGCTAAAGCGGTTTGACCTTTCGGATAAGCTGAAAAGTCAAGTGAACGAATTGTCCGGGGGACAGAAACAACGGTTGTTTATCGTCCTTGCCCTAATTCCTAACCCGGAAGTCGTATTTTTGGACGAGCTGACGACAGGGCTTGACGCGAGGGCAAGGCGCGATGTGTGGAAATGCCTTGCCGAATTGAAAGCAAACGGCCTTACCATCTTTCTGACTTCCCACTATATGGATGAAGTAGAAGCCTTGTGCAATAGGATTATGATACTCAAAAAAGGAAATATCATTTTTCACGGGACAGTAAAAGAAGCCATAGAAAACAGCCCTTTTGATAAGTTTGAGGACACTTACCTTTGGTACACGGACGAGGAGGGAACAGCCAATGAGAGCATTTAGCACGATGTTAAAAACAGAATTGAAGCTGTCTTTGCGCGGTATGGATATGTTCATTTTTGCAATCTGTATGCCGGTTGTGGTCACGGTCATACTTGGCATTATTTATGGAAACAAACCCGCTTATGACGGTGCGGAATATACCTTTTTAGCACAGTCTTTCGGCGCGCTGTCCACCATAGCCATATGCGCCGGGGGCGTTATGGGGCTTCCCTTGCTTGTGTCCGACTACCGCCACAAAAAAATACTGAAAAGGTTTAAGGTAACGCCTGTCAGCCCCGCTATGATTTTAGCGGTGCATGTGGTGATATACGCAATTTACTCCGTCATTTCTCTTATCCTTGTCTACGCTACGGCAACGCTTTTCTTTGATTATCATATGGTCGGTTCATGGCCATATTTCTTGGGAAGTTATTTTCTTATTATGCTATCCATGTTCAGCATCGGCATGATGGTAGGCGGCGTTGCGCCTAATATGAAAATGGCAAGCACTATCGCGTGTGTACTATATTTCCCCATGCTGATTTTTTCGGGGGCAACCCTGCCTTACGAAGTCATGCCCACGGCGCTTCAAAGGGTAGCGGATATATTCCCTCTGACGCAGGGCATAAAGCTACTAAAAGCCGCCTCGCTTGGTCTGCCGATAGACGGCGTTTTACTTCCTATTGCTGTAATGGTTGCGCTTGCGGTAGTATGTATCACTGTTTCCATTCGGTTTTTCAGATGGGAATAGCATAGGCAATACTATATTTGCACAAATCATCTCAACTGCCATGCGGCAAATCAAAAAAAACCGCAATCATGGCAGACGCTTTTTTGCGCTTATTTTCAGATAAAAAAGCTACGGCGGTTTTGAACGAGCCGCTGTAGCTTTTTGCTCCGTAATGGAAATAAAAGGCGAAATGTGTGGCAATAGGAGGATGCCGCCATGTTGCGTTTCTGTTTGAAGACAACATCTGTTTCTCACGGTGATTTATCAAAAAAAGCCGTGTTATTTATGCGCGGGAATCCTCTACCCATCAGTGCGGCATTGTATGCCGCATAAATCATAAAATAAGACATACAATGCTGCACTCGCCCGGTTGGATTTATATTCTATCGGGTATTTTTGCGTTTTCGGGTCTTTTTACAAGGATTTATTTCTTTCTTAGCAAGCATAGGAAACGGATAGCCACTTCCGTTTTTCGCTTGTTGGGAGCACCCAAACCCCGGTAAAACCGCGAAAAAGCGAGATGCGCACCGATAATGCAGTTTTTTGTAGAAATCCACCCCAAACTATGGTAAAATTGATTCATCTTGAATTACTAATTTTTTATAAACTTTGCTGTTTACAAATGCTGGTAGAAAGCAATGGCAATGATAATAATCAGAATGGAGAAAATAAATGAGGGAGTATGAATTAAAAAATATTGAGATAAGGTCAATAGAACAATTTATAACTGAAATTACTTTGCTACGCAATAATACGTCTAAAACTAATGATATATTAAAACGATGGTTCTTTCGCGGACAAAAGGATATTGACTTTAAGGTCTTGCCCAATATTTTTCGTAAAAACTTATTGGCATCGGAATATGAAATGATTAAAAGCGCATTAAGAATCAATCCTTCTGAATTTAGAGACTGTTTATTATCATTTGATATATTGACTAAATTACAACATTATGGTTTGGGAACTAGACTTTTAGATGTTACATTAAACCCTTTAGTCGCTTTATATTTTGCAACAGAACCACATGAAAAGTTTATTGAAAATTCAAACAACTTAGGGCAACTCTTTGAATGTGATGGCTGTGTATTTTCTAGTTACGCTTATAGCTGTATCCCAGACGAAATAAGCGTAATAATTCTATCAGAGTTACCTTTTATTGATATAAAAAATGAATATACTATTGAAATGCTGATAAATGCTTTGCACAGAAAGTTAGATCTTTCAGATAAAGATATGGAATATTTTACAATACCAAGGTATCACAAATTAATAGAAATAATACAAAACACTAAATTTATACTGGCTAATCAAAATAATAAACGCTTAGTTATGCAAAGTGGCGCTTTTGTTTTAACGGGAGCAATCAATATTAACATTAATACAAATAAAATTTCTAATAGTATTCTATCCAAAGCATATATGAATTTAGATAGTGCATTTAATGGGCCGAGATTTATAGTACCAGCTAAATATAAAGAATCAATACGTGAGGAACTTGATTTTTTTAATATAAATGAATCTACGCTCTTTCCAGAATTGGAACATCAGTTAAACTATATTCAATCAAATACATATTTCGTAATTAGTCCTATAAAACAATTTCAACTATATAAAGATGAATTATCTTTGGATAATAATGATGTATCGGAACCGGTTATAAAAGATGATTTTCCAATTCATGGAGTTCTAGACATGGACGAGAAAAATAATCTTCTTCCTGAATTTATAAAACCTTATATAGCATTAATGACTAAAAAACTTGGATATTCATATTTAAAAACTTCCGACTCGGAAGAATCAGTCTTACAAGAGGAATTGTTAATCGATTCCTTGAATTATATAAATCCTCAAACTGATTTACCAGATATCATGAGAGCTATATCAAATTTGAAACACCTTGCTGAAAAAGAGTTCATTTTAGGAAATAAAATTTTTACTAATTGGGCGCGAAATGGTATAATTAAAGATTCTGAAAATGAAAGTACAATAAATAATTTTAGAGTATGTTTATTTGATAATAAGAATATAGAAAATAATAGGTACGCTATATCGCATTTTGTATTGAATCATAGAGGCAATGAGTTGGGGCATATTCACCTTTATGTAAATGGCATACCCGTTATCGAGATTATAGTTTCCAATCAAGATGATACTGATAGAAATCTTTCTATAGCTTATGATTATCTGCAAAATAGTAAAAAAGAAAACCCACGACTATTTACATATAACACATATTGCATGATATGTACTGGAACACAAGTAAAAATTGGATTTCCAGAAATGGAAATATCATCTTTTAAAAAATGGGAGGCCAATGATTTAGTTGGTAATACAAGTTTTGATTTTACGATTGAACTTTTATTTGAAGAAATAATTAATAAAAAAGATTTGATAAATTTTATACAAAATTTTATATATTACGACAATAGTAATCAAAAGCAAATAGCCGCTAGCCATCAATATAGAGCTGTACAAAAAGCAGTGGAAGCAACACGACTAGCATTTGAATCGACTGGGAAAATAGGTTTAATACAACATATACCGGGTAGTGGAAAGTCTATAACCATGCTTCTTTATGTTAATCAGCTTATCAATAAATTTAAAAATACTAAAGTGCTTGTGCTTATTGATCGCAAAGAAAGAGAAGAACAACTTCTTTCTTTGTTTATTAATACGCAAGATTTTCTAAACTGTATTCCGATCGAAATTAAAAATATAGAACAACTAAAACATATTGGACATATGAATGAACCAGGTATTTATTTGTCTACAATTCAGAAATTTGTTTCAGAATTAGGTGTTATCTCTGAAAGTAAAAATATAGTAGTAATAGTGGAAAATACTAATAGCTTTAAAAGACAGCTAGGTGCAAATGTAAAAGCAAGCTTACCAAATGCTTCTTACCTTGGGTTCACCGACATAAAAAATTATGAACATGAGTATCTGGAATTTATTTTTGGTGAATATATAGACATTTATAGTTTTTCTCAAGGGATTGATGAGAAAATCCTTTGCCCAATCGTATATGAACATCGTTTGGAAAATCTTGATATGGATGATGAACTTTTATTTCAACAAGGCTATGATGATAGTGATAAATATAAATTTATGGAGTTGTTTTATAATACGCCTTTATTCTTAGACAAACTAAGTATAGATATCATAGAGCATTATGAATCTCGCCAGCATGTTTTGAAAGGTAAAGCCATTATTGCCGTTTCTTCGCGCGCGATGGCTATAAAATTATATGAAAAAATATTAGAGATACGCCCTGAATGGGAAGATAAAGTGAAACCTATAATTACTGCTAATCCAAATGATCCATACGAATGGTTACCGTTAACAGGTAATAAGGTAGATAGAAATAAATTGATTGAGTGTTTTATGGATGATGGAAGCGCATTAAAAATAGCAATTGTAGTTGATTTTTTACTAACTACAATAAATATGCCAAGTCTGTCAACTATGTATATTTGTAAGCCTATGAGAGGCTATTCATTATTACAAGTAATTTCTCGTTTAACCCGTCCTTGTAAAGGAAAAGAAAATGGTCTGGTTGTTGATTATATCGGTTTACCCATTCAAAAAATTATATCACACCTTACTTAGGGCAATATCAGCATGCTCAGAGCGTATCAAAACATTGTTCAATGGAAAAAGCGCTTTCAAATGCGGAATGATTTTCAATGGTAGTGTCTACACTGCTTTTGCGTCAAATCAAGAGGTGGATTTTAAGCGCTAGCAGAAATTGACGCTACCTCCAGTAATCCATAGTAATATATTTATTCAGTATGTTTTCTCACCTCACGCGCCGCCTATCCAGCCAGTCAAGGGACGGGTAGTATTTTTTCGCAAAAAGCGCGAAAAAATCTCCACCCTTAAACCATTGACAGGCTTGATTTTTGCCGTGGCATTTCGCCGCCGAAAACGGGGAACAGGATAAAAAATCAATCCTGTTCCCCGCTTTCGTCCGCTCACTTTACAGCAAAACCGGCTCCACTTGCGCTGCGGTTATCGTTAGCTTCTGCGGGGATCTGCCCCGCGCCCCGGCCTCTTCCAAAGAACAGGATATTGATACTTTCCTAACACAATATCTTTTCAATCTGACTAACGGCTTCTTCCAAAGTTGCTTCATTTTTTAGCAAATTCTGCACTTCTGCGCTAC
>Ga0153920_1000323_pt1 | contig 19504 bp, 23 predicted proteins | sample TSNJ004MetaG_FD_104713 | JGI IMG/M metagenome (GOLD analysis project Ga0153920, IMG submission 104713) | Attine ant fungus gardens microbial communities from New Jersey, USA - TSNJ004 MetaG | ecosystem: Host-associated > Fungi > Mycelium > Unclassified | place: USA: New Jersey, Brendon T. Byrne...
AAGATTTTTATTCTTATGGATTAATTACGTTAGGTTTATATTTAGTCTATCAACAAGAATTGGATTTTATTACTTTCATTATGTTTCAAACATTAACACCATTTTTAGAAATTCCTTTAAAGACCTTTTTTGATTCAATGGCGAATATTCCGATTTTAAAATTGCTTCTTTTAAAGCAAAGCGATATGCTAGCTTTAGAAAATGAAAAGTCAGACGGAATTAACGAACGATTTATAAATGGTAATATTGAATTTAAAAACATTCATTACTCTTATGATAATTATCAAGATACATTAAAAGAGTTTAATCTTAAAATCAAAGAACAACAACATTTGCTTTTTTTTGGAACTAGTGGCAGTGGAAAAAGTACTGTATGTCAATTACTTAATCGAAACTTAGAATACACTAAAGGACATATAAAAATTCAAAACAAAGAATTAAAGGATTATCATTTAAACACAATAAAAGATAATATTGTGTATTTATCTCAAAGCGAAGAGTTAATAGATGCAACGATAAAAGAAAATATACTTTTTTATAAAGAAGTGAGTGAAAAAAAATTTCAAGAAATATGTGAAATTTGTGAATTAGAAAATATTGTAGAAAAGAAACCATTTCGATATGATACGTTCATTCAAAATGATCTTAAATGTTTATCAGGAGGTGAAAAACAAAGAATTATGCTAGCTAGAACTTTACTTGAAGAAAGACAAATTTATATTTTAGATGAAGTTTTAAGTGAAGTGGATGATGTCTTAGCAAAGAAAATTATTAAAAATATTCGAAAATATTTGAAAGGAAAAACATTGATTTTTGTATCTCATAAAAAAATACAATCTTTGTTTGATGAAACAATACTCTTTTCATGAATTATAATCAATATAATTATGAAGCTTTTTTACAGAAAAAAAACTATACTCACAAACTAATTAATATCATAGTCTTTTATAGTATTATTCTTCTTTTTGGAATTATCTTAATAAAAAAAGATTATGATTATCATTTGTTCGAAGGAATAAAAATAGACGAAGTTATAAGAATCACCATTCAGCAAAGTGATTATATTTTTTTTAAAGATTATGAACAAATATATTTTAATGAAATAAAAATAGAACAATTAAGTATTATACTGGAAGAACCATTTTATGAGCAAAACATTATTTATCAAACATTACTAATTGAAGATAAAACATTTCAGAACTATGAACCTATTAAAATAAAAATACTATTAAAAAATGAACGATTAATTTATAAAATATGGAAAAAATTAAGGAGGTAGAAATGAAAGAAATAGAAAACGAACAACTAAAAGATATAAAAGGAGGAGGGATTGGTCTAATACTGATTGGCTTCAGTGTATTGCTAGTTTTAGTAGCTGGGATTTTAGATGGTATTACTCGTCCTGTGAAGTGTGATGAATAATATCAATAACAAAGAGTTGGTTGAAATTAAAGGAGGAACCACAATTAATGGAACTCTTTTAAACAGTATTGCTAAATTAGTTGAGACAATTTTTAACCTTGGAAGAAGTATTGGTTCTTCCATTACAAGATTAAGAGATAACAATTTATGTAAGTAGTATTTGAGGGATATCTAAAAGTATGATAAAATAGTAGAAATATAAGTTAAATAAAAATCTAAAAAATTGGTGATTAAATGAAAAAAACAATCTTTGCATCCTTAACTATTTTAATCTTTCTTCTATTCCCATTTTCAGTTTTTGCAGACACCAATCAATATAACGTAAAAAATTACTATATTGATGCTACAGTTACTGAAAAAGGAAATTTGAAAGTCCAAGAACTTATTGTAATATCTGGAAATTTTAGTTATTTTCAAAAAAAGTTAGAATATCAAAATTTAAAATTAAAAGATTATGAATTAGGCAATATTAATTTCACCAATAGTAGCATTTACAATGCTGAAAATATTAAAAATGTAAGAGTATATACTAAAATTTTAGAAGCAGAAGAAATAATTAGTTTTGATTCTTTTGATCTTGTATATACAGAAATGATTCAAGTTTTAAATGAGAATAAAGCGACAAAAGGAAATTATTACTTAGAATATATATCTGGAGGAAGAGAATACACTTTATATTATCCAAATGATGGCAACACTATCATGTTCTTGTTTTCTTATGAAATAGAAAAAGCTGTTGTCATGCATGAGGATGTTGCAGAATTATACTGGACATTTATAAATAAAAATTTTGGCTATCCTATCGAAGAGTTAATGATAAATATTTCTCTACCAAAAAAAGATAGTGAATTATACTTTTGGACGCATGGAGATATTAATAGCAATATAGAAACGCAAGATAATATATTGATTAGTGCTTCCATGAAAAAGATATCAAAGAATTCAACAATTGATATTCGAGTGTTATTTTCTAAAGCACAAATAACAGCAAAAGATTTAAGAGAATCAAAACAAAAAGCTTTAGAGGAAATCTTAAAATTTGAAATCAAAAATAATAAAGATGTTAATGCGGAGCGAAAAGTAACTAACTTAATGATTCAATCTATTACTTCTAGTTCCATTACTTATTTAGGAATTATCTTTGTTCTCTGGATTTATGTTTATTTTCGATTTCATAAAGAGCATAAAGTAAAAATCGATAAAAAAATTCAACCTGATCTTATTTATGATTATAATATTGAACTAGTAGATTTTTTAGTACATAAAGACATTAAAAGAAATACCTTTAATGCTTCTTTGTTAAATCTTTGTTCTAAAAATAATATTGAAGTCAAAAAAATCAAAACAAAAACAGGAAGAATTGATTATAGATTTACTTATCTAAATAATAAACTTACAAATGATACAGAAGATTATTTATTAGATATCTTATTTCATAAGATTGGAAACCAAAAGAAAGTTACATTATCACAAATAAGAAAATATGCGTTGAATAAAAAGACCTTTGAACAATTTTATGAAGATATTAATGATTGGTTATTATGTGCACATAAAGATGGATTGCGGCAAAAGTTTTTTGAATCAAGTGGTGTTGCAATCGTAAGTGCCGTCTTAATGTTTATCTTAGCGGTTTTAGAATTCTTTATAGCTGTCTACTATAATATGAATTTTATTTTATGTTATTTGATTTTACCAATTTCAATTATTTATTTATTTTATACTTTATCTTTAAAAAAGAAATCAAAAAAAGGAAGACATGATTACTTAAAGTGGCAAGAAATAAAGAATTATTTTAGTCTTTTATCAAAACTTAAAAAGAAAGATTTGCCAAAAGAAAGTATTATCGAAAAATATTATATATATTCTATAGTTTTAGATGAAGAAAACATAGTAAAAGAATTTATTAAAAATTCAAAATATAGTGATAATACCAAGGACCAAATTATGATTTATTCCGAACTATACTATAAACTAAATGATATAATTGAAGAAAATGAAATGCAAATAAAAATAACACAAAAAGAAAAAACAAAATAGGTGATATATGATTTATCAATTAGATGAAGAAGAAATAGTGATTGAGGTTATTTATAAAAACAATAAAAATGTCTACATGAGATTTCAAAAACCAAATATTTTAGTGGTGACCTGTCATCGATGGGTCAGTCAAAAAGAAATTATTAAAATCATTGAGAAAAATAAAAAAGCACTTTTAAAAATGCTTGATTCAATAAAAAAAGAAGAAAAATATGATGATTTTTATTGGTACTTAGGCCGCAAATATGAACCGAAATTTATTGATTCAATTAAAAAAGTGGAATTTAACAACAATCATATTATTGCAAAAGATCAAACCATGTTAGATCGATTTACTAAAAAAGAAACAGAACGAGTTTTTAAATCAGAAATAGAACGAATTTTACCATATTTTAATAATATTCCATTTTTTGATTTAAAAATCCGCAAAATGAAAACTCGATGGGGTGTATGTAATCGAGGCAATAATACTATAACCTTAAATAGCGAATTAATAAAAAAAGATTTAGATTTACTGGATTATGTTATTATTCATGAATTATGTCACTTCTATGAAGCAAATCACAGTTCCAAATTCTGGGATTATGTTGAAAAATATTATCCAAAATACAAGGATGCAAGAAAAAGATTGAGAGGATCCCTATGATAGAAAGTTTAGATAATAAAAAAGTAAAAGAATGGATGAAACTTCACGAAAAAAAATATCGTGATGAAACAAATTTATTCTTAATTGAAGATAAACATTTAATCAATGAAGCTAAAAAATATAATATTATTCAAGAAATTATTAGCATAGAAGAAATAGAAGAACAAAATATTACTATTCATTTAGTATCAAAACGGATTATGGCAAAACTTTCAAAACAAAATACTCCTTCAAAGATAATTGCTGTTTGTAAGAAATTAGAAGAAAAAGAAATTGGCAATAAAGTATTAATATTAGATCAGATACAAGATCCAGGAAATTTAGGAACAATGATTAGAAGTGCAGTTGCCTTTCATTTTGATACCATTATTATGAGTACGGATTCTGTTGATTTATATAATGAGAAAGTAATCAGAGCAACTGAAGGCATGTTATTTCACATAAATATCATTCGAGCTGAGCTTTTAGACTATCTTGCTAAAATGACTGATTATCAAATATTTAAAACTGATGTTGAAAATGGCGTTAATGTCAAGAATATTGAATTTATGGATAAAGTTGCAATTATCATTGGTAATGAAGGAAAAGGAATTCAATCAAGCATTAAAGAGAAAATAAAGAATGCAATTTATATTCCCATGAATGAAAATTGTGAATCATTAAACGCTGCAATAAGTGCAAGTATTATAATGTATGAAGTAGGTCGATAATATGATAACGATTGGAAAAATAGTAAATACACATGGCATCAAAGGCGAACTTAGGATTATAAGTGATTTTGATAAAAAAGAAAAAATATTTAAGCCCGGGTTTACTTTATATATTGGAAAAAATAAAGAACCGCATCTAATCAAAATATATAGAAAACATAAAAACTATGATATGGTTTTATTTGAATCTATAACTAATATTAATGAAGTATTAGAATATAAAGGTCAATTTGTTTTCATCAAAAGAGAAGATTTACAATTAAAAACAAATGAATACTTATATCAAGATTTAATAGGCTGTAAAATTATTGAAGAAGAAAAGTGTCTTGGAATCGTAAATGATTTATTATCAAATAAAACCGGTTTAATTCTAAAAATCAAAGCTGAAAAAGATTTTATGATACCATTTAATAATTTCTTTATTAAAGAAGTAAATATTCAAATTAAAGAAATAAAAACAACAAATGCAAAGGAACTAATTATATGAAAATAGATATCTTAACATTATTTCCTTCTATGTTTACAGGATTTTTAAATGAATCAATTATAAAAAGAGCAATTCAAAATAACTTAGTAAAAATAAATTTGATTAACTTTAGAGACTATTCATATCTAAATCATCAACAAGTAGATGATACTCCTTATGGTGGAGGTGGAGGAATGGTATTAAGACCAGAACCAATTTATGAAGCTCTGAAAGCAATAAAAACAAAGGATTCACTTGTTCTATTAATGACGCCACAAGGAGTTCCTTACAAACAAAAAACAGCAATTGAACTCGCAAAATATAAACACATTATCCTTATATGCGGTCATTATGAAGGATTTGATGAACGAATTAGATCATTTGTTGATTTAGAAATTAGCATTGGTGATTATGTCTTAACTGGAGGCGAATTGCCTTCTATGATTATTGCAGATAGTATTGTAAGATTACTTCCGGGCGTCATTAAAGAAAATTCTTCTAAAAATGATTCTTTTACTGAAGCTCTTTTGGACTATCCAACTTATACAAAACCAGCTGAATTTTTGGGGATGAAAGTACCAGATATATTATTAAGCGGAAATCATGCGGAAATCAAAAAATGGAGAAAAGAACAACAACTAATAAATACAGAAAAAAATCGTAGCGACTTGCTCGAATAGGTGATAGCATGTTTCAATATACTTTAAAAAGAGAAACTAATAATTTAAAAATAATAGAACGTGGTTCAGAATCTAGTTTTAATTTAAATTCAAAACAAACGACATATCCAAATTGTATAGAAATTACATCGCTACATCTTTATGATTCAGAATTAATAATTTTTACAATTGAAAAACAATTAAGATATCATTGTACAAGAATAGGTAAAATTGTTAAAGATATTTTAGATAATCCAGATGAAAACAATCGCAGTGATATTAGAATGGCTCTAAATGAAATAGAAAGACTAAAAAATCAGATTACAATCAAATTTGATTCTTATCTATCTGAACTAAAAAAACAAGAATATTTGAATCAATTACAAATATTTGAATCAAAATTGCAAGAAAATTCATAAAAAAATAAGAAACAATTGAAATTAAATTGCATTTAAACATATTATTTGTTATAATCTTTATGGTTTTAATCCGCTAGACAAGTGCTATGATTAGTAAAAACCTATAAACAGAAAGGAAATCAATATGGCTAATTTAGTAGACAAAATTAACAAAAAACATGTTAGAACTGATCTTCCAGAATTTAGAGTTGGAGATATCATTCGCGTCGATGTTTGGGTTAAAGAAGGAAAAAAAGAAAGAATCCAAGCTTTTGAAGGAATTGTAATTGCTAAAAAAGGTGGAAGTGTTTCTGAAACTTTTACAGTACGTAAAAAGAGTAATGGAATTGGTGTAACAAGAGTATTCCCAGTTAACGCTCCTACAATTGATAAAATTACAGTAATTAAAAAAGGTATGGTTCGCCGTGCAAAATTAAACTTCATCAAAGCAATGAGAAAAGAATACAAAGTAAAAGAAAGAAACTAAGAAGGAGAAAGAAATTTCTCTTTTTCTTTATATGATTTAAGTTTTGACATATTTAAACTAATTTCTTATTCTGACTTTTATATTTTATGATACAATTGAAAAAGAGAAAGCAAGTGAAAAAATGAAAATTCTAAAAGAATTAGCACCCTATATTATCATATTAGTAGTCGTCGTATTATTCAGGACATATATAGCAACTTTAGTAAGAGTAAATGGAAGTAGCATGCAAGATACCTTAGAAGGTAGTGAAATTATGATTGTAAATAAACTTGCCAGCATCGATCGTTACGATATCGTCGTAACCGATAGTTCCACTAACTCTTTAATTAAAAGAGTATATGGATTACCTGGTGAAACAATCGAGTGTAAAGATAATATCATTTATATAAATGATGAAGCTATTGAAGATAAATTTGCAACAAATAAAACATTAGATTTTGATAAAGTAATACTAGAGAATGACGAATATTTTCTGATGGGCGATAATCGTGAAGTATCGCTTGACAGCAGAGCAAGCGGACCTTTTAAGAAAGAAAATATTAAAGGAACAACCAATTTCGTGTTATATCCGTTTTCTAAATTTGGAAGTAAAGAGTAAAGTCAATACATTGAGTATTAGAAAATATTGCAAAACAAAAAAGTTATAAAAAATTCAAATAAATTAACTTTAAAGGAAAGGTGTAAAAATGGACAATAATAAAGGGTTACAATTAAGAGAACATGATGTGATACCGACTAGTGATGTGCTTGAAAAGATTTTAGAAGATAGCTTTGCCGTTTACGAAACATTTCAAGAAGCCTTGTCAGATTTAGAGATGGAACAAAACTGGCAATGGTACACTCCTCATAAATCGTGGTATGCAAAAGGACAATATTTTTGGACATCATCAAGGGGAACAAGAAAAGAAAAAACTCTTTACTGGCTCTATGTTTATGAAGGTTACTTTAGTGTAGCAATTTGGTTTAAGGAGAAAAATCGAATTGATGTATTAAATGCTGATGTGAATGAAAAAACAAAAAAAACAATTCGTGATGCTAAGACTGAAATGGGATTACCTACATTCCCAGTTACGTTTAAAGTAACAACTAAAGAAGCGCTTGCTGACATTTATACATTAATAGATTGTAAAAAAAGAATCGAATGTTAATAATAAATAAAAAACCACTCCTTAAACCTTTAAAAATAAAGGAATTATGAAAATTTTGATTTTGCATGTTCTACTTAAAAAATGGTGAAAAACAAGTAAAAATTAAAGAAATAAAATGATTTTGATTAATTTTATAGTAGGAACTAGAAAGATGATTGCAGACCTTTACCCTCCCTTCTATAATTGAACCTAGATAAGTTGTAAAAACAAATAAAGGTTTTTCTTAAAAACTTTTCGAATTTTTGAGTTGAGTAAGATTAGTTGATAAAAATCAAAATTGTTATCAGGGAGGAGGCTATCTGAAATGAACAAATTAAAAGAAATAGACAAAAATAATTATAATAATAAAACGTTTGAAGATATAAAGCATATAAGTGAACATGGCTATGAGTATTGGGAAGCAAGAGAATTGCAAATTGCCTTGAATTATAGCAAATGGGAAAACTTTACTAAAGTTATAGAAAAAGCAAAAATTGCTTGTAGTAATAGTAATAATAATATAAGTGAACACTTTCCCGAGGTCAGGAAACCGATAATTGGTGGCAATGGAAATATACAATATGTTGTGGATTATTGTCTCTCAAGATATGCGTGTTATCTTATTGTTCAAAATGGTGATCCTAGAAAAGAAGTTATTGCATTAGGACAAACTTATTTTGCAGTGCAGACTAGAAAACAAGAACTTACCGAACGAGAATATGAAATGCTTTCTGATACTGAAAAAAGATTTTATCAAAGAAAATTAACAAAACAAGGCAATTATACTTTACAGCAAACTGCAGCAAAGGCTGGAGTTAAAAATATGGCTCAGTTTCATAATGCAGGATATAAAGGATTATATAATGGAGAAACCGCTGATGATATCTTCAAAAGAAAAAAACTCCGTTACAGAGAAGATATTTTAGACAATATGAATGAAGATGAACTTGTTGCTAATTTATTTAGAATAAATCAAACTAAGCAAAAGTTAGTAAATGATAATATTGAGGGTGAAGAAAATGCTAAAGATGTGCATTTTGAAGTTGGTAAAAAAGTAAGGGAGACTATTAAAGAACTTGGTGGAACAATGCCAGAAGATTTACCAACGCCAAAAAAGAGTTTAAAGGAATTAAAGAAAGAAGAAAAAGGGAAATTAATCTCTGTAGGTAAAAGTGGTAATAATGATGAAAAATAAGTATAATATTCAAGAATTGGCAGAAAAGATAACTAAATGCAAAGAATATTCTGCTTAATGAAATAAATCCAGAAGATGTAGATGAATTAATTTCTATAAAGATTGATAAAAGAAAATCCAAGAACATAAGGATCTTAGATTTTTTAATTAAAATGAAAAATCCATCCATATTTAAAGTTAAAGGCAAATAATGGTACATCTGCAAATAAGCCACTTACGGACGTATTAGAGAATTTATATAGATAATTGGAGGAAATGTAAATGATGGAAATAAAAAAAGTAGAAAATAATAATAGTGATTTTTCTAAACTATGTAAAAAACTAGATGATATTCATAATGAAATAGTAGCTGAGCAACGTAGCCTTGGTGCAAATTGTTGTGTGAATAATGAAAAATTACTAATGTATACATTATGTATGACGGCGATTATCCCGCTGGATGTTTAGCATTTACTAACCCAAAGGATGGAATTGTAGAAATAGGTCGCGTTTGCGTATATAAAGAATACAGAAAACACGGTATTGCAACAAAATTATTTGATATAGCAGAAGAAATTTCAAAAAATAATGGAGCAACTACTTTAATTCTAGACACTTATGAGAGATTAGAAGATGCGGTCAAATTATATAAAAAAATAGGTTTTAAAATTGTACCACAGTTTTCAGATTTAAAAGATTCTCCTTTTTCAATATGTTTGCTAAAAGATCTTCAACAAAATGATATTTTGTAACAAATAAAGGAAATGAAAACAATGAATAAAAATACTGATAGACAATCGACAAAAACCAACATCAACTGGTTGATTACGATTAATTTAAACCCTAGTATAAATCCTTATAAATAAAAGATTGGGTTAGAAGAATTAAAACGATTGAATATATTGGACTTTGGGACAAATAATCCAGATTTTAATTTGGGGGAATTACACCAAATTAAAAATGAATATAGCACTAGTAGGTTTTATATGAGTTAATCAATGGGTAAAAAGGGTAAATGCAGTTGGTATTAAAGCAAGCACTGGCAGATATAAGTATAGGAAATAATCTGTGGAAGTCTTAAAAATAATTAAATTAAAGGAAGCGATTTTTATGAATAATAGTGAGCAAGATGGAGAGGTTAAAAAAATGTAATCAACTGATTGATTACGATTAATTGAATAACTTACTTAAATCATTATAAATAAAGGGTTTGCGAAGAATTGGTCTTGCATATTATTGTTTGAAAACAGTAAAAAACCACCAAAAATCATAAAAACATATCAATTTTTGGTAATTTTATGTAGGAATTGAAAAGGTGATTACACCATTGAATAAAACTTTACAATAATCTAAAAATATATAACAATAAAAAGAAATATTAAAAAAGAAAGAAGGTGCAATTTATGAGTAAAGATAATAATATACAAATTACTAACCATGATTTTATAATCTATAAAGATGGAAGTGATGATATTAAAGTAAGTGTACTATTGATTAATAATGATTTATGGCTTACACAGGATTTAATTGCTACATTATTCGGTGTTTCAAGAAGTACTATTACTGAACATATTAGCAATATTTTTAAGAGCGGAGAATTAGACGAAAAAACTTCTGTCGGAATTTCCGACGAAAGTACTGGGGGAAGAAGAGCTAAACTTTATAATTTAAATGTTATAATTGCTGTAGGATATCGTGTTAATTCAAAGAAAGCTACTAATTTTAGAATATGGGCAACTAAAGTTTTAAATGAATATATGAGAAAAGGTTTTGTAATGGATGATGAAAGATTAAAGAATCCTAACTATATATTTGGCGAAGACTTTTTTGAAGAAATGCTTGAAAGAATTAAAAATATTCGTTCAAGTGAAAGAAGATTTTATCAAAAAATTACAGATATATACGCTTTGTGTAGTGTTGATTATGACAAAAATTCGGATATAACTAAAGCTTTTTTTAAAACAGTGCAGAATAAATTGCATTTTGCTATTACTGGTAATACTGCTGCAGAAATTATATATAATAGGATTGATTCTAATAAAAATAATATGGGACTTACAAATTGGAAAAATTCTCCCGACGGACCGATATATCGTTATGATGTAGATATAGCAAAAAATTATTTAAATGAAAAAGAATTAAAAAATCTAAATAGAATTGTTTCAATGTATCTAGATTATGCAGAAGAACAGGCGGAAAACCATAATGCAATGACTATGGAAGATTGGATAGAAAAATTGAATGCCTTCTTACAGTTTAATGATAAAGAAATATTACAAAATGCTGGCAAAATATCTCAAAAAGTAGCACAAGAATTGGCATATAAAGAATATGATAAATTTAAAATCAAACAAGATAAATTGTATAAGTCGGATTTTGATTTATTAATAGAGGAATCAAATAAATGGTAATTTGTAGGAGAAATAAAGTATGAATCAAATTATAGAAATAACAATAAAAGATAATATTTATAAAATTGAATGGGGATTATCAGAACATTTCGAAGAACTAAAAGGAAAATCTTTTAATATAAATGAAATGACAGCCGAACAGATTGAACAAAATAATGATTTATCTATAACAGCGAAAATTTTATTATCTGCTATTGCAGGTGCAGTGATACAACATTTAATAGATAAAGGAATACTATTTGATAAGATTTCTAATGGGAGATTTTTTGTAGTAGATTAAGTTATAAATGCAATTATAATTTATAGGAGAAAGTAAAATATGAAAAATGATAATAAAGATGAAAAAGTTATACAAAAAAGCGTAATCAACTGGTATCCTGGTCATATGGCTAAAACGAAAAGATTAATTAAAGAAAAATTCCAATTAATTGATGTTGTTTATGAAATTATTGATGCAAGAATTCCAAAATCTTCTAAAATTGAAGACATCGATAAACTAATTAAAAATAAACCGCGGATTTTAATCATGACAAAAAAGGATTTGTGTGATTTAAAAGAAACAAAAAAATGGCAAACTTATTATGAACAAAAAGGGTATAAGGTAATTCTCTTAAATATGAATGAATCTAACGAATATAAAAAGGTTATAGAGACTACACAAAAAATGTTTATAGGATTACAAGAAAACAGGAAAGAAAAAGGTTTGAAAGAAAAAGAAATTCGTGCATTAGTAATTGGCATTCCAAATGTTGGTAAAAGTACTTTAATTAATAAAATGGCTGGTAAAAAAGTTGCAAATGTTGCCAATATTCCAGGCGTGACTCAAAACTTATCATGGTTAAAAACACCTTCAAACATTTTATTGTTAGATACACCAGGAATATTATGGCCAAAGTTAGAAGATCAAGATGGGGCTTTTAATCTCGCTTCCTTCTCGGCAATCAAACAAGAAATATTGCCAATTGATGATGTTGCGATTCATATTTTAAAAAAATTAAAAGAATTATATCCAGAAAAATTATTAGAACAGTATGGTGTTGATAATCTAGAAGACTTTGAAATTGTATATGAAATGATTGGTAAGAAAATTGGAGCAATAAAAAATGGCGAAGTAGACTATGAACGAGTTAGTACTAAAATTGTCAATGATATAAAAGGAGAAAAAATCAAAGGAGTAACATTTGATCGATATGAAAACAGAAATTGTTGATTTATTAAAATATGAAAAAGAATTATATAAAGAAGGTTATAAAGCGATTGTAGGCGTTGATGAAGCAGGAAGAGGACCACTTGTTGGACCTGTTGTTGCAGGTGCAGTAATCTTGCCTAAAAATTACAATCTTCCTGGCTTAAATGATTCGAAACAATTAAGCGAGAAAAAGCGTAATATATATTATAAACAATTACAGAAAGAGGCTATTGCCATCGGAATTGGAATTGTTAATGAGAAAATAATCGATGAGATAAATATTTATCAAGCAAGTAAATTAGCAATGCAACTTGCAATAAAAGATTTAAAAATGAAACCTGATTATATCTTAAGTGATGCTTTGAAATTGGAAATAGGAATTCCATGCCAAGCTTTGATTCATGGCGATGCAACCTCATTGAGTATTGCAGCTGGAAGTGTTATCGCTAAAGTTACTAGGGATAATATTCTTTACGAATTGGATAAAAAACATCCTGAATATGAGTTTAAAAACCATAAAGGATATCCAACAAAAAGACATTTAGAATTACTAAGAAAATATGGTCCACTTCAAAATTATCGGTTTACATATCGACCAGTTCGTGATTTAATTATGAAAGGTGAATTAGAAAATGAAGAAGTACATCAATAAAGAAATTTTAAAAGAAACAATAATATTGACAACGATTCTGTTTTTTATAGAAGCGATTTTTAGAATATTTTTAGCATATCCAATCCTGGATTGGAGTATAGTTAGAATTATGTTAGGATTAGCTATATTAAGTTTATTTATAAATATTCTTCTGTCTTTTTTAAAAAAGAATTGGATTAAAAGAACTGTTCATATTATTCTGATTTTAATTTCAACGGTTTATGCAATTGCACAAGCTGGATTTCAAAATTATTTAGGAGTCTTTATTTCTCTTGGAGCAAGTACTCAACTTGGAGCAGTGACTGACTATATTAAAGATTATTTTGATAGTTTTAATCCCTTGTTTTATACAATGCTGATACCGTTACTAATTTATATTATTCATTTTGTTATTTTAAAACCAATTATTAATAAAAAAACCAAGAAAATTGAGGAAGTAGAAACAGAAAAACCAAAAAAGAAACTTTCCAAAAAAGAACAACAAAAATTAGAACAGAAATTAGAAGAGCAACAACAAAAAGAAAAGAAAATTCGTTGGATTCAAAGAGGAATCAGCACAGTATTTTTATTTTTACTTATCGGTTTGTATATTGTCACTTTAAATTTAAAATTTATGCAAAATGATTTACAAGTAATAGATAATAAATCATTGTTTAGAAATCCAAGTATCCCAAATGTAAGTGTTAATCAATTTGGAACTGCAATCTTTGGATTATTAGATATTAAAGCTTTTATCTTTCCAGTCGAAGAAAATAATTTTATTGAAAAAGAAGAACCAATCACTGAAAAAGAAATAACTGACTATACAAGATATATTGATGATACAGTTTGGCAAAGTCTAATTAATGATTCAAGTAATACAAAAAATCAACAAATTTTAAATGATTATTTTATTAACAGAGCAATCAATGATGAAAATGATTATACTGGAATTTTAAAAGATAAAAACTTAATCGTTATTATGCTTGAATCAGTTAATACTATCTTTATTAATGAAGAATATTTTCCAAATATGTATAAATTATATAACGAAGGTTATTCTTGGGATAATGCTTATAGTCCAAGAAATTCATGTTCAACTGGAAACAACGAAATGGGAGGTTTAATTAGTCAATTTTCGATTTATCGAACATGTACTTACAATTTATATAAAGATAATATTTACCCACAAAGCATTTTTAATTTATTTAATAATGCTGGCTATTCAACTACCAGCTATCATAATTATACTGATATGTATTATACTCGTAGTGAAATCCATCCAAATATGTATGTCAACAAATTTTATGGTGTAAACGATTTAAATATCAAATACGGATCGACATATGCGGAATGGCCTAGTGATGTTGAATTAATTGACAAATCATATCCAATTTTTAGCGCAAGTAATAATTATGATAAATATATGGCATGGATTACAACCGTAACAAGTCATCAACCATATTATGCTAGTTCGGTTTATGGAGATGCTCATTATGATTTATTTAAAGATTTAAATGTTAGTAAAGAAATAAAAAGATATTTATCAAAACTAAAAGAAGTCGATTTAGCTTTAGGATCATTACTAGCAAACTTAAAAGCTGATGGCACATTAGATGATACAGTTATTGTGTTATACGCAGATCATTATCCATATGGATTGAGTTCTAGTGACATAAGTGATTATTTCGGTTTTGATGTAACCGATGGAAATGAGATTGATCGAACTCCATTTGTCATCTATAATACAGAATTAGGAAGACAAAAAAATGAAGAGTATACTTCATACATCAATATTTTACCAACGCTAGCAAATCTATTTGGATTAGATTATGATCCAAGATATTATATTGGTGGCGATTTACTTTCAGATGAATATGAAAATAGAGTCATCTATGCCGATGGTTCTTGGGAAGATCCAATCGCAATTTATGATGCAGCAACTTCAAAAATCACCTACAAGAGTTCACAAGAATATACAGTTGATGAAATAAAAAAAATTAATCTAAATATTACGAATAGAATAAAAATGAGCAATTTAGCGATAAAAGAAAATTATTTTAATTATTTATATGAAGGATTAGAAAAACATAGAGATTTATTAGAAAATCAAGACAACGAAGATTAGGAGGAATAATATGAAGAAATTAGTTATCGTGGAATCCCCAGCCAAAAGTAAAACAATCAATGGCTACCTTGGTAGTGATTATAAGGTAGTTTCTAGTATGGGACACATTAGAGATTTAGCTACAAGCGGAAAATATGGATTAGGAGTAGATACTGAAAATGATTTTGCACCTAATTATATTCCGCTTCCAAAAAAGAAGAAACTGATTTCAGAATTAAAAAAAGATGTCAAAGATAGTGATTTAATCTATCTTGCTACTGACCCCGATCGTGAGGGAGAAGCGATTAGTTGGCATCTTAAAGAAGCTTTAGATATCAAAGATGAAAATTATAAACGTGTAACATTTCATGAAATCACCAAAGATGTCATTCTAAAAGCAATTGAAGAACCAAGAGACATTAATTTTGATTTGGTTAAAAGTCAAGAAACAAGAAGAATTTTAGATCGAATTATTGGTTTTCGCTTAAGTAAGTTAATGCAATCAAAAACTGGAGGGAAAAGTGCTGGTCGTGTTCAAAGTGTGGCTTTAAAACTAATCGTTGATCGTGAACGTGAAATAAATGCCTTTAATCCAGTAGAATATTGGACAATAGAAGCAAACTTCCAAGAAAATATTGCAGAGTTAATAAAATATAAGAACAAAAAAATAGAAATTAATAATGAAGAAGAAGCCGACAAAATATTAGAAGATCTTTCAAAAGATTATACAATCAAAGAAGTAGAGTCTAAAGATACCAAGAAAAATAGTAAACCGCCATTCAAAACAACAACAATGCAACGTATGGCTGCGACTACAATTAACTTTGCACCAACAAAAACCATGAGAGTTGCTCAAAAGCTATATGAAGGAATTGAAATTGGTAGCGAAGCAATCGGACTTATTACCTATATGCGTACTGACTCAGAACGTTTATCTCCATTGTTTATTGAAGAAACAAAAGAATATATTGAAAAAAATTATGGTAAAAAATATATTGGAACTGTAAAAGTTAGTAAGAAAAACGATACTATGCAAGATGCTCATGAAGGAATTCGACCAACTAGTATTTATCGAACTCCTGAAAGCATTAAAAAATATTTAACAACCGATGAATATAAACTATATAGTTTGATTTATTTTAGAGCATTAGCTTCATTAATGCAAAGCTCATTAAGTAAAACAACAACTGTACAATTAAATAATAATGATTATATTTTTAAATTGACAGGAAGTATCCTAATATTTGATGGATATTTAAAAGTATATGCTGAATATGAAGAAAACAAAGATGTTATTATTCCAGACTTCTTAACACAAGAGGGAACAATCCTAAATGCTGATAAAATAGAAAAACTACAACATTTTACCAAACATCCTCCTAGATATAATGAAAGTTCATTAATTAAAGAAATGGAAAACTTAGGAATTGGGAGACCAAGTACGTATGCTCCTATTATTTCTACTTTAAAAGAAAGAAATTATGTTACTTTAGAAGAAAAGAAATTCATTCCTACCGATATTGGTATTGAAACTACTGATAAATTACAAGAATGTTTCAGTAATATCATTAATGTTGAATATACGGCAAATATGGAAAAAGATTTAGATGAAATATCAACTGCACATGCAGATAATATAAAAGTATTAAAGGATTTCTATACTGAATTTGAACCTCTTGTCCAAAATGCATTTGAAAGTATGGAAAAGAAAGAAGCCGAAAAAACAGGAGAAACTTGTCCAGAATGTGGAAGTGATCTTGTCATAAGAAATGGTCGCTTTGGTAAATTTACTGCTTGTAGCAATTATCCCACTTGCAAATACATCAAAAAAGAAGAACGTGAAATTGAAAAATTAGCAGACTGTCCAAAATGTGGAAAAAACATTGTCGCTAAACCAACTAGAAGAGGAAAACTATTCTATGGTTGTAGTGGATATCCAAACTGTGATTATGCCTCATGGTACAAACCAACTGGTGAAAGTTGTCCAGAATGCAAGGATTTATTAGTCGAAAAGAAAGACGAAATTGTCTGTAATAAATGCGGATATAAGAAAAATTAATCCTAATAGGATATAGAATTGTTGACAAAATAACGAGTCAACAATTTTTTTTTAAAAAGAAATATGCCTTTATATTATAAATTTATTTTATTTAAATTAATGGATATAATAAAAAAAGATAATATTTATGGTTTAATAATTATAGTGATTTTGATATTATTTAGTAATCCATAAAAAAATAAGTACAATCATTTTATAAGAGAAGTTGAATCTATTTCTAAAAAAAGAATATAATTTAGTGTAGCTTATGTCCATTAAATGTAAAAAATAGATTTGTATGCAATAAAAACAGTTTGATTTTGCTATAATATGTAAGAGGTGAACAATATGTTAATACTTGCCAAGACAGCCTTAGCAATCATGTTAGGGTTTATTTTATCCATCATTTGTGGTTTAATCTTTATACCGCTTTTAAAAAGATTTCACTTTGGACAAAATGTAAGCAAATTAATCGGAGAAAGACATTTAAAAAAAGAAGGTACTCCCACGATGGGGGGATTCATCTTTATTGTTCCCGTTTTAATCGCATTACTTATCCTTTATTTTCGAGGAAGCATAGAAATAAGTTCGAATTTAATTATTTTACTATTTGTATTTCTTGCTTATACATTACTTGGATTTGCAGATGATTACTTAAAAATAAAATTTCATAATAATCAAGGATTAAGAATTTCAACAAAATTATTAATCCAAATGGTGATTGCCTTAGTATTCTTCTATATCTTTATGAAAAATGGAGGAGACCCAGTCTTAAAAATTACATCATTAGGAATGAACATTCCAATGGGATGGACATTTGGTTTATTTATTCTCTTTTTACTTGTTGGAACTAGTAATGCAGTTAACTTTACCGATGGACTAGATGGATTATGCGGAGGTCTTAGTGCCATTGCTTTCTTAGCATTCGGAGTTATTACTTGGAATACAGGGTGGATGGAAGGATATCAAGAAATTGCAATCTTCTGCTTTATTTTGGTTGGTTCTCTTTTGGGCTTCTTGCTTTTTAATACCCATCCTGCTAAAGTTTTCATGGGAGATTTAGGAAGTTTGTCTCTCGGCGGAGCTCTAGCAACCATTGCCATTTTAACTAGACATGAATTGTCACTAGCTTTAATTGGCGGTGTATTTGTTATTGAAACATTATCCAGTATCATTCAAATCATTGCCATTACCAAATTTAAGCGAAAGGTATTTAAAATGGCTCCACTGCATCATCACTTTGAGCAACTTGGTTGGAGTGAACGAGACATAGTAAAACTATTCTGGGTAGTGGGATTCTTACTTGCAATGGCTGCAATTACTTATGGAGTATGGTTATAACATCTAGAAATAGATGTTTTTATTCGAAAAAAAGTGATATTATAATAAATATCAATATATTTAATCAAAGAAGGAAGCGTTGAAAAGAATGATTTTAAAAGATAAACAAAATGGAAACTATATAAAAAATGTTTCACCTTTTGAAAAATATGGAGATAAAATAATAAATAATGACATTATTTCTTTTTATTTCCAAATAAATCAGCTTAAAAATATTTATAGACAAGGATTTATTAAATTGAAATTCGGAGAGGAATTTATAAATAAATGTGAATCGGTTGCCGACCATTCTTTTGCATTAGGTATGCTTAGCATGAGTATTATTGAAAAATATAAATTAAATTATGATATTGGAAAATGTTTAAAATTATCATTAGTACATGAATTAGGAGAAATATATGCTGGGGATTTTACGCCGATGGATAATATTACTTCAGTCGAAAAACACAATATAGAAAAAGAAGCTGTAGAAAAAGTATTGAGCTCTTTAAGTTTTGAAAATGATTTTTTAGAATTATGGGAAGAATATGAGAATCAGATTACTTCCGAAGCACTTTTTATAAAAGAATTAGATAGTTTAGAATTTCTTTTACAAGCCGCGTCTTATGAATTAGATATATCTTATTGTAAATTGAGTATTTCAAAAATAAAAACACCAATA
>Ga0153920_1000329_pt1 | contig 19442 bp, 28 predicted proteins | sample TSNJ004MetaG_FD_104713 | JGI IMG/M metagenome (GOLD analysis project Ga0153920, IMG submission 104713) | Attine ant fungus gardens microbial communities from New Jersey, USA - TSNJ004 MetaG | ecosystem: Host-associated > Fungi > Mycelium > Unclassified | place: USA: New Jersey, Brendon T. Byrne...
CAGCCCATATTAAAGCAAGCTCATTATCTGCGTGAATATATGCGTTTTTCTCTACCAAATATTTAACAACTTTTATATGTCCATTTCTGGCAGCCCATATTAAAGCAAGATCATCATCAGCATGGATATCGGCACTTTGCCCTAACAAATATTTGACGACTTCTAAATGACCATTGCTGGCAGCCAATTGCAGAGCATAGTCGTCACCTGCATGAACATCTACTCCTTGCTCCAACAGATACTTGACAACTTCTAAGTGCCCATTTTGGGCTGACCATCTTAAAGCATAATCATGATCTGCATGAATATCTACTCCTTGCATGACAAGTTTCTTGAATACTTCCACATCCCACAAATTGCGGATATCGGATAAAATGATTTTGTTAGCTTTATACTTATTTTCTACTGGAACAATCATTTCGCCTTCTGGTACTGTTACCTCTGCAATCAAATCACCATAACCACAAAAATTCAAGATATTCTTCTCGTCTGAAAAGAATAAGCCTCCACCACACTCTGGACTAGGATCAAAAGGTTCTACATCTACATTCAAACCTTCCTTATACTGCATACTATAATGCAACATATCTTTCTTTAAAATCTTGTAATACATATGTAATCCTCCCTTGTTTCAAGTTTTTTAAAACTCTTTTTTCCCAATTAATGTATTCACAGTATCAGTCACAACTTTATTGGCACCACTAACATGCACAATATTGTTATCCAAAATCATCTTATATCCTTTATTTAATTCCTCCAAATTTTTAATATATGTTCGATACTCATTAATCTGGAGGTTATTCTGTTCCATTAGTTCCTTATACAAAGTGGATTCTTCAGCAACCCGGTTTTCTGTTTTGCTTAAATCACTTTGGCTTTTACTTAATTTTTTTAGCATGCGCGTCATATACTCCGAGTTAAAATCTTCTCCACAACCCAGATCAATTTTGTATAATGTAATGACTGTATTGTTTTTAACATCAAGTAAGATAATCCACATATCTTTTCTATATACATTTATTACATTAGAATTATTGTTTTTTCCGCATTGTTTTCCGGAATATATTAATTCACCATAAGCAATCATTTTATTAATATCTACCTGAATTTTATCTTCGTTTTGAATAATGAATAGTTGAATCTCATTTGAATCACATTTATTCAAAATCCTTTCGGTATACCGCTCTTTTGCGTGTTTTGATATACTGCAATTTTCTTTTTCCATTCTCTCACTCCTTTTTTCTTCTAATAGTCTAAGTATGACTTTAAAAAATACGAAATAAATTAAAATGCTATTGCTGCAAAGTTGTTAATGCAACAAAAAAGAGCCGTCTGGCTCTTTCCTATATTAAATATTTAGTTTTTACTGCATTATGCCTTATTAAAAATGCTTGTATCAAAACACTATCGCATCCTCTCCACTCTTTGGAACTTCCCATTCTTCTTCCTGTATTTTTTTCTGTATACGAATGTATTCTATTTTCCATATTGATAACACTTCATGTAAATCTAATTCATTATCCTGACTTCCGGCTCCTGATTGTGTGTAGAAGCCCATTCTTAATAGTTCTAAGGCGTTAACAAAACAAATATAATCCATAACTTCATTAATATATCCTGTATGATTATTTGAAAGCATGCCAAATAAATATTGTGACATTGGATCGTATCCTGAATTCGGTGTAGAAATACTCAATCGGTAACTTGCATTAGATAATTTTATAAAGAATACGTCATCATGGATGTCAGCATATTGAATATGTTTATAGGTATCTCGCATTTTATTAGCAGTAGTTTTTAACTCTAATAATGTTTGATGAATAAGACCTTTTGTTTTTTCTTCAAATGTTTTTGAACTGAAATAATCTTTTCGTGCTTTTACAGAAGCTAAAATTGTATCATATGCTCCTTTGTGACACATCCATAATGTAACTGGAAACTTTGTTTCATACAGATCTACATACAAATCATTTCGAGCATATCGACAAATATCCTCTGGAGAGTTTATTGTAGCTTGAACATACCGCTCACAATCTGCCCGTTCCTTATCAATTTCAAAATAATTATGTTGATTTATATCTGCTAATACAAATTCTTTATTCTTAATAACAGAATATCCACCATGATCATCATACTCTGCAGTAAATGGTAAACAAATGGGTGTGTATTCATCATTGTAATATGTTCCACCGTGCATCTTCCATGTTTTATTCTTCCGTAGTATGAAAACCACGATATTATCCCTATATTTTATCGGCAAGTTTGTTAAACTGCAAGTGGCGTTCCAACAACCCATATATTTTCTCCTAATCTTCTATATTTTTGTCCCTTTGCTAACCCAAATATTCATATATATGTTCTGAGCCAAAGTCAGATCTCTGTTCTTTTTCAGAATCTAAAAATGCAGATTGCTTTTTAGTTTCAATATACTTCATAACCCACTCTGACATTATCTTGTGTAAATAAAGCTCATCTGACTGACTACCTGTTCCTGTTTGAACATAGAAACCTTTTCTTAATAGGTTTAGTACCCAGCAAAAACATAAGTATTCGGTGAGTTGGGCCACATAATCTGTGTGATCTTCTACTGCCATCTCATAAAAGTACTGAGCTGTGACATCAACATTACGTACATAAAATTGTATTGACCTCCTCGCATAATCTTCATCATCATACTTAATACCATAATTTACATATCCTCTTGCTTCTTGTAAATACTGTTCTATTATTCTTCTATTTCTTTCATAGAGATTGTAAGTGGCATTATAAACTTTTCTATTCGAAATTGAATTTAGTAAGGCCTCGTAGATTCCTTTGTGACACATCCAAATACTAACTGAATGTTTTTTATTATTGAAATTTACATATAGATACATATATTCATTTATAAATATCTCTATGTTATCCAGCTCCACTTTTTTATATTGTTCTTCATCTATATCTTCTCTGTAATAAAAGTCAAATCGATGAAGTTCATTTAGTAAGAACTTTTCATTTTCCACATCTTCAAATGCGCCACACTCGTTATATTTAGCTGCAAATGGAAGGCATACGGGAGCATAATCATCATTATAGGCATAAGATTTACCTCCACTAGCCGATTCCATTCTTCTTAAAATGAAAACAATAATTTCCTCACCTGCGTGGATAGGCAAACTTGTTAAGCCGCAGGTTTCATTCCAACAACCCATTTTTTCTCCTTTATTATTTATTTCCTGATTTGTGATTAGTAATTTCCGACTTTCAGTAGTTTAAAATATTATGTCTGCTTTATTCAAAAAATAAAAGAGGATTTCTCCTCTTTTATTCATGCTATTATAATGATTTTGTTGTGATATTAACTAACGAGCTATATATCACTATTAATGGCTAATTAAGTAGAGAATTCCGCAGACAGGCAAACCTAGAATTAATGTGAATATGCCACTTCCTACAAGTGACATTATAATACGATTAAGTCCTCTTGCTTCAGAATTATTTATTTTTACACTTCCAAAAAAATAGAACCATACAAAAAATACAACAAACATGATTTTCATAGTAAATCCTCCATACATCTTATTTCTAATATTATGGAGTTTTTTTATTGTGATAAATATCTATTACATCAAAACTTTTATATTATGGAACTCAAAAAAATGAAAATTTGCAAATACAGACTTAATCCTTTTAGTCATCTTGGTTTTGATCAATGTCTCTGCAATTGATTTCGTCTATACATAGCCAATATACTGACTCGGCTTGTTTATTTTTTTTTCTGTCTCGTGATGAAAACATAAATAAGTTGAGTAAGTCTTCATCTGAATGGTTTTTTATCTCACTTGCTGTTTCATTATATACAAATCCGTCCCATTGGATTAATTTTTCCACATTCCCGTTTTGCATCCTTAAATGATATAAGATGCCTTCATAATTTATTTTTCTTATACGAACATTACTATCTTTGCTGTTAAACTCAGTATCAGAGACAATCATTCCGTATCTTATTAAATCATTAGGATCTGGTAGGCTTTTATTTGTTTTTGTCATATATTATTCCTTTCTACCAACACTATTGTTTCTATTTTTAACTATAGCAAACATATGTTCCTGTGTCAATTCTTTTATATGTCTTTTTTACATATATTTAATTTTTTATTCATCAAACATATTTATCATTGTCCCTGTCTCTGAATCAAAGACGGAGCATCCATATACACAAAAACATTTTGTATCACCAACTAAAAACTGAATGTTCTTATGATGATGGCCAAAAATATGATACTTGGGCTTTTCTTGTTCTACATATTTTGATATAACTTTAAAACCTTCATGTGTTGTGTACTGACTTTCTAAATAATGATATCCAGTTTCATGAGAGAACAAGATATCCGCCGACAAAATAGTTGTTTCATCAGCTGTAGCTTGAGTCATAGTCAGTTCGGAGTCATAATCTCCAGGAGCTCCTTCAAACCCGGTATGGGTCATGACTTCAAAATCAAATATTTTAGAATTGATATCCTCTATTTCGGGAAGGTCCATTCCTAGTTTACAATAGTTCTTCACTAGGCTATTAACTACTTTAAACAGATCTTTACTATCATGGTTGCCTAAAATACCAACAGATGGTTTTGTGGGAAAATTCTGCAATATTTTAATTAGAAAACTGGAACGGATATCACCTAGAAATACTAAAATATCAAAGTATGTATCAATGATGTTTAAATTCGCTTCATTAAAGCTATGCAAATCTGAGAAAATTAAATATTTCATTTTGGCTCCTTAGTTATGTTTTTAATAGTATTATAGATGCACTAAAAAAAGCAATGAGAAATCATCGCTTTTATTGTCCGAGCTAAATCCAATACTTTATTTTTAGTTTACAAAGGAGATTGTCTCTAACTTTGCCTCTAACTTTTTAGCTTCGTCCTTATAAAACTGTTTTCCTGACTCTGACCACAACACATCATAATTACTACCATCAAATTCAGGAAAGACACAATGGTGCTTTGCCAAATTATATGACCTTATTTCCTTTGTTGGAATTTGTATCCCATCAAGAGTCTCTAGATATATTGGAAATTTGTATGTGTTCACTAAATGGATTGTAAATCCTCTATCGGATGGGATACTTGTTGGCAATCCCTCTTCCCAAACACTTCTTCGTTTTTCCCACTCTTTTTCAGTCAAATGATCTGGCTTATCAAATTGGTTCTGATAATGATACTCTTCAATCCAATCCTGGCTTTCAAAAACCTTTTTTAATGTTGTTGATTCTCCATACCATAAAATCAAAATAGCATCTTCTACTGGGATAATTTGTAAATCAGCGTATATATGATAATTAATTGGATATTTTATTGATTTTTCTTTGTTAGCGTTTTCAATTTTTATGGCAATTCCATTCATAACATTAAAAATAAACAATTTTTCATTAAAGTCAGAATCAAAATCAAAGTCGCAATTTGTTATTCTTTGATATCTTTCTTTAAAAGAGTCTGGAAACAACTTATAATTGTCATATAAAAAATATAGATTATCAACAACTATTTGTTTATATTCGAGATTTGCTTGTTCTTGAATCTTTTTTTTCAGGTTTGAAGTCTTTTCTTCTAACTCTCTTAGATTATAGTTCTTTTTTGTGCGATATCCATTATAAATTTTAACACTCATATTTTTCTCCTTTGGTTCGATATTTTCTTATAGTATGAATTAATAGAAAGTTGAATGCCTTTTTTCCTTTATACTTCAGTAACGGCCATTTCATTTTAAATCATCTTCAATATTTTTTAGCCATGTTTTTAGAGAACCCATTTAACTGTTCATTAGGGATTTCTGTGAAACATTTACACTTTGGGCAAATAAATCCATAGAACTGTCAGTGCAGCCGCTTAAGTCAGTATACCTTCTTTCGTAAATATCTGTTGCTAAAACCTCCCATAATCTCCCACATGGTGTTTTACCTGATTGTGCCCATCCCTTTCCAGTGCATGCGCAATCGATTTTGTATAGTTCTGGATTTTCATTTGATACTTTCAGCAATTTTATATTATTTTTCCTCAAATTTAATATTATTTGTTATAGTTTACTATCTCTTTTTATCGATGCCTGTTTTTATTATGTAAGAAAAAGAAGAGCATTAATATTTAACTGATATATTGATACCTTATAACTAAAAAAGCTTAAGACTAATATTTGTCTCAAGCTATTACAATCTCATCTAATCTTCTTTGAATTGACTAAATCTCCCACAAAATGGACAACATACAAAGCCATCTCTAATTTGCTCTCTCATTACTTCTCCCGGTCCTTTTTCTTTACAACAGTCCATTATTACATTAACAAATGCATAATCTTTTAAAAACTCCAACCGATATGTTTTATTGAATGGAATAAAACACACCCAAGCCGGGTTATTATATATTTGTTCTATGCAAAGATCTAAGGCTTGAAATTCAACTTTGGAGATGTTTAAGCCGATAGCATTTCGTTTTATATCTTGCTCATTAATCCAGGGAAATGTTTTTACGTAGTCTTTCATGTGTTCCAATAATTTTAAGTCACCGTGAGATTTTATTACTTGATAAGCAATTTCTACCCATTCATTTCCTTCTAAAACACCAATGTTGGTTTTTACATAGGTTATAAGCTTTGTTACCTTATCCCGGCCTTTGCCTTTTGACGAACTTGAGTGAGTAAAGACGCCTCGCCTAATATCTTCATAACTCAATTTGTTATAATCTAACATTTGTTTTCCTTTCTCTTTTAATTCCTGGCTAATGAGATATCTATGACGCTACGTCTATTACAGACTCATTATTAGCAGCTCTCCATAGACAAAGAGCTATTTCTTCTGATATTTCATTATCTTCGTCAAACAATGAAATTGACATATACGGAAACAGAACCAGTGTGTGTTTTATCATTATTCTAGCGTTTTCATTCTCATAGCAAAAGTCATTATAGTTATCTACTGTTATTAACATAAGTTACTCCTCTTAATTCAATCTACTTATTTATTGATTTCATTATATCGAACAAATGTTCTTTTGTCAACGGTGATTAACAAGAATGGCACATGGTTATAACTAATGATCTTGAGTCAACTGAATGCGTTTGACAACATCCACATTGCCCAGATTTTAAAACCATGCGAATATTAAATAAAAATAGGATAGTGGTTCATTCACTATCCTTAAGATAATCTTGTCTTACAACTTCAAGTCTATTCGCTAATTTAAAATATTCTTCTGTATTATTTATCGCTTGTATTGAAAAAACCTTAAAATTACCCGGTTCATTATATAACCAGAAATCTAATTCTAATGAATCATAAATCTCTTTATAAATTGCCGATTTTCTGTAATAATCAATATCTTCTATAATATCTTCTTTTGAATATTCTGACTGAGCGGCAATAGAGCCAGCGTCAGCATTTCTAAAAATTCGAACTATTTTATTAAAATAATTGATTCCTTGCCAACATTCATACTCATAATCTTGGTCTGCACTATTTTGAAATTCAATTGTTTTTAATGATCTTTCAACTGACTCAGGAATATTGCCAACAATGCCAAGAAGCTTTTTATCTGCCCAATAAACAAACTTTATCGAAAATAGTATATACAGCCAATTTCTATCCGCCTCTTGCCAGGTTCTTCGGTATTCACTTTTATCCAATAGAATATCCATATCAAATCGGATTGATGGAATATAGAAAATATTCTTTTTTAATATTTCTTCGCTGTTTTGTTTACAACCGTTTGCTAATTGAATACAATAATCTAATACATCTGTTTCTTTTATTTCTTTGAAATGCATCTTAAACCAATAACTCATTTCATGAACTCCTTTCAATCTCTTTAGACATATAATGTTAATACTGCTCATGAAATAATTATTATAATTACGTTAACATATGATTTAATTGTCTAAATCACAAACTGAAAAAGAACTTTTGGTATGATGCTGTATTTATAGTAATTTTCCTTAGTTGGGTTTACCAATGCATTCCATCATTACAAAAACACCCTCATGGGTGTTTTATTTATTGATCATTATTCCTTTTAAAAGCATACTTTTCATAAGTAGCGCTAATGAATGACGCATTTTCTCCCTTCTCACTAGATCACCATCATATAACCCAGTTCATATTCCTTGATTTCTTTTGTCATTGTTCTGAATTCTTCGCTTGTCTTTGTTAAGTAAGTAAATACTAATCCAGTAAATGTTTGCTGAAGGGTTCGATGCTCCCGACACATACATAGAGATACCAGATACTCCGGAATTCTTTTTCCTAATAATGACTTAATACTGTAATTAAAATCGTCCTCGTTATAAGCTGGCGTATACTCATTAATATAATTATTCCCAGTGGGACTATGATATATCTGATTACATCGTTCACAGGAAAAATGATTTCTATCATCATATATTTCATTCTCATAATACATATTTACTGCTTTGATCCAATACCATGAAATTTGACTCATCCGGGATGAAGCTTTAGGATTTTCACAAATCTTTTCAATCAATTCTTTTGATGGTCTAATAAAACTATTCACAACATCTGAAATGATTAAGCATAGTTCTTCCGGATTGATTTCACTGTTACTACTTAACATATCTACTAACTTATTTTCAATTTCTCTCATATTTATCTCCTTTTTTCTAATGATCACTTTCATAATAAATATGGATTAAAAAAATCAGAGACAAAGTCAGAAGCAACAAAAAAAAGAGCCATCTAGAGCTCTTTTCAAAAAACAATAATAAAATTAAACAATAACATCCAGTACTTCTCCAAAATTATCCTGTATTACAATATCTGCAAATCCATCTCGATTGGTAGTATCTCGATTAATGATTATCAGATACTCTCCTTTAAAACAATCAATCAGTGTCGCAGCAGGATAAACGGATAGAGATGTTCCTGCTATGATAAGCACATTAGCCGCTCTGATAGCTTTAATAGAATCATCCCATGCTTTTTGCGGAAGATTTTCGCCATATAGTACTACATCAGGTTTAATAACCTTACCACAATCACATTTAGGCACCATCTCCATGGATTTAATTTCTTCTAAAGAGTATTCTCTTTTGCAGCCTGGGCAATGGTTTGTTGATGTTGTCCCGTGTAAGTGGAATATCTTCTCTGACCCTGCTTCTTCATGGAGGTTGTCTATATTCTGGGTAATAATGCCTAACAGTTTATTTTCTTTTTCTAACTTCGCTAAAGCTAGATGACCTTTATTCGGCTTGATCCCGTCAATTAAAATCTTGTCCCTATAAAACTCCCAAAACAATTCAGGCATTTCTATAAACGCATCTATAGACAACATGTACTCCGGATTAAATTTATACTTCTGATTATATAATCCGTCCTTACTTCTAAAATCAGGAATCCCTGACTCTGTAGATACTCCGGCTCCACCAAAAAATATAATCTTATTATTTGCAGCAACAATATCTTTTAGTTTTCTTATTTTCTCTTTATTATCACCTTCCATTTAATATCCTTTTCTGTTTTTTTAATTAATATCATATACCATCTTTACCTCTGACTGCAAAGATAAAGTCATGTGATTATTTTATTTAGTACTCCAACCGTAGTCTTAGTTTTCTTATGGTCGCTCCATAATGAATTGTTTATGTCTGCTTCATAATTATGAGCCTGTATGATTTCATCATATTTCCTTGTCCATTTATACAAAAATTCTCTTTCAGACTCTGATTCTAATAATATTGTGAATGAATCATCATCAAAATCAACTATTCTGATATACTCCGCAATATACCATAGATAAGCTCGCCATGTTATGTAGGAACTGTGTTTCCACGCTAAAATTTTTTTCTTATTAATTTTATTTTTGCCATTAACAAATCCATAACCAATATTATTCATAATATTCTCCTCCGTTTACTTATAGTATAAGATAAAAGTTGAATTTTGTTAATCACTAATTGAAAACTATTCTGGTCCGTTTCCAGTAGTTTTTCATTTTGTATTTCTTCTCATAAGTAACTTCTCTTATAGCCGGAACTTCTTTTGGTAGAACAAATTTCTCTGCTTCTGATTCTGAGCCGAACTCAACTTCACCATATATCAGTCCATGTCTCGTATTTGAGTCAACATCAGAAAAATCCAACGACAATCCAGAGCCAAGGTCGAATTTTTTATATTTTTTAGCTAATGCCGGCATGTTAATCATTATATTAATCATATCATACTATTTTTCTTCTATTGCAATCGAAATTTCTGTTTTTGTTAAATCACCATCTGATTTAATGTCTATGTAGCATTCTGGTGAATCGTCTACTAATTCCATTTTCCTTATTCTTATTTCATATGGACCATCTACAACTAAATAGAGTTGCTCTATCATTCCTTCTTTGATTACACTGAATCCTTCTGGCTCTGACTCTAATATCCACTTGCGTTCAATTTCTAAAGTTACAGAGTCAAAGTCTGAGTCAGTATTACCGTCTTTCAGTATTTTGTTTGGTAAGATATTCTTATTCATAACAAGTCTCCTTTTATTTTCATATTTTCATATATAGTATGTAGGTAGCTTAACCCTTCGTAACATCAATAAAAACAAGTCGTTTTGGGTTGTGGGCGTAGCCTACTTTGGTTATAAAAAAATACAGAGTGCTTAAGCACTCTGCCTCTCAGTCGTCATATCCTCTATCATAGCCTTTAAATCATCAAAGGTCATTCCTTTTGTGTTTAGCATAATCATAAGTTCCTTACCTTCTTCCAAGCGAACCCGTTCAGCTAAAATTGATCTTTTTTCTCTTAGTGTAACTAAGCAGCTTTCGTATTGTTGTATTGCCTCTTGTACTTCCTGAATCTCTATTTGTAACTTTTCTAATGTAGTCCTTCTTTGTCCTCTGGGCATATATATTCTCCTTTCAAATTTCCTTATCATGTAAATTATAGACTTATTATTTTTTTCTATACCTATTAATTAAAAAAAGAGCCAGCTGGCTCTTTTTTTATCAGTCATCTAAATCCCATCACTCGGTTTGCTCAGTTTTATTTATATCAATATTAATGATATATTCTTCTAAGACCTTATAAACACCTTCTGGCACCATTTGTTTTATGTTTTTATAATCTCTTTCTTTGATTTTTTCCCTTACTCTTGTGGAACTAATTTCCTGCAGTGAATCATATTTGGTATCACAACAAATAAAAGCATCTTTATGCAGAGCTAAAAAAGGATTACTTAAAAGGAGCATGTCAACAGAGTCATGGTTTCTCTGGACAACCAAAAATTTATTATTATTTAGTAGTTCCTTACTTTTATGCCATCTAGGAATCTCTTCTAGCTTATCCGTGCCTATTGCAAAAAACACATTTTGTGTATGATATCTTTCCTTCACATATTCCAGTGTTTCAATGGATGATCCTGAGACAAGGCCATTTAGTTCACACAAATCAACTTTCAGCCAATCGTTTTCTAATGACTTAAGAGCTTTGACTCTGATCTCATCATTCATGATATCACCTTTCTGATATTTCTTCCATTTTTGCATATACGATATTTTTGTTGGGACTAGAAGAACATAATCGGCATTGACCCTGTCCTTAGCAATTCTTGCCAACTGAATGTGAGCAATGGTGGGTGGATTAAAGCTGCCTCCAACGATTACTATCGTATGTTGATTTTTCATTATAAACCTCTCCTTAATTATTCTCTACTAACAAACTCACATTTAGCATAGGCGATTGAAGATCCATCCACCATCATATAAGTACAACCATCCCTCCGTTGATAACAGTTGCCATACTGCATAGCCTCACTTAAGCTCTCTATAATAATATTCATTTCATTTTCAAACTCTTCATCTGTCATGCATAAATAGAATTCATATATTTTTTCAGAACTTACTCCTTTAAATAAAATCGAAATCCTGATTGTATATCTGTATTTTTCTTTCTTATTAATTTCCATATCAATATTCTCTCTTTCTTTGTTTTAAAATAGTATGCATTTATTTATATCAAATAGTGAAATAAAAATATCAACAATATAGATATTTGTGGATTTTTTGGCTTTGGCCCTGCCTTTATTCTTTTAGAATGTTTTTTCCCTTTTTTCAATGACAAGGGTATGAAAAATTCAATTATGAGAGTGGACAATTGAGAAGTGGGTCAAAAGGAAGATAGAAAATTGGAGTAGTGAAATATAAATAATATGGTCAGATGCAGAACGGAAACAGGAACAGAGGCTTTTACACAAAAACAAAGGAAAAAGTAAAAGTAAATTGTAAACAATTTAGAAATGTTCCTTTTTTATTTCTTAGTAATTATCTTTTTTCAAAAAGAGAAAAAGAAAAGTAGTTTTAAAATACTTTTTTAATTTCTTTATTACTTATTACGCAATTATTATAATACGTATATATAATAACAAAAAAAGACCTATTCGGTCTTTTCAGTTTCTCTTATATAAATAACAGCTAATATGTCATTCATATTGCGAATATTGGTTCTAAGAACATGCAGAATATTAGATAATTCAACCCATTTTTCTTTGGCTTCTTTAAGCACCGGCAGCAATAACTCATCAGTTTCTTTAATGTTTTTTATGATGGCTTCTTCACTTAAAACACCAATCATTGATGATAGGTTATTGTATCTATCAATCGCTTTGCAGATAATTGCTTCTTTTGATTCTAATAATTGTTTAAAATATCTCCTCTTTGAATCCGCTTTGCTTTCACCGGGAAAAGGTTGAATAGTCATATATTTTACACCAGTTTTTATTACATCATTTACAGGTAAACTTGACAGCATGACACCACAATCTTCAACCACATCATGCAAGAGTATTGTGGCAATAATGTTATCATCTCTAATGCCTAAAGCAACTGCATAGCATACCATTTCTAGTGGATGTATAATGTATGGTGCGCCACCTTTTCTGGCCTGTCCTTTATGTTTTTCCCTTGCAAACTGCAATGCTTTTAATGATTCTCCCATTTCAGCTCCAACTAAAAAACCTCTTAAATATGTAAACATTTTTTCGGATGATGGTTGTAGTTTCATAAAAATATCTCCTTTATACTTTTTTCTTTAGTATGTGTATACTATTGGTCAAATAAAAAATCAGTATCTCTACTGATTTTCAAACTCAATTAATAGTCATTTTCCTCGATAAATTGTAAAATTTCATTGCACTTTTTTTGTTTAATGATGTGTTTGAGTTTTCTTTCATCATACAATGTAGCATTAATTCTACAAACATCTTTGTTTGTGGATGCATTGCAATTGGTTTTTTACATTTGTTTTTCCACCATTCATATTCTTGTTTGTAAGTAAACTTTTCTTCTTGATATGCCATTCCCGCTGCCAGGTAATCACATACAAGCTCTAGTGCATACTTAAAGGGCATTGCTAACGGCTTACATCCATTATCAAAATTGTCCTGCCAATATTCATAGTGGTGAGGATTATTACCCTTATGATGCAACCAAGCTTTCGACACACCATTAACCTCTTTACATGCATCAATTGGAGAACGATCTCCTTGATAGTATTCTACGCCTTCCAAAAACTCTATCGGAGAGAATTTTGAAAGATCATGGAGTAATCCTTTCACTGGCATACCCGCAACAAAACAGTTTTTAAAGACATAGAATTTATGCTTACACACCGTTTTTAAATGTCCTTTGAATTTGTCAATATAATTCATAAAATCTCCATTTCATTGCTTATTTAATTTTAAAATTAGTTTGTACAGCAATTTTTCCCTTGCAATCCTTACATCCTGAATCTTGACTCCATATATCAATTTCGAGTTAATAATATTCAGAATTTGATTCAATTCATCATAATCATTGACAAGAATCATAATGATTGGATATATACTGTATCGTGGGACTTTTTGCGAAAGAACCCTAACATTTAGTTCAGCTAAAATTCTATTGACTAATGCGTAATCTCCCAAACAATTGGTACAAGACACTTTTACTTCTAACATATTTTTCCTCCATATAATCATTTGATTTTATTATGTTTATATTTTTTAAAAACAACCAAAGAGCAACAAAAAAGAGCATATTTGCTCTTTTTTATTTATACCGAAACAATTCCAAATAATTGTTCGGTGTTGTTTTTACATGATCTTTTTAATATATATTCATCTACACCCATATGATTTGCTAATTCTTTTACCACATATTTTATGTTTTCCGGAACATTGACTCTTGAAAGGCCAGGAATATTTTTAGGAGTCAGATAAGGTGCATCTGTTTCAACTAAAATCCTGTCTAATGGAATTATCTTGACAGTCTTTTGTAATTCTTCGCCACGCCTATTATCACAAATCCAACCTGTTATTCCAATAAAAAATCCCATGTTAAGATATTTTTCCAAAGTTTCTTGATTCCCTGTAAAACAATGTACCACTGATTTTTGACATATTTCTTTATGATTTTGTAGACAACTAATAAAATCATTGACTGCTGAACGTTCATGCAAAAACAAAGGCATATTCATCTTTTCTGCCAATATGATATGCTTTTCTAAACATTCAAGCTGTTTTTCTTTTATTGAATACATTCTATCGTAATCTAATCCACATTCTCCAACTGCTATTAACTTAGAATTGTTTTTTAGCATTTCTTCCATTAAACCGAAATCTTCTTTTGTCGCATTGTCAGCATTATGTGGGTGAATCCCAACAGTACCATATGTACTATTTGTTTGCTGTAAAATAAACTCTGAAACTTTTTTACTGCTTGGAAGTGATGTTCCTGTAAGAACACATGCAACACCTTCATCTGCTGCTGTATTGATTATATCTTGTGGTTTTTTAAATTGTTTGTTAAACAAATTTATGCCAATATCATAATACTCCATACCTAATCTCCTGTCATTTAATAAATGATTTCTTCCTGCAGTCTGTATTTTAACATAAGTAAATCAATGATTTTCTCCGGATCTGTTTCTCCTTTTAATTCTTTATTAATGTTTTCTATAATCATACTTGTTAATTCCTTCATCTTATTCTTCTCCTTATTATATATTTATTTCTTGCAACACAATAATTTTTTGATTTGTTGATCCAGCAAATTTATATTCATTTGATTTTAATTTTTCATCAAATTTTCCATCAACTAAGGTATCACATAACCTTAGTATTTTTTTTCGCTTTAATCCTGATTCACTATTGTCACTTAATAAGTGTTCCATGGTGTATCCTGTATAAATCCAAATTGTTTTTGATGGGTATTTATCTTTTACTTCAAAAACCAAACTGTAAACATCCTCAAGATTATTTTCATTTAACGGATCGCCACCTGATAGCGTTAGCCCATCAATATAATCTAGCTTTAGCTGGTCAAATAGTTCTTCTTTAGTAGTTTCATCAAACGGAATGCCACTTTTAATATCCCATGTTTCATGATTGTGACAATCTTTACAATAATGTGTGCAGCCACTAACAAATAGAACGACTCTAAGTCCATCTCCATTAAGCATATCACATTTACCAATATTATGATAATTCAATATATCTCTCCTTCCATGTGATTTACATATAGTATGTTAGATTTTTATGGTATCAAATAAAAAAGACTGTTTTTTTACAGTCTTTACATGCTTACTCGTTCTGAAATTTCGATTGTTTTAGCTTTATTAAATCGGCCTGTTTTTTCCGGAGAAGAGTCAAAATCAGGGTTTCCATCAACAGTCCCTGATCGAGTAAATCCTAAGTAACCATTCATACGATTGATAGATGTTATATTATGACTGCCACAATTAGGGCAAAACTCCATTTCAGTTTCTTGGTGTCCACAGGTATTGCAGTATGATAGAGACAGGTTTACACCTTCATAGAAACCTAATTTCATTGCTCTTCGTACCAATGTTTTAATGGCGTCAGTATTATAGGTAACAGGATATCGGCAATATTGAATTTTTCCACCATTGAAGTAGTTCCAGAAGCGCAATTCATCATCTTGTTTTTCTACCGGAGTAATATCTTCCCACACGGCATCATGAAAACTATTGGTGGTATAGTCTCTTGATGAAACATTTTCAACGACTCCGTATTTGGCCCTGAACTGTTCAATTTGTTTGCCACATAATGTTTCTGCAGGTGTTCCATAGATTGCATACAATATATCATCTTCTTTTTTAAATTGATTAGCCTTTTCGTTAATATATGCCATGACATCCAAAGCAAATTGTCCATCTTCTCTAATAGATTTACCATTATGAATATATTGTAATTCATTCAATGCAGTAACGCCAAATGATATTGTCATCGGTTTTAATACTGGAGCAATTTTCTCATCTGGTTTTAAATGTCCGCCATATAATCCACCTTCGCAAAACATTACAGGATTGCATCCGGCTCTAAGGTTTCCTAAATACTCTATTGTTCTCTTGTGGAAATTTCTAATAACTTCAAGGTAATAACTTAATGTTTCATAGAAATCTTTTCTTTCATTTCTAGCTTTCATATAGATCATTGGTAAATGTAATGTAACAACACCCAGATTACATCTACCTACAAATACTGGTATATCCTTTTCATCTTCGGGATACATACCGCCACGTTCATACCAAGGTGATAAGAACGCCCTGCAACCCATTGGACTAATGGCTTTGTTATGCTTTTTGTACATACTAGGAACATAACCTTCACCAGTCAAGCTTAAATAATCCGGATACATTGTCCTACTTGAACAATCAATTGCTGTTAGAAACATGTTCTCATATTGGGCTTTTTCTCCATGTAATTCCTCATCATACAAGAATACTAGCTTAGGGAATAACACTGGTTTTTTCTTACCTTTTTTACCCTGGCCTCTCTTATGTACAGCCAATATTGTTTCAACAATCATCTGTCCTAATGGTTCTGTTGCTAGCCCAAAGGTAAATGTTGTAAATGGATAATCGCCTCTGGAGCTTCCTACAGTGTTTAATTTATACTCTATACCCTGATAGCCTTGTTCACACTCCCGTTTAGTTTTATCAAATGCATATTTTTTTGCTTTTTTCTTTGCTTCTTCCGCATTTTGATCACATCGATATCCATCAGATAACTCATCAATAAAAGACCATGCTATGTCCATATATTCATCGTAATATTTTTTATAGGTTTTTTCCGCATAAGGTAACAGGAATTTGTCGATCTCAGGAACCGTAAAGCCTCCATACTGTTGTGCTGCTGTTGCAATAATTACATCTCCAAGAACATCAAATGCTGTATCAAGAGAATTAGGTTCACTATACCACTGATTTCCCATTTCAAATCCGCCAGTGAATACTTCTTTTACATCAAACAGAACACAATTCCAGCTGTCTAACCTTGAATCCTCATCATGTATGTAAAAGTATCCATCATGAATAATTTGTCGTTCTTCATCCGTCAGAAAGAATTGTTCATAACGATATTTGGAGTATTCTCCATAGATAAGACTTCTTTTAGTTGCCACTAATTTTGCGTCCTTATTAGCATTGGAACGATCTCCTATGTAACGGATTCTATTTTCTGATTCATCTAGTTTTCGATAAATTTGATTGTATTTATCCTTCCAATTCCTATAATTTCGGTATTGCTTTGCTACTACCGGATTGATAATTTCCAAAGCATACTCAACCATAGAATGTATAGTTTCAATGCAGAATTCAGTGTCACCAGAATTTATCATCTTTTCTTTGATAATTTCAATTAGTTGTTGCTTTTCTTCTTCATTCCATACATGGTAGACTCTTGTGGCTGACTTTTGTGTTGCTGAAATTATCTTTGCGGGATTAAATGTTTCTATAGTTCCATCTTTTTTTATGATTTTAATTTTAGAATAATCAAAATTACTATTCATTTGTTACCTCCTTTTATTTTTAGGTACTTATATTATGGATTGATTAGTATAAAAACAAAGGCAGGTTTACACATTTGGATTATTTTTATATACATTGTGTCTAATGAAATAAAAAAAGAGCCTGGAAGGGCTCTTAATATTCGTAATTACCGTCACCATAATCTTCATCCAAATCCAAGTAAGTGTCATCATTGTTGTCATCTTCTTCTTTGTATTCATATGCTTCATCACTATTTTCATCATCTTCGTCTTCATAACATTCACATTCCAATACCTGATTACCATTTAGAACATCTAAATCCGTTAGCAGCTCAAAATAGCGAATTTTAGAGTCAGAGTCAACTTTCATAAGTTCATCATAGATATTATAGGTTGAACCAATCGGTATTATATCTCCACATCTTTCGCAGATCCGAGCAAAGTAAATACTTGAATCCTTCAATACAACAACATCAACATTACCATATTCATCTTTTAAATCCGGTAATAGTTCTAATGATATGTAGTTATCATATTCAACTTGTGTCATATTTTTTATCTTTTTCATATTGCACCTCCTAAAAATTCTTAGATATAATGATGGATTTAATATAAAAAGATACATTTTTTATCAAAATATTTTAAATGAAAATTTTGATGCCAAAAAACCGTAGTACCTGTCAATTAAAAACCCATCTACCAGTAGGTGAAAACAACCATAATTATTATAGTTCCAAAGAAATCGGACACTTTGTTCCTAATTTGGACCGGAGAGAAAATCTATGTGAGCGACTATTTTAATAAGAAGACAGGGTCAGATCTGACTCTATAGTTGACTCTATTATACAAAATCAAAGACAGGTGGTGTAATGAACTCTAGAATATTCATTAAAAAAGTAGCCTTAGCTACTTTTTTTATCAACAACAATCCATTCATCTAAAGTTAATGGAACATAATCAGATCTCATACAGAAACAATTAATAATATTGCATGGGATGGATATTTCTTTTCCGGAAATGAATCTCTTTATTTTTTTTGTTTCTTGAATAAACTTATCAACAAGAGTTTGATCATCTGTATTATGGGTGTGTCCATGCAGCATATATGTTTTGGGATTACCTAATTCATCTAAACGGTTTTGTCCATTATAACAAAAGATAGGATAATGGCTTAGAATCACTTTTCTTTTATTGTCATTCATTTCTTCATAATAGCTAATCTTCTTAAACAAAGCTTTATTAAAAGCTTTATCGTTTAAATATCTTTCATGATTACCTATAATTAGAGTTTTTACTCCATTGAGAGTCTGCAAAACCGTTTCAGTCTCTTTTGCATTTCCATACGAAAGATCTCCTAAAATCACAACCTCATCATTTCGCTTGACTCTGCCATTCCACTGTTTTATCATATATTTGTTCATTTCTTCTTTGGAAAAAAACCCACGCATATCCATTCTATTGTTCATATTTTCATGAAAAAAATGACAATCAGCAATATAATATCTCATCTAAATATGCTCCCTTTCTTAATGTTTCCAATTCACCTCATTATCAAATGATTTAGCTTATTTACAACAAATTCATTTAAAGCTGTTCCTTTTGGAATTGTACAACAATACATTTCAGCTGACGAATTCTCATAC
>Ga0153920_1000331_pt1 | contig 19333 bp, 17 predicted proteins | sample TSNJ004MetaG_FD_104713 | JGI IMG/M metagenome (GOLD analysis project Ga0153920, IMG submission 104713) | Attine ant fungus gardens microbial communities from New Jersey, USA - TSNJ004 MetaG | ecosystem: Host-associated > Fungi > Mycelium > Unclassified | place: USA: New Jersey, Brendon T. Byrne...
AAAATCCTTTTGAATCTTTTAGGTTCTTTGATTGTCCTATACAGCCACTCAAGCCCCATTCTTTGATAAATTACCGGTGCACGCTTAACCGCTCCGGCCCATACGTCAAAACTTCCGCCTACACCTATCATTATGGTGTTTGGCAAGAATTCTTTCAGATTATATATAAATTCTTCCTGTCTTGGCGAGCCCATTGCGACTAATAAAAGTTTTGGCTGTTTTTCTTTTAATTCGCAATAAACTTCATTATCATCAGTAAAGTAGCCGTCTTTAGCGTAAACTATATCAATATTTTTTACTTCATTTTTTAAATTTTCCACAGCTTTATTTACAATTTCAGGTTTTGCTCCGACAAATGCAATGGATTTATTTTCTTTTGTAAATACGTTTATTAATTCTCTTGCAAGCTCAATTCCCGCTATGCGGCGGACTCTATAACCTAAAATTCTTAATCCGATTTCGACTCCGATTCCATCAGGAACAACCAATTGAGCGGATAGGATTATATCTGCAAATTCTTTATTTTTTGATGCATAGATAATCATTTCAGGATTGATTGTTACAACCTGACCTGAAATAGAACTGGCACAATTTATGGCACTATCAAAATCAAATGTATCTATATTTAATCCTTGCAGCTTTACGGTTTTTCTATCCATAAGTTCATTATATACTATGATATGCAAACAGTAAAGAGTATTAATATATAATTTTCGCCAGTTTAAATAAATAATCGTCTTTTTTGCTTGATTGCAGACCTGTCGGGATAAAATGTTCTTTAAATTTTTCTACAGCATATCTGTCGGTCATTCCTGAAATATAATCAATAACAATTCTTTCTATTTTACTTTCTTCACAAACAGGTTTCAACATATTTGTATATAAATAAAACAATTCCTTTATAACTTTTTTTGCTTTTTCTTCTTCGAGTTTTGCGGGTGAATCTATATATACATTATTAAACATCCATTCTCGTAATTTGGTTGTATAATGCCATCCTTCTTCGCTCATCGCGATATTTGGTTTGTCGATAGAATTGTTGACTATTTCATGTATCATTTTGTTTAATCTTTTACTTTGAATTGAAGAAAAATAATCTATACAGTCTTTAGGCAAGTCGCTTTCAGATATAATACCCGCTCTTATAGAATCTTCAATATCATGGTTTATATATGCTATTTTATCTGCCAATTGCACAATCTGCGCTTCCGGAGTATGAGGTTTATATCCCCATGAGTGGGTTAAAATACCGTCTACGGTTTCTTTACACAAGTTTAAATCCTCTAAAACTTCAACGACTCTTACACTTTGAACATTATGATTAAAACCGCCTTTTACAAGCTCGTCAAGAACACCCTCACCGCAGTGTCCGAAAGGTGTATGACCCAAATCATGACCCAATGCGATTGCTTCGGTTAAATCTTCATTCAAATTCAAAGCCCGCGCAATAGTTCTGCCAATTTGAGAAACTTCAAGCGTGTGAGTCAAACGGGTTCTGAAGTGATCATCAAACGGCGATAAAAAAACCTGTGTTTTATGTTTCAAACGCCGAAATGCTTTTGAGTGCAAAATCCTGTCTCTGTCACGCTGAAATTCAGTTCTTAAAAGACATTCATCTTCAGCCTTTTTTCTTTTTGCAAACTTACTCTTAGTTGCAAATTCACTTAAATTATTAATCTCGCGTTCTTCCAGTTTGTGTTTTATACTGTCCGTCTTAATCATAGCAAGTCCTTTTAGGATATATTATAACACAAACAGTCAATGCGGAGTTTTTGAATATTATTGCGGTTTTACAAATGATTCAAACTTATATTTGGTCTTTTAGTTTTTGAACCTGAATTTTGAATTTTTTTCGACCGTCATCTACTGCCGAACCGACTTTATTCATCAAAAGCCCTGACACCATCCCTATCAGCATTGATTTTGTGCCGGCGATTAAACTTGCCGTGCAGAACAGTGATGTAGCTACCGCTCCGACAACCGGAATACCGTATTTTAATGATATTGAGATGCGTTCATCTTTGTTATCAGCTCTTGAAACACCCCATGCGGCTGTTCCGACAGATCCGACTATTGATAATACATCGGTCGGAGCAGAGCCTAGCTGTAAATCCCTTTTCATATCTACAAACTGGTCGGTTTCTTTTGTGACGGCTTTATCAAAGGTTTTAGCAGCAGAATTTATACTCTTTTTTACCTTAGAATAATTCTTGTCATCTAAAAGGTGCCTGTATATAGTCATAATTTCCTGAAGTTCACCTTTATCACTTTTAATTATATTGTTAATTTCTTTAATTTGCTTTGTATAATCAAAAGAATACTTGAATTCTTTGGAAGATTTATTTAAATTCTCCGTTAATTTATTCAAATTATTTGTTATTACTTCATTTAATTTATTTCTTTCAGCAATTTCAGTATGACCTGCCAGTTTTTTGTAAGAATCCATATTTAATTGAAGTTCTCTTATAATATCTCTTGAGGTCTTATCTTTCGGCCTTATTGCGTCTTTAATAGACTTCAATGAATCCATTGTTGCATTGTAGTTATCATTAATATTATTAGTTATTCGTTTTTTAAATTTTTTGGCGCTGTTTTGAATATTAACTTTGTAATTATTCATAAATTTATCAGCCATAAAAGAATTTGTTATGCCGTCTTTTTGGTAGTCTTTCCAGCGTTTTTTATCGTTAAAGAATTTTTCCAAATCTACTGCGGCTTCCTGCATATCTTTATGTCTGCCTGTTCTTGCGCTGTTTCCGAATCCTTCTCTGTAATTGTTTTCTATAGAAGAATATCTGGTTTTAATTACATCAACCCAGTCTTTTACTTTTTTTGTTATTCCATTGATTGTAACTTCTTTGCCCGGATTTTTTTTCAACAATTCATCGTTTACGTTATCAAGTTTGCCATATAATTTGGATATTTTTTTATTGCTATTTCCGTAAGCATTCAAAATAGTATTGTGACCTACATTTTCAAATACATTGGTAATTTTCAAATGTGCTTTTTCAGTATACTTATTTTTACTCATCAAACGTTTAAACCAGTTATCTTTGACTGAGGCAAAGTTGTTTATACTCTCTGTTTTTCTGGCAAATGAGTTGATTTTCTTTATAAGATAGTTATAGAATTCTTCAATCTCAGGAACGGCTTTATCAAATTTTAGTTTGGCTAATTTCTGCTCTATATGTAATTTAGCCTTTTCTAAGTGTCTGCCTAACCCTTTGGGTACAAAACCTCTTGCAGCGGCAAGCAAACCAAAACCCACAAGCAAGGATGATGCTGCAATTGTTAATCCAAGTTTTGCGCTTCTTTTTTTCTTTTCCTCCTCTGAATCAGGCAAAATTTTAGACACAGCAAAATAATATCCGTTTTTCACCGACTTGAAATCGCTAAAAGGGCTTTTAGCATTTAAATTTTGCGTTGAAATTTGATTAATCATAACTACACTTTGCCTGTTATTTAATTTAACACTAAAAGATAATATTTATTGCCTTTTTGTACGAATTTTTAAAGTTATGTTACCAAACATAATGTTTGCGGATTTTTGCAAGAATGAGGACGACGTCCGAAATTCGTCCAAGCGAGGAAAACCACGCTTTTTCGAGCTGCGAATAATCCAAGAAGGATCATTCAGGCTCCCACCTGAAACGTAAAAAATATTTTGAAACGCAATGCCCGTTGGCACATTTGTTAAGGCAGTAATTTTGATATTATATTTGGGCTTTAATGCAATTTGCGACTTCTTTTGCGGAATTTTTATCGGATAATAACGCTCTAACTTCACCTAATTCGGCTATATTATTGGCTCTATAATCTTTTTCATATAACAGTTTTTCAATTTCATAGGTTATATTCCCAACCTTAGCGTTATATTGCAAAATTTCCGGAACGATTCGTTTTTTTGTAATGATATTAGGTAGTGAAACCATTTTAGTTCTAACAACCATAAGATAAATTAGATAAAACAAAGCAGGTCCTTTGTATGAAATAATCATAGGGGTTTGGTATAAAGCCGCCTCTAACGCAACTGTTCCCGAAGCTAAGATAAGAGCATCCGAAGCGCTTAAAAGAGCATGATTTTCACCCTTAATAACTTTAAAATCTGTATCTTTTAAATACTTATAATATACCTCGTCTGACAAATTCGGAGCCTGTGAAATACAGAACTGCAAATCAGGATGTTTTTGCTGTAATAATTTTGCGGATTTGATAAATGTGTTCATTAAATATTTAAGTTCAAATACTCTTGAACCCGGAAATATCGAAACCAATTTTTTGTCTGCATCTAATCCGTGTTTTTTGAAAAATTCCGCTCTGTCAGCTTTTTCCGGAAGCTGTGAAATTAACGGATGACCGCAGTAATGAGTATCTATCCCATAACTTTCATATAATTCTTTTTCAAACGGAAATATACACAAAACTTTTGATATATTTTTCTTTATAGTTTTAATCCTTCCTTTGCGGCTTGCCCAAACTTGAGGAGGAATATAGTAAAATGATTTTATTCCCGCTTTTTTCAAAAACTTTGAAACAGCCAGATTAAAAGCTCCGTAGTCTATTTGTAAAACTAAGTCCGGTTTGAATTCTTCCGTTATATATTTTACTAATCTTTTACCCAGTGTAAAATGGTCGATAATAATTTGTGGTGAAAGACCTACTTTTCCCATTTTATTATGATCGGAGAATAATTTCACGCCGGTATTTTTTAAATTCTCGCCGCCGATTCCTTCAATTATTACGTCAGGATAAATCTTTCTTAATTCTTCCGCTACTTTTGCTGCATGAACATCTCCTGAATGTTCTCCGGTTATAATAAAAAGTTTTTTCATTTATACCGCCATAATTACTATATTATTTTTATCAGCAAATTCAAGGACTTTTTCGCTATCTACGACAATTGTTTCGTTAGCTTCCAATGCAATCAGATTTGCTTTATATCTTTTCATTGTTTTTAGAGTTTTTAATCCTATTGCAGGAATATCAAAACGTTTGTCTTGAGATGGTTTTGAAACCTTTATTATACACGCGTCTTTTCTTGCCATTCTTGCGCCGCGTTTTATACATTTGTCCGTACCCTCAATAGCTTCAACAGCCATAACCATTTTGTCTTTTATTACCACTGTTTGTCCGACGTCAAGTTTACCCATTTCTTTAGCAAGCCAAAATCCATAATTTACATCATCAAGCTGCGCCTGCGTCGGTTTTAATTTTCCTAAAACTCCCGCAGGAACCATTAAGTTTTTAATAAAAATAGTCTGATCTAAAACGGTAATTCCTGCTCTTTCAAATTCTCTGACTATCAGTAACATAACTTCATCATCGTTCAATCGTTTTATAGATCTGATTAATTCAATTGCTCTGGCATCAAATTTATATAGTTTTAAAAGCACGCCCTTATTAACTTTGCCTAAAAAAGTGGCTTGCTTAATTTCCTCATCTTTTAAAATTTTTTCTATTTTATTAATCTCACCCGGACAGCATGAATAAACTTTTGAGCAATGCTTTTTCAAATCTTTGACATTATCATTTGACAATGAAATGCAAATTACTTCAAACCCGTTCGCTTTGGCATATTGCGCCATTTTTACCGGAAGGTTTCCGTCCCCGGCTATTAATCCCTGTTTGTTTTCTAACATTATTGACACTGTTTGTATTCCTCTTCTACTAATCTTAATTATATTCTATTATATCACAATAAAGTTAACTTTTTAGAGCATTTATTTGTGAAACCTCATGTTCACTCAAGAGTATTGCGCCGCCAAGAAGTTTAGTGTTTAAAACAACCTGAGCGTAAGATTCGGCTAATTCCAGTTTTAAATAAGCATCTTTTAGAGTTGTATCTCCGATTATAAAACCATGGTTTGCCATAAGTACAGCATTGTATTCCTTAAAATATTCAGAAGTTTTTTCAACCAAATCATTTGATGACGGTAACCCATACTCTGCCACCGGAATTTGTCCGAAATAAAAAACATTTTCCGCCATAATAGGATCATCTAAAGGAATACGGCATGATGCAAAAGTGCTTAAATAAGGAGAATGAACATGAATTATATAATTTATATTCGGTCGTAATTTATAAAATTCAATATGCAGCATTTTTTCAGAAGACGGTTTTTTATTTCCTTCAACGACATTGCCGGCAAAATCAATAACCACAAAATCATCTTCATCCAAATATCCATTTGCCGAGCCGGATGTGGTAATTACAATATTATTTCCATATCTTGCTGACAAATTTCCGGAAACGCCCGGTGTAAAATTCTTTTCGCCTGCTTTTTTACCGTATTCTATTAATTCTTTTTTTATCTCTTTCAAACTCATTATAATTGCTCTTTGTTAGGATCTTCTATTTCAATAACTTCAGCATATTTCATTTTTGGTTTAGCAATATTTGTTCTCTCCTCAACTTCAAAAAGCACAAGTTTTTCATCTTTCTTTTCACTTACAGATAATCTGTCAGGATTTTTGATTTCCATTTTCTCATATTCTAAAGATGAACCTTTTAAATCAAGTGCAAGTGCCACCGTAAAATACGTCTGACGTCGCATTACATCATAACCCAAACTAACTTTAACATCATCAGGTCCGACTGATACGAAGAATGCATTTTCCTGAAACATGTTTCCGTTAGGAGAATCATCGGATAAATTTATTGAAGCTACCCATGCTAATGTAAGATATTTATTGACTCTTAAAGCTTCTTTTAGATAAACATTTGAACGACCGTATCTATAGGTATCATATATTGTCATAGGAGTACCGTCTTGATAACCCGAAATAAAATACCCTATATCCTGCATCCAATATTTATACTGTGAGTGTATTCTCGGTCCTACACGTCCGATAAACTGCGTATCTCCCGTACCATATATACCTGCACTGCCTTGCATTACAAATGCAAAATTAACCAATTGTCTTTTTTCACGATTTTCATATTTATATAAAGTCTGGGCAATCTCTGCCATATATTTAAAACGGGTAGTACCAACTCCGCTTGCATCAAGATTTTCATCATGCCTGTTAAAATCAATATCCTGCATATAACCTGCTGCGACCCGGTGTTTAAAGTTTAAATCTAATCCTTCTTTGAGGAAATCTTTTTTCCTTGTGTCATCGGTATAGACAAGTTCTGCCATATATTTCGGCATACGCTGTCCCATGAACCAATCTTCCATGTAAGAATTGATACCGTAATGCAAATATAATTTATCATCTAAATATTGTCTGCCTCGCATTACTATAGCATCATTGGCAGACCCGTAAGCAAAATCCGTTTGATTGTTTGCGCTTTTATATTTTAAGGCTCCGCCTATGCCAAAATCATCTTTATAGTTTACTAGTGGGATAGCTTTTAAAGTTGCGCCGTAAGGTATATCGAATACAATACCCGGACCTGCGAACATACCTAGTTTTGATCTTGATCCGAATTCCGGATAATTTGCTTCAAAATAATCTTGATTTTTATTTGTGTGTGCAGTAAAAGAAGGAATTCTAAATAATTTTTTACCGCCCATAAATACTTGAGCATCTTTTACGGTTATAACATCATGTTCTTTTTTTGCATTAACAATGACATCTTTAGCTTTAATATGAATATTAGATTCTCCGATTTCATCCTTTAAAAATGATCTGTCATGCTCATCAATAATCATCGCATCATAATCAGTACCTCTAATCATAGTAGTTTGCATTTTCAAGATGTAAGATTCTTCAGCTGTCATTTTACCGTTTTCAAGAATTAGTATATTGCCTTCCATATTACCTTTTCTTGCGTTTACGGTTAAGTATGATTTTTTAGTATTGATATTATCCAAAAAAGCGCTTTCTTCGTTCATATTAACTTGAAAATAATCCCCATACATTGGAGATCCATCTTTTATGATTTCAACATTCCCGTATGCTTTCAAAACATTAGAATCGGATTGATAAAACATTTTGTCGGCTTTTAAAATAACATTTTGTATAGGAAATACTAATATAGGATTTCCTATTGCTTCGATATCATTTGTTTCGGTATGGTATTCAATAATATCTGCATCCAGTGTCATTTCATTATAAGTTACATGCTCTTTGACTTCGCCTGCTAATTCTATAGTACCTTCAGTATTTTCAACATTTTCTTCATCTTTTTTTAATTTGAAAATATTGAAATTAATTAATTTTTCAGCATTTTCAACATTTTCATTGTTGCTTTCTTCCGCACTTTTCTTTTCTGCAGCTTCTTTTTCTAATAGTTTTTTTTCCTCTTGCATACTTTTTTCACGAAAATAATTGGTAACTTTTATACGTGTTTTTTTGAAAAGAGGCATACTGTTAGAATTGCTTTTCCCTTTATTCTCGGTTTTTTCATTAACATCAATAAAAGGAATCGGAACAAGCGGAGCTTCATAAAATGTTTCTTGAAGTTTTTCCAAATCCGCAGGATTATTTGTGTATTCAGTAAAAGAATATCCCGGGTTGGATGCTGATATCAATATTACTGCTGTTATAAATAAATATTTTTTCAATTTTTTCGCCTTATTTTATATATAGTTTAGAGGATTGTTAGGTTTGCCGTTAACCCTTACTTCGAAATGACAATGCGGTCCCGTACTATATCCTGTTGTACCTTCGTATCCGACAACTTCTCCCTTATTTACAAATTGACCTTTATTTACTTTAATAGAGGACAAATGCGCATACAGGGTAGTTATCGGACTGCCGTTCACTACGCCGTGATCTACTATAACTACTTTACCATAACCGCCATACCAACCGGAATAAATAACCGTTCCGGAGTTAGAAGCTTTTATGCTGCCAAGATTTGGACCTGCGATGTCTATGCCTGAGTGAAACGTTCTGCTGTTAAATATAGGGTGTGTTCTCCATCCAAACGGAGAAGAAACCCTGCCTGCTATAGGACGTAAAAACCCGCCGGAAGCTACAACTGCAGTCGAACTTCCTTTGTTTTTACTTATCATGCTTTGAATACTTTCAGATTGTCTTGCAAGTTCACGCTCGGTACGTTCATAGTAAGCGCGGTCAGTTTTTAGTTTGTTAATCATGTTTTGATTTTTTGCAATAGCATTTTTTATGTCTCGTTTTTGTGAATTTATTGAATTAATAGATTGAGCGAGATACTTTCTTCTTGCTTCAATATCATTTTTCATTTTCGCTATGCTTTGGGATTTTGATTTAATTGACATCAACTTGTCATAATCTTTTTTCAAAACAATCTTTTCAAAATAGACAATATCTAATAAAGAATTCAAATCCCGCGCTGAAAGAATAAGCTGAAACATTCCTTTTCTTTGATTTTTAAATACCTGTCTAATTCTTGAACGCATTTGGTTATTTACATTATTATATTCAATCATGGATGAGGTCAAATCTCTTTCCATTTGTCTTAATTGAGCTTCCACATCGTTATATTGAGTTTGAGATGTTACAAGGTTAGTTGAGGCATTTTCAAGCTTCTGCTGATTCTTGTATAATTTATTTTTTTCCAAATTTTCAAGAACTTTCAGCCGCTTAATCTTTTCAGTAGCGACTTTCTGCCTTTGTTCTATTACCTGTAATTGAGAACAATCAGCTATCGGTGCGAATCCTATAATTATAATAAGCATCGATAGCGTAGCTATGAAAGTTTTCTTAATCAAATTTATATTCACAATTTACCTTATTTTTCTTATTCGTCAGCGTTACTTTGCCGAATAGACGCTTGCTCACGCTATTTAATAACAAGAGGCAGCATTAATAATCCTACAGTCCAAGCGATAAATGATATTGCGATTAAAGCAATAATTATCTTTTGATGTTTTCTGAAAAAGTCCATGTATTTCCCTTTATTACATAGTACATTATACTGACCATTGTACTATCAAAAACGCTAAAGTGCAATTTTTTTTTAAATTTGTTTGCAAAAAATCGTAAAATCTATTAATATAACTTTATGGAATATAATTTTATTGAAGAGCTGATAGACAAAAAAAGCATATCTAAATCCGAAAGCGGCATAAGCAGCTTTTTATTGGAAAACAATATAAATCAAATCGAAAAAATATTTGATTTTTTTAATTCAAAAAAGAAGCTTTTATTGATAAGCGGATTTCTCGGAACAGGAAAAAATCAGATTATTACACACGCTCTAAGTTTTAAAACACCTGAGACGATTGTTTTAAAATACACTTGTTTTGAGACTACAGTACTAGATGATATATTACTTTCATTTTTTGATAATTTCAGAAAAATGGCGGCTCAAGGGATTATTGATACCCCTAAAACAAAATCTGATAATTTTATTCAAAAAATCAGTGCTTATTTTCAATCAGTCGAAAAGCCTGTTGTAATAGTTTTAGATTCTTTTCAGGATATATTAAAAGACAGCAAACAAGAAGTTCTGGATTTTTTATTCCATCTTTCCGCGCTTTCAAAAGTAAAAATCGTATTAATTTCAAGAGTATTTTCTTTGGAAGAATTTGAAGGAAAAGTTGAATATGATAAAATTTCGATTTTAGCATTAGACAAATCGATTTTTGAAAAATACTTGCGTTCTGAAGGGATTAAACAAATCGGACCTTTATCGGATGAGTTGTATAAATATACAAGGGGTTATTATTTTTATACAGCATTATCAATAAAAATAATACAATTGAGAAAGCTTGCTTTAACAGAATTTATGACAGGATATAACAAAAGTTTTCTTTCCTATAATGACTTTATTTTAAGAGAAGCTTTAAATTTAGTAGATCCCGTCAGCGGACATTTATTCAGATTTTTGACTGTCATAAGACATCCCGTTAATATCAATCTTTTAAAAACTCTGCAATTATATAATGAAGAAAAAATCAATTTTTTTATAGAAAATATGGTTCTTTCAAAAGAGCACTCTAATATATTCCTGCCTGATTATTATAAAGATATATCGGAAAATTCTATCCCCGAAAATATTGCGGCAAAACTTCACAAAGGCTGCGTTGATTTATATGAGACACAGCTGCCTCTTAAACCGCTTGAAAGAGATTTGATGATTTCAAGACAAACAATGCGAAAAGAAATTGAATATCACAGTCTTTTTATCCCTAAAAAACCCGTTTTAAAAAGACCCGCTCTTGAATCCCAAGAGGTTGATATTTCAGCTGTTATTCAGCAATCTGAGCCGGAAAATCAAAAACAGGAAAAAGATAATATGATTAAAAATATGACCTTTATTTTTGATTCGGAAGAAAGCGATGACATTTTGAATTCAATAGCAAATTCTATAAAAAATTATATAGAAATATTTGATAAAAATGCTCAAGATGAAGAAGAAATTAAAAGACTATCTCTTGTTGATCTAATAAACCTTGCAAAAAAAGAAGAACAGCAATTTAATTTTAAAAAAGTGGTAACCATATATCAAAGGGCATTAACATTCAATAATGATGATGATTTTTACACATTCCTTCCTACTTTATTAACAAAACTTGCACATGCTTACCAAAGTCTTTCAGACTGGTTTAATTCATTAAAATACTATGAAATGGCGCAGGAATTTTACAATTCAACAGGTGACACAGAAAAGATTAACGAAATTAAATGGGAAATAGCCAATATATATTTCATAACATTTAAGCGGGATAAAGCTAAGAGTTTGTTGTCCGATATATTGAATTCCGAAAATATTTCAAACAGTTTGAAAGTTAAAACTTATCTACTGCTTGCAAATATTACGGATAATACTTCGGAGCAGATTATATTTGACTATTATAAACGGGCTTTGGAATCAGTGGATAATTCAATTGATAAACAAATTTTGTCTGAACTTTATTTTAAATTTGCATTGATACTTGATGAAAAGAATGAACCGGAACAGGCAATCAAGTATTACAAAAAATGTACTGATATTGATGCTAATCCTAAAGTAAATTCTTATTTGTCATCGGCTTATTCAAATATAGCAACAATTTTTGATGAAGCCGGCAAAACTGAACTTGCGACTAAATACAGTCTCGAAAGTCTTCGAGTTGATGAATTAACTAAGAATTATAACGGGATATACATTTCTGCAATGAAGTTAGCCGAGTTATATTTAAGAAAAGATACAGAAAAAAGTATTGAATATTACAAAAAAGCAAAATCCTGCGCGATTGAACTCAACGAGCCATTTTATATTGCATCTTCCGATATTGCGCTCGGTGATTTTTATGCAAACAGGAAAAATGATGAACAGGCTTTTAAATATTATCAAGAAGCTCTTAAAACTGCTGAAAATAACTTTAGCAAAGATAATATATCTAAAATTGAAATGAGAATTAATGATATTAAACTTCGTATAGGCGAAATTGAATTTAATAAAATCATTAGCGGGTAACCATGAAAGATAAAAATTTTTACAAAAATTATATAGAGGCTTTTCTCAAACAAAACGCGAAATTAAATTTGATTTCAAAAAACGATGAAAATTTTTTATGGGAAAAACATATATACGATAGTCTTTCCATCGGACAATTTTTTAGCAAGTATAAAATTGGTAAAACTTTACTTGATATCGGTGCAGGAGGCGGATTCCCCTCAGTTCCGGTTGCTTTAACATATCCGGAAATAGAAGTTTATGCGCTTGACAGTATACGTAAAAAAATTAATGCAATTGAAGAACTGAAATCCGAGTTAAATATAAATAATCTCCATATAATATGTGATAGAGCAGAAAATATAATGCAATACCATTGCCATAATTATTTATCAAATATCGAAACAAGCGAATGTAAAAAAAAATTTGATATAATTACATCAAGAGCCGTAGCGCCTTTGAAAGTTATTACGGGTTATGCAATGCCGCTTTTAGAAAAAAATGGATATTTTGTTGCATACAAATCAAAAAAAGCATTAGAAGAGATTGCAGAAGCAAAAACAGTTTTGAAAAAATATAATGCGGAAATTATTGATATAATAGAATACGATTTGCCGCTAAAAGAAAATTATGAAAGGTATTTAATAATTGTAAAACAAAAATAACATATATTATGTACTATTTTTGTTTTTAAAATAATTTATCAATTCAGGAACTACTTCGAATACATCGCCTACATAACCCACATCACACAACTCGAAAATAGGAGCATTAGGATCTATATTTATAGCGATAATTTTGTCCGAATCACACATACCGACAATATGCTGGATAGCGCCTGATATTCCACAGGCAATGTATAGTGTGGGACTTACGGTCAGACCGGTTTGACCTATTTGAGTGTCATGTGAGGAATACCCTAAGTCAGCAGCAGCACGGCTTGCTCCTATAGAACCGTTTAATAATTTTGCAAGTTCGGCGAGCATTTTGAATCCTTCCGGACCTTTCATCCCTGCTCCGCCTGCTACCACAACGGTTGCATATTCAAGTTCATTAACTTCATCACCTGCAAACTTTACAAATTCAATTAATTCCACTTTATTTTCAATATTATCAATATCAGGTTTTTTATAAATAATTTCAGTATCCTTGATAATATCTTCTTTTAACGGTCTAAAAACTTTAGGTCTGACACTTGCCATCTGCGGATGAGTTTTGCATAAAATAGTTGCCATTAATTTACCGCCAAAGGTAGGTCTTGTTGCAGCAAGCAGTCCGTCTTCGTTAATATCCAAATCAGTGCAATCGGCTGTTAAGCCTGTATTAAGGGCAGATGAAATTCTCGGAGCTAAATCACGTCCCTGATTAGTTGCTCCTATGAGTATAATTGAAGGTTTGATTTCTTTTATAACATCAACTGCAGCTTTAGCAAACCATTCTGTATTATATTCAGCAAATCTATCATCTTCAACTGCATAGACTTTATCAAATCCGCATTTTTGAAAACCTTCTTTTACTGTTTCTGTATATCCTGGTTTACACATAATAATAGCCGAGACAGGTTCATTTATAATTTTTGCAAGTTCTTGCGCTTTGCAGGCAAGCTCAAAAAATACAGGCTGAATATATCCTGATTTATTAACCTCTGCATATATTAGAATACCTTTATAATCTGACATTTACTTTGTAAACTCCTCTATTTTCTCGATAACTTCCCGGACAGAAGATACCATTTGATGTTCGCGTGATAAAATCATTCGGAAAGTTTTTCTTACAAATGTAGGAGAACCTTTCAGACCGACCTCATTTTCAACAAGTCCTATGTCGACCATTGAATAAACAGGAATGTTTGCATTTTGAGATTTGATAACACCATTTATTAAAGGTCTTGTTGGTTCTTCATTTCCTTTTAAAACGCAAACTAAAGCCGGTAATTTTGCTTTAACAATCTCTGTTCCTTCATCAAGAATCCTTTTTACAATAATATAATCTTCTTCATATCTTTCGATATTTTTAACATAAGTAACCTGGGGCAAATTAAGGTCATTTGCAATACTTGGTCCTGTTTGGGCGGTATCACCGTCAACAGCGAACTGACCGCATATGATTAAGTCAAAGCCGCTTAATTTTGTTTTGATTGCTGAAGAAATTGTTTTTGCAGTAGCGATAGTATCTGCTCCTGCGAATTTTCTGTCAGAAATAAGCACCGCATTATCACAGCCGACTGCAATTGCATCTCTTAAAATGGCTTCTGCCTGCGCAGGTCCCATTGTCAGCACAGTAATTTCAACATTATCATGAGTTTTTTTTAATTTTAAAGCTTCTTCTATAGCATACACGTCAAAGGGATTTATAATACTTTCAACGCCTTCTCTTTGAATCGTATTATGCTCTGTCCACTTAATATCAGTTGTATCAGGGACTTGCTTTATACATACAAGAATTTTCATTTTATACCATTATTTTTTAGATGCCTGTTGTTTTGAAGTTATTTCTAAAAGCGCATTATGAGCCATCATATATACGGAACATTTTTTTGTACTCGGAATATACCAAGCACATCTATCTAAAGTACAAACCATATCCATGCTTGCACCCGCGCTCATTAACGGACATATAGGAAGTTCTTTATTAGCCATAATTTTCTCCTTTTTACAATGCTTGTTTGATTAAGTTACAATTTTCATCACGCACCCGTTCGTGGTCTTTATATATTCGTGTTCTGTTAATAACTTCATCAAAATCTATTTTATGAGCATCAAAGTCCGGTCCGTCAACACATGCAAATTTGACTTCGCCGCCTACCGTAACTCTGCAAGCTCCACACATACCGGTGCCGTCAACCATAATAGGATTCATGCTGGCTTCAGTGTAGATGCCTTTATCTCGAGTCATTTCGGCAACTGCTCTCATCATAGGCATAGGACCTACAGCGATAGCATAATCTACTTTTTCATCATTCATTATTCTTTCCAATACCTGAGTTACGAATCCTTTTTCACCCAGGCTTCCATCATCCGTTGTAATATGTAATTCAGTGCAGGCATCTTTCATTTTATCTTCCCAGAAGATTAAATCCTTGTTTCTAGCGCCCATAATCATGTGAACTTTGTTGCCTGCTTCTTTTAAAGCCTTTGCTATTAAATAACATGGAGCAGCTCCGTATCCGCCGGCAAGACATACAACCGTGCCGTAATTTTTAATATGAGTTGCCTGACCTAGAGGTCCGACTATATCTGCAATTTCATCGCCTGCTTCCAGAGCAGCAAGTTTTTTTGTTGAAAACCCGACAGCCATATATACTATTGTTAATTCGCCTTTTTCTTTATTAATATCGGCAATAGTTAATGGAACTCTTTCTCCGTCTTCATCTGCTCTGAATATTATAAATTGTCCTGCTTGCGCATTTCTCACAACATAAGGTGCATCAATTGTAATCTCATATTGATTTGGACAAAGCTCTTTTTTTGCTAAAATTTTGTATCCCATTTTTAATCCTCTTATACTATCTATTTTATATTATACAATAAAAAATAACAGGGAAGCAATTTTTAACAATAGGAAATTAATTTTCTGTTATTCATCCATAATATATGTTATGGGCACCAAACATAATGTTTGGATTATATGTATTGTCATCCTGAACTTGATTCAGGATCTATCAAAGTTGATGTTTTAATAATCTTTGTGACGTTCATTTTTTCTTTTTTATTGCGATGAAAAAAGAAAAAATGAACCAAAAAAGAAAAACACGCGACCAAATGAAACGAGTAGTCAGGGCACTGCGTCCCTGAAACCCCGCTTTAAAATTATTAATTAGGTACTTATAACATATATTATGGAATATGATGTGAGAACAATTGTGAAATAAAAATTATAATAAAATTGCGATACAAAGCAAAAGTGAGAAATACATCATTAAATTTCTTGCCTGAAAAAATCTGAAATAGAATGTTTCATTTCCTTCTTTAAGAATATATTTCCAATTATCAAGCGGATAATTCCACCAGTGAATTTTCGGCATATTTGTTTTATCTGAATTATATGTTTTTAAATGAGAATACAAACTGACAGCTAGCGGTATTGTCAAAAAAGTCGCAAACAGATAATAATTTGAGATTCTTACTGCAAGTATTGCTATCAATAAATACGCTATTAAATAAAAAAAACATAATAGTTTTAACGCGTCGTTTTTGTTTTTAAAAAATCCACACAGGGTTTTTTTATGCGATATTTTGTCACTGTCATAATCCATTATCATATGGGCATATAATAAAACCTCCGTCATCATTGCAACGCTAAATGAAAGAATTAATACATCAAATGAAAAACTTCCCGTCATAACATAATAAACACCTTCAAACAACAAAGGTCCGAATGCTGCTATAACAAGTAAATCTCCTAACCCTATAACAGAGAACTTCGGATAAGACAAAACAATTAACCCGCCGATAAAAGCCAAAAACACAACAGTCCATCCCGATGTTAAAGTTAAAATAACTCCTGTTATAAAAGATATAGCGCAAAATATACCGATTACCTTCAATAAAGTTTCAGGAGTGACTGAGCCGTCTCGAAGATAGAAGCATTTTTGTTTATGAGCAAATGAAATGTATTTTTCATCTTTAGATAAAATTTTATAATCCATATAATCATCAAAAAGATTCGTTGCAAGTTGAGCAAAAGAAATCCCAATCAATGCAATAATCCCATTTATAATATTCCCGTTTTCTTTCAAAGCCCATAGGAAAATGACAAGCCATGACATAATAGTCATCGGCAAAGAATATAGTCTTGCGCAATTAAACCAAAAAATCGCTCTTTTAATCATTTTAACAAATTTCCCATGCCCACAACAGCCTCATAGCATGCTCCCGCTTCCAGAATTTCTTCTGCTGTAAGCCCGAATAAAGTTATAAGTCTGTAAGCATTCTTATCACCTGATTTAAGCATTTTGACAACTGTAGAAACAGCTTCTTCTCTGCTTAAGCAAGAAAACCTGTCATTTATTCCTAAATGGAGACTTCTTTTTTTAGATTTACCCATTACATATATCCTGATTTAAGCCTACACCCATTGCCAAAAGAGCAACCCCTATCATGCCTGCGTAATTTCCGGCACTTGCTTTAATCACCTTTGTCGGAGAAGTTACTATATTTGCATTTACTTCTTTTTCCAAATATTCATAATCTATAAATTCCGCTAAAGAACCAGACAAAATCAATACATTAGGATCAAAAATATTAGCAAGACCTATTAATCCTATCAATACATCATTTTGCCATTTGTCAAAAACAGTTTTCATTTGCAGGTTACCTTTTTTATAACCGTTAATTACATCGTAGGTGGTTACATTTTTATCATTAAGCATTTCTTGTGCCGTTATTTTTAAACCGGTGCCTGAAGCATAAGCTTCATAGCAGTCGAAAGAACCGCATGTGCATCTTCTTCTTTTATCGGGATATATTTTAAAATGCATTTCGCCTGCCGCTCCGCTTTTACCTTTTAAAATCTTATTATCAATAATAATTCCGCCGCCGACACCCGTTCCGAGCGTTAACATAACAGAGTAAGGCATATTTTTTGAAGCTCCAATAATATGTTCAGCCCACGCAGCAGAGTTTGCATCGTTTTCAATAAAGACTTTTTTATTACTAAGCGATTGAAAATTCAATGAAGGATATTCCGGTGGCATATTTCCTGTTGAACCTATAAGCCTTGTATTTTCATTGTTTACTGCGCCGGCAGTCGCAATTGCAATTAAATCAACATCATTTTCATGTTTATTAATAATGTTTTTTAATATATCAACAATATGTTCAAAGACTTTTGGTGTATTAAATTTCTCTATTTCACCGATAATTTCACCATTTTCATTAACAACAGTGTTATAAATTTTAGTTCCCCCAATATCAATAGCTAATGCTTTCTTCATGTTCTCCTCTTAATTATTGTTTATCTCTGACTACAAAACGGCGTGTAATCAACTGTGGTCTTGTAATGGCAGAACCTATTACAACACAATGCGCACCGAGTTCAAATGCTTTATCTACTTCTTCAGGTTCCCAAATTCTACCTTCCAACACAATGGGAATGTTTGTTAATTTCACAAGCTGTTCTAAAAGTTCAAAATCAGGTCCTTCGGATTTCATCGGTGAAAATTGAGTGTAACCCGATAATGTTGTAGACAGCATGTTTGCGCCTAACTTAACACAGTTCAGACCTTCCTCGACAGTAGAAATATCTGCCATAGAAATACGGTTATTAATTTTTATATATTTAATAACTTCTTCAAGCGTACAGCCTTCTCTCGGGCGTGAAGTACCGTCAAAAGCGATAATATCCGCTCCTGCGTTCACAAGTTCCAATACATCCTTTATGGTTGGAGTTATATAAACGATTTCGTGCCAGTTAGAAGGTATTACATCAGGTTTTGTTAAGCCGATTACAGGTACATTGGAAAGATTTTTTGCGTTTTTAACATCTCTGCCGCCCGCAACACGAAGCCCGCCGGCTCCGCCTTTTACAACAGATTTCATCATTGCAATCATGCATTTTTCCGCATACAGCGGTTCACTCGGCATTGCCTGAACAGAAACCACAACCTTGTTTTTCAAACGATTAATAATATCCATAACCGATATTATAACTTAAAAAAATTATATTTGGGGTATAATAAAAAAAAATGTAAAGGAGATTTGTTATGCAAAAATCGGTTGTTAAGTATCCGTACCTTACACAAGATGTTGAGATATACGAAAGAGATAATGGTCATAAAATAGTTCTGGCTCATAAAGAAGGCGATTTGGTCAACGTGAGTTCATGGGTCAAAACGGGTTCTATAAACGAGGATGACACTAACAACGGGATTTCCCACTTCCTTGAACATTTAATGTTTAAAGGCACGCATAAACATCCGGCAGGCGAGTTTGATAAAATTCTCGAGGCTAAAGGCGCAATCGTTAATGCAGCGACATGGAAAGACTATACTTTCTATTATGTAACTCTTCCTAAAGG
>Ga0153920_1000333_pt1 | contig 19292 bp, 15 predicted proteins | sample TSNJ004MetaG_FD_104713 | JGI IMG/M metagenome (GOLD analysis project Ga0153920, IMG submission 104713) | Attine ant fungus gardens microbial communities from New Jersey, USA - TSNJ004 MetaG | ecosystem: Host-associated > Fungi > Mycelium > Unclassified | place: USA: New Jersey, Brendon T. Byrne...
ATCGTTTCCTCCCGGAGTGCCATTTGCCGAGGTCAAGGCAACGCAGAACGTGCTCATAGCCGCCGGTCTCGATTGCAGCCGGTTTATCGATGAACCCACCGCCGCCAACGCTCTGCTTGGCATAGACAATGGCGCCGTCGTGGATGTCGGCGGCGGCACGACGGGCATCGCAATCGTCAAAGATGGAAAGGTCATCCATGTAGCCGATGAGCCCACCGGCGGCACGCAATTCTCACTGGTGCTGGCCGGCGGCCTGAACATCTCCTTTGAAGAAGCGGAGAACCTCAAGAGAGATCCTCACAATCGGCAAATGGTGCATTCTCTGGTATATCCGGTCATGCAAAAGGTTGGGAGCATCATTGCCCGCCATATCGCGCCTTATGATGTGGAAGCCATTCACATGGTCGGGGGAACGAGCGCCCTGCTCGGTCTGGCTGAGGTTGTCTCCGACATGACGGGGGTTCCTGCAACAACCCCTCCCCATCCTTTATTCGTCACCCCTATCGGCATCGCGATGCATGATCGCAGGTGAAGCGTCTACGACTTGGGAAGGATTGCCATTGTTTACTTGGGATGGAAGGATTAAATTGGAAAGAATAGGCTGCTTATCTCGGCCAGGTGATTAATTTCCGCTACAAAAGAAGAAACTTGGTTCAAAAGGCGAAGCTATGTTACAAGAAGAGTGCGTTTTTTCGGGGAGAAACGCGGATGAATGTTCACGAAGGTACAAGAACTAATCCTTCCTGCACGGTTGAGCATCAGCCTTCCGCCAATGAACTGCGGATAGAAGACGTTGTTGACTTGCAAGTACTTCAACGCATCCAGGACACGTTTGCAAAGGCTATGGGTGTCGGCGCAGTAACCGTAGGCCGCTATGGCAATGAAATCACCCGTCCGAGCAACTTCCAGCCGATATGTCGTTTGATACGCTCGACTCCGGCTGGGCTGGCACGTTGCCATACCTGCGACGCCCACGGTGGCCGCTCGGCCTATCTTACCGGCTGCCCCTCAACCTATATCTGCATGAGCGGATTGATGGACGTGGCGGCCCCCATCATCATCGAAGGGCAGTATCTGGGCTGTATTCTATGCGGGCAGGTACTCATCGAGAACGACCACGAAGCGTTTATTAAAAATGTAACCGCCCGAAGTCTGTCACTCGGACTACCCCATGCTGAAGTCAGGGACGCGATCAGACAAACTCCGGTCGTCGCCCGAGAACGGCTGGATGCGGCGGCCGAGATGCTCATGCTGACCGCCAACCATATTATCGAGATCGGCGTTGCAAACCTCATTCAGGCGCGCCTGCTGAAGGAAACCAAGGAAAAGGCAGAAATGGAGGCAGCGTTGAAAGACGCTCAACTCAGAGCGTTACAGGCTCAGATAGACCCTCATTTCCTTTTCAATTCCCTGACTCTGGTGAGCTATACCGCTATCGAAGAGCGAGCCTCGCGGACCGAAGAGATAGCTTATATCCTGAGCGATCTTCTGCGTTACAGTTTGCGCAACACATCGACGATGGTCTCGCTCGGCGAAGAGTTCAGGATGATTGATCATTACCTCAGTCTACAGCAGCTCCGTTTCGGCGACAGATTCAGTAAGGATGTCAGGATAGAAGCTGAACTCGAGAACCTTCCGATTCCCTGCATGGTCCTCCAGCCATTGGTGGAGAACGCCATAGTGCATGGCGTGGAATCCATTCCTCATCTGGTAAGGGTGAGTGTGTCTGTACGGCGTAAGGACGATATGGTGGAAATCGAGATCAGCGATAACGGCGTCGGAATGAGTACTGAACGTGTCCACGCCCTGAACGAACGCCTTATCATTCCGTCTTCCTCAAACCGTCCCTCCCTTGGCCTGCAGAGTGTAATGCGCCGGTTGGAGGACGAATACGGAACCCACTTCAAAATGCACGGAGACAGTACGAAGGGGAAAGGGACGACCATTACCCTGTCTTGGCCGATCAACGCAGGATATCTGAAAGATCGTGCTGTTCTCCCCGCTCGGACAGAAAGCTTGCCGATTTATCATGCCTAGCTTGCTCGTCGTTGATGACACTCCCCTCATTCGTTCCACCATCGTCCATCTGCTGGAACGGGAACGCCTGGACTTCAACCCTGTCTTCGAAGCAAGAGACGGTATCGAGGCTGTGGAATGCGCACGGCAGAAGCGGCCGGACGTCGTGCTCATGGACATCAGGATGCCGGGCATGGACGGGCTTCAGGCCTCATCTCACATCCGGGCGGAATTGCCCAACACCCGCATCGTGTTTCTGACCGCTTATGATGATTTCGGATATGCACAGCAGGCATTGAAACTCAGGGCTGTCGATTACCTCCTGAAGCCTGTTCGTCCTGCCAAGCTTGTCGAGGTTTTGGACAAGCTGCTGAAAGATATCCGCTCAGAACCGGAGGTGGCCGATCCTCCTGCCCCGATTATGAAAAGCAGCACGGCCCCGCCAATCAGACGTGATCCGGTCAGACGGGCAGTCGCCTTTATCCAACAGCATTACGACCGTCCCATTTCTCTGGCAGAGGTGGCGAAATCCGCGCATATCAGTCCGTCGCACCTGGCTTATACATTCAAGAATGCTCTGGGAACCAGCTACAAGCAATACCTGACGGCGCAGAGAATCGATGCAGCCAAACGGCTGTTGCAGACGACCGACTGGGCGGTCGAGGTGATTGCGGAGCAGGTTGGCTATCCCAACGTTACAAATTTCTACAGGCTGTTCCAACGAGAAACGGGCCAGACACCCGCATCCTATCGCAGACAGATAACGGTATAGGCAAGAGCATGCGCCGTAATGGTCGCTCTTACTTTGCCATCATTGAAGCAACATACCGGCATTTTTATATTTATCCGGCTATGTAATATACAAATTGCTTCAATCAGCAAGATTCTCGAATGAGGGAATACAACCCATGAAGCCGCGCTTGAGCGCATCCGGCCAGTCGCTCCACAAAATCTGACCGCCACCGGAATGGGCCAGGAGTTTCCCGCCTTCAGCGAGGTCCCTTCCATCAGCGGGGGAAAGGCCGCCGAACAGATAGCTCCAGCCTTGTGATGCAATGATCGCAGCGCTTATGCCCTGCTGGCAGTTGCCAAGACAGGCAACCTCATGAACCCGAACCTTTGAGCCATTCATCGCCCTGGCAGCCGATTCTGCGAGCTTTTCGCCGGGCCGTTCCTCAGAGCCGGAAGCACCCACCAGACGACACTTTCGGCATACGACAATGCTGATCTCGCTACCACATAAAGCATCTTCGGGAGGGGGAAGGGGAATCTCAGATATGACCGTCACAATCAACTCCTTGCTTGAGTCACCCGCCAAGCGTTTGGACTAACAATGTGACGGCAGGTCTCCTGGCTCTCGGTTCCCCGCCCTCCACCACCTTCCCGAATCTCACATTCAGTGGCTTTCGATGGAGGACTTACCGATTACAGTTGCGGGGACAGCTACGGAATTGTTGCCTTGAAGACAACGCACCGTATTCCCTCTTAGCCCCTTTCCTCGCAAAAAGGAGACCGTCACAGTTATGATGATCTCCTCTCAAGGACGTGTCAATGCGCGGTCCGCAATTCACCATGTAAATACTCCGGATTCAGGTGACCTTCCGGCAGCAAACAGCCACTTCCCGCTGGCATACACAGCCTCAACAGAATTTTTCCGACATTCATCAAGAAAAAACCTCCGGCTTTCACCGGAGGCCTGAATTTTTTAGAGCCCTGGAAATTTTACCGGGGATCCTTTCAAATCGTGGCGATGTCAGAACTCTCGCAGGATGCGCAGACGTCCCTGCCAGGTATCGTCTGAGCTGATCGTTCTGGCCGGATTATAGAAATCAGGCACTCGACCTTTTGGATCAAGGCGGCTGTAGAAGATTTCTGCGCCGATATCGAAACTTTGAATCGGTGACCAGATCAGGTTGGTGCCAACCTTCACCTCATTGAAATCAACAACCCCGGAATTGTAAGTCATACCGCCGACCGAGACAGCTTCATACCCCTTCCTGCCGTACTTGACACTGGCATAGGAAGCAAAGACATTCTGGCGAATGCTCGGGGTCCAGTAATGTAACAGATCGGCAACGAGAGAATAACCTTCAGCAGTCACGATTTTGCCATCGAGGTCAAGGAATGCGTCCGCAGCATTAACCCGGACACCGCCTGTCTGTTTCTCGCCACCCATACCAAGATAGCCAAGCGCGCCATCGGCATAAGTGCCCTCGAACCAGAATTCCGAGCCAGGCGCAAGGAACGGCAGGTTGATCTTCAAGCCACCGCTGACGGCAAAGCCGTATTCAGTGTCATGAGTGTTGTCAAAGTTGAAATTCTGCGTGTAGGCAGGCCGGACCTGATGCAAAGCGGCGGCCAGACGCGCAGCGCCCCAACCCTGGTCAACCCGGATGTTTCCGACAACATCGGGAAGTGTCTGACCGGCGGACGGAATTTCGTGAATCGAGCCGTATGGTCCGCCGAAATCATAATGGACATAGCCGGAACGTCTCAACACGCCATCCTCGATGGCCAGCGATGCGGTGAAGCCGTCTCCGAACGTGGCAGTATAACCCAGCACATTGGCGTTATGGTCGGAAACGCGAAGCGCCGTGAACGTATCGAAATTGGCATAGAAGTCGAAGAACGAGGTTATACGACCGGCAGTCAGACCAGCAAACTGAATGAACCCCTTGTTGAGAGAGGGGTAGGCATTTGATGCTCCGCTATTTGCAGCAGTGGCATAGTCAGCCAGGAGATTGCCATTACCCCAATCCAGCTGGTAGCGCACATAGACGCGTAACGTACCATATGGCGTAGAGTTGCGCGCATCCAGATACATACGGCCCTGGCTGCCGAATTGAACGGTATCGGTGTTGCGGTCCCCTGCCTGATTGATCTGCGTATCGGCAATAACGCGCCCGCCGATTCTGATGCATGTATCAGAGCCTGGAATATAGAAAAACCCCTTGCCGTGCTCCGAACAGATACGGACATATTCAACTGGGGCAGCCTTGCGAGACGGAAGGTCTGCCGCTTTCGCCATGGAAATGACGGCAAGACCGGCAGCCGTCCCAAAAAGAATCGATTTCACATTCATTCAAGCACTCCCGGAGAAATTTATTTAAGAATACGGCCCCTCAGACCAAGTCTTGAGCAGCCGGAGCACACATGAATCCGTGATTTGGCAGGCAATATTTTTGCTTTGTAATGTTCAAGCGAAATACAAACCCTCCAAATTCAGTTTTAGAGATATGTTATTAAAGATAGAAAGCCTCATAGTATCCTTTGCAATCAACGTTAATTACAAAGGATACCGATATTCAGCGCTTTAGGTAATGTTACCGTGATTAACCGTTAGTCACCTAAACGAGCACCGTTCTATCTTGAGAAAATCTTAGAAAAGATTCCACAGCAACCTATCTAAGCGTGTTGGGAATAACGCCTTTCTTTCGCGTCTGACCGATAAAGACTCCCAACGCCAACCATGCAAACATGATGAAGGTGGTCATCAACCCTGCCTCAATCATGAAGAGACTGACGATGAGGAATCCATTGAGGGCGAACGCAACCACAACGATCACAGTCAGAACCCAGCGATTGCTTATCTTGAACAGAGCTCTGTTATAGATAGCGGGATGCTTGCGGTACAAAACGAAGCAACTGACCACCACCACGACCTGGGCTATGATTGCAGTGATATTGGAGGCGATGGCGATCTCCTTGATGGACAGGCCCGTCAAGATCGGGAAGATGCCAACAATGTACAATGCGCTCAGCAAGTAATGAGGCGTACCGAACCGTTTGCTGACACTTGCCAGCTTTCGTGGCAGCCAATTGTCGTCGCATGCAACGAGGAGACTTTTGCTGCCCCATAACATCTGCGCATTGATAACACCGAGGATGCTGATGATGCCGGCACCTATCGTGAAGTACAGAAAGGCGTTACGGCTCATAATGCGTTCTGCGACAAGAGTAAGCGGCTGGTTGGCCACTTCCGAGATCGGAAGAACACCCGCTGCCACAATACTTGCGAGAACATAAACAATTGTCGCAACTGCGGTGGCCCCGATAACTGTAATGGGTATGTCACGCCCGGGATTCCTCATTTCCCCGCCGAGTTCACTCACCATCGATGCACCGATCATCGTAAACATCAGGAGCCCCGTCGCACTCAACAGAGCAAAGAATCCATTTGGCAGCATATTATCGAAATTGGCGGCGTTAAGCTCCGGCAATCCACTGAAAATGAAGAGTAAAATGGCCGAAGACATAATCAGCGTCAAAATCATGCCTACCCTGGCGGTGGCCTTGGCGCCGGAAAGATTAAGCAGATAGAATACTGTCAGTATGAAGAAAGCTAGCGGCGAAGCCGGAAGTTCAGGATAGAAAACACGTATATATCCCGCAGCAGTAAGTGCGTATAATGATAACGTAAAGTTGGAAAGAAAGAATATCCAGATGGTAAGAAATCCCGCCATGGGAGACAGGATGCGGGTAGGCCACGTGTACATTCCACCAGTGACCGGCATTGCAGAGCCTAATATGGCAAAAGGTATCCCCGCCATGATGGAAGTAAAAGCTGCAAGAAAATAGGCGATTGGAACGCTTGGTCCAGTTATTCCTATCGCAACACCGGTAAGAGCAATAACGCCTCCACCAATGACTTGTTTTAAACCGATGCAGAAAACCATCGGAAGATTTAGTTCTTTTTTTAAGTTATCGACATTTCGGGTAATTGCTATTTCTGACATAGATCCCCCTCTCGAATAAAAATACTAAATTACTCTAGATCGTATTTATTCATTTTTTAACGTAAGGGTACTATATATTAAGCGCGCTTAAGCTCCTCTCTTACGGAGCATATACATTTATATTTAAAGCCTCAAACTCACCATTTAAATCAATCTACATTGCTATAAAGAGACCTCAGAATGATGTCAATAATTCGTCATATAGTCATACTTTAAAAATTTAATGGCGAGCCCATTCATTAAAAATAATAATTCAGTTTTAAGCATTCACAAGGAATCATATTTCAATACATAGTGATTTTAAAGGAAAAATTTTCTTTCTATTGAAATAATTAGACATGAATTTTTTTTAAACGTAAAATGGAAAATTTTTTATTGTTGATGCTATTTTTTTATGGTAGCACTTTACAGTGTTGGACAATGTGCTTTTTTACTTCAATTGCAAGGAACTATAAGCATGGACAATAAACGTAAAAAAGTCCTCATTACAGGGGGCACCCAAGGAATAGGTGCTGCCACAGTTCATTTGCTCGCAAAAAAAGGGTATGAACTTCATATAACATACAGAAGATCATCCAAGATTGCGGATGAGTTTTGCGCTCAGTATCCGGGACAGATATTTGCATATAAGCTTGATCAGGGAGACGCCGAAGCTGTCAAGAGCGCAGATTTTCTGACAGAACACTCGTGGGATGGCATTGTTTTCAATGCTGCTCTCGGTTCGGCAACGGTAAAACAATATGCAGACCAGGGCGATTCCTTCGCCGCGGAAAACGATGAAGCGATGTTCAAGGTTAATGCTCTTGGACCGCTGTGGATTTACAAGAAGGTCAAGGATAATCTCTTGAAGAGAAACACCTCTTCCAAGTTGATCTTCGTTTCTTCCGTTGGCGGCGGAGTTGCAGCCTTCCCGTACTTTTCGCTCAGCGACGGCATGAGCAAAGCCGCTGTCAGCTTCCTCGGGCGTCAATTGTCTGCAGAGAACACCCATACTCTCATCGACGTTTTCGTTATTTGCCCTGGCGCAACGGAAACACCGATGTTCACGGCAAGCACCCTGGTTCACCTGAGCCCCGAACAACGCAAGGCGTTCGATGCAAATCAGGCCAAGAAGCGCCTTATTCAGCCTGAAGAGATTTCTTACTGGCTGGAACAGTTGCTCCAGAAAGAATCGACTGTTCTGCATGGCTGCAACATTGATGCATCCATGGGACTTGGGGTTCGTCCAGGCATTCAGACAGAAGCAAATCTTAGCCATTAAAGGTTGAGTAAAAGATTTTATCCATTACCACGGACTGGGGGGCTATTATTGTTCCTCCCAGTTCATGAGACAGTATTTTTCTTTTAAAAATTAAGAAGAACGCCCGATTTAATTCAAAGAACTCACCTTTCTCGAGATTGGTGAACAGTGATGAATTTGCCTTCGGCGAGATGAAAATTGCAACCTGTTGTATGCAACATTTCTTAATTGGTCTTTTTGATAGGTAATCATTATCGTTCAAGTGAGCCTGGAGTTGGTTTCCCAAGAAATGCCCCCACTGAGTAACGAGGTTTAACATGAAAGAATTTCTCTCAAGACGTGGCCGCTCCAATGTCAAGGATATGCCCCCCCTCGTCCATGCCCATTTCAGCACTGAGAATGATCGATATCATCCGGAGAAAAATCCTGGCGGGCATATCAACATGGGCACGGCCGAGACGCGCCTGGTTGATACCGAAGTCGTTGACCTGCTTCATAAAATACAGCGGCGCATGACGCTTGTCCCGAAAAACATTCATTATGACTTTTTCCATGGCAGCATCGAGTTCCGCACAGCGATCGCCAATTACTGGCAGAACATAATATTCGGGAAGAATTCTCCCAGGCGTCTGACTGCCGACAACATCGCAATCGGTGCCGGTTGCTCTCTGGCTCTGGAAATGCTGGCGACCATGCTGGGGGATCCCGGCGACGTTGTTCTGATCCCCACACCATATTATTCGGGTTTCGTGGATGATTTCGAGGCTCGCGCCGAGGTCAAGCTCGCCAGCGTTCACTGCGGCACCGACCTGCCGAAAGCTGCTTTCGAAGCAGCTCTTGCAGAGCAGAAAAGGAAGGGAAAGAAGGTCAGGGCTGTCCTCTTCTCCTCCCCGAACAATCCGGTCGGCACTGTGTACACGCCTGAGGCGGTCAAGAACGTCATCTCCTTCTGCATGGAGAATAACCTTGATATCATCTCGGACGAAATTTATGCGCAGACTGTCCATGACCCGGATGCAAAATGGGTAAGCACACTGAGTCTGGTGCCGGACGAGTACCTGCATCGCGTCCATGTCACCAGCAGCTTTGCCAAAGACTTCGCGCTTTCAGGTTTCCGTACCGGCTTTGCCATTTCTTTCAACCCCGATCTGCTTAAGGGGATGGCCGGCCTTGCCTATTTCTCTGCCGTATCCACTCATACGCAGGCTCTGTTGACGGAGCTCCTGACAGCGCCGGAGCTCCCGGCCGTATTGCAGGAAAGCAGGGACCGGATGCGGGTTGCTTATAAGCTGATCGAGAAAAGCCTGAATGAGATGGGAATAAAAACCTTGCCGGCTCAAGGTGGTATTTTTATCTTTGCCGACTTCAGCCCATATATGGAAAGGCAGGAGTTCGCGGCAGAGCATACTCTCTGGAAAAAGATTTTTGAGGGCCTTAAACTCAATATATCTCCCGGACAGATTTTTGATGCGCCAACCCCTGGCTGGTTCCGCATCTGCTATGCTCACGATCCGGTTACAGTTGAAGAAGCGTGCAAGCGTTTGCGCCTTCTGAAAAAGTAAAGTCTCGCTCGTTCCGATTCAAAAATAGCACTGATTACTTCAGAAAAATGGAGCTTCCGAGGTTTCTTATAGAAACCTCGGTTTGAGCCAGGGGGTTGCCTTGCCTGAAAGACACTGAAATATCGATGGAATGGAAGTAAAAATTTAATTTTCACTTCTTGAATCATAATATAAGTAACGTCTATCAATAAAGATTACGGAATAGCCAGGCAAAAAACTATCATTCCTTGTTACGTATTTGCATCTTGCAATAAAAACTCCCCAAATTTTCAGTGTTTATGAGTCAATCCTAAATCAAATACTGAAAAACATTAGTTTTCTACAAACTTCTCGGAGCATTCAAATGAAAATAGGTGTACCAAAGGAAATCAAGGCCAATGAAAACAGGGTGGCCATCACTCCTGCAGGCGTCAAGGCACTGACCTCCGCCGGTCATGAAGTCTATATCGAAACCGGAGCCGGCCTTGGCATCATGATTTCCGATGCTGACTTTACGGAAGCCGGTGCTACCATACTCGCCAGCCGGGCAGAAGTATGGTCTCGCGTCGATATGGTCATGAAGGTCAAGGAACCTCTTGCCGAAGAATATCGCTACTTCCGCAAGGGTCTCATTCTGTTCACCTATCTACACCTCGCCGCCGAGCAGGAGCTGACCGAGGCTTTGATCAGGAACGAGGTCATAGGCATCGCCTACGAAACCGTCGAGATGCCCAATCGTACCCTGCCGCTGCTTGCTCCCATGTCGGAAGTGGCAGGTCGCATGGCGACGCAGGTCGGCACCATGATGCTCACGACCCCTTACAATGGCCCCGGCATCCTCATGGGTGGAGTGCCCGGCGTACATGCAGCAAAAGTAACGGTCATCGGCGGCGGCGTGGTCGGAACCCATGCGGCAAAGATGGCAGTTGGCCTTGGCGCCCGCGTCACCATTCTCGACAACAACCTGGAACGCCTGCGCTACCTTGACGACATCTTTGGCGCCAGCCTGCAGACCATGGCCTCCAATCCCTTGACCATCGCCCAGGAGACATCCCAGGCTGATCTGGTCATCAGTTCGGTTCTCATCCCCGGTGCGAAGGCGCCAAAGTTGATGACAACGGAGATGGTGAAGAAGATGCGTCCCGGCAGCGTCATCGTGGATGTCGCCATCGATCAGGGCGGTTCTGTCGAAACCATTCATCGGGCCACCACCCACGCCGATCCGACTTACATCAAACATGGCATCGTACACTACGCCGTGGCCAACATTCCCGGTGCGGTGGCCAGGACATCGACTTTCGCTCTCACCAACGCCACTTTGCCCTATGCAATTCAGCTGGCAAATCTGGGCTGGAAGGAAGCGTGCCGCAAGAACAAGCCTCTCTCCCTCGGAGTGAATACGGCAAACGGACAATGTGTTTATGAAGCTGTTGCCTCAGCCTTCGGCATGTCATCGGTGCCTTTGGAATCCGTCCTCATGTAACAGATGCAGAAAGGCATAGCTGGTTCAGCATTGCTTTTCGCGAGGGGCAGTCCTCCAAGCCCCTTCAGTGACGCAGACCGGGACGGGTCTGCGTCACTTCCCTTCCTATTTCCATTTCAGTTCTGAATCCTGAGCACTTCAATTAACGCTCCAGGCTATTGCCATGGCTTTGCGCTCTCCGATTCAGCTCTCATGATTTTACTAGCGTTTGCGTTTGCCCCTTTTTGCTTTGGCTATAGAGGGGTACCTGGCAGTCACTCTCAAGGGGGGCTCAATGCGAATTGGGGTTCCGTCCGAAACGGACAAGATAGAAACACGTGTCGCAGCAACTCCTGAAACGGTAAAGAAATACATTTCTCTGGGCGCCGAAGTGGTGGTCCAGGCCGGAGCAGGCGTTTCCTCTGGAATTCCCGATGCCGAGTATACGGCGGCCGGGGCTACGATCGGCAAGACGGCGAAGGATGTCGTCAAGGATGCCGATATCGTTTTGAAGGTTCGCCGCCCCGGGGCGGATGAGCTGAAGCTTTACAAGGCCGGTGCGCTGGTGATCGCGATCATGGATCCGTATGGCCAGGAGGCAGCGGTTCAGGCGATGGCGGATGCCAGGGTGGCGTCGTTTTCGATGGAGCTGATGCCGCGCATCACCCGGGCGCAGGTGATGGACGTGCTGTCGAGCCAGGCCAACCTGGCGGGTTATCGAGCGGTCATTGACGCGGTCGGGGAATATGGCCGGGCGATGCCGATGATGATGACGGCGGCCGGCACGGTTCCGGCGGCACGTGTGTTCGTGATGGGGGCGGGTGTTGCCGGCCTTCAGGCGATTGCGACGGCGCGGCGTCTTGGCGCCGTGGTGACGGCGACCGATGTTCGCCCGGCGGCTAAGGAGCAGGTGGAATCGCTTGGCGCGAAGTTCATTGCGGTCGAGGACGAGGAGTTCAGGCAGGCGGAGACCTCCGGCGGCTATGCCAAGGAGATGTCGAAGGAATACCAGGCCAAGCAGGCGGATCTGGTGGCCTCGCACATTGCCAAGCAGGACATCGTCATCACGACGGCGCTGATCCCGGGCCGTCCGGCGCCGAAGCTGATCAGCACGGCGATGGTCGAGACGATGAAGCCGGGTTCGGTGATCGTCGATCTGGCAGTGGAGCGTGGCGGCAACGTCGAGGTTGCGGTTCCGGGAGAGATCGCGGTTCACAACAGCGTCAAGATCGTCGGGCATCTCAACATGCCGGGTCGTCTTGCTGCGTCCGCCTCCGCCTTTTACGCGAAAAACCTTTATGCCTTCGTAGAAACGCTGGTCGACAAGACGACGAAAGCGATTGCCGTGAAGTGGGATGACGAGCTGGTCAAGGCGACCTGCCTCACCCGCGACGGAGCGGTCGTTCATAGCGCATTCCAGCCGAAGGCTTGATCGGGGATTATCATGGCCAATTTATCACCTGAAGAGGCCCTTCAACGGGCCCAAGAAGCGGCGGTGACTGCGCGGCAGCTTGCCGATGCAGCCCAAGGTTACGCCGACCAGATTGCGATGGCCGCCTCCGGCCTGACCCATGGCGCCGTCGATCCGACGGTTTTCCGTCTTGCGATTTTCGTGATGGCGATTTTCGTCGGTTACTATGTGGTGTGGTCGGTGACGCCGGCGTTGCACACGCCGCTGATGTCGGTGACCAACGCGATTTCGTCGGTGATCGTTGTCGGGGCGATGCTTGCGGTCGGGGTGCAGATGGCGCCCGGCATTGCCGACGGCACCGGCTGGGCGCGTGGCTTCGGCTTCATAGGGCTCATTCTCGCATCGATCAACATCTTTGGCGGCTTCCTGGTGACCCAGCGCATGCTCGCCATGTACAAGAAGAAGGGGTGAGCCGATGTCTGCGAACCTTTCTTCCCTGCTTTATCTGGTCTCGGGGGTGCTGTTCATTCTGGCGCTTCGCGGCCTGTCGCATCCGACCACGTCGCGCCAGGGCAATCTGTTCGGCATGATCGGCATGGGCATCGCCATGGTGACGACGCTGCTGGTGTCGCCGCCGTCGGGTTATTCCGGCTGGCTGCTGATCATCCTCGGCATCGGCATCGGTGGCAGCATCGGTGCGGTGATCGCCCGGCGTGTGCCGATGACGGCGATGCCGCAGCTGGTGGCGGCGTTCCACTCGCTGATCGGTGTGGCGGCGGTGGTTGTTGCTGCCGGTGCGCTGTATGCGCCGCAGGCGTTCGGCATCGGCAAGGTCGGGATGATCCACGGCTCGTCGCTGTTCGAGATGGGGCTTGGCGTCGCGATCGGCGCCATCACGTTCACCGGTTCGGTGATCGCGTTCCTCAAGCTTGACGGTCGTATGTCGGGCAAGCCGATCATGCTGCCGCAGCGTCATGTGATCAACGGCGTGCTGGCGGCGGCGCTGGTGGTGCTGCTGGTCATCTTCATGGTGACCGAGAGCTATGCCGCGTTCTGGCTTCTGGTGCTGGCGAGCCTGGTGCTCGGGGTGTTGCTGATCGTTCCGATCGGTGGCGCCGACATGCCGGTGGTGGTGTCGATGCTGAACTCGTATTCGGGTTGGGCGGCGGCCGGGATCGGGTTCACGCTCGGCAACATGGCGCTGATCATCACCGGTGCGCTGGTGGGGTCGTCCGGTGCGATCCTGTCGTACATCATGTGCAAGGGCATGAACCGGTCGTTCATCTCGGTGATCCTCGGCGGCTTCGGCGGCGAGGTTGCCGGTCCGGCGGGCGGGGCGGCGGAGAGCCGTCCGGTCAAGCAGGGCTCGGCGGATGACGCTGCGTTCATCATGAAGAATGCGGCCAAGATCATCATCGTGCCGGGCTACGGCATGGCGGTGGCGCAGGCGCAGCACTCGTTGCGTGAGATGTGCGACATCCTCAAGAAGGAGGGTGTCGAGGTCAAGTACGCGATCCATCCCGTGGCGGGCCGCATGCCGGGTCACATGAACGTGCTGCTGGCCGAGGCCAACGTGCCGTATGACGAGGTGTTCGAGCTTGAGGACATCAACGGCGAGTTCCCGCAGGCGGATGTCGCCTTCGTGATCGGCGCCAACGACGTCACCAACCCGGCGGCGAAGACCGATCCGAGCTCAGCGATCTACGGCATGCCGATCCTCGACGTCGAGAAGGCGAAGACGGTGCTGTTCGTCAAGCGCGGCATGGGCTCCGGCTATGCCGGCGTCGAGAACGAGCTGTTCTTCAAGGACAACACCATGATGCTGTTCGGTGACGCCAAGAAAATGGTCGATGAGATCATAAAAGGCCTCGAATAACCTCTGACAGGGTTACCTTGCGGAATGGAAATCCAGATATTCATTCCGTAAGGCTGATACCTTTGTAGGAGCCCACCGCAATCGTCGCGTTTTTGCGTCGAAAACTATATATTTATGTGTGAGATTTACTTCACAAGGACTAATTTCAACTTTATCAGAGCACGCTGCTTCCATCTAGAAAGAAAGCCTCAGATTGATGAACGGACTCGACGAATTCGACCGGCGGCTTTTGGATATCCTGCAAAACGACACCACATTGTCGGTGAACGAACTGGCAGAAAGAGTCGGGCTATCCGCAACCCCCTGCTGGCGGCGCGTTCAAAGACTTAACCAGGCCGGCTATATCAAGAAGCGGGTCGCTCTCCTCGACCGCGATCTCCTGAATGTCGGAATCACGGTTTTTATCGTTTTGAAAATCAGCCAGCACAATGCCGAGTGGGTCGAGCAGCTTCGAAAAACGGTCCAGGATATCCCGGAAGTCCTCGATTTCTATCTGATGAGTGGCGACGCCGATTATCTTATCCGCGCCGTGGTGCCGGATATAAAATCATACGACAGACTCTACAAGAAACTGATATCAAGCATTAATTTCACCGATGTATCGTCGATGTTCGCAATGGAAGAGATCAAATCGACCACCGCCATTCCCCTTGAATATGCATTCGTCTCCTGATCCCGCTGCTTCCCGATAATGATGCCCTGATTTGTCTCGCGTCAAAACGCAAAAGGCTTGACGATGCCTTCGGTATTGGACTGTACGATTCCACCGACAGCCAGAGATTTCCGGTCGAGCACGGCATAAGGATGCCACATCAAGCCCGCCAGTCATTCGCCGTAATTTGGTGTAAAAACACTCATCATCGCAAACCGTCTTGGATAAATGTCGGCTTTCATCTGGTTTTCATGACGACAACTTATTAGATGCTGTTAATTGCAGAGTTCTGTTTGTCAGAGCAGAATGCATTCTGCCAACGGGAGAACCGACATGATTCTTGATCCCCACAAGGGAACGTTCTGCAAATGAGCGATTTAAACCTGTCATGAGTTTCCCGTTCCCGGAAAAAGATATTTCTCCCAAGAAGCTTCTGATGACCGCTGAAGGTGGAGAGACTCTAAAGCGCGGTCCATGGCGCCGTCGGCTTGCATGGCTGGGGCCGATAGCAAGCACCACTCTCTTCGTGGTGGCGCTGGCGGTTCTGTGGCACATCATCTCCGGCATGGAGATGGCGAAGCTTAAGCAGGCTGTCACTTCCGCAGGCCTTGAACAGATAGGGCTTGCCCTGATGTTTACCTTTATCAGCTACGGTTTGCTGACCTGTTATGATGCCCTGGCGTTGTGGCAGCTAAAGATCAAGGTCCCCTACCGGATTACCGCCCTTGCATCATTCACTTCCTACGCGATCAGTTTCACGCTCGGTTTCCCTCTCCTCACGGCAGGAACCGTCCGATACTGGATTTATTCCGGTCGGGGTGTGAAGCCCAGTGTCATTGCAAGCCTCACCGTCATTGCCGGTTTCACCTTCTGGATCGGCATGGGCACGGTTCTCGCGTGGTGCCTGCTGCGCCAAGCCGTCGTTCTGAGCAATCTCGTCTATACCCGGCTCGGATTTGTCTACTTGATCGGCCTGGCGGCCACCGCGATTGTTCTGGGCTATTTCATATGGGTGTCGCTGAAACGCCGTCACGTCAAAATCCAGAACTGGCGGCTGGAGTTACCGGGTTTCCGGGTATCCCTAGGGCAGATGCTGATCGGTGCAGCCGACACCTGCACCGGAGCCGCTGTTCTCTATATCCTCATGCCAGGGGTGGATCTTAGCTTCGAAACATTCCTCGCTGTCTATGTCTTTGTGGTGATGGTCAGCATTATCAGCCATATTCCCGGCGGTGCAGGCGTTTTCGAGGCCATGATCCTGCTTGCTCTGCGGAACTACCCGCAGGAAGATGTATTCGGAGCCCTTCTGCTATTCCGGATCATTTATTATCTCATTCCCTTCATCATCGCGCTGGCGACACTTGGTGCCTATGAGATTTACTCCCGCATGCAGCCTTCATTGCGCGCACGTGCCAAACGACGAGAGATGGATTAACCGACATGGCGGAAAAGGCGTCGCATAGGATCAGAGACCGCGTCGCCTCCCGCTCTCATGCGTGGCGATATGTCTTGCAGGGGCTGTGCGTCGCGATCATAGGCTTCTTCGCGTGGACCGGTCTTCACGGAGACGTCAACCGCTGGGTCGCGGCAGCCGCGGTGATATTATTCGGAGCTCTCCTCATAACCTCCTTTGTCCTCGATGCCCGCGCCATGCGGCAGGATTTGAAGGATATTGCTGTCGGCGAACAGTCACTCCCCCTGGCTGACACGCTTCTCGCCAACATTCCCGACCCCATCATTCTGATTGATCGTCGCATGACGGTTTTTGAAGTCAACGACGCAGCACGCGATCTTCTACCGACATTGCGCAAAGGTTTCCCGCTGTCGTTTTCCCTACGCAACCCGGACGTGCTCGGCGGGATCGATCAGGTGCTTCGCTCGGGAGGATCGGTCAAGGTTCTTCATATTGAGAAAATCCCTACCGAGCGCGCATTCGAATTGCAGATAAGCCTGCTGCGCGGTGCCGAACAATGGGTTCTGCTGTTCTTCCGCGATCTCACATCGTCCCGGCGCCTGGAACAGATGCGCGTCGATTTCATCGCCAATGTCAGCCATGAACTGCGCACCCCTCTCGCCTCGGTCATCGGTTTCATCGAAACCCTCCAGGGACCGGCCCGCGATGACAGTGCCGCGCGCACAAAGTTCCTTGCGGTGATGCTGGAACAATCCCGCCGAATGACCCGCCTGATAGACGATCTCCTCTCTTTGTCGAGAATCGAGCTTCACGTCCATTTGCCACCCCGGACCCCGCTCGATCTGTCGACTGTCGTCCGCGAAATGATAACTGCGCTGACTCCGCACGCGAAAGAAAACAGCACCTCCCTCTCTCTGGATATCACTGACGGCCCCTTCCTCATCGACGGAGACCGGGACGAAATGCTCCGTGTCGTAGAGAATCTCATCGAGAATGCCGTTAAATATGGTGGAGACGGGGGAAGCATCGATGTCGCCTTACGTGCCATCCCTGCAGAAGAAGGCATGGCGGCCCAGGTTGAATTGACGGTTCGCGATTACGGTGCAGGCATCGCACCGGAACATCTGCCGCGGCTGACGGAACGGTTCTACCGAACCGACACAGATGCAAGCCGTAAAAAAGGCGGTACCGGCCTCGGCCTCGCCATCGTCAAGCACATCGTCGCCCGTCACCGCGGCAAGCTACAGATCGAAAGCGAACTGGGCAAGGGCTCGCTGTTTCGTGTGCTCGTTCCGGCACGGAAAGAGCAAAGATCGTCTGAAGAGATTTCATCCTTATCAGGCTGAGGCGGGCAGAGAAAAGCAGGGAGGCATTTTTCCGCTTTGAACTCTGGTGTCACATAACTGTCATCTAACTGTCATAGACCGGTGATGCTTCACCCTTAAGCCTTCATTCAAGACAGCCACCCGCTGTCGATAGGGCTAACAAGGAGTATGGTCCGTGAAAGTTCTTTCCTACGCGCTGGCAGCCAGTATCGGCATCGCTGGCATTGCACTGTCCGCCGCACAATCCGACGCCGCTGAAATTACGGGTGCGGGCGCAACATTCCCCTATCCGGTCTACTCGAAATGGGCGGAAGCCTATCGCAAGGAGACCGGCACGAATGTCAATTACCAGTCTATCGGCTCGGGAGGCGGTATCCGCCAGATCAAGGCGAAGACCGTTGATTTCGGCGCAACCGATGCCCCCCTCAAGGGCGACGAGCAGGAAACCAGCGGACTTGTCCAGTTTCCAACTGTGATGGGTGGCGTCGTGGCCATCGTCAATATCGACGGCATCAAGTCGGGCGAGCTTAAGCTCACGGGCCCAGTGATCGCCGACATTTACGCAGGCAAAATCACCAAATGGAACGATCAGAAAATTACTGCGCTCAACAGCGGAGTGAAACTGCCGGATGCGCGCATCACCCCGCTTTACCGTTCGGATGGATCGGGCACGACGAATGTCTTCACCACCTACCTGTCCCAGGTTTCGGAAAGCTGGAAAGCGGGACCGGGTGTCGGAACATCGGTTGAATGGCCGGCCGGCCAGGGCGGCAAGGGCAATGAGGGCGTTGCCGCCCTTGTAAAACAGGTTCCCAACTCCATTGGTTACGTGGAATACGCCTACGCCAAACAGAATGCCGTCCCTTATGCGGCCCTGCAAAACAAGGCCGGAAAATTCGTTCAGCCGAATGCCAAGGGATTCCAGGCTGCTGCAGCCAATGCCGATTGGTCCTCAGAACCGGGTTTCGGCATCTCGCTGACCAACCAGCCCGGTGACGAGGCCTGGCCGATCACTGCACCGACTTTCATCCTCATCCACAAGGCGTCCGATAAGCCGGAGCAGACTGCTGAAACCCTGAAGTTCTTCAACTGGGCGTTTGAGCATGGCGACAAGATGGCCGATGAACTCGACTACGTGCCGCTTCCGGCCAAGGTAAAGGAACTCGTCCGGGCCGAGTGGAAGAAAAACATCAAGGGTGCAGACAAGGTCGTCTCCGCACAGTGATCCGTAACAGAAAGCCTTTCCGGCGTACCAGGAAAGGCTTCCACGCGAAAGCGGGTATTTCCCTTGAACATGCAATCTCCGATATCCCTGACGGTGCCGGCATCCAAAAGAATTCGAAAGTCGACAACTTTCGGATTTGACCGCATCTTTCGCCTTGCCGCATTGATGTCGGCATGCCTCGTCCTTGTGGTTCTGGCCGGGATCATCGGAGCGATGATTTTTGGAGCGATCCCCGCTTTCAGGGAATTCGGCCTCGGCTTTCTGACGTCGTCCAGCTGGAATGTACCGAAGGAGCAATATGGCGCACTGGTCGCCATCATCGGAACCGTCACTTCGTCATTCATCGCCCTTGTCATAGGCGTGCCGGTTTCGCTCGGCATCGCGATTTTCCTCA
>Ga0153920_1000334_pt1 | contig 19277 bp, 23 predicted proteins | sample TSNJ004MetaG_FD_104713 | JGI IMG/M metagenome (GOLD analysis project Ga0153920, IMG submission 104713) | Attine ant fungus gardens microbial communities from New Jersey, USA - TSNJ004 MetaG | ecosystem: Host-associated > Fungi > Mycelium > Unclassified | place: USA: New Jersey, Brendon T. Byrne...
ATTGGCATGATCCAATTTTGGGTCGAACAGACTTTGAAGAAATCTAGATTGAACCCTTAGTAACGTGGCTCAATCCACATCTTGATAGGTCGAAACGTAGTTTGACCAGGAGTCCTTCCACCATGTCCTCGGGAGGCCCTTCTCTCTTTAAAATTAGGTCGGATATCCTGTCCACCGTCAAATTCGGAGCTCACGCATTGAAGCTGGGTAAGTTGATGCGGCCTTTCAGTTCCATTGCACTGATGATCCGACTTCGGTCAGGTCCCTTCGAACCAAGCGTCAATGTCAGTTCCACAGAGGATGTGCCAATAGGATGTAGCATTCAATCTTCGATAGTGACGTCAAGTTTCCACGCAGCTGCTGACAAGAACAAGCTACTGCAGCTAGGGAGTGTCCAGGACGTGGTAATCACACGTGTTGAGCGCCTTTACGGTGACGGCCGACACGGGTCATCGATCCACAGCTTTTCATCATCATTACCAATACATTTACATTTTTGGTGCTTTCGTTTTCAGCAAGCAAACATGATCCAGCCACTGGTTCTAGCAGCGCACGATGATTCAACGGTGATTTTTCCATGGTATAATCAAGTTATGTGGTTAGGTATCTTTCAATATGAAGCTACGTCGTTTGCAGGGTCTCCCGTGATTCGGACGTACATGTCGGTGCCAATGATGGGATAATCAATGGACAGTTTTGGCAGTGTTGCAACTGGCGATAGGTGATCATCAGGGGCGAACCTGCGTTCGTTGACATATTCTCCATCACTCCGTACTCAACGTCGCCCTGGGCTCAGTTGTAACCTTTGGATTTTTGTCCTAAAAACTAAAATAGTCTGGCATGGAGCAGGGTATCATGGACCGAGATCACCAGTCAAACTGCTGTCACACAACTGTTAAAACCCTGCATCACAGAGTCCGCTATGCACATGAGGCACAGGGGATCCACTAGGACCACGGATCCGTATCGACAAGAGATAGTATAAGTCATTTAATTTACTTATATAGACCCAGAAAAAATGCAGTACCTTGACCTATTTCTTGGCCTGTTTCTTGGGCGTCGAAACTTAAGTCGCACGAGAGGGTGGGTAGAAATTAGTAAGCATTGATCTCGGAAGTTGTAAGTAAGGAAGAAACACGACTGATTGCCCTTCTAACTGTATCCGAGACTCGACGTCGTTTGTTATGCTCCAATTTAGAAGCCACTCGAATGTCCTCGAGGAACTGGAGACGTCCACTGTTAAGGCTGGTGAATACTGCAGAATCCGAAAATGCTCTCCACACCATGACGAATTTAATTGCACGACGACGAACGATGTGCCATGGGTATGGCATGGCAGGAGGCGAAGGAGATTTGAAGCCTTCGATAGCGGGGTTCGTTTGCAGAGTGTCTGACTGGGAGTTAGCATCGTCAATGACACTCTCCTGCAGGAGGCGGAGATGCATCTCCTGCAACTGGAAGTAACCGATCAAGGGCGAATAGGATTCCTTCAACTCCTCTGAACGTGTAAAAACATCGCTTAACAAGTCTAAGCTCAAGGATTTGTTACAGGTCTCTGTCTCCCCGTACAAAACTTCGTCTGTCCACTCTGCACTGTATTTCAACGACACTAGAAGGTCCTTTAGCTTTCTCTGTGCATTTTCTAAATTATCGGTAATCTCCTGACTCAGTCTCCACGGGCCGGTGATGGCTGTATTTAGGCCTTCCAGCTCGTTTTTAACACGATGGTCATTGGGAGGTAGATGATTGGTTAGTAGAGGATCTACCAACTGGGCGTAGAAGTACATATGAGCTGAGACTTCGGCGTATTGCCTTCCATACTCGGCAATGAGGGAGATAGGGATGGGGAACTCTGTCGAGAGGAACATGGCAAGTGCATCATGGTGGTTTGTAAGGGTATGAAGAAGGGTAGAAATGCGAGCTCTTGCAAGCGGTTTAGAAAAACAGTTTCCTCGAACAGTCGAAGGTAAGTCGTTGAGCTGGCTTGCAGTTGTTCGCAGGGTTTCTAGAGCCGTGGAGTGACGCTGGACAAGTTCGGTGGGTGGACTCTGGAGAGTGTCAGTGGATGGAGAAGGATGAAGCTGCCGAATCGGGCTGGGTTTGAAGACTCGCCAGGAACATTTTATTCGACTTGGCATCAAAGCTCTTAGAGGCGGAAGGGAGGATATGCGACATGACTGTAGGCGGCCTGACGAACTTGACGACTCAAATTGTGTTTAAATACTATCTGAACGAGATAGGAGATTGTTGTATGACGTCAAAAATAATTGTCAAGTGTTAAGATGCCATTCCAAAAAACTCCAGAGTCATACTCCTATGCCATAGGAGACTGATATTTGCTCTTGTTTCCTTCAGCAAAATGAAACATGTTGTGGTTAATGTTTGGGTTGACCAAACGAGTTAGCACTGATGAATTAGTCTATGTTGTTTGATACCACAGGTCCCGTTGCTAGACTCAAAACATAGGCCTAGGACGGCCGCTCTTATTTGGGACCGAGGCAATGCCATAAGCTCCCACAGTCCCGATCTGAATCTCGGTCAAGGACGCGTGAATTAAATACAGACGCCCCGCTTCAAGTCTCGCTGTCACCCAAATCAAGCCTCAGAGTTCGAAATGTATGTTCCCTGTCCTTTGCTGCCCATTCTTGCAATCCAACGCACCTGCCATTTCGTTTATTTCAGAGTCATCGACCCCTCGTGCGACAGAAATCAGACCTGATTGCATTCACAGCATTCGAGATTTGACCTCTCGCCTACCTCCGCCGACAGCCCGAGTGAGGCATTCCTTCACTCGTATAAATGATGCTCATTCAGATCCAGGTACAACTAATGTGTCGCAGAGAACTCTATCTCTTCAAATACATCTGCAAACACTCTCAGTTCGACCATGAGAAGAAAATTGACTGCGCGAAGGAAAACTGTTTTCTAAGTGCTTCTCACTCCAAGGAGTGTGGCAATCTTTGTACTTGCCAGCGATACCAGAATCAGCCCATTAGGATTTATTGTGATGTATGTCAATTATTTCATGACAGCGGCTATGGCCATTCACATACCTTGTAGCTGCCTATCCAATGCCGAAAATGTTCCTTCAATACTGCTACTAAGAAGAGTACTGAGGAATAACATAGTACCGTAGTTACGTGTCTACATGTGTAGATTAATAAGAGTTTGGTCTTCTATCCCCCCATTATCATACCTATCTTCATCGTCTTCCTCTGTCTGCTCTTCTTGCGTGATGGCTCTTTGTTTATTCTGTGCCTTTTCTATGTCATCCAGGGTCCATAATGATACCCCTGTCTGATTCTCGTTGGGATTCTGTGATATGGTACGCATGAACAACTTGGCTAATGTTATTGCCATGTCTGTAGAGAGATTCGATGCAGTTTCAGTGATATATTGGTTAATCCAGCGGGGAAGCTTGGCTCGTTTGTCAGCCCGGGCAAATCGCTAAGAGAAAATGGTGAGAAGATGGTCAGCAAAATGGGATAGGAAATGGCATAAAGCTTCAAACTTTGTCGGCGAACACCATGAGCCCCCAGTCCGTCTTCCCTCGTAAAACACGACCCACGCACTGGGCGGCATTTCGCATGGCATCAAACCCCAGAAATTCAGACTCCCGTATTCGGTATGCGTCACGAAGGTACTCCAAACGTGCTTTCAATATTCGAGATTCTGTGTATTGATAGGGGATGCTACAAAAGGATTAGGCGATAATATAGACGAATAATAGAGGCTATACCCAAACATAATGACTGCTCGCCCATAGTTGTGGTCAAAATCAATCCCTTCAGAAACCTTACCCCGAGCTACAGAAAAGAGAACCGCTCCGCGACCGTTGTTACAGGCCTATGATAGGAAGTCTCAAAAGTAGATCTTTGAGCCAAACAAGACTCGGCCTACTCGTCGATAATTTTCTAGCGCAATGCTTGTCTCATTGGCATCGGGAGTTTCGACAAAAATGAGCTTGTTCTTCCATACTTCGTTCAGAATCCCCTGAAAGTATCACTTAATTATGGCTCTCCGTTCGTCATAGGTGGTTACCATATCATTCCATGCCGCGACGATGGATTCCATATACAGGTAGCTCGGGAAAAAAGCGACTATGCCATCAGGGACGATTTTACAGTATTCAACCAAGATGCTTCCGAAATTACGGACCACGGCGGGATCATTCCTAACCTCAAATCGGGAACTAATGGCCACTTGATCGCTTCCCCGCGTGATGACCTGCATCAGTCTTGAGCAAGCAAATTACCGATAGGAGAGCTACGAACCAACGGCAGGAAGGCATTCCTTGTCAGTGTCATTGGATAAGTCTCCTGAACAACGGGTGTGAACTGGAGCATTTTTGGGTACATGTCCAGTGGTGAGATGGTCCCAGAAGTGATGACAACACTACTGAAGCGTTCGAAAACTGGTTTAATCGCAATTGAGGGATCAAGACATCTGATTTTTTTGCTCGATGTCAATTAGTCCACGGTGATCATGAAAAAACGCACGTAAAGTGGAAGATTGGGTTCGGGACTGTGGCGGTATCGGTTTCGAAGGGCTCCAGAATAAGCAAGAATCCTTTCTACAGATTAGCGTAGCACTGGAAACGAAAACCTGAAGATACCTTTCTCATAAGTGCTAACCAAGGTTGCGAAACTCGCAACTTTCTGCAAACTTGAATGTTCGTCCAGTCTACTAAGCTCTAGTGTCCGGATCAAAGATTGCAGCCGCTCGGCACAGAACCTGCGAGTTATCTCAATAGATGGGAAAAAGTACGAGAAGATATTACAAGCGTACCGCAGTGGCCGCCGTTCAATGTATGTGATGTCCTTCAGATGCTGCAAAAAGGAAAGCGGGGTCTCAGCGATCACATGTAAGACTCTCATGCGTGTCTGATGAAGATGGAAAAGTCAGATTCGTATGGACGCTTCAGAAAATAAGACACCTTCAAGTATTCAACGAATCGTTTGAGAAAAGCGATAAAATGCTCTGCTTTTCGAATGTTTCCAGGTATTGCTTCTCTTAGTATATCTTCAGGAAGGGCTTGTTTGAGCGTTGTAAGCCTATTTGAACTGAGCCATACTTTACAATTAACGTTACCAGGGTTAGCCATGATACCATCAGTGTCTGCATCGTACGCTTCTTGCAGCCCTTCCACTAGTTTGGCATATTCGTCTTGTAGCTTGGACGCATCTATACTTTTGATTCTGAAGAGTAAAGATTAGCAAGGAAATCCAGAAAAAGTCGCCTGAATTGAGATACCAACTCTTCAATCTTTTCTCCCAGCTTCGCTATGCTTCTCGCCGCTGAGTCAAGCATAGGACGAGTTAGATCGATGCTCAGCGACTCAATGCAGACATTATCTGGTTGAGGCATGTCAGGCTACATGAAAATAACAGGAATAAGATAGCTAAAGAACCAATGTTATGAGCTTCATCAAAGACGACGATAGAGTCCTTTGACATTTCTTTTGATACCTGCTCGGCGACCTTGGGGTCAAGCAGATAATGGAAAGAATAGATGATCACATCCACAAACGGCATCTTGAGTAAACCAACATGAACTAGGTCTGAAGAGTCTAACTGCAACAACACTCACCATACGTCGTACTGCAAAATACGGACATATGCCTTTGTCCTTGCTGTACTCTAAGACATCAGCAAGCGTCCAGATACCAGATGGTAAAAGATTTCCTGGTTCAAGCTTCCCCAGATTCTGAAAAAGATCCCCTGCCTCAGAATTCGTTCAATGATTCTAACGAAATGCATACTTCATGCCAATCACACAGCTCAACAGAATCCGGGTCCGCTCTCCCCTTCTCGCACACGGCAGTGTTGGTCAAGTCCCGACATCGGGCATCGACAACCTTCCCCTTTTTTTCTTTGGCAACCTAATATCACTACAAAGTCAGCGGAGGCCGACTCAAATAGAGGCCATGTACATACTTCTGGGTTTACGCAGAGATTTTTTCGGCTCGTTAATCCAAGTCCCATGTACTGACGTTCCTTTGCCTTCTCTCCGACATCTACGCAGGATTCTCGGTAACTCATCAGCCGCTTCAATTCAGTTAATGCCTTTTCAATTTCTGGTACCGTTCGAGAACAATAGATCAGTTTACGTTTAGTGGGATGAAACTGGGCGTCGGTTATACCACAAGAGCGCATCCATGACTTAGCAAGCTCACCTGCTGATAGGACACGATGAGAGAGAGTAGTGATACAGTCTTTCCAGTACCCGAGGGCATTTCCAGCACACAGTGTCCCTGTAGCGGTGGTTGTGTTCAGCAGTTCTGGTCCGTCTGGATCTAGGGATCCGTACGGTGGCATCAAGGGTTCGTTTCAGGTCACACATATAGGCATATTGCTCTATTATGATCAGGAGCCAACTATTGCAGGGCACGAGCGAAAGCTACCTGGATAGATGCGGTCATACGGAAAAATGATCTAGGAACAATGTAAGGAGCTCGACCCACGATGGGCAATGCATACGTACAGGAAGGTCGTCAATGAAAAATTTCATTACCGGGGCCAAGACTTCACACCAAAGTGACTATGTAACCGTCAAAGAAAGAGGACTCCAAAGCCACAGTAGGCAGAAGTCAGAACCAAGGTGATTTGATTCGTGCTACTAAGTCACACTTATGCTCGGTGTCACGTCATGTATAAATCAAAGTTCAAAAAAGTCCTAGCTTAGTCCTTCCAACATTCAAATACAACACTATGGCGATCGTCAGCAGTATCATCAATATTGTCATTGTCATCATCATCAGCAGCCGCAGCAACACTTTAAGCAAATTCACCCAAAAAGCCATGCCTATCTTCGAGCGTTGTTGTCAGGTAAAAAGCCCTGCCCAATGGATTGAACAATTGATGCAAGAGGTCTAGCAAGTTGAGTTAGAACACGCAGCGAGGACCGAGGGACACTCGAACACTTGTCCAATAGCATTAGTTCCATAACCATCATTAGGTGAAGTGCCAGTTTGTGTTTGAACTGGCTCCGTAGGCGTCTGATCGGGCACCGGGGATGTGGGTGAATCAATGATGGTTCCAGGCGCGGTTGTGAGGTCGGGCTGGGACCACTATTTTGGGATGTTAGTGGATAGGAGAGAAGAGGGGAGTACGTCCAGAAATGAAGGACTTTACCTGATAGTGGATTATGCCCTGGAGACCTTGGTCCACGGCGGCTGGAGAGAATATCCAGCATCAGTGTTTTTGATTTTGATATGGGCTTCAGCATACCTTGCATCCACTGAGATAGTGCGTCCGACGCTTGTGCGTCCGTAGCAAACGATTGTTGGGTTGCACTCGCTGTCGGACACTTGTTGAATGGAATCAAATTAGGACTGACAAAATCTTACTCGTATCATTGGCAAATGGCGCAACTGTCGTGTTGAAGGGCACAAAATCCGGTGCATTCTGCTGTGTAACAAGGCCTACGGCATTCATTGTTACTGGCTTCCCGAATCTGAGCAAATGCTGAGAATCATGAGAAGGAACAATCGATCCAGATACGTACACTTGACCAGCCATGGCATGTTGCTGTATCCAATCTAAACCTTGCTTCAGACTATTGTTGAATGGCGGCAGGTTAGGGTCATCTGGTGCATAGCTATTTTGATCAGGAAATAGCTGGAAGCTACTGAGACCAATCTCCGGAATGCCGAGAATATCGTTACTGTCGACACCAAAAGAACCATCCTGAGCGGTGCCCAGGCTTTGCTGTCGACGGGTAGCTGAGTGTGACGTCAGTGGCATCGTAGAGACATCAAGAGACCAACAGCTCACGAGTCGAAACCCAACGCCCGCGAATTCTTATACCACCCTGCGAAGTAGATCTCTTGGCTGCTGCTCGTGTCTTCTTGAAGGCTTCTTTGCGCTCTCGTAAGATTCGTTCTTTGGTAAAAAGTGCAGCGGTATTGCGACGAACTCCAGGGGCAGGAGAGGGTTGAGGAGGAGCTTGTGGAGGAGGAGCTTGTGGAGGAGCTTGTGGAGGAGGAGCTTGCTGAGGGGGAGCAGGAAGAGGGAAAAGTTTCGGGCAATCCATGCACTGAAATCCTTGCGTTCTACATATACTTGGATTGGCGGAGATTCCTCATAGAAAGTTGGAAAACTAACCCGCTTGATACAAGGTGGTTAGGATCTATCCTCTTCACATGTTGAGCCAATGTAGAATGCCAGAGAGTGACATTTTGTGTAACACAACCAGGGGAAGCTGACACAGACGAGTTACACCTATTCAAAGTGAGCAGATAATCACCTGTAGTCTCCTATATAGCTAGGCACACCTGGGATCGTTGGCGAGTTCCCTGTAAAAAGGTTATCAGATCTCTACTGAGTGTAGATAGTAAACATACCAAGAAAGCACGTTGGGATGGTCGCGGTACCGTTGGACAATTTGTGTAGTGTAATTCATGAAAGCGCCAATCAAAGTCTGATTGGTAAAGAATTGATCATGCTCGCGGGGACCACCAAAGTTCCGGACATAGGCATCCATACCCCCTTGAAAATATAAGAAAAACCGGTACTTGCCAAGTATGACAACCGTACCATAATCATTGCTCAGAGTATTTCTCGGGCGAGTACCATTAAACCCAAGTATAGTGTCGCGTTTCCCAAATACGGTGAGAGGATCAGTAACGTTGATGACATCAGAGGGATGAGGGTTCCAATTGTTCGTCAGAGAAAGGAGGACGTAGAGACCATGTTTCTGGGCAAGTTCCAAGACCTTATCAAGTTTTTGTAGCCCATTAGTGCCATTGTTGATCGTCAAAGTTCCGTTTTGAATCAACTGGAACCATGTACCGTTTTCTGGGATTTGTTCAACATCTATTGTGAGAGTTTCCATAAACTGCGGAAGATGATAGAAGCGAGGAAGACATACCATTAAACGCCCACGTCCGCACAGCATTGAATCCTGCTTGGGATATATTGCCCAGAGTGTGATCGATATCTTCGTCAGTGTTCAATGAAGACAACCAGTATGCAGTAGTGCCGATATAAGTGAATTGACTGATCTGGCGTCAGGGTAGTTACGACAAAACAAATTCTCATACCTTCCGTTGACCATCAATCTGCTGCCTTGTTGGGATACGAATTGGCTATTTACAACATTGCTGTTTTGCCGGGCGACGTTTGCTGTCGTTCTCGTGGACAAGTGGGCAGAGGTAGTAATGGACAGAAGGGACAATAGCACAAGCCCAGGGGAGAAGACGAGCATGATGCCCAGAGGAAGGGAGCCGAAGGGAAAATGAAGCTAGAGGGGCACGTTTATAAAGCGGCGTCTTTGTGGAATCGAACTGCGTGTGGGTGTGGGCAAATGTTTCCAACATAGTTTGGTGCATTCTGAAGTCCGGCTTCTTGGCCGACAACGCCGAGCTGGTTGAACTAAAGACAAATCAAACCATGGGAAAACTAGACACGGAAGACTAGTTCGTCTATTCGATCTTTCCTACATATGTGGTGATTTAGGCATTGTGTAGACAGTTTGGTTAGAGGGACAAGTGCACCGGAACTTTCAATTACCTCTGACGAGCTAAATAGTTCATAAAATACAGCCTTGATTTCTCTGAGCATGCCTGCCTTCGGATAGCCTCCTTTAAAATTTTGGGATAGAGAAACAATTGCAGACATTCGAACTGGCAAATACAGAGTTGTTGCAAGGAATATGCTTTTGTTGTGTTCTTTAATTATAAGAACAAGTATTGCCTTCGGTTATGTGACATCCCGGACTCGGAGGACAGGTTCGTTTACTCCCAAGTACCATTGCGTATGCCCACTACTGCAGTATCCAGAAGGTTAAGGACAGAATGAATGTCTCACTTGCCTGACAATGACATCATAACACTTGCAACATCCCTACATTGTCAATTTTTGCACTGCAGCTCTTCCAGTATGGTCACCTCCGTCTGGTAAAACAGAGCTACCACTCACATTACTATTCATACACGCATTATTCTTCCCACGAATCAAACCGTTTTTCTCGCAATGTCGAGTACTCCAGGTTTGAAACTTCGGACAGAAGGTTATTTTAGGGCGACCTTATGTCATCCGGATCCAATACTCTCAACTTAACACCCATGCAGGGCCTCTTGGCTCGATTCTCTGCACGACCGGGTCTGCGATCATGTAGCAACGCATTTACTCATGCATGTCGTTTGCAATCGTCCAAACATTCCCGTAGTAGTGTCTGGAAACAGACATACACCCCCGAATCCCCTGTCTTAGTTCAAGAAAACTTTCCTAAGCACTTTGTGTTTGTATTGGATGTTGGCAAGCGTTTCATCACATTCTCCCTCATTGGCATTGCCCTCTTTGGTGTTGTTACTGGGTGTGCATACGAAGGAGCTCACCTCTGGGTAGAAAAGAATAGTCTCATCCCAGAATCCAATGAAATAAGAAAGTGGCAATGGGAATCCGATGTAGATAAATGGACGGGCGATCCACTGCTAGGGGGTACCGATCCGGGTTTAGGAATCAGGGCTCGTCATTTTGTCCGAGCTGCGTGGATGGCATACACTTGGGGCATCGGTCAATATTCAAAAGCTATCGGAGGCTATGACCAGCGGGGTTCAGGTCCCATTGGGCCGGCAGGGATTAATATTATTGATCCCCAGCTGCAAGTCACAGAATATTTTCTGCGAGCAGCTATTCGTCATGCTGAATCTGTCTCGGACAGCTTATATCCTCATACTCTGCCTCAGCTTTTCTCTCTTCGTGGATCAATCTTGGAGAAACTAGGTGCCGAATTCGTTCCTGAAGCAATAGCTGACTTTGAACGCGCATGGGTTGGACTTGATGCTAAAGGGCTGAATGCAGCACGCATTGCCCTTAAACTTGGAGATATTACTTCGCGTGCAGGGGCAGAGCAAGAAGCACTTCAGTGGTGGGCGCGTGCGCTCCAGCTCATTTACAACACATCCTCTGAAAATCTGTCAGACCCCCAGGAGCTGATTTCTCATCAGCCTCCGCCGTCACCTCTAGCCCAGCGATTACTTTCGTCCACCCTTGTATCCTTGTCAGCGTTTCATGCCAAATCAGGGCAATATCATATGGCTGAATCGGTTGAAGAAAAGGGACTTTCTGCCCTCCGTGCGATCCAACTGCCTGATTCCCTCATGTCCGCATCTCCGCCGCAAGCACTACATGCTCTATTCTTGCTGCAGCGATCATCTGTTCTTTCTATCCATCTAGCTGAAGTTCAGCAAGCACAACGCAAGCCAACAGTATCATCACTCCAGTGGTTGACTTTCGCAGCAGAGAGTTCAGAACGTGTAGCACGGGCTCTGACAGGACTTCCACTCAAGAAGCCTGAAGAATTCTCCATCAAAAACTCTCTGCCCCACCCACTTGAAGAGCGTCTTTTAACTTCTTACTCATCTTCCGGAGGTATGAAATCTGTTTCTGAGGGCTTGTTGCGTGATGCCCGTCGTACAGCTGCTGGAGCGTGGAATCTGATGGGGATGCTACATGAAGAGAGGGATGGTCGAAACTCCAAGGCAGCGTTAGAATGTTTTGAACGTGCCATAGAATGGGCTGGAACTCCATCGCCTGAGGCCATTGGTGGAAAAGAAGCAGCAGCAGGTGTTCCAGATGTGGAATGGAAGGTGATTTGGGATAATTACCAACGAGTTTCAGGCCAAACACGCGTATAAAATGCCACGAACTCGATGTAGCCCATGACATCTTAATCATTCCTAACTTCTGCATTTGATTCTAACGACTCACATGGCAGAGCGTAAATATGTGACGAAAACGACAATGGTTTGATCACTGTGTGTTGATCCACCAAGAGTGTAAAATTGCATCATATGGACCTAGATTTTGTTCCGTAACAAACAAACAAACTAATGCTCAGACGTGAAGGACCAACTCTACACGGCCCGCTGTTGGAGGTGTATCAACAAGAAGAAATTGAGGAGGCTTGGACGAAGCTTGTCAGTAGATGGGTAGACGTAACCCATGTGGTGAACCGTTCCAAACTGCCTGAGAATGAACTCGGCATGAACTCGGCGTAAAATCTGTTTACAGAGTGGCATTAGGGCCCTGGTCGAGCTTCTAGCCGACTCAGGAACTTATAGTAATTGATCTTCTACTGACTAATCCTCTACACATCTAGAACCTCTCATATTGGGATTCTTCCTGCGCACTTGGAAGTTGCATCATGTATTATCCTATATGGCAACATTATACCCTGACCATAACATGCGACCCGCAAACAAAACAAGGCCAGATCCTAGTATTTGACTTCTACAATTGGATGGCTATATCCATTTACTGCTTCACACTTACACATGATGATGATGAGAGAATTGACAAGCTTGCGAAAGCAGCAACTGGAGCAACTGATTACACATGTCATGTCGAGATATCACAGAGGCCTGGATGCCTAGAAGTATTACCCACAGCAAGAACATTGCTCTCAGGCCAAATGCCTCCTATCACATCACCCATTCCCAAGACTTGAAGAGAAAGGGAACCACGTTGTGTCAAAATCTAATTTACCTAATCATAGATTATTATGTAGTACCAGAAGTTTTCTTTCTCTCTTTAGTCTCAAAGTCTATCTTTTGCAGCCACACCATTGAACATCCTGTTGAGCTGAGAACGCCAAAAAGAGGGGAGAAAAGAAATTTGTTATAAATTGGCTCTATCTATCTCCTCTTTCCAGACATGTTTTTTTCGGAGGAGCTTAAACTGTAATACATCAAAAATAAGCATTATGAACACAATTCAGAATTAGTAGAGGTTGAAGCCATGCTGAAGGCATGAATGGAAACCTTGTTGACAAGAGCATACCTGAGCTAACCCCAGAAATGGAGGGATAAAGTAACTCAGTTGTTCAATCCAATCTTATCTATTATTCTTTCTGGAATAAAGGCCCATTAATACACAGCACATTCGATGGATATCACATCACTGGAACCCTCCTACTCACATCTCCCCCTCTTCCTTTGAACTGTCCACATAATCGTTTGATTGCACCTGCTGCTGGTACTCTCGCCTCTGCGCTCTTCGTTTCTCCCGCTCCCACTCTTCTCTCCACTTGGCTGCAAGGAAATTAGGATAAAGAGCGGAACTACGTCGCTGCACAAGAATTTCCTCAAATCTTGCCATCTTCTCAGCTTGGCCTTGTAAGTCAAACGACTTTTTCTGACCTCAATGTCAGTCATGATTAGAACAGAAGTACAAGAGCATGAAAAACGTACCGAGTCTTCCGCAAATTTTGCCTTATACTCCTCTCTCACCTTATCCAGCTCTTTTCTCCTCTCTTCTTCTTTAGCGCGTCTGTTCAAACCCGTCCGAGAGGCATTCCCACCAGGCTGAACGACTATCTCTCAGATTTGCTAATAACCAATTTAAAAAAGCTTACATTCTTGAAAAGCTCGGCATACAAAGATGGGTTTGACAAGTCCAAATCGGATGTCGCGTTCGTTTTGGGTCTGGCTTTACTAACCTCAGTAGGTTTATTTCCGGTGACACCACCAGACGGAGGTAGCGTTGGAGGTTTACTCCCCGCTCCCACTAGGGAGTTCGGCGCAGCACTAGGTCCAGAGCCACCAGTAGTGTTTTTGATTTTCTTGATCGTTGGTAGCTTGCGTTTCTTCGCTGGTAGTGCCAAACCTCCTGGATCATCATCTTTGCCGCCCTCATTTACATTTGTGGCGCTAGGGCTGCCATTATTCAATGGATCGAGCGTTTCGGTCTCATCCACCACATCAACTACTGCATCCTCGCCAGTAGGTTTTCGCGTACGTGTACGTTTAGTCATGGTTGTTGTGGTTAAGGCATTTGTTGAGCTCAAGGCAGAGGGGATCCCTTCGAATTTGACGTTTTTGGCCACGTCTTTGTCCTTGTCCTTATCTCGAGTTCTGCTTTCATCACCATCTCCTGCTCGACGTCCCTGCTTCTTTCTCCTAGACTGGTCCCTTTCCTCATAATACCTAGTTTCAGCCTCTTCATCCTCTTCGTCCACATTTACCTCATCCTCATGATATTCTTCATCTCCACTATCATCTCCCTGTCTCCGTTTCCACCTACCCGAGCTCTGGCCTTTTTGTTTTCCCTTAGCCGTCACCTTTTTAGTACTAGCAGTAGTCACTGCCTTTTCCTTCACCCTCATAGACGGCTTACGTCTGACCGTACGATTATTACTTGAAGAAGTAGGCACTGAGATTTGCGGTGGCTCGGTAGGTACACCTGGCGAAGAGTCATTTCTCCGTGAAAACGTAAACGATGACGAATCAGACGTTCTCCGTGTTCGTGATAGTCGTTCACTTCCGTATCCATCATTGTCATCCTCGTTATTTTCCATGTAAGCACTCGCGTTGCCTCTAGCATCACTTCGGGCCGACATTTCCTCCTCCTCGGTGTCCTCTTCTTCCCGACTATCACGATCCCTCGTTCGAGTTTCGTAGTCGCTCTCTTCTCCGTCACATGAACTTTGAGCTGAAACCTTCTGTCGCTTACTTTGCTCCGGTGGACTAGACCCTCCAGTCCTTCCGCGAGTATAAGATTTGTTGTATGAACTCCGTCGTTTTTGATCTGGTTCGTAACCTTCATCCTCCTCATCATCACTGTATATCCTAAGTCTCTTTGTTTTTTTCTGTGAAACAACTTCTGACTGGATAGACACACGTTAATCAATTAGATAACCAAGCCCATAAATTGAAAACATTCTTACCCGCGAGGAGTCTGTTTTGACGAAAGACTTGCTACGTTGAGGCATCGAATATGCTGTTCTATCAGTTATCCAAACTCCGCAGGTAGGACAGAAGCTAATGCCCAATATATCAAAATATATAACACTGCCACTGATACATAGCCTACCTTTATCGGAAAATTGATCATGATTGCATCTATACGGTCTCGCATCTACAATATATTCGAAGACTACAATGCATTTTGATAGCACAAATACACTTGGAGTGGCTCACATGATTCCGTGCATGTATGTATTGGGCTCCTACTAAGCAGAACTATCAGGAACATCCTTGTAGAATTTCATCAAGTCAGAAACATCATCCCGACTTCCGAGAAAGACAGGACACCGTTGATGGATAGATGTAGGAACAATATCAAGGATACGCCCAGTACCAGTCGTTGCAGTGCCACCTGCCTATTGGTTTACAAGATTAATGTACGCTAGGTTGGATGATTTGTTTTCACGCACTTGTTCGGTCAAGAATGCCATAGGGAATGCCTCATAAAGCAACCTTAATTTCCCGCTCTTACTCTTCTTGTCACTGGGATAACCAAAGATGCCACCGTATAACAGAGTTCGGTGAACATCGGCAACCATAGACCCAATATATCGGGCACTATAAGGAGTCTTCGGAGGATTCGGGAACTTGATTGACTTGAGATACGCATTGACAGGTGGATGGAAGTACAGAGAGTTTCCTTCATTGAACGAATAGATCTTTCCGCGCGGAGGTATCTGAATATTAGGGTGGGTGAGGATGTATTCACCGAGTGCGGCATCAAGGGTATATCCATTCACGCCTTGGCCTGTGGTCAGAACCAAATTTGCCGATGAGCCGTACCTGTTGACCGTCAGGTATGTCATACATCTGAGCAGATAAATCAGATCTACATGATATAGCCAGCGGCTACCATCTCTTGACCGGCTCGCAAGACATCCTGAATGGTCCCAGACGATCCATCCCTCTGGCAAACGGCATCAACAAGTATCTAGAGAAATCGATGCTGTGAACATACCACTTTGTACACGCCAAATATTGTGCCAATGTTTACACCGGCATCGATGTTACTACTGCCGTCCAATGGGTCGAAGACGACACAATATTTGCCCTTGAACTCGTCTTCGATGAAGATGGCATCCTCGATTTCCTCTGACACGAGTACAGCTGTTTTACCAGATACTCTAAGCGAATTGACCATGATGTCATTTGCCAATATATCTAGCTTCTTCTGTTCCTCGCCCTGAACATTGGTTTCGCCAGCGAGACCAACGCTAGTGGGCAAAAAGATAAGAGGCTGCCTGGTAAGGAGATATCGCCGCGCACAGGTTGATCAGTCTGGCCTTTCGGACATTGGTAGCAATAAACTTGGAAGTGAACGAGATGGCAGTCAGTAACATGGTGAGGTCGCCGGTCGCAGCTGGACCAAGACGCAGACCCTCACTGAGGATGTGGCTAGAGGCGGCGATAAGGATAGGAAAAGTAAAGGAGGATAAACAGAGGCTTACGAAGTGAGAGTGACGATATTTGTGCTTGGGACATCTTCAGTAGCCATTGGAAGAGGAGAGAGAGGGACAGAAAGGACAGTGTCGGGTGGTTCACGTGATTTTAGAATATTTATTAAATTTTCATACAATTACATCACCGCTTGCGCTTGGCTCCCGCTACGGCAATCGTGTCCCGGCTTTTGACGCTCCGAGCGCGCAAAGGCATCGGAAACGTGTCGCTGTCGTCGTCGTCGTCCCTGCCTCTGCTCACCGGCCCGTCCTCGCCCCGGATCCCGCTCGTATTCGGCCCGAGCTTTCCCGGTTCCGCTCCCGAGTCGTCTTCCAGTTCGTCAATCTCGTCCTCTTCCTCCTCTTCCTCGTATACCCGCGACTGTGCATGTGCTATCGCTGCCGCAATCTCAGCGCTGATGCTCGCCACACGCACTTCCAGTGACTCAGCCGTCTGTACCTCCTCCAGCACTGTCCCATTTCCACCCTGAAATAGCGCAGATATCGTCCGCACAGATTCAGCCAGTTCATGGTCGTCGTCATCCTCTATCTTCCGCTTCTTACCCTTGAAGTTGTATCGACTGTATTGGAGTTAGCGCGGAGCGCGAGATGATAGGTCTAGAAGCACATACACATTTGGATCAGGTTCCCAACTTGGATCGTGTGTTCGCATGTGTGAAGTCAGGGTCGTACGACGAGTAAACGTCTTCTCGCAGGTAGGATCTTCACATTTGTATGGTCGTTTGCCCGTATGTGTTCGTCGATGCCGTGCAAGGCTGCTTGAATCGCCAAATGTTTTTCCGCAACCAGGGTATTCACAACAATGGGGTTTTTCGCCTGTGTGTACACGCGAGTGGACGTGAAGTGCTGACCGCTGTTATTTATCTAAACATACATACCCTCCGCTGACATCATACACTTACCTGAATAAATGTTTTGCCACACCCTGCATGCTCACAGATAAAAGGTCGTTCGCCTGTGTGTATCCGCATATGCCGCGCGAGATCGCTCCGGCGCGTAAATGTTTTACGACAGCTCTCTCGGTCGCAGGCGTGCAAAACAGGAACACGTTCTTTCTCCCTCATTCTCCTTGCCTTTCTGGGTGAAGGGAATGGCTCAATAGGTTCACCTGATGTTGAAGCAACGGGCTGCGGTTGCGGTTGCGCAGGCGGAGTGACAGTTGGAGCGTTCTCAAAGGGGTTGGCTTGGGATGGCGTGGACTCAGCGGATACGATCACGGTTGGCGAAGAGGCCGACGACTTTGTAGTCATGACTGCTGATGCACTGGGGGGAGGAAGTGGAGTGGTGGCGACCGGAGGCGTGTCGACAACAGGTGGTGGTCTTGAATGTGAGATAACTGGTGATGAGTCGGATGGGGAGAGTCCTGCAGTATGAGTGGCATGGTCAGCTTCAGACTCAAATTGGGCTGAAAGATGAGTCAAAATATCGCTAATGTCGGAAAATTCGCGTGGAACAGGCGGAAGACCGTTGGCAGGAGGTTCCATATCATTGTGTGTTCGGGAGCATGGCGACGGAGTGCTATCTCTCCGACAATCTTTTCTCGCATTTTCATCGTCAGACAGCAGATAATCAGAACCATCTGAGCCTAATCCTCCAGATTGTTTTCTTTGTTTTGTCTCTCGAGAAACATCTCCTTGCGTTAACGAGTGGAACGCGGGTGCCGTCCGCGTATTCTTTTGTCGGTTTCGTGCCAATTCGTCGTCTCGTTGACGTGTAAAATCGGGTTCTTTGACAGCCAAGTCCACTACTACTCCTTCATTTTCGGCCTGTTCCTGGGCCGCCTGAAGGACGGCAGCGAGACCACTCAGATTAAGACCCAGACTTGAGATGCTGTCTGCTGTGTTCTGAGTCTCTGCGGATTCCGATGTTTGCGAGTTGGTGAGTTCAAGGGTAGCTTGTCTTTGTTGCGCTGCCGCGCTGAGTAAAGCCGCTGAAGCTGCCGTGGCATTCTGGTTAAGAAGTGTAGCTATCTCGCGCTCCAGCATCTCAACAGAGAAGGATTCTGGCACAGGTAGATGGTGAGGCTGGTGCTCAGAGACAGAGAAACCATCGTGGAGAGGCGAAAGGATAGGACCAGGGTCGTAAGACGGAGAGCGAGTTAGTGGGCGGTGTTCGTCGTCGTCATCATTATCAGCGAGGTGGTGTGTTTCGTCGTCGTCTATGGGTTCATCATGGACGACATCTGAAAGGTTGAGGAGGTGTTCTTCACTATCCATGGTGGAGGAAAGGACGAAGGGCGAGTTTTGTAGACTTCCTAATCAAGATATTCAAGTCTGGCATTCTCCGGACGCCTCTTCTCTCCTCCCAGCACCATGTCTTCCTACTATGTACCCGGCAAGGCAGACTTGACCCCTAGGAAGCACCATGGTTATGCTGTCCTCCTTTTCATCATGGGCACTCTCTTCCCCCCTCTTGGTAAGGACTCTGGCCAGATCTGCCCAGCGTAGCTGACCAGATCAGCCGTCGCAGCAAGATTCGGAATAGGGAAAGACTTTTGGCTCAACCTTCTGCTTACAATATGTGGCTACATCCCAGGTGTGCTAATTCTCGCTTTCACCTGTCTACAAGTCGTTGACACACCCGAGGCCATGGGCACAACTTCTATATTCAGGTCCATTTCTCGTCACATCTGCAGCCCCAGGGCATAATTCTCACATTTACACTACAGAACATCAGAAACAATAAAACTCATTCCAGAACCCCCAAGTGGGCACAGAAGTGGGGACTAGTGGATACCTCGGAGATCAAGCGCAAAGAGCGCAAGTCTCAATGGGCTACACGTTATAACGATCGTCTCCCCCATTCAACGCTTGAGGGTCAGCCTCTCGAGGATGGCCAGGAAGCAGGTTCTTCCAGTATCGACCTCTCTAGCGGGGGATATCGAGGTCTCAGGCAAAATTCTACTGGAGCTGTTGAACTCTGGAAATCCGAGGATGAAATCTATTATAATAACCAACGTGATTTGACCCAACCAGAGTCAGGAGGGCGGTGGAAATACCCTGCCAATTTTGATGACACTGAACTCACTGCGATACCAAGAAAGAGCAAGAAGAAGAAGGACAAAAAGGATA
>Ga0153920_1000335_pt1 | contig 19239 bp, 10 predicted proteins | sample TSNJ004MetaG_FD_104713 | JGI IMG/M metagenome (GOLD analysis project Ga0153920, IMG submission 104713) | Attine ant fungus gardens microbial communities from New Jersey, USA - TSNJ004 MetaG | ecosystem: Host-associated > Fungi > Mycelium > Unclassified | place: USA: New Jersey, Brendon T. Byrne...
TCGCTATCAGATTTCACAGTCCCTCCAACATGCAATGCAATGGATTCTTTGGCGCAGAGATCATCAGATCTCTGCTATGTGGTATCACTGAAATAAATCAGTTATACAATTGTAATACTAGGCTGTTACATAAAACGCAGGTGCTTTCGGCTCTTGTAATACAGAACGATGGCGAGATAGAGAATTTTAAACAGGTCGCTGCTATAATTATCGATGATCCGGCAATCTTAAACGTCCTTATCGCGCCGTCTGGCGTAGTATCCGATGTATACCCCTTACAAGGGAATGAAGCGGTAATTGGCCTTGATTTCTTTGGAGAGGGCGCGGGCAATAAAGAAGCGGTTATGGCAAAAGAGACGGGTCAGCTCGTATTTGGCGGCCCCTTTGACTTGGTGCAGGGTGGGCAGGCTTTAGTCGGCAGGCTGCCGGTGTGGATCGATATGCCCGATGGTAATAACGCCTTTTGGGGATTGGTTTCTGTTACGCTTAAATTCCCTCAAATCCTGGATGGTATTTGGATTGGAAGGGCTTGAAAAACAGGGACTGACCTATAAAATATGGCGGATAAATCCTGACAACAACGAGATGCAAATGATTTCCGGCAGTGAAAACAGCTATGGCGAGCATATACGTTTTATTGAGATACCTATCCAGATATTAAATGCGGAATGGATATTCTGTCTTTATCCTGTCCTTGAATGGTACCAGCGTCCGGAAAGCTGGGCCATGATTTTTATTGGGTTCTGCATAAGCGTTCTTTTTGCTTTTGTTGTGCAAAATAACCACGAATTAAAGCTTATGCAGTCTGAATTAGAAAAGATGGCTCGAACAGATTCGCTGACCGGAATATTTAACCGGAGCTCTTTTATGGAGCTCGCCTTAATACAGTTTAAAAAGTCAGCAAGGGCAAATGGAAATTGCTTTGTTGTCATTTTTGATTTAGATCATTTTAAGAAAGTAAACGATAATTATGGGCATCAGGCAGGTGATGAGGTTCTTAAAGCCTGTGTATTGAGGACGAAAAACACGGTTCGGTCTTATGATGTGCTGGCACGTTATGGCGGGGAAGAGTTTATTATACTTGTGACGGATATTGATAAAACGGATATACAAAATCTTGCTGAGCGCATCAGGCAGAGCATCTCTGAAACACCAATCGAGGTTGGCGGCGCACACATATCTGTTACTGCAAGCTTTGGTATTGCTTTAGCAAATATGTCAACCGACCTTGATACAGCTATTGGTTTTGCAGATACAGCTCTTTACAAAGCGAAAGAAGAAGGACGTAACAGAGTTGTGTTTTATGATAATATAGCCTTTAGAGGAAAACCCGAAAAGTTATTGCTTTAAATTGTGCCGCCGGGATTGGCCGTTAAAGCTCCAGCATGGACCAGGCGACGGGTGCATCGCCTGAGAAGAAAGCCCCGCCCGGCGCAGCCGGGCGGGGCTTTGGCAAGCGGCGGGTTCAGGTGATGTGGCGGAAAGGCTCCCGCCGGTATTTCTCCAGCTTTTTCTCGTTAACACTTACGCCCAGGCCCGGCCGGGGGTCGCCCAAGTGGATCTGGCCATCCCTGTACAGGGTTTCCTCGTTGGCGATATCGTCGGCGATGAGCAGCGGACCGAACAGCTCGCAGCCCAAAGTGACCCCGGGGGTGGAGGCCGCGAAGTGCAAATAGGCCGCGTTTCCCAAGCCGGTCTCGATCATGCAGCCCACGTAGCAGGGGAAGCCGGCCCCCTCGGCGATGGCCGCCAGGGCCTTGGCGCCAAGGAAGCCCCCGGCCTTGGTCAGCTTAATGCCGAACATACCCACCGCGTCCCGGCGCACAAGCTGGATGGCCTCCTGCAAAGAGCCCAGGCTCTCGTCGGCCAGGATCGGCACGTTGACCCTTTTGGCGATGGCCTCCAGGCTGTTTAGGTCCGATTTAGGCACCGGTTGCTCGGCGAAGTCCAAGCCATAGGGTTCCATGCCCTGGATCGCCCGGATGGCATCGGCCCGGTTCCAGCCTTGGTTGGCATCCACCCGCAGGCTCTGGCCGGGAAAGGCCGCCCGCACCTCCTTTACCCGCTGGATGTCCTGCTCCGGCCTCAGCAGGCCGGTCTTCAGCTTGAAGATGCGAAAGCCCTTGGCGTGCATCTCTTGGGCCTCCCTGAGTTCGGCGTCGGCGGTGCCGGAGGAGGCCAGGGACCAGCTCAGGGGCACGCTGTTTCGCACCCGGCCCCCCAAAAGGTCGTAAACCGGCAGCCCCCTGCTCCTGCCCAGCAAGTCGAACAGGGCCATTTCCACAGCGGCCAGAGCGAAGTGGTTGCCCCGCACAATGGTTCCCATAAGGTGACGCAGATCCTCCAGCCGCGTAAAGTCTTTGCCGATCAGGTATTGCCCCAGGTAGCGGTCCACTACGGCCTGGGCTGACTCCGCGCTCTCGTCCGACCAGGTGGGGCCGCCCAGAAAAGCCGCCTCGCCCCAGCCCTCCTCGCCGTTGTCCCCGGCTATGCGCACCAGCAGGTAGTTTACGGTGTCCACGGTCATCAGGGACATCACATGGGGCCGCAGGAGCGGGATATCCAAAATGACAGTGGAAATCTTTTTGATCTTCATGTCGTCTCTCTCCCAATTACATATTTGCGGGCTGTCAAACGGAGAATTCCCCGTTTTCCACCTCCTTCACGGCGCGGAAGTAGGCGCCGCCACACTTGTCCTTGGTCAGCAGGCTGATGCCCACCATCAGAACAAAGCCCGCGATCACACCCGGAATCGCGCCGCCGCCCACCAGGCTCTTCAGGCCCGGGGCAAATTCGAACACAATGCCCACAATGGCGCCCACCGGCGTGGTCAGGCGGCAGGCGGTTTTGGTGGCGCCTTTCCAGTACATGCCCAGAACGATAGGCCAGAAAATGCCGCCGATGATGGCCACCTGAGCACCCTTGAAGATCAACACCAGCATCGAGATGGGCCGCAGGGCCATCCCCACGCAGACAGCGCCCAGCACAACGGTGGCGATCTTGGCCACCCTGATGATCTGCTTGTCGTCGGCCTTTGGATTGACGATGTTCTTGTAAATATCGTTGGCGATGTTGGTGGAGGCCGCGTTGAGGGCGGAATCCGCCGTGGAGAATGCCGCCGCCAGAATTGCGACCAGATAGACCGGCTTCATCCAGAAAGGCATCCAGTTGTCGATAGCCCAGAAGACGGCGTCGTCGGCGTTTTCCAGGACCGCCCCGGCCGCGCGGACGCTCAGCCCCACATACATGCAGTATAGGCCCACCAGCAGCACGGCGATGGCGCCGGCCCACAGACCGATCTTGGCGGTTTTCAGATCCTTGGAGGCGTAGATGCGCTGGTAGTAGGTCTGGCCGAACAGGTTGCCGAAGAAGTAGGTCAGCACAATGCTGACCACCCACCAGCGGTCCGGCAGTGAGAAGTTAAAGTACTCCACCCCCAAGTTGGTGGGATTTACGCCCTGGAACATGCCGGTTTTGGCGCCAACAAAACCGATCAGCAACAGCATGCCCGCTGTCATGATTATCTGCTGGAACACGTCCATCCAAGCCACGGCATACATGCCGCCGGTCACGGTAAAGGCGATGAACACGACGCCGCAGACCAGCGCCCCCACCCAGGTGGGGATCCCCAGAAGGTTGGCGCACATGATGCCGCAGCCGGTGGCGCAGCCCACGGTCCACGAGCAGTACATGAAGATGTAGCAGAAGCTGGTAAAGGCCTTGATGTACTTGTCGTTCCCATAGATATAGCCCATCCAGTCGGGCATGGTAACAAAGCCTTTTTTGCGCAGCCACTTGGCAAACACAAAGCAGATGGTCAGGGCAGCCAGGGTGGAGGCCGCCGTGTAAGAAACCACCGTGATGCCGAAGTTGTAGCCGGTGCCCACAAAGCCGATCAGGGAGCCGGTGCCCAGCCAGGTGGCGATCATGGTACAGGATACGGCCAGGGGACCCAGTGTGCGCCCGGCCACCATGTAATCCTCCGCACTCACAATCGCCTTGCTGGCCTTGTGGCCTACAGCCGCAGTTACGACAATGAATCCGATAAAGAATATCCAGTTTACCATTTGTGGAACCCTCCTTAATATAATTGTATCCATATATAAAGCAAGGTGCGTGCCAACGGCGCATTCCCCGGAAAGCGGGTATGAACTGCCGGTTTATGCCATTTATTGTTTGTGTAAAAATACAAGAAGTGGAATAATTCCAATTCTTAGAATCGGAATTATTCCACTTCTTGCAATTCCACCGGGTTTAGAACCCGTCATTCCTCATTATTGAGCACAGATTCTTAATCCTGCTTGTATTTTTTGAGCTTATTATACAGGGTGGACAAAGCGATTCGCAGTTCCTTTGCCGCCCGCTGCTTGCCCACCAGGTCGTAGCCATACTTTTCCAGGGCCTTGAAGATCATCCGCTTCTCCTGCTCCTCCAGCGAGGACAGGGCGGGCTCCTCGGGGGCCCCGCCGGCGGAGGTCTCGGCAACCGCCTCATCCTCCTGCGCATCCTGGGACAGCAGCACCAGCTTGCCCAGGTAGTTTTCCATCTCCCGCACATTTCCGGGCCAGGGCATTCGCCGCATGGCTTCGGCCCTGGCGGGCGTCAGGGTGAAGCTGCTCTCATACTCCCGGTTGAGCTTGTCAATAATGTGCCGGGCCAACAGCGGAATATCGTCGGGCCGTTCCCGCAGGGGCGGTATGTGAATGCCGAACATATTCAGCCGGTAGTAAAGATCCTGCCGGAAATTGCCATTGGCAACCTCCTGCTGCAGGTCCCGGTTTGTGGCGGTGATCACCCGCACATCCACCTTGCGGGAACGCACGGCGCCCAAGCGCTCCACCTCCTTGTCCTGCAGCACCCGCAGCAGCTTTGCCTGCAGCATGAGACTCATCTCACCAATTTCGTCCAGAAACAGAGTGCCCTTGTCGGCCAGCTCGAACTTGCCCATCTTGGCCTTGACCGCCCCGCTGAAAGCGCCGGGCTCGTAGCCGAAGAACTCGCTTTCCAGCAGCTGCTCGGGGATAGCGGCGCAGTTGATCTTGATAAAGGGTGCGTCCGCCCGCTTGCTGGCGTTATGGATGCTGTGGGCAAACAGCTCCTTGCCGGTGCCGCTCTCGCCCGAAAGCAGCACGGTGACCCCCGAGTTGGCCACCTTTTTGGCCAGCTCCACACAGCTGCGCATGCTATGGCTGCCGCCGATGATGTCATCCAGGGTGTAGCTGGCCTCGGCAAAGCCCTGCACCCGCTCCTTGAGCTGTCTGATCTGCTGCTCATTTCGCTCCAGCAGGCGGCTCATCTTTTTGATGTCGGAGATATCGCTGAAGACACAGACCGCCCCCGCCTCTACGCCGCCGATTTTGATAGGCGAGCTGTTGGAGGACACCACCTTCTTGCCGTTGAGGGTGGTGTGGATCTTGCCGAAGACCGTCTTGTGGGTGCGCAGAGTCTCCACCAGTGCGCCGTTGGGGGATATCTCATAGATGTTTTTGCCAAGCCGGTCCGCTGCCTGCTCCCCCAGGATTTTTTCAAAGCTCTTGTTCACATAGGTGACGACGCCGTTTCGGTTCACCACCTGAACGCCCTCCTGCAGGGCGTCCAGAATAGCCAGAAACTGCTCCTGCCACATCCTGAGATCTCTGTTTTCCCGCCGCAGGGCTTCTGTGTCCGGCTTAACGCCGTTTTTCCCAGGATCTGTTTTTTGCTCGGGCATCGCACACACTCCTCCAGGACGCGGAACCGGTCACCTTATTCGCTTTTTATCCACTGACGCCAATAGTGCGGGGTGTCTTGTATGGCGCTCAGCGCCGGTAGGAGCTGTTGGGGATGCCCAGCTGATCCCGGTATTTGGCCACGGTGCGGCGGGAGATGTCCATGCCCTGCTCCCGCAGCAACCCCACCAGCTTTTGGTCGCTGAGCGGGGTGGACTTGTCCTCGGCGGCAATCAGCTCCTTTAGCTTGCATTTGATGTTGTGGGAGCTGGCTTCCTCGGTGCCGGCGGCGTTTCTGGGCCCCTGCACGAAGAAGTGCTTGAGCGGAAACGTGCCGTGGCTGCACTGCAGATATTTGCCTTTCACGGCGCGGCTCACGGTGGATTCGTGCATGTCCAGGGTGTCGGCCACGTCGCTCATGCGCAGGATGTTCAGGTTTTGGGGGCCGTAGCGGAAGAACTCCTCCTGGTGCTGCACAATGGTCTTGGCCACCGCCATCAGCGTTTCGCCGCGGCTGGCAATGCATTTCTGTATCCAATTGGCCTGTTTGATTTTCTGGCTTATGTACTGTTCCACCTCCTTGTCCTTGGTGGACTCCATCAGATCCAGCATGGATTTGCTCATGCGGATGGTGGGGTAGGAAAACTCGCAGGGCAACACGTAGTAGCGGTCCTGAAAGCTGGTCACAATCACGTCCGGTGTGACATACACGGGCATTTCGGACGGCGAGTAAACGCCGCCCGGCTTGGGGTTCAGCTGGCGGATTCTCCGGAACGCCTCGTCCGCCTGCTCCTTTAAGACCCCCAGCTCCCTGGCCGCCCGGTCGGAGCGATTTTTGGCCAGGTGGTCCAGGTGGCCGACCACAATGGCCCGCTCCAGCGCCGCGTCCTCGGGCAGCTGCAGCAGCAGGCACTGGGTCAGGTCGCGGGCGCCCACCCCCGCCGGGTCGAAGCCTTGGATCACCGCGATGGCCTGCTCGATTTGCTGAAAGGTGAACGGCTTGTCCCGGGCGATTTCCTCTACGCCGGCCCGCAGGTAGCCGTCGTCCTCCACAAAGCCGATCACGTGCTCCACCACCGGCCGCGTTTCGGGCGGACAGTACAGCGACGCCTGGGACAGCAGGTGCTCGGTGAGGCTTTCCTCCTGGGAGGCGGCTACTGTCTTTTCCAGCGAATAGTCCTTGTCGGGGTCGTAATAGCCCACATATTGCTTGTCCTTGAGCGCCTGCTGCTCCAGCCACTCCATCTTCTTCTTGCGCATATCGTCGGGGGAATCCTCCTGCAATGCGTCGATGTCGATGGTGGGGTTTTCCGTTGCGGCCGACTGAATGTACTCCCGCAGCTCGACCATATCCATTTCCAAAATTTTGATTGACTGCTCCATCTGCTGGGTCAGCGCCAGCTGCTGGGAGAGCTTTTGCGATAGCTTAAGACCCGGCTCCATTCTGTTTACCTCCGATTGCACGCCTGGTTACTGGTTCTGCTTTCCACGGGTTGTGTCGCGTACCTCAAGCAGCTTGTTTTTCAGCTCGTCTTCAATGCGCCGCAGCTCGGCTTCGGCCAGAAGGCGCTTGTCGCGGCCCTCCTGCTGGATCTGCAGCACCTCGTCCAGCGTGGAGATCAGCGACTGGTTTGTATACTGCAGCGTTTCGATGTCCACAATGCCGCGCTCCGACTCCCTGGCTGTCTCCACTGTGCTTTGTTTGAGGGTATCGGCATTTTTGCGAAGCAGCTGGTTTGTGATGTCGGTGACCTGGCGCTGGGCCTCGATGGCGTTTTTGGAGTGGGCCAGCCCCAGGGACAGCACCATCTGATTCTTCCACAGCGGGATGGTGTTGACGATGGAGGATTGTATTTTATCAATCATCACGCTGTTGTTGTTCTGCACCAGCCGGATCTGGGGCGCCATTTGGATCGAGATGGTACGGGTAAGCTCCAGGTCGTGGAGCTTCTTTTCAAAGCGGTTGCACATCTCGGCCAGGTTGTTGGCGCTTTGGGCGTCCTCCTGCAGACCGGTCTCCCGCGCCTTGCGCTGCAGGGCCGGCAGATGGGTGGCGGTGACCTCCTCCAGCTTTCTCCTGCCCGCCAGGATGTACATGGTCAGCTCCTTGTAGTAGGCAAGGTTCATCTCGTACATTTTGTCCAGCATGGCCACGTCCTTGAGCAGGGTGAGCTTGTGGCCCTCCAGCTGGTCGCTGATGCGGTCCACGTTCTTCGCCACGCTGCTGTACTTGGCCTGGAACGCGGTCATTTGGTTGCCACCCTTTTTGAACAGGCCCAGAAAGCCCTTGCGCTCCTCCTCGGGGGAAAAGTTCTTGAGCTCGGTGACAAGGCCGGTGATCATATCGCCCACCTCGCCCAGGTCCTTGCCGCGCACGCTGGACAGCGCCGTTTCGGAAAAGGAGGATATCTTCTGCTGCGCACCCACGCCATACTGCAGCACCTGGGTGGCGTTTGCAATATCAATTTTCTTGGCGAACTCCTGCACCATTTCCAGCTCCTGGGGCGAGAGCCGGTCCTCGATGGCCTGGGCCGCCGCCTGGGCGGGCAGCGCCTGTCCGGCGGGCTCGGGTGTGAGCACCAGCGCGGGGGCGGGGGCAGGGATGGGGTCCAGCACCAGCTCAGGCTGGAAAGAGTCATTCTGATTCAGTGGGTTTTGCGCGTTATTATCCATGTATATCCGCCTTTCAATATCCTTATTGCTTTAATATGGTCTATTATACCTGATTACGCTTTCACATACAACATTTTTTCTAGCGGGAGGTTTTGCCTGGTGGCGTCAGGCAGAAAGCACGCCGCGCAAAATATACAAAATACTGCATCGAAAATAGGGAAAGCCCTGTGCCGCGCACGCTTGCTTTTTACTGGTCGATGGGGTAAGATGATAGGCAGGGAAACATTCGAACAGGAGGGCAACCCTTTGCCGAATTTCGCACAGCTGTTTGGCGCACACATCGACTTGACCGGCTTCGCGGGCCTTGGCGACGCCACCATCCTACAGGTGACATTGGACAAAAACAAAGGGCTTTTGCGCATCGTTGTGCTGCTGACCTCGCTGCTGGAGCCGGAGTTTCTGCGCAAGGCGGCCGAGCAGCTGGCCCAGAAGCTGGGCCTGGAAAAATGCGATATCGAGCCCCGGTTTGCGCCGGAGCTTTTTTCCGCCGATTACCTGCCCGCGCTCATCGACGCTCTGCGGGGCAAGGGCGTGCCGGTAAACGGCTTTTTCGAGGGCGCGACAGCCTCGCTCGGGGACGGGGTGCTGCGCGTCGCGCTGCCCGGAGGGGACTGTACCATCCTGGAGGAGGCGGACTGCGCCGGCACCATGCGGCGCATCATCCTGGACCGCTTTTCGCTGCAGGTGAGCGTGGAGCTGCTCGGCGGAGGCATGTCGGCCGCCCGGCGGGACGAATACGAGGCCGCTTTCGCCAAAAAGGCCATGGAGCAGCTGCAGAATGTGCAGGCCGCAGAGCAAAACCGCCGTGCCGCGCAGCGGCAAAAGGGCGACGCCTCCGCCCCCGCGAAATCCGCCCGCATGACCTTTGACTTCACCGGTCTGCCTTTCGCCGAAGCCGGAATGAGCGTGCTCAAGGGCAAGGCCGTGCAGTCCGCGCCCATGCCGCTGCGGGATATCGGGCAGGAGGGCGGGAACGTGGTGGTGTGGGGCGACGTGTTCGCCATTGACACCAAGGTGAGCCGGGACGGCTCCAAGAAGATCCACTCGGTGTCTTTCACCGACGGCACCGGCTCCAACACGCTGAAGGTGTTCAGCGATACCGCGAAGCCCGATTTTATGGACAGCCTGAAAAAGGGCGACACGCTGCTGGTGCGGGGCGAGGCATCCTACGACAAATTCGACCGGGAGGTGACCATACACCCCCTGGACATATGCCGGGTGCAGCGGACCCGGCGCAGGGACGAGGCCCCCGAAAAGCGGGTGGAGCTGCACCTGCATACCAACATGTCGGCGTTGGACGCCTTGGCCCCGGTGGAGAAGCTGATTCGCCGGGCCTATGAATTCGGCCACAGAGCCATGGCCGTGACCGACCACGGCGTGGCCCAGGCTTTCCCCGACGCCATGAACGAGGTGCGCAAGATCCGAAAGGAGGGCGGGGAGTTCAAAATCCTGTACGGGGTGGAGAGCTACCTGGTCAATGACCTGACCCCAATCGTGGTGGGGGATCGGGACGAACCTTTTGATGGTACTTTTATTGTCTTTGACCTGGAGACCACCGGCCTTTCGGCCGCCGCCTGCCGCATCACCGAGATTGGCGCGGTCAAGCTCCGAGACGGTGTGGAGGTGGACACGTTCTCCACTTTCATGGACCCGGAGCAGAGCGTGCCCGCCGATGTCACCGAGATCACCGGCATCACCGACGAAATGCTGGAGGGGGCCCCAAGCGAGAAAGACGCGCTAAAGGCGTTCTACGCTTTCTGCGAGGGGGAGGACGCAGTGCTGGTGGCCCACAACGCCCCCTTCGACACCGGCTTCCTGCAGACCGCCGCCCGCCGACAGGGACTGCCCTACGCGTTTACGTCCATCGATACGGTGGCCATCAGCCGTCTGCTGTACAAGGACCTGAAAAAGCACGCGCTGGACAAGGTCGCCAAGCACCTGGAGCTGCCGGAGTTCAACCACCACCGGGCCTGCGACGACGCGGCGATCCTGGCCAAGATTTTTGCGCGGATGCTGGCGGATATCCGGGAGAAAGACCCATCCGCCACGGCGGCCCAGAGCATCAACACCGCGCTGATGGACGGGGACATGAAAAAGCTGCCCAGCTTCCACCAGATACTGATCGCAAAGAACCACACCGGGCTCAAAAACCTGTACAAGCTGATCTCCTTTGCCCACTTGGACTATTTCTTTAAGCGGCCCCGCACCCCCAAAAGCGTGCTGATGCAGCACCGGGAGGGCCTGTTGGTGGGCAGCGCCTGCGAGGCGGGCGAGCTGTTCCGCGCCATCGTGGGCGGCCAGAACTGGACAAAGCTCTGCGAGATCGCCTCGTTCTACGACTTTCTGGAAATACAGCCCGTCGCTAACAATGAGTTCATGACGCGCCAGAGCCCCGACGTGACCGAGGACACGCTGCGGGAGTACAACCGCACCGTGGTGCGGCTGGGGGAGCATCTGAAGATTCCGGTGGTGGCCAGCGGCGACGTGCACTTCCTGGAGCCGGAGGACGCCCTGTTTCGCGAGATTCTGATGAGCCAGAGCTTCAAGGACGCCGGCAACCAGCCCCCCCTCTACCTGCGCACCACCGGGGAGATGCTGGCCGAGTTTGCCTACCTGGGCGAGAAGAAAGCCTTTGAGGTGGTGGTGGAAAACCCGAACAGGCTGGCCGATCTGGTGGAGGACATCCAGCCCATCCCCGACGGCACTTTCACCCCCTCCATCGAAGGGGCGGACCAGGATCTGCAGGACATCACCTGGGCCAGGACCCGGGCCATCTACGGCGAAGACCCGCCCGAGCTGGTGACAAAGCGGCTGGTGCGGGAGCTCACGGCCATCATCAAGCACGGCTTCGCGGTGCTGTACATCATCGCCCAGAAGCTGGTGGCGAAGTCGGAACAGGACGGCTACCTGGTGGGCTCCCGCGGCTCGGTAGGCTCCTCTTTTGTGGCAGCCATGGCGGGCATTTCGGAGGTGAACCCGCTGCCGCCCCACTACGTGTGCCCCCAATGCAAGCACTCGGAGTTCATCACCGATGGCTCCATCGGCTCCGGCTTCGACCTGCCCGAGAAGAGCTGCACCCAGTGCGGCGCCCCCTACAGCCGGGACGGCCACGACATCCCCTTTGAGACTTTCCTGGGCTTCAACGGAGACAAGGCCCCCGACATCGATCTGAACTTCTCGGGTGAGTACCAGGCCACGGCCCACCGGTATACCGAGGAGCTGTTCGGCCGCGACCACGTGTTCAAGGCCGGCACCATCGCCACGATCGCCGACAAAACCGCCTACGGTTACGTGAAAAAGTACCTGGAGGAAAAGGGCAGGGTGGTGCACCGGGCCGAGGAAAACCGGCTGGTGCGGGGCTGCACCGGCGTCAGGCGCACCACCGGCCAGCACCCGGGCGGTATGGTGGTGGTGCCGGCGGAGTACGAGGTGTACGACTTCACCCCCGTGCAGCACCCGGCCGATTCGGCGGATTCCGGCGTGATCACCACCCACTTCGACTTCCACTCGCTGCACGACACGATCCTGAAGCTGGACATCCTGGGCCACGATGTGCCCACTCTGTACAAGCGGCTGGAGGACCTGACCGGTGTGAAAATCGCCTCGGTGACCACCAGCGATCCCAAGGTGTACAGCCTGTTCACCTCCCCCGAGGCGCTGGGCGTGACCGCCGAGGAGATCGGCTGCAATACCGGCACCCTGGCGCTGCCCGAGATGGGCACTGGCTTTGTGCGGCAGATGTTGGTGGAGGCAAAGCCCAAGGGCTTTGCCGACCTGCTGCAGATCTCCGGCCTTTCCCACGGCACCGACGTGTGGCTGGGCAACGCCCAGGAGCTGATTAAAAGCAGCACCTGCACCATCTCGGAGGTGATCGGCACCCGCGACTCCATCATGACCTACCTGATCTACAAGGGCCTGGAGCCGGGCATGGCGTTCAAGATTATGGAGATCACCCGCAAGGGAGGCGCCGCCCAGCAGCTGACCGACGAGCACCTGAAAGCCATGAAAGACCACGGCGTGCCCGACTGGTACGTGGAAAGCTGTAAAAAGATCAAGTACATGTTCCCCAAGGCCCACGCGGCCGCTTATGTCATGGCGGCGGTGCGGTTGGGCTGGTTCAAGATCTACCACCCGCTGGCCTTTTATGCCGCTACCCTGACTGTGCGGGGCGGGGACTTCGACGCAGCCTCGGCTATCCAGGGCAAGGCTGCCGTGCGCCGCCGCATGGACGAACTGGGCCAAAAAGGCAACGAGCGCACCGCCACCGAAAACGACCAGCTGGCCACATTGCAAATCGTCTACGAGGTTCTGGCGCGGGGGCTGGGCTTTCTGCCTGTGGACCTGCACAGGTCGGACGCGGTCCACTATCAGATCGAGGACGGCAAAATCCGCCTGCCTTTCACCTCCCTGAAAGGCTTGGGCGAAAACGCGGCGCAGAATTTGCAGGAGGCGGGCAGGCAGGGCGGGTACATATCCTGCGACGAGGTGCTGACCCGCGCGGGCATCTCCAAGGCGGTGCTGGACATCCTGCGGGAGTTCGGCGCGCTGGCCGGCCTGCCCGAAAGCAGCCAGACCACGTTGTTCTAAACAGGCTCCAAAGCGCGGACGAAAGGCCGCCGTGCCATGCCATATTAAACTAAAATTGTACACAAGCACCATAACACATATCTGGGTGAGGATCATACATGGATTTGCTGCTTGTACCGGTACCGATTTTCAACAGGTACGCCGTCCCCGAGGCCTATCTGTTCCGATATCACGCTTTCGGTGAAATCCCCAGTGAAAACGCGCCGGCCATACGATTTTTAGAGGCCCTGAACCTGGGCGGCGTGGACGCCTTTACCGGCGGTAAGCCGCTGTTTGTGCCGCTGCGCAACGAGATGCTGCTGGAGGAGCTGGACAGGCTTTGCCGCCAGCCCCCCCAAAAGGTGGTGTTTCTGCTGGAGGACGAATTACCCGTTAGCGGCCCCCATCTGTCCGGTATCGCCAGCTTCCGGCAGATGGGCTTTCGCTTCGCGGCCGCTGCCCGCTCGGACGGCAGGGAGTCCGGCTCGCTGCCGGGTATGCTGAGCTTCCTGCTGCTGGGAGACGAGGTCATAGGCCACCCGGACCGGAAAGCGCACATCCTCTACCAAAAGCGCACCAGCCCCGAGCTAAGCCTCATCGCCACCAACATCCGCACCGAAAGTCTGTTCGATCAGATGGTGAAAGAGCGGGTGGACCTGCTGGAGGGCACGTTTTACTACGACTCGATCCAGCCGATCGAGACCGGGATCACGCCGCTGAAGGCAAATCTAATCCGCCTGCTGAACAGCGTGCGGGACGAAAACTTCGAATTCGACGCTATTGCCGGCATCGTGCAGCGAGACCCGGCGCTTACGCTTACGCTGATGCGCTTTGTGAACTCCCCCCACATCGGCGTGCGCCATAAGATCAAGACCATCCGCCACGCGGTGACTGTCCTGGGGCAGGACGAGGTGCGCAAATGGGTGATGGCCGCCGTGTTCCGCTCCTTGGGGGCGGAGCGGCCCAACGAGCTCACCCGCCTTTCGCTGGTGCGAGCAAAGTTCGCCGAGAACCTGGCGCCGCTGTTTCAGCTGGAAAACGAGTCACAAAGCGTGTTTCTGACAGGCCTTTTCTCTTTGCTGCACGTGGTGCTGCAGATGCCCATGCTCAAGGTGCTGGAGAGTATTTCGGTGTCGGACGACATCTGGAACGCCCTGGTGCTGGAGCGCGGTCCCTACAACGCCGCGATGAAGCTGATTCTGGCCTATGAGCGCGCCGACTGGGGAAATGTGGCCAGGCTGCAGAGCTGGTACAGCCTGCGCATCGGGGACATCTACAACGCTTACATGAACGCCATTGTGTGGTACAACGAGCTGCTCTTTGACAATGTAAGGCCGCTGAAGAAATAAAAAAACGCGGGAGCCCGGCCCCCGCCGCCACGCCCGGTTTTTCGCCGGAGCGCGGCTTTTTTGTGGCCTTGCGCGCGAACTCTGCGTCAGGCAATACGAAACACCAATTTAAAGGGGCGAATGGATTTGCGAGGGGGGCCATTTTGTTTGAGAATCACACGCGCTATACGGCCCTGGCCTGCAGCTCGCGGTGCAGAAGCTCCAGGATCGACGGCGTGTTCCGCGCGTTCATCGTGAACATAAAGCAGCTGTTGCGGCACTTTTTGTGGTGCGTGCCGTTTATGGTCAGCGCATACCCCATCAGGCAGCGGGAGTTGCACTTTGCGGGGTCGTGCATGCGCCTGCAGATGGAGGCTTTTTCGATCTCTTGTACCATGTCCTGGGGCAGGTCGTTGATCAGTTGCCCGTAGCTGCCCGCGTTGTCGCCGTAAATGCGGATGACCGGTCCCTTTTTGCGGGATACAAAGTTTACGATGACCCGCTTGGTCCTGGGGTCGGCAAAGGAGACCACGTGCCCGTTCTTGGCCTCCTGCAGCTTCACGGTACAGCCCCACTGTGTCAGCGCGTCGTGTATCTGCATGACAAACGGCTCGTAGTCGGGGCCGATGTCGCTCAGGTAGCTGTCAAATGTCAGGTTCGTTTTATCCATTGTGCGATTCCTCTCCTCATACAGTCATGTGGAACACTTTCCTCGTAAATCGGGCACGAACCGATTATACAACAAATGTTCCGATTTTTCAATAAATTTTGCCATAATATGTTCTTGATTTGCATGTCGATTGTCGGTATACTTGTTTGGGAGCCCTTGGATCATTGAGGTGATCGCATGCGGGGTCGATAGGAAGCCGCAAAGGGCGGATGGAATGAGCAAGGACCATCAGGCGGCGGGCATTGGCTCCACATCCGTCGCAAGGCGGGAAACACGATGGGAGCAGGCAAAGCAATGGGGAAAACGCCAACTTATATCAGCTTGTTCAGCGGTGCGGGAGTGGGCTGTCACGGATTTAAAATGAATGGCTTCGGCTGTGTCGCCACAATCGAGCTTATCGAGCGCCGTTTGAATATACAGAAATACAACCGCAAGTGCAAATACGACACAGGCTATATTTGCGGCGACATCACAAGTGCTGAGGTGAATCGGCGGCTTATGCGCGAGATTGAGCGGTGGCGGAAAAGCGACGGCTTAAAGGATGTGGATGTGGTGATTGCCACGCCCCCCTGCCAGGGAATGTCGGTTGCAAACCACAAAAAGGCCGCCGATGAGATTGTCCGCAACTCCTTGGTGGTGGAGTCGATCAAGATCATCCGCGACATCCGCCCCAAGTTCTTCGTGGTTGAAAACGTGGCCGCGTTTATGAAAACGGCTTGCACGGATATCGACGGCCAGGTTAAAGCCATCAGCGAGGCCATCTACAATAGTCTGGGGAAAGAGTACTCCATCTACCCCGAGATCATCAACTTCAAGAACTACGGCGCCTGCTCCAGCAGGACCCGCATCATGGTGACCGCTGTGAGAAAGGATCTGGCGGATCACATATCCCCCATCGAGCTGTTTCCCGATTACGCCAGAGAGCGCACGCTCCGGCAGACAATCGGGGATATGAGGCCCCTGGAGCGGATGGGTGAAGTCGATCAAAACGACATCTACCACGCTTTCAGGCCATACCCGGAGCACATGCGGGCGTGGGTTTCCGGGCTGGGGGAGGGCCGGTCGGCCTTTGAAAACACCGATCCGCGGCGCGTGCCGCACCGGGTCATCGACGGGGAAATGGTGGTCAACCAGCAAAAAAACGGGGACAAGTACCGGCGGCAAATCTGGGACAGGGTGGGCCCGTGCATCCACACGAGAAACGACCAGTTCGCGAGTCAGAACACGATCCACCCTTCCGACGACCGCGTGTTCAGCGTGCGGGAGCTGATGCGGATGATGACCATTCCGGACGACTTTCGCTGGGTCGACGCCTCCACCGGCGAGCTGAACGCGCTTCCGGTGCCCAAAAAGCAGGAGCTGCTCAAAAAAGAGGAGACCAAAATCCGCCAGTCCTTGGGCGAGGCCGTTCCGACGGTGATCTTTGCCGGTATCGCGGAAAAGATCGCGGCGTTTTTGGCACGCAGGCATCTGCGGCTGCCGGAGATTTCACAGGAGATCGAGCGGTGCGACCTTTGGGACAACGGGGCTATGGTCGATTATATCGCGCAAAATCAGGGGAATCTGGGGCTTGGCAGTTTGGCGTATATCGCGGAATACGCAAACGCCAACAAGGCGCAGCACGCAGCGTTCTTTACAAACCGGTGGCTGGTCACGGAGATCCTGTGCAGCCTGCCCGACTTCGATCAGCCGGTCGTGCGTATTCTGGAGCCCTCTGTCGGCGTGGGCAACTTTATACCGCTTGTGGCGAAAAAATACCAGCATATCGGGCGGCTGATTTTCGACGTGGTGGACATCGACGAGGGCGTTCTCGGCGTTTTTCGGGCGCTGGTGGACAAAATGGAGCTGCCGGAGAATGTGCGGATCAACTACATACACGCGGATTTTCTGCTGCTTGACATGGACACGGAGTACGACCTGGTGATCGGCAACCCGCCGTTCAGCAAGCTGCCGTCCAACAGCGGCATTTTGCCTGCGTACAGGCAGGGCACCTACAATACCGAAACCACCAATACCTTTTCCTTTTTCCTTGAAAAAGCCCTGAGGCTGGGGCGCTACGTAGCTATGATCACCCCAAAATTCCTGCTGAATACGCCGGAATTCCGGCTGACCAGAGAACTGCTCGGAAAGAAAGGCGTGCGCTGCATCATTGACTTTGGCGAGAACGGCTTCAAGGGCGTGCTGGTCGAGACCATCGCGGTGATCGTGGAGTCGAACGGGCTGCCGGCCGGCACACAGGTGATTTCCACCACGCTCCGCAGGCAGCTAAAGCAGCGGCAATCCTACATTTTCGACAAAGCATACCCGTACTGGATCATCTACCGGGACGAGCAGTTCGACGAGGTGGCGCGCAGGCTGCGGTTCAACATCTTTACGGTTTTCCGCGATCGTCAGATCACCAACAAGGTGCTTTCCCGCCCAGGCAGAATCCGCGTGATCAAATCCCGGAATATCTCGGACGACGGATGCAGCCTGGTCCGCATTCCCGGGTATGACTCCCGGATCTCCAAGTCGGTGGCCACGTCCCTGAGCGTGTACAAGTACATGCATCAGGACGACGTGTATCTGACGCCGAACATGACCTACAAGCCCCGGGTGATGAAAAAACCCCCGGGCGTGCTGGTGAACGGGTCCGCGGCCATCCTCGCACTGAAAGAGGGGGAAAAGCCGCTGACCTCCGCCGAAATGCTCTATTTTGCCTCCGAGGAATTTCGGGCTTTCTATCAAACCGCCCGAAACTATCAAACAAGATCCCTGAATGTCGACGCAAGCTCGGTGTTCTTTTTTGGGCGCAGCAAAAAGGAGGAAAATCAATTGGGATGGCTGGGAGACAGCGACATCAGCGCGTTCCTGGACCGGAAAAGCTATGATGTCCGCCAGACGAACAACGCGCGGTGGATCGATCAAAAGTGCGCGGCCGACGTGGTGGCGACTGTTGCCGACTGTATTTTGCAGTACAGCCTGAACCACATCGACACAGCCTTTTCCTCCATGGACATCTGGCACAACGAGTACACCACCGCTCATGTGGAAAGCATCTTCAAAAAGCCCAACCCGGATGAAAAGAAAGCCCGCAACGAATACGACAAATTCTTCCAGCAACCTATGGAGATGCTGGCCTATGCCGGCGTGCTGCACAAGGAAAAGCACGGCAACCGCAATAAGTACTGGCTGGAGCGCCAGGACGTGCTGGAGTACATCGCGCTCAGGGAGCGAAACGCGATGAATTTTCTGTGCCTGTACATCGAAAAGGTGCTGTGGGAATCCGGCATATACAGCGTGTTCGAAGACTTTTTCCAAAAGCAGACAAAGCAGGCCTACGAGGAGGTCAAGGACGCCTTTACCGACTTTACCATCAGCAACACCCCCATCAACGGGGTGACGGAGTGCCGGCGAATCTTTATCAAGGTGCTGAATCCCCTGGCCTACAAAAGGGATAGCCGCGGAACGGAAAAGGGCCGTATTTCCAAGCACAAAATTACCTATGACATGCTTATGTACAACAGGGACAATTTCCGCGACGAGTATTCCGACAAGCCCAAGGAGCTCACGCGCGGGCAGTACGAGGAGCAGATCGGGTACCATCCCGACCCCAATGTCTACAAGTACCAGTCCCAAAGGGCGAAGCGCTGTCTCCGGGCGTTCAATGACGCCTGCCGGGCAAGCAGATCCGAGGTGGCAGACCCGCGGCACGGCCAGGACGCGGCGGTCAACATGCACCACATCTTTCCCGAGGCCGATTACGCACGGATCAGCATGTATTATGAAAACCTGATCGCGCTGACGCCAACCCAGCACTTCAGCTATGCGCACCCGTCGGGAAACACGCAGCGCATTGACAGACAGTTCCAGCGCACCTGCCTGCTGGCCAAGGCGGAGTCCATCCGGGAGAACCTGTCCAGCCCGGAGCAGGAGCGGATTTACGAGTTCTCAAGATTTCAGGAGATTCTTGCAATCGGCCTGGACAACGATGTCTTTTACAAGATTGAAAGCGGGGATTTTGACGGGCTCATCCGTCAGATCGATAAATGCTATACGCTGTGACAAACGAATAGGGGGAGTCAACATGAAATTGGCATATGGTAAAAAGGCGCAGATCCGGTTTCAGGACGAGGCCGAGTACTACTTTGCCCTAGGCTTTCTGGCCAGCGCAAAGCACACCTCCCTGCACTGGGAGCACAACGAGGATCAGGGAGCCTGGGGAAGCGAGGGGCGCATCCACTGCTATGGCGACATCAGCATTGTCCCAAGCGCGTTTACCATCACAGGAGGCCGCCCCGGCGTATCCGGCAGA
>Ga0153920_1000336_pt1 | contig 19214 bp, 17 predicted proteins | sample TSNJ004MetaG_FD_104713 | JGI IMG/M metagenome (GOLD analysis project Ga0153920, IMG submission 104713) | Attine ant fungus gardens microbial communities from New Jersey, USA - TSNJ004 MetaG | ecosystem: Host-associated > Fungi > Mycelium > Unclassified | place: USA: New Jersey, Brendon T. Byrne...
AAGACATGAGGACCTTCGTGTGATTCGAGATGAGTGTGGTTACCCATATCGATACCGGAGGTCCTCACCTCTTCTCACATCACGCGCCGTTGCCCACAACCTCCGTGGGAAGAACAGCTAGCGCACCTTCGCGTCGAGCATCTCGGTGACCAGTGCCGCGATTGCCGAGCGTTCCGAGCGGGTGAGGGTCACGTGCCCAAACAGGTCGTGGCCCTTGAGCTGCTCCACCACGGCCGCCACCCCGTCGTGCCGGCCCACATGCAGGTTGTCGCGTTGGGCCACGTCGTGGGTGAGCACCACCTTGGAATGCTGCCCGATGCGCGAAAGCACCGTGAGCAGCACATTGCGTTCCAGGGACTGCGCCTCGTCCACGATCACGAACGTGTCATGCAGCGAGCGGCCGCGGATGTGGGTCAGCGGCAGCACCTCCAGCATTCCGCGTTCCACGACCTCATCGATCACGTTCTTGGAGACCACCGAGCTGAGCGTGTCGAACACGGCCTGCGCCCAGGGGTTCATCTTCTCCCCCTCCGAGCCGGGCAGGTACCCCAGTTCCTGGCCGCCAACGGCGTACAGCGGGCGGAACACGGTGATCTTGCGGTGTTCGCGCCGCTCCAGCACCGCCTCCATGCCCGCGCACAGGGCCAGCGCCGACTTGCCGGTGCCGGCCCGCCCGCCCAGCGAGACGATGCCCACCGACTCATCGAGCAGCAGGTCCAGGGCGATGCGCTGTTCGGCGCTGCGCCCGTGCAGCCCGAACGCCTCCCGGTCCCCGCGCACCAGCCGGATCGATCCGTCGTGCACCTTGCGTCCCAGCGCCGAACCACGCACCGAGGTGATCACCAACCCGGTGTTCACCGGCGCGTCGGCCACCTCGGGTGGGGAGTCGAGCCGCTCGGATTCGTAGAGTTCGGCCATCGCCTGGGCGTCCAGCTCCAGCTCCTGGATCCCGCTCCAGCCCGAGGAGCGGGTCAGTTCACTGCGGTACACCTCCGCGTGGATGCCGATCGCCGAGGCCTTGATGCGCATCGGCAGGTCCTTGGTCACCAGCGCGACCTCAAGCCCGGCATCCAGGATGTTCTTGGCCACCGCCAGGATCCGGCTGTCGTTGTCGGTGCTGCGCATCCCCACCGGCAGCACTTCCTGGGCGATGTTGTTCAGTTCGATGCGCAGGCTCCCGCCGGATTCCCCCACCGGCACCGCCGTGCCCAGTCCGCCGTGCTCCTGAATCAGATCGTCGAGGTTCCGCAGCGCCTGTCGGGCGAAGTATCCCAGCTCCAGGTCCTTGCGCTTGTGCTCCAGTTCGGTGACCACGGTCAGCGGGATCACCACCGGATGCTCGGCAAAGTTGAAGATGGCATGCGGGTCAGAGAGCAGCACCGAGGTGTCCAGCACATAGGTCCTGGGGGCTAGTTCGGTCTGTTGGGCCATGACGATCCACCCGTTCTCGAATTCAGCGTGGGGGCTCTCCCCACGCATCAGTGGGAAAAGCCCGCACCGGAATTCCGCTGGGCCGCCGGCCGGCGGCCCCGTCAAACGCGCGGGCAACCATCCAGTGTCGAACCTTTCGTTCGGCCCGGCCGTCCTGGCTGGGCCTGTGTGCCCAGCCTATCCCCGGCGGGGAGTCGAAAAAGCCAACACCAGGTTTCTTTTGGGTATCGATCAGGTTCTGGGCCCGAAGCTCACGCAGATGGCGCTGTCAGCCGCGGGTTTGCCACCACCCCGGCCCGCCGGACCGGTCTTCGCGGCGGTGGGGGCCGGTCGAAAAAAGGAGATGGGCCGAGTCAGGCCCCGAAGCGGCGCTGCCGGTCGGCGAAGTCCCGCAGGGCCCGCAGGAAGTCGACCCGCCGGAAGTCCGGCCACAGGGCCTCGCAGAAGTAGAACTCCGAGTAGGCGCTCTGCCAGGTCAGGAACCCGGACAGGCGCTGTTCCCCGCTGGTGCGGATCACCAGGTCCGGGTCCGGCTGGCCCTTGGTGTACAGGTAGGCGCCCAGCGAGTCCACGTCCAGGTTGTCCGCGACGTCCTTCAGGGACTGGCCGCGGCTGGCCGCGTCGTTCAGCAGCGATTTGACCGCGTCGATGATTTCGCGCCGGCCCCCGTAGCCGATGGCCACGTTCACGTGCACGCCATTGCGGTTGGCGGTGGCAGCCTCCAGGTCGGTCAGCTTCTGGGCCAGGTCCGCCGGCAGCAGGTCCCGGGCCCCCACCTGCTGCACCTGCACCCGGTTGGTGTGTCCCAACTCGTCGAGCAGGTTGCCGATGATGTCCAGCAGGTCACGCAGTTCGGCCGGTTCCCGGTTCAGGTTGTCGGTGGAGAGCATGTACAGGGTCACGACCTTGATGCCCAGGTCCTCACACCATTCCAGGAACTCCAGGATCTTCTCCGCCCCGGCCTGGTGGCCGGCGGCGGTGGTGCTTCCGGCCAGCTTCGCCCACCGGCGGTTCCCATCGACCATCACACCGATGTGGTGCGGCAGCTTGTCCCCCGGCAGCGACCTGGCCAGCCGGCGCTCGTAGAGTCGATAGGCAAGGGACGGTAGGCCCACCTGCTCCTCCTGACGTGTCCTCTTGTCCATATGGCGTGAAACCTGGCGGCATGCGCGCCGTGCCGTGCGGCACTGTGTCTAAATTTACCGCCTTACCGGCCCCGGGGCGTGCATCCGCGCCGCCACACATCGCCACCGCGCCGTCCCTGTTCTCCCTCTACCCCCGGCGCAGCGTCTGGAGCAGGGCGGCCGCGTCGGCCACCGGCGCCTGGCAGGTGGTGTGCCGGCACGGGTAGATGCGCAGGGCGTTGCCCGGCCCGGCCGGCTGCTGCTCGTCGCCGGCCCCGACCGGCAGGCCGAGCACCGTGGCCAGCCTGCGCAGGGCGCCAAGCTGGCGGGGTTCGCCGCCGGAAATGCGCAGGTACTGGATGGGCGACTGCAACAGCCCCTGCACCTCCAGCGCGCCGGCCACCGCGGAGGGGAAGCGCGCGGCCACCACAGGGCTGTGCCCCACCAGGGCCTGGGCGGCCTGCATGTCCCGGTCCACCCGCTCTTCGTTGTCAGGCCCGGCGCCGTCCTGGTCCGGCACGGCCATGGTGTGCTGGGCGCGCAGCAGCAGCGCCCGGGCCAGCAGGGAGGAGGCGGCGGGCACCGCGTCATCCAAGGCGGTGGCCGCCGACTGCTGCCCGCGCTGGGCGGCCAACGCCGGGTCCAGTTCGCGGGTGTCCCGGGCCAGGCCTTGTTCGTCGATGAAGCCCAGCGCCTGTTCCAGCAGCCGGTCACGGCGCAGGGCCCAGGGGCCGGAGGGTTCGGCGAGCGCCAGGGCCGCGAAGCCCAGGGCCATCCCCGCGTAATCCTCCAGGGTCCCCTCGTTGCCCTGCTCGGCCTGGTTTTCAAAGCTCACCCGGGCCAGGGTGCCGGTGGCGGCGGCAACGTGGATCTCCCACACCGTGTGGGCCACCTGTTCGGCCAGCTGCCGGTGCCCCGGGTTCTCAAACACGATCGCGGCCTGGCACAGCGCCTCGATGGCCAGCCCGTTCCACCCGGCCACCACCTTGCTGTCCCGGGCCGGGGCCGGGCGCTCGGCCACCAGCTCGCGCACCGCCTGCAGCAGCCGCTGCCAGGTTTCGCGCTCGGTCCCGCGGGGCATGCGCAGCAGGGACAGGCAGTAGTGTCCCGGGTCCTCGGCGACCTCGGCCAACCGGATCAGGTCTTCGGGCAGCGGACTGTCCAGGCCGGCGGCGGCCTGGTCGAACTCCTCGCGGGTCAGCGTGTAGGCCCCGCCCTCGACGTGCTGCCCGTCGCGCAGCGAGTCCGCGTCCCGGGAGGCGGCCAGGGCCCGGTGCCGGTCCCCGCTCTGCCCGGTGAGCATCGAATCCCGCAGCCAGGTGGCGGTGCCGGCGGCGGCGCGGGTGCAGGCCTCGGCCAGCGCTGTCGCGCGCTGGGTCCGGGCGGGATCCGTGCCGGTGGCCGCCAGCTGGGTGCAGGCCAGCTGGCACAGTCCCAGCAGCCGCAGCAGCTGGGCGTTGTCGTAGAGCATCTTCTCAAAGTGCGGCACCGCCCAATGCTCATCCACGCAGTAGCGGGCGAAGCCTCCCCCCACGTGGTCCTGCAAACCCCCGAGCACGATCGCCTCGGTGGTGGTGGCGGCCGCGTCGAACAGCGGGCCCGGCTCGGGGTGGGTGAGCACCTGCTGCCAGAGCACCACCAGTGACTGGGTGGGCGGGAATTTGGGGGCGGGGGTGAACCCGCCCTCGCTGCGGGTGGTCTTGATCCACTGGTGCACCGCAACCTCCAGGGCCTGCCCCTCGGCCTGGTTCCCGTCCTGGACCGTGGCGGGATCGGCGGAGAACTTCATCATCTGGTGTTGTCCGCGGCTGAGTTCCACCAGGTGCTCGGCCAGCGCCGCGGCCTGCTGCTCGACCTCCTCACGGCGCTGGGTGTAGGTCTCGGTGACGGCGGTGAGCACCTGCATGAAGGAGGGCACCCGGCCGCGCTGCCGGGGCGGGAAGTAGGTGCCGGCGTGGAAGGTGCGCCCGTCGGGCAGCGTGAACACGGTCATTGGCCAGCCGCCGGCCCCGGTCAGGGCCTGGGTGGCGAGCATGTAGGTGTCATCGACCAGCGGATGCTGTTCCCGGTCGACCTTGATTGAGACGAAATGTTCGTTCAGGTAGGCGGCAACCTGCGGGTCGTCGAAGGACTCGCGGGACATGACGTGGCACCAGTGGCAGGCGGCGTACCCGATGGAGAGCATCACCGGGCGGTCCCGGCGCCGGGCTTCGGCGAAGGGCTCGGCCGAGTAGGACCACCAGTCCACCAGCTGGTGGGCGTGCTGCCTGAGGTAGCGGCTGGATGCGTGCTCTAGTCGATTGGCCATACCGGCATGCTACCGCCGGCGGGCCGGCCGCAGGGGGTTGGGCGCCAGCCACCAGGGTTCACCCAGCCCGCCGAGCCCACCGTCGTCTCAGGGCCCGACGCCCGCGCGGGAACGGCGTCGGCGGCGCACCAGCCAGATCAGCGTGCCGAGCACCAGCAGGGCACCGAGTCCCTGCAGCCCCGGTGAATCGTCAAAGCCGCCGTAGATGAACGCGGCGATGCCCAGGGCCACCGCCGCCGCGGCCAGCAGCCACCGCAGCACCTGTTTCATGTTGTTCCTCCCCGCCCCGTTCTGCGACCTCTGGAATGTTCCGGCGCCACCGTCCCGGGTCGCCGGTGGCGTTAAATGCGAGATCACCGGGGCCGGGCCGAAGCCCGCCGCCCGGTGACCGGATCGCTGGTTGGGGTCAGATCATTTTTCCCGGGTTTTCGGGTCGATCTTCCCGGCGGGTTTCTGCAGCGGCTGCGATTCCCCGCGGGCCACCAGGCGCTGCTGGCGGGATTCGGCTTCGGAGGTGTAGCGCACGCGGCGCACCCGGCGGATCATGTCGCGGATCAGGAAGATCGCGGCGATCACCATCAGCGCGGTGAACACGAAGCCAAGGAAGCCCGGCCCGGTCTGGCTGACCGCGTTGTAACTGGAGGTCGACTCGTTGGCCGGTGCGCTGGCCAACAGCAAGGTCAGATGGTTCACGGGTTAGTACAACTCATTTCTACAGCGTTAGTGCCCTACTACTATCTTAGCGTGGCGGGCCGCTATCTGAGCCCGGCGAACAGGTCGGACTCAGGCAATTCGGTGGGCACCTTGGAAGTGATCAGCGTGTAGTCCTCCCACGGCCAGTGTTCGGCATAGAGGTACTCGGGCACGGCGAAGAAGAAGCCCTCAGGGTCGATCTGCGTGCGGTGGGCCAAAAGCGCCTGGTCACGCTTCGTGAAGTAGTCCGCGCAGTACACCTGGGTGGTCGTGGTGTGCGGGGAGACCCAGCTGAACATCTGGTCCTGCTGGTCCTCCTCCCAGCGCTGCACCCGTTCGGTGTAGGGCGAGTCGTAGCCGGCATCGAGCATGGCGTAGTGCAGGGTGCGGAAGCGCTCGGGGGCAAAGGCGCGGTCGTAGTACAGCTTGCGCACCTCCCACGGCTGCCCCAGTTCCGGGTACATGTCCGGGTTGTTGGCGTGCTCAAAGGCAAACAGCGCCACCCGGTGGGAGTGGATGTGATCCGGGTGCGGGTAGCCGCCGTTTTCGTCGTAGGTGGTGATCACGTGGGGACGGAATTCGCGGATCAGCTTGATCAGCCCGGCCGCGGCAACCTCCACCGGCTGCAGCGCGAACGCACCGAAGGGCAGTTCGGGCACCGGGTCGCCCTCGGGCAGCCCCGAATCCACGTAGCCCAGCCAGCGGTGTTCGATGCCCAGCACGGCGGCGGCCTCGGCCATCTCCCCGCGGCGCACCCCGGGCAGGTCGCGGTGGGCGTGGGCCAGCTCCCCGGCGGCGGCATTGAGGATGTCCCCGCGTTCACCGCCGGTGCAGGTCACCACCATCACCTCGGCGCCGGCGTCGACATAGGCGGCCATGGTGGCCGCGCCCTTGGAGGACTCGTCATCGGGGTGGGCATGGACTGCCAGCAGCCGCAGTCCCTGGGACGGGGCCATCTTCTTCACGTCGTGACTCTCCACTAAGCTCTTTCCTTTTGCGTTCTCTGGTGCCTCGGGCCGGGGCAAAGCCCGGCGCGGCACCCCGTCATGACAACTCTCACCGGCCGCGGAATATTCCTTCCACGCGTTGGCCAGTAGACTGGAGACTGGTCCCATTCGGATTGTTGAGAGAGTACCAAGAGGCGCTGCATGTCTGATCCCAGCTTAATGGGTCGTTACCACACACCCAAGAAACGACTGTCGCCCAAGACCCGCAATTGGCTGATTGCCGGGGCCCTGGGCGTGGGCGTGGTGGGTGCGGCATACGCCGGGATCAACAACTTCACCCCGATCTCCTCCCAGGACGTGGGCTTTGAGATCATCTCACCCACCCAGGCCGTGGCCACCGTGGAGGTCTCCTACGACTCGAAAAACCGGGTGCAGTGCGAAGTGCGGGCGATGAACGACAGCTACGCGGTGGTCGGGTTCAAGACCGTGGTCCTGGAGGCCGAGGAGAACCCGCGCCACGTGCAGCTGAAGCTCGACGTTCCGCTGCGTACGGACAACCTGGCCACCACCGCCGGCATCGAGGACTGCTACAAGGTGCCCAAGGACTTCTAGCGCCGCCCGGCCCCGGTTCCAGGGGGTTTTAGGGGCGGTAACATTTCCTGAAAGTTTCTTGCACGGCAGTCGATCTATTGGGTTTATTGCCCGATCGCGACTATCATCGATGAAAGTACGATTCGCCCCGCAACGGCCCAGGGAGTGGACCACGCTGGTTCGCTCCATTGCGTCTGCGGGGTCTTTTGCTTGTGGCGCCCCTGGCGTCGAGCCGGCAGAAACGTAACAACACAGACTTCGCCCGGCGTCCTTCCGTGCATGCGGTGGACGCCGTCGGTGTTCTCCCCTACCGGGTGGAGCGCCGGCAGGGCGAAGTCTTTCACTGATCATGAGGGAGTACAACGTGAGCACCAACAGTAGCGAACCTGTCGTGTGGCTGACTCAGGAAGCCTACGACCGCCTGAAAGAGGAACTGGATTACCTCTCCGGCCCGGGGCGTGCTGAGATCGTCGCCCGCATCGAGCAGGCCCGGTCCGAGGGCGATTTGAAGGAAAACGGCGGATACCACGCCGCCCGCGAGGAGCAGGGCAAGGCCGAGGCCCGCATCGTGTACCTGACCGACCTGCTGCGTCGCGCCCACGTCGGGGAGCCTCCCGCCGATGACGGCGTGGTCGAGCCGGGCATGCTGGTGGTCGCCAAGATCGCCGGCGATGAGACCACCTTCCTGTTCGGCAGCCGCGAGGTCGCTGGCGACAGCGAACTGGAAGTTTACTCGGAGCAGTCCCCCATCGGGCAGGCCATCCATGGTGCCAAGGTCGGCGACAAACTCAGCTACCTGGCCCCCAACGGCCGTGACATCGCCGTGGAGATTGTCTCCGCCAAGCCCTTCTAGCCACGCAAGGGCAGCGAGGCCCAGGACCACGGTCCCGGCCCCGGCCCGCGAAAACAAGCCGCACCCCCGGTGCCCGCGCTTCGGCGCGGGCCCGGGGGTGCGGTCTTTGAGCCGGCTTGCCGCTGTGGCAAGCTCCGGCGTCCGGGCGTGGCTAGGCCACCGAGCCGCCGGCCGAACTGGTTATCACCGGCTCGAAGCCCTCGGCGCGCAGGTTGTTCAGCACCATCTCCGAGTGCTCGTGGCCGCGGGTTTCCATGTCGATGGTGATTGCCACGTCCCCCATGGACAGCGCCCCGCCGATGCGGGTGTGGTCCAGCCGGGTGACGTTCGCATCGGATTCGGCGATGATCCGCGAGATGCTGGCCAGCGCGCCGGGGCGGTCGGGCAGCATCATCCGGATGGTCAGGTAGCGGCCACCGGCGGCCAGGCCGCGCTGGATCACCTTGAGCATCAGCAGCGGGTCGATGTTTCCCCCGGAGAGGATCACCGCGCAGTTCTTTGATTCAATGCCGTGCTTGGCCAGCAGGTTTTCCATCAGCGCCGCCACCCCGACCGCGCCGGCCGGCTCCACCACCAGCTTGTTGCGCTCCAGCAGCACCACCAGCGCCTGGGCCAGCGCATCCTCGGAGACGGTGACCACGTCATCGACCAGCGCCTTGACGATCTGGAAGGGCAGCTGCCCGGGGCGGCCCACCGCGATGCCGTCGGCGATGGTGTGCACCGTGTCCAGCGGCACCAGCGCGTCGGCGGCCAGCGAGGGAGGGTAGGCGGCCGCATTCTCCGCCTGCACCCCGATCACCTTGATCTGCCGGCCCAGCTGGCGGGCCTTTTCCTTCAGCGCCACCGCCACCCCGGCCAGCAGCCCGCCGCCGCCCACGCCCATCAGCACGGTGTCCACCTCCGGCAGCTGCTCCAGCAGCTCCAGGCCAATGGTCCCCTGCCCGGCGATGATGTCGGGGTGGTCGAAGGGGTGCACGAATACCGCCCCGGTCTCATCGGCGTAGCGCTGCGCCTCGGCCAGCGCCTCATCGACGGTGGTGCCGTGCAGCACCACATCGGCCCCGTGGTCGCGGGTGGCGGTCAACTTGGGCAGCGCCACCCCCACCGGCATGTAGATTCGCGCCTTGATGCCCAGGTGGCTGGCGGCCTGGGCCACCCCCTGGGCGTGGTTGCCGGCCGAGGCCGCCACCACGCCGCGCGCCTTCTCGGCGTCGCTGAGCTTGCTCATGCGCACATACGCCCCACGCACCTTGAAGGAGCCGGCGCGCTGCATGTTCTCGCACTTGAGGTAGACCTCCGAGCCGACCTGGCGGGAAAGCATCCGGGAGTGTTCCACCGGGGTCAGCGAAATGATCGGGGCCAGCACCTTGCGGGCGGCCTCGATGTCTTCCAGGGTGACGGGTAGCTGTTGCACTGTACTCACGGTTGGTCCTCGTTCGGTTCGGGTTCATTCCGTTCCCCGGGCGGCGGCTGCACGGCCGGGACGGGGGCTGCGGTGTCTGAAGAGCCGATGCCTGCGGTGGGTTCACGTTCGGGTTCCGTCGGCCGGGGCGCGGGTTGCTGCGGCCCGTAGTGTTCGGTCACGAACGGGTCGTGTTCCCAGGACCGGTGGGCGATGTACTTGACCATCGAGTTCAGCACCGCCATCAGCGGCACCGCGAACAGCGCCCCGGGGATCTGCGCCACCATGGTGCCTCCGGCCACGGCCATCACCACGGCCAGCGGGTGCAAGCTCACGGCCTTGCCCATGATCAGCGGCTGCAGAATGTTGGACTCGGCCTGCTGCACCGCCAGCACCACGGCCAGCATGATCAGCGCGTTCACCCAGCCGTTGGCCACCAGGGCCAGCAGCACCGCGACGGCGCCGGTGAACAGCGCGCCGAGAATCGGGATGAACGAGCCCAGGAACACCAGCACGCCCAGCGGCAGGGCCAGCGGAACGCCCAGGAAGAAGGCCCCGAAGCCGATGCCGACCGCGTCAATGAACGCCACCAGCACCTGGACCCGCACGTAGCGGATCATCGAGTTCCACCCGCGGGTCGCCGCCCCGTCCATGGCCGGGCGGGCCCGACGCGGCAGCAGGTTGATCATGAACGTGCCGATCTTGCGCCCGTCCAACAGCAGGAAGATCAGCGCGAAGATCGCCAGCAGGATCCCGGTCAGGATCTGGCCCAGCACCGATCCCCAGCTCAGCGCCTCGCTCAGGATGTTTGAGGCGTTCGAGCGCAGCTGCAGCAGCGCGTCGTTGACCACATTGGCCAGGTCGTCGTTGCTCAGCTGCAGCGGCCCGTTGAACAGCCAGTCCTGCACCTGGTAGATGCCGATGACGGCCTGGTTCCACAGGGCGCTGAACCCGGTGCTCAGCCGCTGGCCGACCATCGTCAGCCCGGCGGTGATCACCGCCAGGAAGCCGATCACGGTGATGCCCACCGCCAGCCCCCGCGGCACGGCCAGACGGCCGTGCATGAACTCAACCACCGGCCCGAGCAGGCCAGTGAGCAGCGCGGCGACCATCAACGGGATCAGCAGCAGCGAAATCTTCGACAGCAGCCAGATGACCACGCCGACGGCGAGCACCACGACCAGGAACCGCCACGCCCAGGACGCGGCGATGCGCATGCCGTAGGGCAGGTCCTCACCATCACGGAAGGCCGCCGGTCCCGGCGCCAATTCCTCAATGGCGGAGGTAGGAGCGGACGGTGGAGCCACCCTCAAACGGCGCGCCCACGAAAACATCCTGCTCTTCATGGCTCTAAGCTACCCTTTCGTTTCACGGCTTCCGTGGTCTATGAACCGATTGTGACAAAAAACCGGAAGCGGTATCCAAATCTGATACCGCTTCCGGTTTGAGCGCTCAATATGATTATTACTGTTCGCGCAGAATAGACAGAATGCGCAGGATCTCCACGTACATCCAGATGAGGGTCATGGTCAGCCCGAACGCACCGCGCCAGGCCATGATGGCCGGGGCGCCGCGGTTGGACAGGTCCTCGATCATGGTGAAGTCGGAGACCAGGGCGTAGGTCGCCAGCAGCACCGCCAGCACGCCAATGGCCAGGCCCAGCATGCCGCCGCCGGCGCTGCGCAGGCCGAACATTCCATCAACCGCGCCGGTGAGCATCAGCACGAAGTTCAGCAGCGAGAAGACCAGCATGCCGATCATCGCGACGAAGAACATCTTGTTCAGCTTCGGGGTCATCCGATACTTGCCCGAACGGTACAGCGCCAGGGTGGTGGCGGCCACGGCAATGGAGGCGACCAGCGCCTGCACGGCCACGCCCGGGTAGAGCGAGTTCAGGGCCTGCGAGAGGCCACCCAGGAACAGACCCTCTGCCAGCGCGTAGGCCAGGATCAGCGGCGGGGAGGGCATCTTCTTGAAGGCGTTGACCAGGCCGAGCACCAGCCCGACGATCGCGCCAACAAGCATCAGGGCCGGGAACATCCAGCCGATGCCAGCACCCACGGCCACCAGGGCCAGGGTCAGGATGGTCTTGTTAATGACATCGCCGATGGTCATCCGGCCGGTATCGGCACCGGTGGCCGATGGCTGGCGGTACATATCCTCCAGCTGGCTGGCGCTCATCTGCGGAGCGTTCTGGAAGCCCACAGGATTCTGGGACTGCTTGGTGCCCCAGGCCTGGGCCTGGTTCTTGGAGTCGAAGATCGGGTTTCCGTTCAAGGTCTTTTCCCCTCAATTAGGTCAAGTCGCGAAGCGTCGGCGAGGATGCCTCGTTGCTACTTAACGACAGTTGCTTTAAGACTACGTCAGTTCGTGTTCCCGGCGCTCATTCCTACGGATGAGATCACCATCGGAACCCCGAAATGGCAGTTCACTTGCAGGTGCCACATAATGGATTCACAGGCTCACGCGTTCTCACCGGCTGGCTCGCAAATCCGCTGGCAGCGGCGTCGTGGTGGGTGGATCACTTCCTCGTGCCGCGCGGTTGCCAGCCGCCGGTCGGCAGGGACCCGTGAACAGCCGGTACGTCATTGGTTGGAGGGTTCCTTGTCTCGTCGCGTCAAGCGCATCGCAGGAAACATCGCCGTCCTTGCGTCGCTGACCGCGATCCTCCTGCTATTGATAACAAGCGCCATGTCCGACGAATTCCTGCGCAACGATCCCGCGCTCACCGCCGAGGCGAACGCCGGGACCCCCATTGTCCCCACACGCAACACCGCCGCGGCTTCGGCCCCCGCATCGGCGGTGCCACAGACCGCGAGCGAGCTGGAGCGAGCTCGTTCCCGGGCGCTGGCCGAGGGACGGCCCGAGGCCGCGTGGGACAAGCAGTGCATTGCCTGGCAGGTCCCGCAGGCGGCAACGGATCCGCAACGCTGGGCGAACCGGATGGGCCGGCAGTGGCTCGAGGCTCACCGGGCCCGGTGCCCTGATGCGATCACCATCCCGCACTATTTCGTTGACTCCTGGCCCGCAGGTGAGCCTGGAACGCTGCGGATTCGCGTGGAGGACGCGGCGGTCTTCGCCGCGTGGCCAGGACCAGCGGCAAGTGCGATCCTTGAGGACATTGCGCGGGATTTCATGGAAAACCTGGCACCTGCCAACCCTGAGCTGAAGACCGTTGAGGTGGCCACCGGCAACGGTCAACACCGGGCCCACTATGACAGGACGACATGGGCCAAGGCGCAGGACTTCTAGCCCACCACCAACACAGCCCCGGCCGCAGAGGCTCGGGCTGCGGCGCCCGGATGCCGGATCGAAGTACCTGGCAGCGTCCACCGGCATGCTCCCGAACCTGCCACAGAAAACAACAACGCCGCTACCGCCCCGCGAAAACCGGGATGTAGCGGCGTATCTTTTGGTGCCCCCAGTGGGACTCGAACCCACAAGCCTTGCGGCAGCTGATTTTAAGTCAGCCGTGTATGCCAATTCCACCATAGGGGCCAGCTTGAAAAATCCTACGCGATGTTTTCCCATTTTCTGAAATTTCGCCGGAACGGCAAGGATCGGTGGGCCGGCGCCTGTGGCGTCGGCCCACCGTCGGGTCAATCATCGCTTGATGCAGCCTTCTACGGCCGGCAGGCTACTTCTTCGGCTTGGCCGACTCCTCGAAGGCCTTGCGCGGATTCTGCATGTTGTTCAGCTGCAGCGAATCGCGGTTGAAGAACAGGGCAACCATCCAGTCGCCGAGCACGCGGAACTTGCGCTCGAAGGTCGGCATGGCCATGCCGTGGTAGCCGCGGTGCGCCATCCAGGCCAGCCAGCCGCGCAGCTTGATCGACTTGATGCGGGCCACGCCCTTGTTGCGGCCGAAACCGGCAACGGCACCAAGGTTCTTGTGCTTGTACTCCTTGATGGTGCCCACGCCGTAGCGGGCGGCGTACAGGTTCTTGGCCAACAGCTTGGCCTGGCGCACGGCGTGCTGTGCGTTGGGCACGCAGGTGCCGTCGGGCAGCCCGCCGGTCACATCCGGCACGGCCGAGACGTCACCGGCCGCCCAGGCGCCCTCCACCGGGTCGCCGTTGGCGTCCTTGATGCGCAGGTCGGTGCGGGTCTCGATGCGGCCGCGCTGTTCGATCTGGAAGTCGGTGGAGCGAACCATCGGGTTGGCCATCACGCCGGCGCACCAGATCAGGGTGTCGGCGTCGAATTCGCCGGCCGGGGACTTGTCGCCCATGTTGATCAGCTTCAAGGTGCCATCGGTGGCGTCGGCCAGCGAGGTGTTCAGCAGCACCTCGATGCCGCGGCTGCGCAGGTGCTCGACAACCCAGACGGCCTGGTCCTCGGTGACCTCGGGCATGATGCGGTCCATGGCCTCGATCAGCACGAAGCGGGCTTCGTCCTGGCCGATGCGGTCGTTCAGGGAGATGGCGTAGCGGGCCATGTCCTCGATTTCGGTGATCGTCTCGATGCCGGCGAAGCCGCCGCCGACGACCACGAAGGTCAGCGCACGCTTGCGCTGGGCCGGGTCGGTCATGTTGGAGGCCGATTCGATGCGCTCGGAAACCTGGTTGCGCAGCGCGGTGGCTTCCTCGATGGTCTTCAGCCCGATGCCCTCTTCGGCCAGGCCCGGGATGGGGAAGGTACGGGTGACCGAACCGGCGCTCATCACCACGTCGGTGTATTCCAGTTCGAAGCTTTCGCCGTTGACCGGGTCGATGACGGCCTTCTTGCTGGCGTGGTCGATGCTGGTGACCCGACCGTTGATCAGTTCCGAGTCCTTCAGGTGCTGGCGGTGCGAGACCACGATGTGGCGTGGTTCGATGCCGCCGCCGGCCACCTCGGGCAGGAACGGAAGGTAAGTCATGTAGGGGTTGGGGTCCACCACGGTCACGATGCCGCCGTGGGCCTTGACCTTCTTCTGGAGCTTCTTCGCGACGTACAGACCGACATAGCCGCCGCCGACAACGAGAATGCGTGGACGCTTCTGGGAGCTTTCGATGATTGACATATGGCCGATTCTACGCGGAAAAACCAGGTTAGTGAAAACATTCACTAACCATTGGGAGGGAGATTGGCCACCCGGTGTTGTGACCGGTTCGCCCTTGGCGGTCCAGTCCTGGGCAGGGCCCGGCGACGGGCCCGGATCCAACTTCACTGATTGGGGGCGGCCCTGCTGTCCAGAACCGCGGAAACAGCAACGGGGGCAGCGCACCGGTCTCCCGGATCGCTGCCCCCCGTCCGCAACGCCCGGCCGGGCTGCCGCAAGGCTATTCAGGCACGTCGTCAAACAGGTCCCGGCTGCCCGGGGCCCGGCCAACCTTCAGGTCGCTCAGTGCCGCGTCGTCGATCTGCTTCGAGCGCTGGTAGCGCCGGTTGGCCGCGGCCACCTGCCAGCCGCCCAGTCCCAGGGCCAGCACCAGCAGCACCCCTGCGCCGATCACGAGCGCCGGCTGCAGCAGCGGCGCCTCCTGCGGCGGGGCGACCGGCTGCGGGGCGGCGACCTGCTTCAGGTCGGACTTCTCCATGGAGATGCCCGGTTCCCTGGTGTCCTGCGCTCCGGCGTCGGTGTCCCGGCGGTGCACGTGGATCCATTCGGCGATGGTGCCCAGCGGGTTCGTGCTGGTCTCGGCGACGTCGGCGGTCAGGGCCGCCTTGGCGTCCATGATCCCGTAGCCGTAGAGGTTGTCCACCCCGGGGGCGCCGGCGTCCTTGGCGGTCTTCAGGATCCGGTTGATGACCTGTGGCGCCTTCATCTGCGGGTACTTGGAGCGGATCAACGCCACCACGCCGGAGACGATCGGCGCGGCGCCGGAGGTGCCGGACCAGCGGGCATAGTCACCGCCGGGCATGCCGCCGACCAGCGGCTCGGCCGGGGCGGCCACCCCGATCGAGATGCCCTCGGTGGAGGAGTCCTTCGAGGCCTTGCTCGACTCGTCGACCCCGGCCACGGTCAGCACTCCGGGGATGGTGGCCGGCGCGCCGACCTGGCTCATCCCGCCGGAACGGTTCCCGGCGGCGGCCACGACCACCACGTCGTGGTCCTCGGCGTACTTGAACGCCGAATCCCAGCTTTCGGGCCAGGCCGGGCTGGTGGAGCCCAAGGACATGTTGATGACCTTCGCCCCGTTGTCCACGGCCCAGCGCACCGCGCGCGGGATCTGCTCCTCGACCGGGATCCCGGCCGGGTTCTGCCCGCCCATCCACAGCGAGACGGACATCAGCTCTGCGGCCGGGGCCACCCCCAGCACGCCGTCCGGCCCGCCGGAGGGCTTGGGCACGGTCTCGTACTCCGGTTCCTCCGGAACGTCCTCGTCTTCCTCTTCCGCGTGCTTCTTGGCCTTCTCCCACGCGGTCTTCAGCTTCTCGTTCTCGGCCTTGACGCGGTCGATCTCGGCCTTGTTGTTCCCGCGTCCGGCCAGCAGGGTGGCCACCAGGGTGCCGTGCTCGCTGCGCGCCCCAATCGGGGTGTTGCCGGTCGGTCCGCCGGATCCGGAGACGTCGGTGCCGCCGGTGACGGCCCCGCGCAGGTCGGGGTGTGAGGTGTCGATGCCGGTGTCGATCACCGCGACCTTCACCCCCTGGCCCTTGGCGTCCTTGTGGGCGTCCTTGATGCCCAGCGAGTCCAGCCAGTACTCGGCCTCGCGGATGCTGTCGGCGTGGGCGCCGGGTGCCAGCAGCAGGTTGCCGCCCACCCCCAGCACGAGTGCCAGGCTCATGGCCAGCAGCGTGCCAAGGGTGCGGGTGATCCGGGGCTCGGTGCGTGCGAACACGGTTTCCTCCTAGTCCCCGGGTCGCCGGCCGGCTGGCCGTGACGCATGATCGGGTGCGGGTGTGTGGTGGGTGGGTCTCAAGGGTGGCTCCGAGGCCAAGGTGGCCCCTGGGGCCTAGGCGGTGTGCAGGGCGGCCACCGAGGCGGCAATGCCATCGAGGATATCGTGTTCCGAGGCGGTGATCCGCTCAACCCGGCCACTGGTGGCCCGGTGCACGTGGGAAAGGATGCGCTCCACGATCAGCGCCCCGGCCTGGATCACGTCCACGCGTCCGGGGTGCATGAAGCCCAGCGCCGCACGCTGGGCCCGGTTCATGCCCAGGATCGCGCCGGTCGCCTCACGCATCTGGCAGAAGTCCAGCTGCGCGCCGTGGATGCGCTGCGAGTCGTAGTGCTCCAGCCCCAGCGCCTGGGCGGTCAGCGTGGTGATGGTCCCGGCGACCCCGACCAGTCCGGTCAGCTGGGACAGGTCCAGGGATTCGAGCACGCGCAGCTGGTCGTCGATGAAGTCCGCGGCCTGGCTGCGGGCATCCAGTCCGCCCAGCCCGTCGGAGAAGAAGCGTTCGGTGACCCGCACGCAGCCCATGTCCAGGCTCACCGCGGTGCGCGGGGTGCGTCCGGCGCCGATCACGAACTCGGTGGATCCCCCACCCAGGTCGATGACCATCCGCTCCCCGGCCGCATCGGCCGGCAGCACGCCGGTCGCCCCGGCGAAGGACAGCGCCGCTTCCTCCTGGCCGCTGATCACCTCGGGGCGCACCGAAAGGATCTGCTCGATGGTGTCCAAGAACTCCTCGCGGTTGGCCACGTCGCGGGTGGCGGAGGTGGCCACGAAGCGGGTGTGCGCCACCTGGTGCTGCTCGATCAGCGCGGCGTAGTCGCGCACCGCCGCGTAGGTGCGTTCCAGGGCCTCGGGGGCGAACCGCCCGGTGGCGTCCACGCCCTGGCCCAGGCGCACGATCTGCATGCGCCGCTCGACGTCGGCCAGCTGCACGCCGTCGGCGCCCTGGCTGGCCTCGGCGATCAGCAGCCTGATGGAATTGGTGCCGCAGTCGATCCCGGCTACCCGCATTAGCTCTCCTCCCCTGCCGCCTGGCGTTCGGCCCGCTTGCGGGCACGCTCGGCGCGTTTGACTTCCGGATCCACCGCCTGGGTCTTTACGTGCCGGGAGCGGTCCCGGCTGGGGGCCGGGCCCTTCGTGTCCCAGGCCCCGGTGCAGTAGCACACGTCCTTGGTCCACCATTCGGCGATCCCGGCCAGCGCCTCGTCACCCAGCGGGTTGACCCCTTCCCCGGCGGCCAGGGAATGGCCGACCAGCACGTGCAGGCACTTCACCCGGGTGGGCATGCCCCCGGCCGAGACCCCGGCGATCTCCGGGACCTCACCGGTGCCCGAACGCCGACCAATCGCGTCCCGGTTGGCCAGGTAGGATTCGTGGGCTTCGCGGTAGGCAGCGGCCAGCTGCGGGTCCTGCCCGAGCCGTTCGTTCATCTGGTTCATCACCCCGGCGGCCTCCAGGCGGGAAACGGCCGAGGTGATCACCGGGTGGGTCAGGTAGTAGGTGGTGGGGAACGGGATGCCGGAGGACAGCCGCGGGGCGGTGGTGGCCACCAGCGGGTTGCCGCATACGCAGCGCGCCCCGATCTCCACCACGTCGCGCACCGGACGGTTCAGCTGCCGGCTGAGGGTTTCCAGGTCCTTCTCGCTGGGGGTGCGCCCGGCGGCGTCCAGGGCCTCATGAATTCGCTGGTTGCTCACGTCTCACTGCTCTTCCGCTTGCGTCGTTGGTCTTGGGTCCGCAACAAAGGGGACTTCGGGTCATTCGGGGCCGGTGGCGGCGGGCCGGCGCAGGGCCGGGGACCGGTTTGGTCAGTCGGTGGCCGAACGGCGCACCGAGTCCAGCAGGGCGTCGACCCAGGGCAGTTCCTGGCGCACCTCATAGGTGCTGCCGTTGGCCTGTTCGTCCTCCTGCGCGGAGGGCCGTTCCCCGACCACCATGTACACCCGCTCACCGGGCATCACCAAGTTTATCCGGTCGCGGGCCTGCTGCTTGATGTACAGCGGGTCGTCCCAGCGGGCGATCTCCTCTTTCAGCGCGTCGCGTTCGGCCTCCATGGCGGTGATCGAAGCGCGCAGCTCGTTGATCTCCTGCATCTGGGCGCGGTAGTGGTTCACCGTGGGCACCAGCATCACCGCGAAGAAGGCGAGCACCACCAGCAGGGCGGCGACGCGTCCGGAGAAGCGGTGCGCGGCCACCGGCTCCCCGCCGGGTTCGGCCGGCTGGGTGGGCGGCTGGGCCTCGGCGGGATTGCGGCGCACCGCGGCGGAGAACTTGACCCGGTCCACCCGGCGGCGCTGGGACTGCTTCTGCTTGGCCCGCTCCAGCCGCGGGGAGCGCGCGCTCTTGCCCGGGGCCGGGGCGGCTTTCGGGTCGGGGGCGCGGCGGCGTCCGGCCGGGCGGGGCCGCGGGCTGGGCACCACGTTGATCGCGTCGGTCGGCAGTTCGGTGGGCGGGGCGTAGCGCTGCTCGGGATCCAGCGGGACCACCTTGGCGCTGGTGGCACGGGGTGCGGTGTGCCCCGCGGCCTGCGGCCCGCTGGCGGAGGGGCGGGCCGCGGCGGGGCGTGACCCCTGCCGGTGCTCCGTCGTCGACCCGCTGCCGGGGTGCGCCGCACCGGTGCCCGCGTCCTGGGCGCCTGGTTCGCCGTTCCCCTCGGGTCGCTTGGGGGTCGGTCGACGAGGCATTCGTGGTGGTCGCTGAGCCATGCTCCCCCATTCTTTGGTCTGTGGCCGGCGGTACCGTGCGGCGGTACGCGTCGTTAAACGACGAAGCCCGCCGGCAGGTTCCTACCGACGAGCTTAATCGCTATCACTGGCAATTAGCTGTTGAAACGCGGGAAGGCGCTGGCGCCGGCGTAGATAGCTGCATCACCGAGGTCCTCCTCGATGCGCAGCAGCTGGTTGTACTTGGCCACGCGCTCGGAGCGGGCCGGGGCGCCGGTCTTGATCTGTCCGGCGTTGGTGGCCACGCAGATCTCGGCGATGGTCACGTCCTCGGTCTCCCCCGAACGGTGCGAGGTGATGGTGGTGTAGCCGGCA